>Ga0316197_10001916_pt1 | contig 14825 bp, 19 predicted proteins | sample OudBiesiAoxic_MG_FD_204939 | JGI IMG/M metagenome (GOLD analysis project Ga0316197, IMG submission 204939) | Coastal sediment microbial communities from Oude Bieten Haven, Netherlands - site A oxic | ecosystem: Environmental > Aquatic > Marine > Coastal > Sediment | place: Netherlands...
GTTCAGTACTGGCCCCAGATCGGCTGAGCCAGATCGGCTAAGGAGGAGAGACCCCATGAGATACCTGATCGCACTTGCCGCCGCATTGCTGATCGCAACCCCGCTCGCAGCGGCCGAGCTTGGTGATGACGGCCTCCACAAACCCGCTTGGTTCCGGGTGACGTTCAAGGATGTCCAGGAGGACTACGCCGATGCGGCCGCCGAGGGAAAGCGCCTGCTACTGATCGTCGAACAACGCGGGTGCCTTTACTGCACCGAAATGCATGAGACGACCTTCAAGGACCCGCGCGTGCAGGCGATGCTGGAGGAAGATTACTTTCCGGTTCAGATCAACCTTCACGGCGATGTCGAGATTATCGATGCCGATGGTTATGTTCTCTCTGAAAAGGCGGCCACTCGACGCTGGGGCGTTCTGTTCACGCCGACAATGATATTCCTGCCCGCCGAACTCGACACAGAGACCAGTGCGGTGCAGCAGGCCGTTGCCGTGATGCCCGGTGCGTTCTCGGCAGGGACCACATTTGACCTTCTGACATGGGTCAAGGAGCAACGCTACCTCGACCAGTCCGAGGAAGATTTTCAGCGCTACCATGCGCGCCGCATTCGCGAGCGCGACGACGGTGACACGCACTGAAGCGTCTTGACGGCAGAGCAATTATGACGACAGCAGACAAAGTTGAATTTGTTGTTGCGAACCCTTTGAACCGTGCGCTACGGTATGTGAACTAACGCCCGATGGTCTTTGGGAGGAACCATGAAAGCGATATTCGCAACAGCCGTTGTCTTGTCCGTCGCCACCTTCGCCACCGCCGCTTCGGCGGACATGGTGGCCCCGGCCGAAGTCGCCTTCAACGACTACTTCGGTGTCGAGGCATCACTCAGCAGCAAGCCCGGCGACCCCGTCAACGGGCGCGAAGTGTTCTCCAGCCGCAGCCAGGGCAATTGCGTGGCCTGCCATACGGTCAGCGAAATGCTCGACGATGTGGCTTGGCACGGTGATGTCGGCCCGTCGCTCGACGGGGTAGCCGACCGCTGGGAAGAGGCCGACATTCGCGGCCTCGTCGTCAACGCCAAGAACATCTACGACGGCACGATCATGCCGGCGTTCTACAAGACCTCTGGCTACATCCGCCCCGGCGAAGGCTACACGACCAAGCCCGCCAGCGAACCACTTGCACCGATCCTGAGTGCCGAGCAGATCGAGGATGTCGTCGCCTACCTGATGACTCTCAAGGACGGCTGAACCCGGCCCCATAAGATGAGGAGCAAAACATGGAACTGACAAGACGAGGATTTATGGCGCTGGGTGCGGGGGCGGCTGCTCTGGTGCTTCTGCCGATCCGCCCTGCCCATGCCAGCGTTGAAGATGCCATCGCGGAATTCACTGGCGGTGCCGAGATCGGTGAGGGGGGCATCACACTCACCACGCCCGAGATCGCCGAGAACGGCAACACCGTGCCGGTCAGCGTCGACGCGCCGGGAGCTGTGGCAATCGTGATGTTTGCCGCAGGCAATCCGAGCCCCGACGTGGGAACCTTCACTTTCGGCCCGCTGGCCGCGAGCCAGTCGGCATCAACGCGCATCCGGCTCGCCGGCACGCAGGAGGTGATCGCGGTCGCCAAAATGGCCGACGGCAGCTTCGTGCGTGCCGCAAACACCGTGAAAGTCACCATCGGCGGCTGCGGCGGCTAACCCAGAGGAGGACCAGAAATGGCTGACGTAAAACCCCGCGTCCGTGTCCCGAAAACCGCCTCTGCAGGCGAGGCGATTACGATCAAGACGCTGATCAACCACCAGATGGAATCCGGTGTTCGCAAGGACAAAGACGGCAACTTGATACCGCGCCAGATCATCAACCGCTTCGTCTGCACCTTCAACGGTGAGACCGTGCTTGATGTCGCCGTCGAACCTGCGGTGTCCACAAATCCCTATTTCGAGTTCCAAGCCCTCGTGCCCGAGACCGGCGAATTCACCTTCCAGTGGTTCGACGATGACGGCTCGATTTACGAGACCACCGCGGCCATCGAGGTCAGCTAAGGCGTTTCGCGCCGTTTCGGGAGGAGACGCATGACAAAAGAACTGCCTATAGGCGGCATCGCGGCCATCACGGCCATCGCCTTAGCGGGGCTCGCCATGGCCGAGCCGGAAGACGACACGCTTGTCGTCAATGAAGAGATCGAGATGGTTACCCGCACCGCGGCGCCTGACCACCTTGAGGGCGCGTTGCCCGAGATCATCTCAGGGTGGCATTTCCGCACTTCTGAAACCCGCGACATCCAGCGGGACGATTTCGACAACCCCGCGAGCCTCTTCGTCGAACAAGCGGTTGAGGTGTGGAACACGGTCGATGGCAGCGCGAGCGAAAGCTGTTCGTCCTGCCACGACGACCCCCAGAGCCTGCGCGGTTTCTGGGCGTCGCAACCCAAGATCAACGAGGAAACCGGCGAGCTTTGGGCGGCCGAGCAATACGTCAACAATTGCCGCGAAAACCGGATGGGGGCGGACGCCTGGGGCTGGAACTCACAGACGATGCGCAACATGACAGCGCTCATTGCCTCGGTGTCGCGCGGCTTGCCGATGTCAGTGCCGACCGATGGCGACTACGCCGAGCATTGGGAAAACGGCAAGGAAATCTACTACACGCGGTATGGCCAACTCGAACTGGCCTGTTCCAATTGCCATGAGGACAATTGGGGCAACAACATCCGCGCTGATCACCTCAGCCAGGGCCATATCAACGGCTTTCCGACCTACCGGCTAAAAGATGCGAACCTCGTGTCACGCCATAACCGCTTCAAGGGCTGCATCCGCGACACGCGGGCCGAGCCGTATGCCATCGGCTCGCAGGAGTTCATCGATCTTGAGCTCTACCTTGCCTCGCGAGGTAATGGCCTGTCCGTGGAAGGACCCGCCGTTCGTAACTGACACTTGGCCCGCGCCGCGCGGCGGGGTCTCATTATCGACCAAACGCATTCTGTGTTGTGAATGCCATGTCCACAGAAAGGCTCCCCCATGGTCTCGCGGCGCGACTTTCTTCAGGTGGCGATGGCGGCCTCGGCGATCCACGGGATGTCCGGCGTCGGCAATTGGGCGCGTCTGGCCGCCCAGCAGGCGCTGACGCAGGACGATCTCTTTTCCTTCGAGACCGTCGGCAACGTCACCCTCGTCCACCTCACCGACATCCACGCGCAGCTCAAACCGGTGTGGTTCCGCGAGCCCGAGGTCAACATCGGCGTTGGCGATGCGCTCGGCAAACCACCGCATGTCACTGGCGCCGATTTCCGCAAGATGTACGGTATCGAAGACGGCTCACCGGCCCAATACGCGCTGACCTACAACGATTTTTCTGCCCTTGCGGGAACCTACGGCAAGGTCGGCGGCCTCGACCGGATTGCAACCGTGCTGAAGGCCATCCGCTCCGACCGGCCCGATGCGCTTCTGCTCGACGGTGGCGACACTTGGCAGGGCTCGCTCACGGCGCTCCGCACCAATGGCGGCGATATGGTCCGGCTGATGAATGCGCTCGGCGTCGAGGCCATGACATCGCATTGGGAATTTACCCTTGGTATAGACCGAGTGACGGAAATTGTTGAAAATGAACTGAAATTCCCGTTTCTCGGCGCCAATATCTTTGATGCCACGTGGGACGAGCCGGCCTACGAGCCCTACCAGATGTTCGAACGTGGCGGCGTGCAGGTCGCTGTCATCGGCCAAGCCTTCCCTTACATGCCGATCGCCAATCCCGGCTGGATGTTCCCCGACCTGTCCTTCGGCATCCGACAGGAGCGTGTCGCCGCAATGGTCGCCGAGGTTCGCGCGGCCGGGGCCGAGTGCGTGGTACTGCTATCGCACAACGGCTTCGACGTTGACCGAAAGCTCGCCGCAAATGTCCCTGGCATCGATGTCATTCTCACCGGCCACACCCACGATGCGCTTCCCGAACCCGTACTCGTCGGCAGGACCCACCTCATCGCTTCGGGCTCGCACGGCAAGTTCCTCTCCCGCATCGACCTTGATGTCTCCGGCGGCGAAGTGCGCGAGGTCAAGCACAAGCTTATCCCGATCCTGTCGGATGTCATCGCGCCCGATGCCGAAATGGCTGCACTTGTCGATGCCGAACGGGCACCTTTCGAGGCCGAGCTTTCCGAAGTCATTGGCCAGACGGAGAGCCTCCTTTACCGGCGCGGCAATTTCAACGGCACATGGGATGATCTCATCTGCAACGCACTCCTCGAAGAGCGCGAAGCCGATATCGCGCTTTCGCCCGGCTTCCGCTGGGGGGCGTCCCTCATCCCCGGCGCCGACATCACCCGCGAAGACATCTTCAACGCCACCGCGATGAGCTACCCCAACGCCTACCGCACCGAGATGACCGGCGAGACGCTGCACATGGTGCTCGAAGACGTCGCCGACAACCTCTTCAACCCCGATCCCTACTTCCAGCAGGGCGGTGACATGGTGCGGGTCGGCGGCATGGGCTACCGGATCGACATCAGCCAGCCCCAAGGCGGCCGGATCACCGACATGACGCTTCTCAAAACCGGCGAGGCCATCGACCCTGCGACGTCTTACGCCGTCGCAGGTTGGGCCAGCGTCAACGAGGGCACCGAAGGTCCGCCGATCTGGGATGTGGTCGAAAACCACGTGCGCCGCGAGGCCACCATTCGCATCGAACCCAACACCAGCGTGAAGGTCGTGGGGGCCTGAGCGCCCCGCGAGACAGGAGAGCCACAGCGATGACCGACAGCCCTTCGTTCCCCAAGCCCTCCCGCCGCGCCTTTCTGGGTGGCTCGGCCGCCGTGGCTGCGGGCGCCGTGGCCGGACAGGCGGCAGCCTCAGGCCCCGACCCGCTGATCACCGAAGTCCAGCCTTGGGCGCAGGTCTTCGGCGACGGTGTCGATGCGGTGCCCTATGGGATGCCCATCGAGCACGAATCCCACGTTGTGCGCCGCAACGTTGAATGGCTGACGGCGGATGTGACCTCGTCGATTAACTTCACCCCGATCCATGCGCTCGAAGGCACGATCACGCCGCAGGGGTGCGCATTCGAGCGGCACCACTCGGGCGCGATTGAGCTATCGAAGGGCGACTACCGGCTCATGGTCAACGGTCTTGTCGACCGTCCGCTGGTCTTCACCTTCGCCGATCTCGAACGCCTGCCGCGCAATGTGCAAACCAACTTCTGCGAATGCGCGGCCAACGGCGGGATGGAGTGGGGCGGGGCGCAGCTTCAGGGCGCGCAATTCACGCACGGCATGGTCCACAACATGGAATACACCGGTGTGTCGCTCCGCACGCTTCTCGACGAGGCCGGTGTGAAACCCGAGGGAACCTGGGTCTTCGTCGAAGGGGCCGATGCCTCATCGAACGGTCGGTCGATCCCGATGGAAAAGGCGCTCGACGATGTAATGGTCGCGTTCTTTGCCAATGGTGAAGCTCTGCGCAAAGAACACGGCTACCCCGTCCGCCTCGTGGTGCCGGGCTGGGAGGGCAACCTCTGGGTCAAGTGGCTGCGGCGCATCGAGGTCACCGATGGCCCGGTCGAAGGCCGCGAGGAAACCTCGAAATATACCGATCTGATGCCCGATGGCAGGGCGCGTAAATGGACTTGGGCGATGGACGCCAAATCGGTCATCACCTCGCCGTCACCTCAAGCGCCCTGGCGGCAAGGGCCGGGCCCGATGGTCATCACAGGCCTCGCTTGGACAGGCCGGGGCAAGATCACCCGGGTCGATATCTCGCTCGACGGCGGCAAGAACTGGCAGGAAGCGCGGATCGCGGGTGAACCGGGGTCGATGGCGCTCACCCGGTTCCATTTCGACCATGACTGGGAAGGCTCGGAAATGCTGATCCAATCCCGCGCGATGGACGAGACCGGATATGTCCAGCCCACCAAGAATGCCTTGCGCGAATTGCGCGGGCTCAATTCGGTCTACCACAACAATGGTATCCAGACCTGGTGGGTCAAACCGAACGGGGAGGCCGAAAATGTCGAAGTGTCGTAATCTGCTGCTCGGTGCAGCCCTCACGGCCCTCGCGGCCCCGGCCTTTGCCGACCCGCTCGGAATCGGGCGCGATGCCCACCCCGACGAGATCGCGGCCTGGGACGTCAACATCATGCCCGGCGGCGCGGGGCTCCCCGAAGGTGCGATGGACGTCTGGGACGGCGAACAGGTCTTTATCGACAATTGCGCGGCCTGCCATGGCGACTTCGCCGAAGGGCTCGACAATTGGCCAGCTTTGGCAGGCGGTGGCGGCAGCCTGCAGGACGAACGGCCACTGAAGACCGTCGGCTCCTACTGGCCGCATCTGTCGACCGTGTGGGATTACGTCAACCGCTCGATGCCCTATGGCAACGCGCAGATGCTCGAGCCAGATGAGGTCTACGGCATCGTGGCTTACATTCTCTATTCCGAAGGTCTCGTGGAGGACGATTTCGTGCTCTCGAACGAGAATTTCGGCGAGATCATTCTGCCCAACAACGATGGCTTTTACATCGACGACCGCGCAGCAGTGGAGTTTCCGAAATTCACCGCCGAGCCCTGCATGAGTGACTGCAAGGACAGCGTCGAGATCACCCGGCGCGCCGCCGACCTCAACGTGACACCCCGTGATGATGCAGGCCTTATAGTCAGCACCATCCCCGATATCATGGGTGCCACCAGCGAAGCCGAGGTCGTCCCCGCAGCAGCCGACGCGCCCGTGGCACAGCCCTCTGCGGCCGAGGGCCCTGATCCTGCCCTCGTCGCTGTGGGCGAGGCTGCGTTCAAGCAATGCAAGACCTGTCATCAGGTGGGCGAGGGGGCCGCGAACAAAACCGGCCCGCACCTCAACGCGCTCTTCGGGCGCACCGCGGGCACGGTCGAAGGCTTCCGCTATTCCCGGCAATTCGTCGCTGCAGGCGAAGAGGGGCTCGTCTGGACACCGGAGACCTTGCAGGAATTTCTCGCCCAGCCCCGCGATTACATCAAGGGCACGCGCATGGCCTTCCGAGGCTTCCGCAACGCGGGTGATGCCGAAGCCGTGGCAGCCTATCTCGCCACATTCGCGGGGGACGGGTCATAGGCTCTAATCTCCGATACCTCGCGGCCGCCGCACTTGCGTCCTGCCTTGCAGGTTCTGTTGCGGCGGTTGAATTGGGCGATCCGGCACGCGGCGAAGAGCTCTTTCAGCAATGCATCGCCTGCCACGAGGTGGGGCCGGGGGCCCGCAACAAAGTCGGCCCCCATCTCAACGAAGTCTTCGGGCGCACCGCCGGGTCGGTCGAGGGGTTTCGCTACTCCAAAAGCATGGACCGCGCCCATGGCGACGGGCTCGTTTGGGACCTCACCACGCTTGACGCCTACTTCGAAAACCCGCGCGTGCTGATCTCGGGCACGCGGATGAGTTTTCGCGGCCTCAAGGATGCAGGCGAGCGGGGCGACGTGCTCGCCTATCTGCGCCAGTTCTCGGCCAGCCCACAGGACATCCCTGAGGCGGTGCCCACCGCGCTGCCATCGGTCCCCGAGGTCGACCTGCCCGAAGACGTGCTTTCCATCGATGGTGATCTGGCGTGGGGGGAGTATCTCTCGAGCGAGTGCAAGACCTGTCATCAGGCCGACGGGGCCGCCGATGGCATCCCGTCGATCACCTATTGGCCGGAGGAGAATTTCGTCATCGCGATGCACGCCTATAAGCAGAAGATCCGGCCTAACCCTGTGATGCAGTTGATGGCGGGACGGCTTTCCGACGAGGAGATCGCAGCACTCGCAGCGTATTTCGCAAAAATCGAATAGGTCGCCTTTTCACGGCCTGCGCAAGGGGGTGCCACGCGCACCTGAATGGAGGGAGGACAAGATGAAACTCAACAGAAGAACGTTTCTGGGAACAGGGGCCGCCGTCGCCACCGCACTTTCAGCCCCAATGGTGATGGGTCAGGGTAAACCTCGCGTCGTCATAGTCGGCGGCGGGGCAGGCGGGGCGACCGTGGCACGCTATGTCGCCAAGGACAGCGAGGGTGCCATCGACGTCACCCTGATCGAGCCCTCCCGCGTCTATTACACCTGCTTTTTCTCCAACCTTTATATCGGCGGGTTCGAAGAGCTTGACGATCTCGGCCACACCTATGGCAACCTTGCTTCGGCCTACGGGGTCAACGTGGTGCACGATTGGGTGGTCGGGGTCGACCGCGTCGCAAAGACCGTGGCACTGGCTTCGGGTGGGTCGCTCCCCTACGACCGCCTGGTTCTCAGCCCCGGGATCGACTTTGTCGACGGCTCGGTGCCCGGCTGGGATGTCTCAGCGCAAGATGCGATGCCCCATGCCTACAAGGGCGGCACCCAGGCCGCTCTTCTGAGGGCCCAGATCGAGGCGATGCCCGAAGGCGGCACCTATGCCATGGTCGCCCCGCCCAACCCCTACCGCTGCCCGCCGGGCCCCTATGAGCGGGTCTCCATGGTGGCGCATCTTCTCAGCCAGACCAACCCGAGTGCGAAAATCCTCATCGCCGACCCCAAAGAGAGCTTTTCGAAACAGGGCCTCTTCGAGGAAGGCTGGACCAACCATTACGGCGGCATGATCGAGCGCATCGGTCCCGACTTTGGCGGTGACGACATCGAAGCACGCCCCGATGCGATGGAAATCGTGGTCGGCGGCGAGGTCGAAAAGGTCGATGTCTGCAATGTGATACCGGCGATGAAGGCGGGCCGCATCTGCGAGATGGCTGCCATCACCGATGGCAATTGGGCACCGGTTGTGCCCGCGACGATGCAAAGCCGGATGGATGAGAACATCCATGTTCTCGGCGACGCTTCCTCGCAGGGCGACATGCCGAAGTCGGGCTTTTCGGCCAATAGCCAGGCCAAGGTAGCGGCCATGGCAATAAGGGGCGCGTTGACCGACAGCCGCGTCTTCCCCGCGAAGTTCTCCAACACCTGCTGGTCGCTCATCGCCACCGACGACGGCGTTAAGGTCGGCGCGTCCTACGAGGCGACCGATGAAAAGATCGCCAAGGTCGACGGCTTTGTCAGCCAGACCGGCGAGGACCCCGCCCTGCGCAAGACAACGTATGAGGAATCGCTCGGCTGGTACGCCGGGATCACCGCCGACATGTTCGGCTGACACGACCGGGTGGCCGGCCCTATCGGCTGGCCCTGCCAACCAAAACGGGGGACATCATGAAACATCTCATCGCCGCCGCTGCTCTCACCGCGAGTGCGGGCTTCGCCCAGGCGAACGAGGCCACGCTCTACCCGTTCGACGGCAGTTTCGACGATGCCGCCTTCGGCGTCGAAAGTGCCATCATCGGGCGCGGCTTCGTGATCGACTACGTCAGCCACACCGGAGAGATGCTCGCGCGCACCGGGGCGGATGTCGGCAGCGATGTGACGCTCTTCGAGGAGGCCGATATCTTCCTGTTCTGCTCGGCGATCCTGTCGCGCAAGGTGATGGAAGCCGACCCGATGAACATCGCCCATTGCCCCTACGGCGTCTTCGTCATCGAGCGCGAGGGGGCCGTGAGCGTGGGCTACCGCAGCTACCCCGAGGGGCCAATGCAAGAGGTTCAGGCCCTGCTCGATGACATCGCCCGCGAAGCGGTGGGCCAGTAAACGCCATGAATTACGACGAGTTTTTCGGTGAGGCCCTCGCCGTGCTCCGCGAGGACGGCAATTTCCGCATTTTCGCCGATCTCGAACGCCGCCGGGGTGCCTTCCCCAATGCGGTCTCCCGCTCGGGCGGGGCGAGCCGCGACGTTACAATCTGGTGCTCGAACGACTAACTCGGCATTGGCCAGCACCCAGACGTGCTCGCCGCGATGCGCGCCGCCCTTGATGCTTGTGGGGCGGGCGCTGGGGGCACGCGCAATATCTCCGGCACGCCCCATGCCCATGTCGACCTCGAAGCCGAACTGGCCGATTTCCACGGCAAGGAGGCCGCCCTTCTTTTCACGTCAGGCTACGTCGCGAACTGGACCGCCCTCGGCACGCTGCCGGCCCGCCTGCCGGGCTGCGCGGTGTTTTCGGATGCCGGCAACCACGCCTCGATGATCGAGGGCATCCGTCACTCGCGCGCCGAACGCCAGATCTTCCGCCACGACGACGCGGACGAGCTTGACCGCCTCCTTGCCGGTGTCGCGCCGGATCGCCCGAAAATCGTCGCTTTCGAGAGTGTCTATTTCGATGGACGGTGACATCGCCCCCATCGCCGAACTGCTCGACGTCGCCGAGCGCCACGGCGCGCTGACATACCTCGACGAAGTGCACGCGGTCGAGCTCTACTGCCCGCGCGGTGGCGGCATCGCCGAACGAGAGGGGCTGATGGACCGGATCGACGTCATCGAAGGCACGCTCTGCAAGGCCTACGGCGTGGTCGGGGGCTACAGCGCGGCCTCGGAAAGGCTCTGCGATTACGTGCGCAGCTATGCCAGCGGCTTCAGCTTCACCACCGCGCTGCCACCCGCCGTGGCCGCCGGAGCCACCGCCGCCGTCCGCCACCTGAAAACCTCCGACACTGAACGCCGGGCCCACCGATCCTGCGTCGGTGAGGTGCGCCCCCGTCTCGATGCCGAGGGCATTCCTCACATGCCGAACGACGGTCATATCATTCTCATCGTCGTGGGTGACGCGATGAAGTGCAAGGCGATCTCGGATACCCTCCTTGAGGAGTACGGCATCTACACCCAGCCCATGAATTACCCCACCGTGCCCAAGGGCACCGAACGGCTGCGAATCACGCCTTCACCGGTCCACGGGGTAGACGACATCGACCGGCTGATCGGCGCGCTGTCGGACCTCTGGAGCCAATGCGCGCTGGCCCGCCAGCCGGTCGCGGCCGAATGAACCGTGCGAACTTGAGCCATGTCAATGACGTGCCGGTTGACGTTCCTGAAAAAAGGCACGTGAACAAGCGGAGAAAACGGTGCTTGACTGGCTGATAGACCGCCTTGGCGATGGCAGCACCCTGTTTCTGGGCGGCCTCATGGTCGGGCTGATCTTCGGGGCGGCAGCCCAGCATTCGCGCTTCTGCCTGCGCGCGGCCACCGTGGAAATTCACGACCTGCGACCCGGCCCCCGCATGGGCGTCTGGCTCGTCGTCTTCTTCGCCGCCATCGCCTTCGTGCAAGGGGCCGTGGGGCTGGGGCTTCTCGACACCTCCACTGCCCGGCCCATCGCCGCAACCGGCAGCCTGTCGGGCACAATGCTCGGTGGGCTGATGTTCGGCGGTGGCATGATCCTCGCGCGCGGCTGTGCCAGCCGCCTTCTCGTGCTGTCTGCCACCGGCAACCTCCGCGCCCTCATTACGGGCCTTCTTCTCACCATCGTCGCCCAGGCCTCACTGCGCGGCGGCCTTGCCCCCGCCCGCGAAGCGCTGGCCGGTCTCTTGACAATTCCTGGCGGGCCCGCTCGCGACCTTGGCGCGCTTTTTGGGCTTGGACCCAGCGAGGTGATGATCGGGGCAGGCGCGATCCTGCTCCTTGCCCTTCTGACTGCATGGCGCCTCGGCGTCGGGCGAAAACAGTGCATCGCCGCCCTCGGGGTTGGCCTCGCGGTGGCGCTCGGTTGGGTCTTCACCTACGCGATGACGCAAGTCTCCTTCGAACCGCTGGAAGCTTCGAGCGTCACCTTCACCGGGCCCTCGGCGGACACCCTCATGGGCCTCATCAATGAACGCTCCATGCCAATGGGCTTCGGCATTGGCCTGGTGCCTGGGGTCTTCGCAGGCTCGGCGCTCATGGCACTGGCCACCCGCGAGTGGCGCTTGCAGGGCTTCGATGGCGGCCCTTCGATGCTGCGTTATTTCGCGGGTGCTGCACTCATGGGCTTCGGCGCGATGCTCGCGGGCGGCTGCGCGGTGGGGACAGGGGTTTCGGGTGGCGCGATCCTCGCTCTCACGTCTTGGCTTGCGCTTGCGTCGATGTGGATCGGCGCGCTTGGGACCGAGGCTGTTCTCAGCCGAACCGGGCCGCCTCACCAAGCCGCTCTGAGCGCTAACCGAGCGTGACAACCCGGCCGTCGAGGTCCATTAGCAAAAGCTCGACCTCAAGCCCCGGTTCGCGGGCCCGCACCTCATCGGCGAGCTCTTCCATCGCGCGCATATGGGTCGACATCTCCGCGTCGGGGTTATCGGCACAGGTCGGGCCGACGAAAGACCTACAGGCCTCGCAATCGCGGTGGTCGATGACGATGAACCGTTCAATGCCGTGGAGCTTCCCCGCGAGCTTGCGATGCTCCCAGAACGTATCGGCCCGGTCGTGTGACTTCACGTCTGGAAATTCGTTTGGCGCGGGGGCCTTGAGCCCCTGCCCGGGCACGCCCCGGCAGCGGCGCTCGGCCTCCTCGGGCGGCACCGCCATCGGGAAGCTCTCGGAAGCGATCCGGGTCGTGTCCACGGTGATGCGCCTCGCCTCGACGAGGGCCCCGTCGTAATCCTTGTCGGCGCGGGCCACTTGCCACTTCAGAGCCTGCGGCACTTCGGTCTCCTGGCCGCGCGTCAGTTCCAGCACGTCGCCTTCGCGGGCGGCCACCAGATCGTCGGGCGCCAGGGTGGCGGCGGAGGCTCGCCCGCGCATGACGAAGCGGATGACGCCTTCGGTCTCGACGGCGTCGAAGCCGAAGTGGCGCGACAGCGTGGTGATCGAGGCGCGCGGGCTTTCCAGCGCCGTGATGGCGTAGCCCTCGACCGCGCCCCAGAGGCCGGAGACGTCGATCCGGGACTCAGACAGCCCGGCGCGGAGACAGAGGTGCTGCACGAGCGCGGCCAACGACACCGCGCCGAAGGGCGGTGGCGGGCAACGCCGAGAGCCGCGCGTGCAGCGCGGCGAGGATGGTTTCGCGTGGGGTGGGCATGGGGGTTCACTCGGATGGTCGAGGCGGTGCCATCACAACCGTGCACTGGAACTGCCGATCAGCCATCGGTTTCAGGAATGAAGCTGGCGGCGTCTGGAGAGCTCTCGATAAAGCGCTTCGCGCGAGACACCGAGTTCGGCGGCAAGGTCCTGCCACGCGCCCTTCGCGGGCAGCGCACCTCCCTCGCCCAGCCAAGCATCCAGACGCTCGGCAACCGTCCGAAGGGTCCGGATTTCCGCGCGCAGCCTCGCAGTCTGCACGGCATGTGCCAGATGCGCAGCCCAGCGCTCGGCAAGCGCGGGATCGGCTGTCAGCCGCGCGCGAAAGTCAACGATAGGGACGGACCGCACCAAGGCCGGGGTGATCGCCTGCGCATCGCAATGATAGGTTGCCGAGTAGGCCGAAGCTTCCGCCAGCACCTGTCCGGGTCGCGCCCTTTGCAAGATGACAGATGCCCCGGCGCCGGTGACACGGGTCAGATCGACCGAACCCTCGGCGACGAGATACATGTTGTGGACCGCGTCGCCACCGTGAAAGAGCTGGGCCCCGGCATCGATCCGGCGCGGCTCGGCGATGTCGAAAAGAAGGGCAAGAGCATCTGACATGATCGGTATCATATGCGCGTAGCCCCGAACATGCCATTCGGGTGTTCAACAATCTGGAGAAGCGTTCCCGATGACGTCCTTGCGCACCTTGTTCCTTGGCTTTGCCCTGACCGTTACCCCGACCATCCCCTTGGCACAGGATCACTCCGGCCACGCCTCGCCCTATGCCGGTTTCGAGACGCGCGCGATCAAGAGCCTGTCGGAGACCGATCTGGAAGAATTGCGTCGCGGTGGCGGTTGGGGCCTCGCCCTTGCCGCTGAGATGAACGGGGTTCCGGGGCCAGCGCATCTGCTGGAACTGCGCGATGAAATCTCCCTTTCTGCCGAACAGGTGGCGGCCATCCAGGCGATCTTCGACGAGATGCAGAGTGAAGCCGTCGCTGCCGGTGCCCGCCTGATCGAAGCGGAGGAGGCGATCGAGGCGGCCTTTCAGGCAGGCGACCTTGACGACGAGCGCCTGCGCGCGCTGATCGCCAAGGCTGAGGCCGCAAGGGCGGACCTGCGTTTCATTCATCTCTCGCGGCATCTCTCGACACCGCCCCTGCTGAGCGCGGATCAGATCGCCCGCTACAACACGTTGCGGGGATATGGTTCGGATCCCTGCGCCAATGTCCCGGAAGGGCACAATCCTGAGATGTGGCGGCACCACAACAATTGTAGCTGAGCACGGCGTCATACTCGCCCATCGACCCAGTTCGCCACGAACAGCCCCGGCACGCTGTCGAGCGCCCGCTCCGCATCCCGGTCGAGGTTCAGCCGCTTCGGCAGCTTGACCTGCGGCACCAGCAGGAAGATCGGCGCGGTGACCTTGCCGCGCCCGGTCTTTGATCGCGACACCACCGCCTGGCCCTTCGTGTTGAGCCGGCCCTCGGCCACCAGCAGGCTCGGGCCGGTCCGGCGATAGACGAAACGCAGACGCAGACCGCGCCGTCGCTCCCATTCGCCGGGCGTGATCCGACCGCCGCGCAGGCCGCGCCCGGCCGCGGGCGTCGGGATCGCCAACCAGAACCCATCCTTCGAGCGGATCAGCGGGCCGGTGTCGTGCGCGCCGACGATGACCGGGGCCTTCGACCAGACCAGTGCTGCCGCGTCCAGGCTTTCGCCCGACCTCGGGAAGTTCCGGCTGCGGATCGAGTTGGCGAGCCGTCGCCCGAGTCCTGCGCCGGTGATCTGCAACCGCCACGCGGTCTTCAGCCCGGTCCCGGCCTCGCGCATGGCGGCGGTCACCGCCCGTTCGCCTGCCGTGATCTCGGCCTGCATCATCGCGACGATGTCTGGATCGATGTCGAGCTTGAGCTTCATCGTCGTTACGCCGGGCGCAGGTCCACGGTCCAGACCAGCCGCTCGCGATCGCGAACCGGTTCGCCCTGAATGATAAACGCCGCGCCATTGATCT
>Ga0316197_10001917_pt1 | contig 14823 bp, 14 predicted proteins | sample OudBiesiAoxic_MG_FD_204939 | JGI IMG/M metagenome (GOLD analysis project Ga0316197, IMG submission 204939) | Coastal sediment microbial communities from Oude Bieten Haven, Netherlands - site A oxic | ecosystem: Environmental > Aquatic > Marine > Coastal > Sediment | place: Netherlands...
GTCCGCATAATGCGCGCCCGTGAAACGACTGCAACTGCATCATTGGATCCTGATCGCCATGGCGTTGGGCGCGGCCCTGGGCCTCGGGCTCAACTGGGCCGGCGTCCAGGGCATTGTCGAGGCGGAGACGGTCGCTACGGTGGCCATGGTCGGGAAGGAGGTGGGCGATCTCTTTCTACGATTGCTGCAGATGCTGGTCGTCCCGCTGATCGTGTCTTCCTTGACCACAGGCGTCACTGGGATGGGCGACCTGCGGACCTTGGGATCCATTGGCGGTCGCGCGATCGCGTTCTATTTGACGACGAGCATGCTCGCAATCGTGACGGGCATCGCCATCGTCAACCTCATTCAGCCCGGAGTCGGAGCCGAGCTGGCGATGCTCGAGGAAGGGGCGGTGTCCGGGATCGTGACCGAGGCACCCGGCGGCATCGGCGCCGTCCTCTGGCAGCAACTCGAAGGGCTCATCCCCAAGAACCCGCTCGCTGCGGCGACCCGGGGCGACATGCTCCCCGTCATTTTCTTCTCTCTGCTGATCGGCGTGTTCATCAGTGTTGCCGAACACCGTGAAGGCTCAGCGGATGCCAGTGTCGTCCGCCGGTTCTTTTCGGGCCTCTTCGACGTGATGATGCAGATGACGCTCTTCGTCGTGAAGTTCGCACCGATCGGGGTGTTCGGATTCACATTGTATGCCGCCGCCGGGAAAGGCCCAGGCGCCTTTAGGGTGCTCGGATGGTACGTCCTCTCGGTCTTCATCGCGCTGCTCATTCACGCAACGATCACGTTGCCGACAATCTTGAGGTTCACGACCGGACGCTCCCCCATCGCGTACATGCGAAGCATGACGACCGCCTTGGTAACCGCCTTCAGCACTGCCTCGAGCAACGGAACCCTGCCCTTGACGATGCAGAACGCCGAGGACGCCGGCGTCAGGCCTCGAGTCACATCGTTCGTGCTGCCCCTCGGCGCCACCATCAACATGGACGGCACCGCGCTCTACGAAGCGGTCGCGGTCTTGTTCATCGCGCAAGTCTACGGCATCGAGCTCACGCTGGCGCAACAGGGGCTGGTCGCGTTGACCGCACTATTGGCTAGCATCGGCGCAGCCGGGATTCCCCACGCCGGCATGGTCATGATGGTCGTCGTGCTCAACGCGGTAGGGCTTCCGACGAGCGCGGTCGCGTTGATCCTCGCGGTGGACCGCATTCTCGACATGTGCAGAACGACGGTGAACGTCTGGTCCGACTCGATCGCAGCGGCGGTGGTCGACGCGAAAGAGTAACGCGAGCCCGCGAGCCGGAACTCGGATGTAACCAAACCTCCCGACGCCAATCGCCGTTCACTGGCGCTGGCACTGGCGTCAGCACTAGGTCGCAGTGATTCCTTCAGCCAAGCGCTTGGGTAGGAACGGCCCTTCGTAGATGAGAGCCGTATAGATCTGGATGAGCGCCGCGCCGGCTTCGATTCTTTCGCGAGCTTGCTCGGGGGTTTCGATGCCGCCAACAGAGATCAGGGTGAGCCGCTCGCCGACCCTCGCCTTCAGCCGCCGTAGCACCTCCAGCGAACGCTCGTGCACCGGTGGTCCGCTCAGGCCCCCAGCGCCGCAGTGCTCGACCTCGTCGGGGCTGCTCTCCAAGCCATCTCGTCGAATGGTCGTGTTCGTCGCGATGATGCCATCGAGATCCAAGTCGAGAGCCATGTCGGCGACCGCGTCGAGGTCCGCGTCGGCAAGATCAGGCGCGATTTTCACCAATAGCGGTACGCGTCGCGCCGGCGATGTTTCATTAAGTGCTTCACGAACTGCGGCCAGAAGTGGGCGAAGCTTCTCGGTGGCCTGAAGGCTACGAAGCCCGGGCGTGTTGGGCGAGCTCACATTGACCGCCACATAGTCGGCATGGGGCCCGACTCGCTTGGCGCTCAGCACGTAGTCCGCGGTCGCCTCTTCTTCGGGCACCACTTTCGTCTTGCCAATGTTCACGCCGACGATCGTCCGATGGGGGCGCCGCAAGCGTGCGACCGCGTCGGCCGAGCCCCGGTTGTTGAAGCCCATGCGGTTGACCAGCGCGCGGTCCTTGGGGAGCCGAAACAATCGCGGTGGGGGGTTCCCCGGCTGCGCTTGCCCGGTAAGCGTCCCCACCTCGATGAAGCCGAACCCGAGCGCTCCAAGAGCCTCGTATCCAGTGGCGTCTTTGTCGAATCCCGCGGCGAGCCCAATGCGGTTTGGAAAGTCGAGGCCGAGTGCGCGCACGCCCTGCGCCCTTCGACCGTGAAAGATGCTTCGCAGCAGTGGCTTCATCCCGGGAATCGCCGCGAGCAATCGAAGACAGCCGAACGCGAGATGATGCGCCGTCTCCGCAGGCAGGAGATACAACAGCGGACGGATCAGCGCACGGTACACGATACCCTCAGCGGGCGAGCGCCGACCATATTCCATCGTCACCGAGACGTTGGCCGATGCGAACGCCGAACACCTCTTCGAGTGGACCGAGAATCCCAGGGTCCGCTGCGTGCACTTCGCGCAGCGCTTCGCGGCACTGGGCGACGGCGGTCGCGCTCATCCGTCCGAGCGGCGGGCGCTTGGCCGAGGAGAGCATCCCGAGGCCCGCCATCATCGTCTTGACGGGGACCGGGTTTCGAAACTTGTCGGTAACCTCGACACTCTGCCCATTCGGCAGGGTGCGAACCGCAGTTACGGTGCAGGTAACGAGCCCGATAATCGGGGCGAGCGCCTCAGAAAGCCTATCGGTTTCCTCGGTGTCGTCCGCCGCCTGCGCCCGCACCATCCCACCAATGGCGCCCGGCACGATGTTCGAGAGCACGCTGATGACGCCCGACGCGTGAATCACCGGGTCGCGCATCATGGTTAGTGTCAGTTCGTCGTCACCGGACAAGATGCTCAGCGCCGTTCCTGCCAGCTTCCGATCGAGCCGCATCCGGTCGAGGTCCCCCGTGGCTTGCTTTACGGCGGGGACCCGCTTCGGGTCGTTGAGGTGCAGTATCGCGAGGTCGGCGGCCGAGAGCGCGCAGCCGCTGCGCCCTGGAATGACGTACGGCATGATCGGAATGTCCGACACCTTCTCGAGAATTCGCTCGTAGTACTCGGTCCGCAGCTCGAGGCTCGACGGGCCGTTGTAGTAGCAATCGACCAACAGCGCCGCGGTAGCGCCGACTTCCTTGGCCTGGGTCGTCCCGCGAATCGCCTCTTGGGTGTTGTTGCTACCCGTGCCAGCGAGCACGCCAACGCGCCCCTCGACCGCGCGCACCGCAGCCTCGATGACCGCGTCGTGCTCGCGCCACGAAAGCGTGGGCGACTCGCCCGTCGTTCCGCACGGAAGCACTCCATCGACGCCTTCTTCGATTTGGAACTCGATGAGGCGGCGCAACGAGTCGTAGTCGACCTGACGATCCGTCGAAAACGGCGTCACCAAGGCGGTCCACAAGCCATGGGGTCGAAAGGTCCCACTCATGCGGGGGACCTTAGTCCGTTTCGACTTAAAGGAAAGCGGGTTTTGTGCTTGACCATTGCCTGAAAAAAGCCGACCAACGCGCAAATGGCGGCGTTGGCAGCAGCTCTGGTCCTCGGTGCATTCCTGATCGCGTATCGGTTCTACGCGCGATTCCTCGGAGAGCGTGTCTTCCAGGATCAAGAAGACATCGTCACACCCGCACACGAGCTCGAAGACGGCGTGGACTTCGTGCCGACGCAGCGCGCAGTGCTCTTCGGGCACCACTTCACGTCGATCGCAGGCGCTGCGCCGATCATCGGGCCTTGTGTCGCCGCGTATTGGGGATGGGGCCCCGCGCTCGCATGGGTGGTCGTCGGCACGATCTTCATGGGCGCTGCGCACGACTTCGGAGCGCTGGTCGCCAGCGTGCGCGAAAAGGGCCACTCGATCGCGGACATCACTGCGAAAACCATCAGCAAGCGCGCGCGACTTCTGTTCATGTGCTTCGTGCTCGTCTTGATTTGGCTGGTGCTTGCCGTGTTCGCCATGGCGATCGCAGGCCTGTTCGTCAGCCAGCCGACGAGCGTGATCCCCATCAACATCCAGATCATCGTCGCCATCGTCATCGGCTGGCTGGTCTACAAGCGCCGCGTGAAGATTCTGCTGCCGTCGCTCATCGCGCTAGTGGTGCTCTATTTCTTCGTTTGGGTCGGGGTCGAGGTGCCCATCGATTTCGTCGCGATGGGCGCGGACAAGCACCGCGTGACAACCGGCTGGATCTTCTTCCTACTCATCTACTCGGCCATCGCGAGCCTGTTGCCGGTGTGGTTGCTCTTGCAGCCGCGCGACTACATCAACAGCCACCAGCTCTTCGTCGGCCTCGGGCTGCTGTTTCTCGGCGTACTCATCGCCCACCCGAACTTCGACGCCCCCGTTTACCGAACCCCGGAAGCGGGCGCACCGTCGATCTTCCCAATCCTATTCGTCACGATCGCGTGCGGGGCGATCAGCGGCTTTCATGGACTGGTCTCGGGGGGCACCACCTCCAAACAGATCGACAAGCTCAGCGACGCCCGCGTGATCGGGTATGGCGGCATGCTCGGCGAAGGCTCGCTCGCCCTCGCGTCCACTCTTGCCGCAGTGGCCGGCATCGGATTGGTTGGCGCCTGCGCTCTCCCGACCCAAGGCGCCGTCGATGATTTGAGCTGGGCCGTCTACTACGACTCCTGGGCGCACGCGGGTGGCAACAAGGCTGCCGCATTCGTGCTTGGCGGCGGTGCGTTCCTCGAAGCCGTCGGGCTTTCCTCCGAGCTCGCGCGCACGCTGATGGCCGTGCTGGTGATCGCGTTCGCAGCGACATCGCTCGACACGGCCACGCGCATTCAGCGCTTCATCTTGAGCGAGCTCGGCGAAGCGCTTCGGATCAAGCCGCTGACCAATCCGTACATCGCCACGATCATCGCGGTGGTCCCGGCGATGTACCTGGCCCTCGCAGAGACCCCCGACCCAGCAACCGGTCAAGCCAAGGCGGTGGGTTGGGTGCTTTGGCCCATCTTCGGCGCCAGCAATCAACTCTTGGCCGCGCTCACCCTGATGACGCTGGCCCTCTACTTCTTCTCGCGTAAGCGGCCAGTCTGGCCGCTCGTGATCCCCATGCTCCTCGTGATGCCAGTCGCCGCCCTCGCCCTGATCACGAAGCTCCAGCAGTTCCTTGCGGAGGGTAACGCAGCGCTTGCTGCGCTTGCATCGCTGCTGCTCGTGCTGCTCCTATGGATGATCGCCGAGGGGGTACTCGCCGTCCGACGGCTGCGACGCCAGCCCGTATAGCCAATGCTCTAGCTACTCTTGAGCTTCCGGTAGCCCCACAGCACCAAGAGCGACCCAGCGATGGCGATCGAAAAGCTTCGGAGGTTGAACCCCGTCACGTCGCCGAATCCGATGCGTGTCGCGATGAACCCGCCCACCAACGCACCGGCTACACCGACGACGGTCGTCTTGAGAAAACCTCCCGGATCGTCGCCCGGCATGAGAAACTTGGCGAGGATGCCCGCCACCAAACCAAATACGATCCACGAAATGATTCCCATCGGTCCCTCCGGGTCAGCGAAGCATGAAGTAGATGACTACGCCTGTCACGGAAACATAGAGCCAGATTGGCAGCGTCCATCTAGCCAGCTTCTTGTGCGTCGCAAAGCGCTCGCGAGCGGCCAAGTAGAACGTCGTGAGAATCATCGGAAGCATTACAATCGACAGCAAGACGTGGGTGATCAGCACCGCGAAGTACACGATCCGAATCGCGCCCTCCCCTTGGTATTGCGTGTCGCCGTGCGCATAGTGATAGAGGACGTAGCCGACGAGAAACACCGCTGATGCCGCAAACGCCGAGACCATCAGGCGCCTGTGCAACTCGCGTCGACCGCGTCGAATGGCCGCGAGGCCGAGCACGAGGAGCGTTGCCGAGCTGGCGTTCAGCGCGGCGTTGACGCCCGGCATGAAGCTCAGATCTGCGCTGACACCTCCACCCTTCCGAATCAGCAAGAGCCAACCGAGAAAAATGATGGCTGCAGTCGAAACGGCCGCGTTGAAGATCCAGAAGCTTCGGTCGCTTTGGGCGCGCACCGGGCGAGCCTAGGCTCAAGCGCGGAGGGCGGCCAGCGCCTCGTCGACCGCGTCGAGGACAGCCGGGACTTCTTCGATCGAATTTGGCCAGTGGGGCGCGAATCTCATCAAACCGTCGGGCGTGTTGCATATGACGCCTCGGTCACGAAGGCCCGCGGCCAGCTTGCTGAGCCGGACGTCGGTGGGGACTGCCATGCTCAGCAGGGTAGACCGGAGCGCCGGCGTCCGGGCACGCCGGCTTTCAAACCCGCGCTCGATCAGCCCGGCTTCGAGGCGGTCGATGTAGCCCTCGACGTGGGAGTGAATCGCCGGAACGCCGAGTACCCCCAGGATCTCGAGGGAGGCGCCGAGCCCAGCCAAACCCATGACGTTGGTGGTGCCGATCTCCAAGGCCTGCGCTCCGCGTTTGAGCGGGTTGTCATACCGCAACTGCGGCTCGTCACCGGTCAGAAACGCGACCGGGCTCTCGTGGCCCAACCAGCCGGCGAGCCTCGGCTCGAGTGCTGCCCCGCAGCGCTCGGCCACGTAGAGGAAGCCAGCCCCTTCGGCACCCATCATGTGCTTATGGCTGCCCGAGCTCAGGTAATCGATCCCCCAGGACACATCGATCGGAGTCGCGCCGAGCGCCTGAATCGCGTCGACGAAAATCTCGGCATCGTACCTGTGACAAAGGGCAGCCATTTCGGCGAGCGGCATGCGGAGCCCGGTCTTGTACTGGACGGCGCTCACGGCAACGAGTCGGACGCCCCGTTCGAGCACTCGTTCGAGCTCCGCGAGACCTTCGTCAACCGAGCGCTCGAACGCGTCGAGCGACAACCAGATCGGCTCCAGACTGAACTCTTCGGCAGCTTGCTGCCACGGGGTCACGTTAGCCGGGAACTCGCCGTCGAAGAGCACTACACGGTCGCCCTTGCGCCACGGAAGCCCAAACGCAATGTCGATCACGCCTTGGGTCGTATTGGAGACGAACGCGATCTCGCCGACCTCGGCGGAAATGAGCGCGGCTATGGCCTTCCGAACCTCTTGAAGCCGCGGCGCCCAGCGAACGAAGCCTGCCATGCCACCGCGGGCGTAGTCCCGCATGACCTGCGCCATGCGTTCACAAACGGGCGCGGAGAGCGGCGAAATCGCCGCGTGCGCGAGATACGCGCTTCCCTCGAGGTCTGGAAACAGCGAACGATCACCTAGCTGGACTTCCACCATGCGCCCAAGCTTAGCACCGACCTCGCCCGCTAGAGTGTGCTCTGGAAGAAGCGCCAGGCGGCCACCGCCGCGTCGATATCGCGGCTCGTCGGACCGACCAAGCTCTCCGGAAGATACTGCCACCCAGACGGCCAGGTGTGGCCTGCACCGTGCACCACGAAAAGCTCCACCTTGGTATCTTGTTGGCATCCGGTCGCCTTGCGGCGCTCAATTCGACTGCCATCGCTCGGAACGAAATCGGGAATCATCGAAGTCTCGACGTCGGAACAGCCGTTGTGACGCCGCCAAAACGAAAACGTGCGTTCAATAGCGAGCACGCGGCCGAGCTTCTCATCCTCGAAGACCACCGTTCCACCGTCCCAGGGCACGATGGGGTCCTCCGTCCCGTTGATCATCAACGCGGACAACGGCTCCGTCCCGCACCGCGAGCGTCGGCGCGCAACGTTGTACGGCATCGAGCCAATCACCGCGACGAACGCCGCGAGCTTTCCGGCTCGCTCGCAGGCAAACCGGTGGGTCATCATCGCTCCGTCCGACACACCCAGGAAGAAGACCGACTCCGCGTCGACGTTCCGTTTCTCGACGAGATCATCGACCAGCTTGGCAAGAAAGCCGACGTCGTTGACACGCTCCCGCTGGGCGACGTACTGCTCCACGTTGCGGCCGTCGTTCCAGTGTCCGCTCAGGCCGTTCGGGTAGACCACCAAGAAATCGTCTTCTGCCGCGAGGGCGTTGAGCTTCCCGAAGCTCAGAGTCACCGCATCGTCGTCAGCGCCGAGCCCACCGTGAAGCACGACGACCAGAGGGCGCGCGCTTCCTTGCGGGGCGCGTCGGGGGTCGAAGACCGCCACGTCGCGCACGAGTCCCTCGTGCTTGAAGACGTAGCGCTTCGTCTCCGGCACATCGTCGGCCTCGGACACTCGTGCACTCGACTTGCACGCCACCATGACCAGCAGGACGAGGGCGCTCCCAATCGAGACCCGCACCGGCATGGCTAGCTCCCTTCGGACCCCAAGAGCAAAATCGGATCGCCACGAACGACATCGTCCCCGTCTTCGGGCACGACGCGCTCGATCGTCGCTTCGGTGGGCAGCCCGTCTCCCTGGTAAACGAGGCGGTTGAACGTCTTCATGACCTCCAAGAGGCCGACGGTCTGACCGTGGGTCACCGTGTCGCCAGCAGCAACAAACGCGGGCTCATGGGGCGAGGGTCGGCCGTAGAACCGACCACTCATCGGCGCAGTGAACGAGAGGGAGCTGACGGTTGTCGCGACACCCGCCGCGTGCGAGGTCGTGCTGTCGCTCACCGAGGCCGTCGACACGGTGACGAGCGAATCTCCGTATTGCACTGGCACACGGGTGCGCGCGCCACCGATGCGGTGGCTCACTCGGCCTGCGGTCCCGGCAGGAACCACCAAGGTGTGACGGACACCGAGAACGTCGAGGGTCCCTACGGCTTGCCCCGCAGAGACGAGCTCGCCCTGCGAAACGCTCGGCGTGAAGATGCCTACGCTCGGTGCGAGGAGCGCGCTCGAATCTTCCGTCGCCTTGGCGCGAAGGACGTGCTGGTCGTCCTTCATGCGCGCCCCCCCGTCACCAAGACATCGAGGTCGTGCATCGTCCAGATCCGCGGGTTCTTCACGCGGCGGTACCCGATGCCCTGGTAGCTCATCTCGACGAGCACCTTCAACCAGTCGCGAAGCTCGTCAACGCGCACGATCTCGTCCGTGTCGAGCTGTCGCGCAGCCACGTAGGGATCCATGTCCGCTTCGATGCGCGCCTCGACCTCCGCCATGCGCTGCTCGATTTTCGCGCGCTCGTTGGGGTCCTTGGTCACGATCTCGAAGTTGTCGTCGAGCTTACTGTTGTACGACGCGATCGCGAGTGTCCTTCCCTCCATGACGCTGAGCCGGGACACGGGCGTCGAAAGCTGCACGACGGGGTCGTACGGAAGCCCCGCCATCGCGTAGTACCCCGCACCCGAGGCCTTGCGCAGCAACACGGTGAACATGGGCGTCTGGTTCGTGCTGTTCGTGTAGATGAGGTTCGAGCCGTACGCGAGAAGCCCATGCCGCTCCGCCTCGGCGCCGATGTCGAATCCGCTGATGTCCTGGAGCCAAATCAACGGAATGCCATCGCTGTCGCACGCGCGACTGAAAGCGCTGATCTTCGCAATGCCTTGGCGATAGAGGATCCCCCCCGGCCTGTGGTCGCCTTCGGCTTCTGGATCCTCGATGAGGCCTTGCCGATTGAGCACGAAACCCGCGTAGAGGCCGCCTACGCGTGCAATGCCGCAAATCATCTCGCGGCCAACGGAGGGCAACACTTCCCAAAAGAGGCTCTGGTCACAGAGCCGCGCGAGGACTTCGGTCGAGTCGTAGGCCTGCCGATGATCGACGGGGAGGAGGCCGGGAAGCTCGGCCGGCGAGAACCGTGGCTCCATCGGCTCGACGCCACCGCGGTAGAAGGCCGCGCCTGATGAGGGCAGGCGCGACACCTCGCGCCGGAGGCAGTCGATCAGCGTGATGTCGTCGGGAACGCGTTCGTCCGCACAGCCCGACTGGTGCACGTGAACCTCGGGACCGCCGATGTCGAGCGAAGTGATGTGCTGGCTCTTGGCGCCCTTGATCAGCGCGGCGCCGGCGATCACCATGTACGCCTGCTCGGTCATGTACACGCGGTCGCTGATGATCGGCATGTACCCGCCGCCGGCGATGCAGTCGCCAAACACACCGGCGATTTGCGGCACGCCTTCCGCCGAGAGCAGGCTGTTCATCTTGAAGATGTGCCCGGCGCCCGTAGCGCCCGCGAAGCTCTTGCTCTGCTCCGGCAGATAGAGTCCACTGCAGTCGACGAGGTAGAGCGTCGGCAACCGAAGGCGGCGCGCCATCTCTTGCGCGCGCTCGATCTTCTCGGGTGTCTTTGGCCACCATGCGCCAGAAGCGACCGTGTTGTCGTTCGCGATGACCACGCACCATCGGCCCTCGATCTGCATGAACGCAGTGACGACCCCGGCCGCCGGCGAACGGAGGCCGTTGAACTCGAGCCCGTAATTGACGAAGGTGCCTACCTCGAAGATCTGCGAGCCCTCGTCTTTGAGACGTTCGAGCCGCTCGCGCGTGGTGAGCTTGTCCTTTTCGTGAACGCGCTCGACGTACTTGTCGCCCCACCCTGCCTGGACCTCTGCGCGACGCGCGTCCAGCGTGGAGACCAGGGGCTCGTGTCCGGCGCGCTCGCGGTCGAACTCGGCTTGGTCGACGACTGCGTCTCGTGGGTTTCCAATCGGAACTACGGGGACGTGTGCCATCAGCTCTCCCACCCTGGCACGGCTCGCGTGTCGTACCGGTTCTCGCGAAAGTCCTTAGACGACAAGACCGCCAAATGCATGGGGATTGTCGTCGAGATGCCATCGCATCGCATCTTCTGAAGCGCCTCCACCAAGCGGTCACACGCCGCGTCTCGATCCTCGCCCCATGCGATCACTTTGCAGACGAGGCTGTCGTAGTGAGGCGGCACCTCGTATCCCGACTCGACGTGGGTATCGACGCGGACGCTCGGATCGTCAGACCCGGCTTCCCATCGCTCGACGACGCCGGGGCTCGGCGCGAACCCGTTGGACGGGTCCTCTGCATTGATACGGCATTCGATGGCATGCCCACGAAGCTCGATGTCGTCTTGCGACAACCACAAGCGCTCTCCGGCAGCCACGCGAATCTGCGCCTCGACCAAATCGATGCCGGTCCGCATCTCGGTCACGGGGTGCTCGACTTGGAGGCGCGCGTTCATCTCCATGAAGCGGAGCTCTCCACCAGCGTCGAGGAGAAACTCCATGGTTCCGGCGCCCACGTAACCGATCGCCTTCGTCGCGCGAACCGCAGCGGCCAAAGTCTCCGCTCGCTCGTCGTCGCTGAGGACGAGCGCTGGAGACTCCTCGATCAGCTTTTGATGCTTGCGCTGCACGGAGCAGTCTCGCTCTCCGAGATGGACGACGTTTCCATAATTGTCGGCGAGAAGCTGAATCTCGATGTGCCGGCCGCCCTCGATCAACTTCTCGAGGTAGAGCCGTCCGTCCGCAAAGGCCGCAAGCGATTCTGCCTGCGCCGACTCATAGGCCTGTTTGACTTCCTTCGCAGAGCGCACGACCCGCATCCCGCGCCCGCCGCCGCCGCTCTCTGCCTTGAGCAATGCGGGAAAGCCGGTGGCCTCGGCGACTTCGAGGGCCTGCGCCGCGTCTCTGAGGACACCATCGCTGCCCGGAATCAGCTTGAGACCTGCCGCCGCCATCGCCGACTTCGCCGGAGTCTTTCGCCCGAGGTTGTGCATGACCGCAGGGGGCGGCCCGATGAAAGTGACACCGTGAGCCCCGCAGAGGGACGCAAAGATTGGATTCTCGGCAAGAAAGCCCCAGCCGGGATGAATCGCGCTGCATCGCGTTTGCACGGCGGCCTGCACGATTCGATCGGCCCTGAGGTAGCTCTCGCTCGCGCGCGACGGCCCAAGCACCACCGACTCGCGACCGCGCAGGTATGGAGCTGCACGGTCGGCCTCCGACACTCCAAAGACCGGCGTAATACCAAGAGTGTCGCAGGTCCTCGCAATGCGGGCCGCCACCTCGCCGCGGTTCGCGATGAAAAGACGCCTAAATCGCTTCACGGGCGCGCACCCTAACACCGGGCGTGCCTCGTGAACAGCGGAGCGGGCATCGCGCGGCCGTTCATGTCAAAATGCTCGGGTTATGTGTCGCTTGTTCGGCTTTCGCAGCGTGATCCAGAGCCAGGTGCACCGGTCTTTGATGGACGCCGACAACGCGCTCGGCACCCAAAGCACGGATCACCGGGACGGCTGGGGTGTGGCGTTCTACGTGGACGGCGCCCCGCACATCACTCGGAGCCCGACCACGGCGATCGACTGCGCCCTCTTTCAACGGGTGAGCGGCATCGTGGCATCGGAGACGGTGCTCGCCCACGTGCGCCGGGCCACCAACGGCGAGAACTCCGTCCTGAACTGTCACCCATTCCAATATGGAAAGTGGGTGATGGCCCACAACGGCGATATTCAGGACTTCCCAAAGCACAGGGAGATTCTGCTGCGCCGTGTCGCGCCAATGCTCCGGCGCTACATCCTGGGCGAGACCGACAGTGAGGTTCTCTTCTTCCTCTTTCTCACGCACCTGTCGCAACACGGTCCGTTGTCGGGGCGCATCGGCGTGGAGGAAGCGACGACGGCGCTTCAGTCGACGCTCGAGGAGGTGCGCGAGACCTGTGACGTCGACCCCGACAAGGATCCGTCGCTTCTGACGACCATCGTTACGGACGGCACGACGATGGTCGCGGCTGAGGGGGGCAAGGAGCTCTTCTGGTCGACGTACAAGACGCGGTGCGCGGACCGCGAGACCTGCCCGAGCCTCTCGCCCGAGTGCGAAGCCCCGTCAGAGAGTGGATACGTGAATCATCTGATCTTCTCGAGCGAGGTGATCCTCGGCGAGAACATCTGGCTTCCGCTCGAGGCGGGCGAGGCCATCGGTGTGGACTGGCGAATGAAGGTCCTGCGAACCTCGGGTCACCGCCACCTCTCCGTGGTCAACTGAGGACCCGCCCGTGGATCCCGCCTACAAGAGCGAGCTCAATCGCAATGTCGCGTTGGCGCGGCCAGGGGAGTTCGGCTCGGTGGACATCGGGCCGCTGTCGGTGTGGCCGCCGGTCGTGCTCGCGCCGATGGCGGGTGTGACGAACTGGCCGTTTCGTGCAGTGTGCAGGCGCTTCGGCGCGGGGCTTTACGTGAGCGAGATGGTCACCGCCCGCCCCTTGGTGGAAGGCCGGGCGAAGACCTTGATGCTCGCCGAGTTCGGACAAGACGAAACACCGCGGAGCTTGCAGCTCTACGGGGTCGATCCGTACTACGTCGGTGAGGCGGTGAGGTGGCTCGTGGGCGAGGGGCACGTCGACCACATCGACATGAACTTCGGATGCCCGGTGCCCAAGGTCACACGCAAGGGCGGCGGTTCCGCGATTCCTGCCAAGCCCCGCTTGCTTGCCAACATCGTGAGAGCGGCGGTGCGGAACGCGGGAGAGATCCCTGTGACGATCAAGTTTCGAATGGGGCTCAATGACGACTTACTCACGTACGAGGACGCGGGACGTGTGGCCGAAGAGGAAGGCTGCAAGGCAGTGGCTTTGCACGCGCGAACCACCGCACAACTCTACGACGGCGACGCCCAGTGGGACGCCATCGCGAACCTGAAGCAACGCGTGCGGACGATCCCCGTGCTCGGCAACGGCGACATCTGGGAGGCGCACGACGCGCTTCGCATGATGCGCGCGACCGGGTGCGATGGGGTGGTCATCGGGCGCGGTTGTCTCGGCCGGCCGTGGCTCTTCGGCGATTTGGCCGATGTCTTCGACGGCCGCGAGCCGAAGAACCCACCAAGCTTTGGTCAGATTGTGGACGTCGCGTTGGAGCACGCCGCGCTCTTGTGCGAGTGGGCAGGCGAGACGCCTGCGATGCGGATGTTTCGCCGCCACAGTAGTTGGTACACCAAAGGCTTTCGCGGCAGCGCGAAGTTGCGATCACGGCTGATGCGAGTGACGACCCTGACCGAGCTCGAGGAAGTGCTGCGCGCCGCCGATCCTGCCGAACCCTTCCCGCCCGAGGCCATGCGTGTGCCACGCGGGAAGACGGCCGGGCGCCAGAAGGTCTCGCTCCCTGAGGGCTTCCTCCAAAACCGGCTGACCGACGACACTCCGCCGGTGCACGTCGACCTGGCGGCGGTCTCCGGCGGCTGACACCGGACCTCCAGGGCTGGCACTGGCACTGGCACTGGCACTGGCGCGCAAGATGCGCGCTTGGGCTCTGAAGAGCATGAAATGAATGGCTTTTTCGAGCGGGTGCCTGTCCCCTCTGGGGAACGACCCTAGGCTCCCGCTCGAAGGAGGGCGGATGTCAGAGCATCGAGCGACAATTCACTGGAATCGGCAAGGCAAGGATTTCACGGCGAAGGAGTACTCGCGCGAACACATCTGGAAATTCCCCGGCGGGAGCGAAGTGCGCGCGTCGTCGGCGCCGCAGTACTTGGGCGACCCGAAGCTAGTCGATCCAGAGGAATCATTCGTTGCGGCGCTTTCGAGTTGCCACATGCTGACGTTCCTCGCGTTGGCGGCCCGCGACGGCTTCACCGTCGATGACTACGAAGACGAAGCGGTCGGCTACATGGAGCGCAACCCCGAGAAGCGAATCGCGATCACACGCGTGGTGCTTACCCCGAAGATCACTTGGAACGGCGACGCTCCCAGCTCCGAACAACTCGACAAGCTTCACGCGAGCGCGCACAAGCATTGCTTCATCGCAAACTCGGTGAAGACCGAGATCACGGTCGAAGCGGTCTAGTCACATCCGACCCACCCACCCCCACCGCGTAGTCCTCCCTCCGCGCCCAGCGTGTCGCTTGGGCTTGGCGGCGGGTTCGCGCCGAGCTTCGCCCTTCGGGCTCGCGGGTCAGCGTCAGCGTCAGCGTCAGCGTCAGCGTCAGCGTCAGCGTCAGCGTCAGCGTCAGCGTCAGCGTC
>Ga0316197_10001919_pt1 | contig 14816 bp, 14 predicted proteins | sample OudBiesiAoxic_MG_FD_204939 | JGI IMG/M metagenome (GOLD analysis project Ga0316197, IMG submission 204939) | Coastal sediment microbial communities from Oude Bieten Haven, Netherlands - site A oxic | ecosystem: Environmental > Aquatic > Marine > Coastal > Sediment | place: Netherlands...
GACTTTGCCCAGCCGGCTCGCCATCACGGCAGCGGCCCCTGCCGCTGCGCCCGCTGCTGCTCCCACCACTCCAGCCGCCCCGGGGGTCATGCCAACGCCCTTTGGCTGGTCAACTGCTGCGAAGGTCGTGGGTGGTGTCAACGTTTCAACATCCGCCAGGGCGTGAATCGGCTTGGTGAAGCCGACGCCTTCCTCGGTGCAGCCGAAACAGGGGTGTCCGGTACCTACCGGCCAACTGCCCGAGCCTACGTCTCCAAATAATATGGCCGGGCAATTTGCATAGGTTTCCGGTCCCTTGCATCCCAGTTTGTAGAGGCACCAGCCCTGGCGATGTCCTTCGTCACCGAACTGCATCGCGAACCGGCCGGCATCGAAATGCGGGCGGCGTTCACAGTTCTCGTGAATCAGGCGGCCATAGGCGAATTTGGGACGGCCCTGGTCATCCAGCGCCGGCAGCGTGCCAAAGGTTACAAACTGCAACACGGTGCTGAGGAAATTGTAAGGATTGGGTGGACAACCCGGAATATTGACGATGGTTTTGTCCGGCAATATTTCGGATACACCAACCGCACCGGTCGGGTTGATTCCACTGGACGGAATGCCACCCCAGGCGGCACAGGATCCAATGGCGACGATGGCCGCCGCGCCGGCTGCGGCCTCTTCCAGGTGCTCCTGGATAGTACGGTTTGCAACCTTGCAATAGATGCCGCCATCCTTGGTGGGAATCGCGCCGTCCACCACCAGCAGGTAATTCCCGTAGTTCTCTTCCATTGATGCCCGCCTGGCCGCTTCTGCCTGGTGACCCGCGGCCACGCTAAGGGTCTCGTGGTAGTCCAGCGAAATCATGTCGAGAATCAGGTTTTCCAGCGTGGGATGGTGCGCCCGTAATAATGATTCTGTGCAGCCGGTGCACTCCTGCGCCGATAACCAGATCACCGGCGGCCGTTTGGAATTCATCACCGCATGAGCAATTTGCGCGCCCGCAGCGGGCGTCAGACCAAGCGTCACCGCGACGCCTGAGCAAAATTTCAAAAATCCTCTGCGTGAGATTCCGGTGGCGGGTTCAAGGTGAAGGTCTAGATCACTAATCATGGCGGATTCCCTCAAAACCGGTCAATTGCTGACCGCGGAGCGGGAACCACTCAGACCGTCCCTGGCGGGAAAGTACCCGCGAACTTGCACCGATTGTGAGGGAGGTTACGACCTTACCGATATGACATGAATCAAAAGAATTAAATGATAAGTTTAGCATTTTTAATAGTAATAAGTTTCAATCGCTGAACCTTTTCAGAAATTCTATTTATATTTTCTTTTTTTTCAGCCATATGAGACCTTTATCTAATTTGTAATAGTAGGTTACGGACCCGGCCGTGATTTCCGCGCGACAAAAATCGTTGGTTTGATTGAAAGCTGAAAGGTATAATCGCTGGCTGTTCCAGAACAAATAACCAAGTTGACGAGACATTCATGCGAAACCTGATTTTCTCAGCCCTGCTGATATCAGCGAGCCTGACCCTACCGATCCAGAGTGCCATCGCAGCCGGCGACAAGGAAGTCGGCCAGGTGAAAGCCTATACTTGTACGGGTTGTCACGGAATTCCGGGATACAACAACGTATACCCGACTTATAAAGTTCCAAAGATTGGCGGGCAGAATTACGAATACCTGGTCATTGCCCTGAAGGCTTATCGGGCCGGCGAGCGTGACCATCCCACGATGACACTTCAGGCCGAAAGCCTTTCCGATCAGGACATTGAAAATATTTCCGCCTACTTCGCATCACTGGGTGGCGAATGACTATGATTAAAAATACGATTCTGGTGCTGGTACTGGTTTGCATTCCGTTCGCGGCTTCCGCCAAGGGCAACGCCAGTGCCGGCAAAGAGAAATCCGCAGTCTGCCAGGCCTGTCACGGACTGGACGGAAAAAGCGTCGACCCCAGCTATCCGAACCTCGCGGGGCAACATGAAAGCTACTTGCAAAAAGCGCTGGGTGATTACCGTGCGGGACGCCGTCAGAACGCCATCATGGCCGGATTTGCAGGCCCGTTGAGCGACCAGGACATCCTGGACCTGGCCGCCTGGTATGCATCACAGGAAGGCCTGGAAGACCTCTCCATTAAGTAAAACCCTGATTAAACGGCGGATTCGCCGCTGGCGTCGCCTGCGTAGTAAGGGTTGGTTCCTGACTGGTGGTCAGTGGCGTCTTTCACTGCGGTAATTTCCGGAATATTGCGAGTCAGGGTCTGTTCGATTCCCTGTTTAAGCGTGACATCGGCCATTCCACAACCATGGCACCCGCCTCCAAACTGGAGAATCACCTCTTTATCTTCCGTGATTTCTACCAGCGCGACCCGACCGCCGTGCGATGCCAGTGACGGGTTGATTTCGGTTTCCAGCAACCAGCCGACCCGATCCTCGAGCGTTGCTTCCTGACCGGGTTCGGAACCCTTGATGCCCGGCGCCTTGATCGTTAACTGCCCGCCGGTCTCATCCTCTTCGAAGTCGATTTCAGCTTTTTCGAGCCAGGGCTCACTGGCCTTGGCAACAAACAGGCTGAACCCGGAAAAAGACAGCACCAGGTCATCCGGCATACTGTGTCCGCCGGGGCAGAACTGCAGGTCGCAACTGGCTCCGGGTGTACCGGCGTGATTGACCGACAGGCGCAATCCAAGACCTTCATCGTCCTGCTGTTCAATCAGCCGCAGAAAATACTGTTGTGCTGTGTCCGTAATGTTGATCATAGTGAGTTCAAGCCTTTTTCAGGGCGCCTGCAATGTAGGGCAGCGAATAGTCCAGGCGCCAGTCAATTGATGAGTGAGTTCCTTCGAATTCTTCGTAACGGTGCGAAATACCTTCAGCATCCAGCTGGTCGGTAAATCGGCGTGTTCCATACTGGATATGGTACTGATCGTAAATCCCCACGTCGAGGTAAAGCGCACGCAGAGATTTCAACGCCCCGGCTTTTGTACCGAGTTGCGTCAGCGGGTCGTAATCCAGCCAGCGTTGCCAGCGTTCCGGGTCCAGTTCGCAGGTCCGTAAATCAAATGGCAGCCGGATGCTCGCCGGGTTCCTGCCATCCGGATCATAACTGGCCGCCATGGCCAGCACCATCATTGCCGTGTAGTCACGCCCTGAAGGCCGGTTTTTCCTCCAGAATGCCCGAATATAAGCCGCGAAATCGCCGTTGAAAGGCGTGAGCACCTGGGCAGCCAATGGAAACTCTTTTTGATAGACCATCTCGAAACCAACGTCCCCTGCATGGCTGGCTGCTGCACCCCAGGTATCGGAGTGATTCATGACAAGATGCAGGGCACCAAAGCCTCCCGAGGATTTGCCGAACACACCACGGCTGTCCCGGTGGTCGATCGTGTTCAATTCCTGGGAAACCAGGGGGACCAATTCCTGGTTCAGGTAATCCGCGTAACGGCCCACAGAGGGCGAGTTCACATACTGGTTTCCGCCCAGGGCGGTATAGCAATCCGGGAAGGCCACAACGATGGGCTCCATCGCACCCTGCCCGATCAGCCGGTCGAGACGCGCGGGTAGATTTTCACCCTGGTTACGCCAGTTCAGATGCCCCGGTCCGGAATTCGTATAGGCGGCGAGATCCCAAAGTACCGGATAGGGGGCGCCGGAATCTGAATAACCCGCCGGCAGGTAGACGTTGAGTTCACGCTCGACCGGATCACCCCATGGGTTGTCACGCAGGACATCGGAATGATGCGGTAACGGGAGAATACGTCCCTTTGGCCAGTCAGCTTGGGGTCTGAAATCCGACATTGTTGAGCTCAGATCCTGCCGGATTCAAGGAGCACCTTGTGTATGTGTTCAAGCACCGGGTCGCGCAGCTCTTCCTGTTCAAGCGCATAGTCGATAGTGGCCCGGATAAAACCCTTGCGGGCGCCACAGTCATACCGCTCACCCTCAAATGGGAATGCGAGGACCGGGTGGGTCTGCAACATCGCGGCGATGCCGTCTGTGAGCTGGATCTCCCCGCCGGCCCCTGCCCTTACGTTTCGCAGGTAGCCGAATACGGACGAATCGAGGATATAGCGGCCCACTACCCCCAGTCTCGAAGGCGCATCCTCGAGCTTTGGTTTCTCAACCATGGTATGGATGACGTGGTGTCCGGATTCATTGGTAGTCACGCCAACCATTCCATAACTGGTGGTCAGTTCGTCCGGGATTTCTTCAACGCCGATCACACTGGAGTGGCTCTCGTGATGCAGGCGAACCATTTGTGAAAGCGCTCCGGGACCCTCGCTTCTGATCATGTCGTCAGCCAGCAGAATGGCAAAGGGTTCATCGCCCACGACAGATTCCGCACACAAAATGGCATGACCCAGGCCCAGTGCCTCGGTCTGGGTCACATGCACACGGCTGACCCCGTCGGGAACAATGGTATTGATCCGTTCAAGCAATTCCGTTTTTTCATCAGCAGCCAGGCGCGTTTCCAGTTCAAAGGCGGTATCGAAGTGATCTGAAATGGCATGCTTCTTCCGGCTGGTGACGAAAATCAGCGTGTCGATACCCGCCTCCAGCGCTTCCTCAACAGCATACTGGATCAGTGGCTTATCCACGATCGGCAGCATTTCCTTGGGAATGGACTTGGTTGCCGGAAGGAATCGGGTACCCAGTCCTGCAACCGGGAACACGGCCTTTCTGACGGGTTTCCGGGTGCTCATTTAGTGGTCTTTTCTGGCCCGGTGTAACGGAACCACACCATCCGTTTCGGGCTTATCCGCGATCGAGGTCTTGGCAAGCTCGGGCACCAGGCGAAACAGGATGCGTTTTAATCGCTTGGTATCGTAACGTTTAACCGCCAGCTCGGCTTCTCTCAACTCGGTGCCCAGACCTTCCGAGTCAGCCGGCCGGGGTTGCGCGAGAAAGATCTTTTCATGCTGAGTGGTTTGGTAGGGTTCCAGCTCATGAAACAGCTCTTCAAACAGTTTCTCACCAGGCCGCAGGCCGGTGTAAATAATCTGGATATCCTTGCCCGGCTCTTTTCCTGAAAGCCGGATCAACTGTTCCGCGAGATAAGTGATCTTCACGGGCTCGCCCATGTCGAGCACGTAAATTTCGCCTCCTTCTCCCAGCACGGCCGCCTGCATGATGAGCTGGCTGGCTTCGGAAATGGTCATGAAATAACGGGAAATTTCGGGGTGCGTGACGGTCACCGGACCACCTTTGGCAATCTGCTCCTTGAACAGCGGAACCACGCTGCCATTGGAATTGAGGACGTTTCCGAAACGCACCGTAATGAAACGGGTCCTGGAACGTGCATTCACGTTTTGACAGTACATTTCCGCCACTCGCTTGGTCGCGCCCATGATGTTGGCCGGGTTGACCGCCTTGTCCGTGGAAATCAGCACAAACGTGCCCACGTTGTGTCGTTCGGCCGCTTCAGCCATTCGCATCGTACCAAGGACATTGTTTCGAAAAGCTTCGCGAATCTGCGTCTGGAGTATGGGCAAGTGTTTATACGCCGCAGCATGGAAAATCATGTCGGGCTGGTACTCGCCCACCACCTTCTCGACAGTGGCCGAATCACAGATATCGCCCAGTACACTGTAAAAAATCAGGTCCTGGAATTCACTGCGTAATTCATGGTCAATCCGGTACAGGGCGAATTCGCTGTTATCGATGACGATCAGTTCTACCGGGTTCAGCCTGGCGATCTGGCGGCATAATTCGGAACCAATGGATCCACCACCGCCGGTTATGAGGACGCGTTTGCCTGCCAGGCCCTCACGAATGGACTTCCATACCAGTGAAATCGGCTCACGACCCAGCAAATCATCGATGGCGACACGTTTGAGGTCATCGATCCGCGTAGCCTTGTTTCCGAGATCATTCAGCGTAGGAAGGGTCCGGAATTCAATCGCGCTTTTTTCGCAGATCTCCACCACCTGTTGCATCTGCTGATTGGTGGCTGATGGTATGGCGATGATTGCAATGTCCGCACCCGTTTCCAGGCAAATACGTGGGAGTTGCTCGATGGTTCCCAGCACCGGGATTCCATGCACCTGAGCACCTCTCAGGCGGTCGTCGTCATCCAGGAAAGCAACCACGTCGAAAGCGCCGCGATGCCGCAATTCGCGTTCGAGTAAAGCCCCTGAGCGCCCTGCGCCGAGGATCAGCGCACGCGATGCGCCCACGCCGTCAGACCTGGGCGGTACGCGGGAATCCTTCCAGAAGCGATAACACATCCGGGGTAAACCCAGTGCGAGGAAAAGAACAGCGGGATACATCAGCACAGAGCCCAGGAACGGCTTCACGCCTGTTCCATAAAGCACGGTCAGCACGGCCAGGATAAACAGGGTTCCGAAAATTCCGGCACGCGCGATATTCCATAAATCAGGGAAGCTCGCAAACCGCCACAGGCCCTTGTAAAGACCGGTTGACCACAGCACCAGGCCTTGCACAAAAAGAACCAGCAGTAATTCCGCGAAAAAGGGAACGGTTTCCAGGATACCGGTAAACCCGCCACGGTTTATGATATAACCCGCGGCCAGCCACGCAATCGCGACCATGATCATGTCGTGGAAGATTACCGCAGCTCGCGGATGTCGAAGTATGCGCATAAGACTCATATTATTATCCAGCCGGAACTGGCTCTTTATACCGCCGAAGCAAAAAATGCCAACCCAGAACAAAAATCAGGGTCAGGACCAGGGCTATCGCCCAGGCCAGCGCCGGAAATCTCACGGCAAGCACAATGCCGGGCAGCACCAGAATCAGATTGATGGCCTGGTAAACCAGGGCGACACGACCGTGTGTCCAACCGCACGCAATCATCCGCTGATACAGGTGTTGCCGGTGCGCATTATACCACCGCTCTCCCCTGATTACTCTCCAGCTCAGGGTCAGGCCGGCATCGGTTAAAAACAGCATCATGACCATCAGTGCGACCGGGTAAGCAAAGGCCCCCGTGGCCGCCCCGTAAAGCAGCATGGAGGCAAAGGTAAAACCCAGCGCCAGGCTGCCCACGTCACCCATAAAGACCTTTGCCTGCCCCAGGTTCCAGGGCAGAAATCCGATACAGCAGGCGGTCAATATCAGCGATAACAAAGCAAAAGAGGGGTCGCCCGAGAGGTAAAAAAGCACCGCGAGAACAGCGGAAGCGAACACTCCCTGCAGCCCTGCCATGCCATTGCTGCCGTCCATGAAGTTGTACAGATTGATCATCCAGATCACGAACAGTCCACTGATAAACATCGAAGCCAACCCTTGCATCCAACCGGCGCTTGTCGCACACACTATCAGGTAGAAACTGACCGCAAGCTGAACGAAAAGCCGCAACAAAACACCGAGCGAAGCGTGATCATCCCACCAGCCAGTGAGCGCCAGGACAAGGGTGCCGGGCAGCATGCAGTACAACCACCATTCAGGCCAGTCCGGCCAAAGAAACAGCAGGGAGGCCACAAGGTACGCCACGAGCAGACCGGCGCCACCGCCGCGGGGAGTTGCCAGGGTGTGACTGTGGCGCTCTCCGGGATGATCCAGTAATCCACGCCGCCGTGCATACCAGGTCGCCAGGCCGGTCAGAACAAAAGAAAGGAAAGCAGCAAGGGCAACTGCAGCCAGGGGACTAAAAGACGATTGCCCTGTCATGCTTCACGTCAAGGCTATTCGCCCAGCACTCCGTGGATTTTCCGCGTCGTGCCCCATTTCCTGCAGCTGGGACATTGCCAATGGTGCGTCTGCCCACTGAACCCACAGTGATGGCAGCGGTAATCCGGCTGACGGGACAGCAGGCGAGCGGTCACGGCCTTCAGAATATCATCACTGGACTCGGCGTCCAGGTGACCCTCTTTTTTCAGATCAATCAGGTGATCCAGGCCCCTGACGGATGGTTTCGACGCCAGCGTCTCGACCAGGAACCGGCCGGCAGCTGCGCCACCTTCTTCCCCGGCGATAAACTCACTCAGTTTCAGGATCAGCGATATCCCTTTATAACTGCCCGCCCATTCATCCAGCTTCTGCCGTCCCCTGGAAGTCTGTCCGGTCCGGTCAGCGGCATGGAGATAGTTGTCCAGAATTTCAGGAATGTAATCCGGATCAAGGTCTGCAATTTCCTCGTACAGATCCATTGCCCTCTGGAAATCGTCGTCGTGCGCACAAATGTCCGCGAGAATAAAACGCGCCCTGATACAGGCGGGGTCGTGTCTTCGGGCCCGGCGTAACTGTCGGCGTGCACCTTCACGGTCATTCGCAGCCAGGCAGCTGGTCGCCATTTCACAACAGTACTGGGCCATCACATCACCCATGTGCTCACCGCTGACCTGCTCGAGTTGCTGCGCCTGCTCCAGTGCATTTTTCCAGTCTTTCTCCTGCTGATAAATATCCAGCAGACTGCGCAGCGCGGAAGGTGTGTGTGTTCCGGTTTCAATCAACTCAGAGAAAAGGCGTTCCGCCCGGTCCAGCAGACCCGCCCGCATGTAATCTTCACCCAGTTCAAGCAGCGCCTGGGTTCGTTGCTCCGGCTCCAGCCCCCGCTTGGCGATGATATTCTGGTGAAAGCGAATGGCCCGATCAACTTCGCCGCGACGCCTGAACAGGCTGCCAAGCGCCATGTGGGTTTCGACCGTATCCTTGTTGACTTCGGCCAGTTCCAGGAACACCTGTATGGCCTTGTCGGGTTGTTCATTGAGGAGGTAGTTCAGACCCTGGAAGTACTGGTTACTGAACAACTGCTGGCTCTTGTTCGATGAACGTTTTTCAAGCGTCCTTGCGAACCACCAGCCAAAATACACCGCAACCGGCAGGAGCAGGAGCAGCAAAAGCTCAATCATCAGGGTGTCATGATTCCTTGCTGCGGGCTTTGCGTAGCCTTGCCTTCAACGGCACGATGCCAAAAAACCAGCAGACCAGGAGGCCGGATATCAGCCCAACAGCAAAAATACAAAGCAACAGGAGGCCGAGTGGCCATTGCAGCTGTATCCACAGGAGGTCAATACTGACCGTGTCCGAATTGAGGGTGCCAATCAGCAGGCCCAGCGCTACCGCCAGGACCGCAACGACAATAAAAACAATCCTGTACAAGAGGGATCAGCTCTCGGAATAATCAACGCGCTCGCGCAGTGCCTTGCCCGGTTTGAAGTGTGGAACATGTTTGCCGGGTAGCGCGACTGCTTCGCCCGTTTTCGGGTTTCTGCCCATTCGGGGCGCACGGTAGTGCAAGGAAAAACTGCCAAAACCACGTATCTCGATGCGGTCACCGCTTGCCAGGGCAGCGCTCATCTGCTCAAGAATGGATTTGACACCAAGCTCCACATCCAGGTGCGCCAGGTGCCTTTGAATTTCCGCCAGTTGATCGATCAGTTCAGATTTGGTCATAGAACACTCACTATATCCCTGATTATTATTGTAATACCTTTTTATACGCCGGGGGCTCAAATCGGCCCCCGGTGCATTTTATCAAAGCGCCTGGAGCAATCAGGAGTCCTGTTCCAACTGCTCTTTCAGGAGGTCGCCCAGAGAGGTCGTACCACCCGTAGCACTGCTTTGCTTGTACTCTTGAAGCGCTTCAGCCAACTCCGCGTCTTCCTTGGCCCGGATTGACAGGCTCAGGGTACGGTTCTTGCGATCGAGGCTGATGAACTTCGCTTCGACTTTATCACCGACAGAGAGTTCGCGTGTGGCATCTTCAACACGTTCTTCCTTGATGTCGGAAGCACGCAGATAGCCCTCAACGCCTTCAACCAGCTCAATCACGGCACCGCGAGCGTCAACTTCCTTGACTACGCCCTGCACCATGGAACCACGGGGGTGCTCGGCCATGTAGGTAGCAAACGGATCCTGGTCGAGTTGCTTGATACCCAGCGAAATGCGCTCACGCTCAGGATCAACAGCCAACACAACGGCTTCAACGTCTTCGCCCTTACGGAAATTGCGAACGGCGTCTTCACCCGTATCCTGCCATGAAATGTCAGACAGGTGAACCAGTCCGTCGATTCCGCCGTCAAGCCCAATGAAGATACCAAAATCGGTGATGGACTTGATCGCGCCGGTAACCTTGTCGCCCTTGTTGTGAATAGCGGCGAAAGATTCCCACGGGTTGGTCTTGCACTGTTTCATGCCCAGCGAGATACGACGACGTTCTTCGTCGATGTCCAGAACCATGACTTCACACTCGTCACCGGTGTGAACCACCTTGGCCGGATTGACGTTCTTGTTGGTCCAGTCCATTTCTGAAACGTGAACCAGTCCTTCAACACCGTCTTCGATTTCAACGAAGCAACCGTAGTCGGTGATGTTGGAGACTGCGCCAAACAGGCGGGTGCCAACAGGATAGCGTCGAGCCAGGTCACTCCACGGGTCGTCGCCCAGTTGCTTCAGACCCAGTGAAACACGGTTGCGGTCACGGTCGAAGCGCAACACGCGCACTTCGAGCTCGTCGCCTACATTCACGACTTCACTCGGGTGATGGACGCGCTTCCACGCCATGTCGGTGATGTGCAGCAGGCCGTCGATACCGCCCAGGTCCAGGAACGCACCGTAATCGGTGAGGTTCTTGACCACGCCGGTAACGATGGCGCCTTCTTCCAGGCGCTCCAGCAACTGCTCGCGCTCTGCGCTGAATTCAGATTCGACCACTGCCCGCCGCGAAACAACGATGTTGTTGCGCTTACGGTCCAGCTTGATGATCTTGAATTCCAGGTCCTTGCCTTCGAGGTATGCGGGGTCACGTACCGGCCGAACATCGACCAGTGAACCCGGCAGGAAGGCACGGATGTCTTCAATGTCGACCGTGAAGCCACCTTTGACCTTGCCGCTGATCTTGCCTTCGATGGTTTCTTCGCCCTCGAATGCACCTTCCAGCTTGTCCCATACAAGGGCACGTTTGGCCTTGTCACGGGAAAGGCGGGTTTCGCCGAAACCGTCTTCAACGGTGTCCAGCGCAACCTGCACTGCATCACCCACTTCAACTTCCAGGTCGCCCTGTAAGTTCCTGAACTGGCTGATGGGAACGATTCCTTCGGATTTTAAACCGGCGTTTACAACGACTGCATCGTCGCGTATTTCCATGATGGTGCCGGTTACGATGGATCCCGGCTTCAGATCTTGTGCTGCCAGGCTCTCTTCAAATAATTCTGCAAAACTTTCAGTCATGTTGTTGTTTACTCACAGGTGTAATGCAACAGTTCGCATCCACCTACCCAGGGTTGTGGGGTGCTCGTTAGTCACCCGTTAATGTTCGCCACTCAATCAGTGGCCGCCAATAAAACCATAATATTCAAACAGATAGTGATGCTTTCTTAATTAAACTATCAATTACCTGCAATACTTCATTGATACCCAGTTCCGTTGAATCAATCACGTGCGCGTCCGGTGCAGGCTTAAGTGGCGACACTGCCCTGCTGCTGTCCCGTTCGTCACGCATTTTAATGTCCCGGAAAAGGCGCGAGAGATTAACACTTTCTCCTTTTTCTTTCAACTGCTTATAGCGTCTTTCAGCACGCGCCTCAGCACTGGCGGTCAGAAATATTTTCAGAATCGCGTCTGGAAAGATCACTGTACCCATGTCGCGGCCATCCGCCACCAGGCCGGGCGGCTTCCGGAATGCTCTCTGCCTCTCAACCAGGGCCGCCCGAACCACCGGAAATGCAGCGATCTTCGAGGCCGTCACGCTCACGGTCTCAGATCGCAACCGACCCGTAATGTAGTTGCCGTCCAGCAGGATGACCATTCCTTCACCGGATATGCCAAAGGTGACGTCCAGGTTGCTGGCAATAGCGCCCAGCGCTTCCTCCTGGTCAGCTTCCACGCCGCGATCCATGGCAGCCACGGCGACCAGGCGATAAAGTGCTCCACTGTCCAGGAAATGCCAGCCCAGCTTTTCCGCCAGGCGCATCGCGATAGTCCCTTTTCCGGAACCTCCCGGCCCGTCAACGGTAATGACGGGAGCTACTCCCGAATGCTCAGACATCGTTCACACAGCCTCCAACCGCAGCAAGGTCCCTGGCAAAAGAGGGAAAGGACGTGTTGATGTTCGCGGCGCCTTCAACTTCAACCCTGCCACCGGCGACCTGTCCCAGTATGGCGAAGCTCATCGCACAGCGATGATCACCCGCTCCATCTACCCGGCCGCCATTGACCACGCCACCGGTTACATCCACACCGTCTGCATACTCTTTCAGCCCTACACCCAGTGTTTCCAGGCCCCTGGCCATGACGTCCAGGCGGTCGCTCTCCTTGACACGAAGTTCGGCCGCTCCGCGGATTCGGGTGGTGCCTTCCGATACGGCGGCAAGCGCCAGGATGACCGGCACTTCGTCAATCAGGGAAGGCACCCACTCAACCGGTACGTCTATCCCGCGAAGGCGGCCTGCATAACGAATCCGGACATCCCCTACTTCCTCACCCCCCTGGCGGCGCTGGTCCTGGATTGAGAGGTCAGCACCCATCGACTGCAGCACGTGAACGATTCCGTCACGCGTCCTGTTGAGGCCAATGTTACGGAGCAACAGGTCGGAACCCGGCACCATTGCGGCAGCGACCATGAAGAAAGCGGCTGATGAAATGTCGGCGGGTACATGAACTGACGCGGCCGTCAGGCGGCTGCCTCCGGACACACCGCACCCGTCGACCAGTTCAACCCCGAATGCAGGCAACATCTGTTCGGTGTGATCCCTGCTCCTGAGCGGCTCGGTAACCGTGGTCTGGCCGTCGGCGTAAAGTCCCGCCAGCAAAACACAGGATTTAACCTGGGCGCTGGCAATCGGCGAGTCATAGTCGATGCCGTGCAAAGACCCGGAGCCGCTTATCCGTAGCGGCGGGGTCCCGTTTTGCCCGGTTTCAATGCTGGCGCCCATCAGCGTCAGCGGCTTCACGATCCTTGTCATCGGCCGCTGATTGAGGGATTCGTCGCCAAACAACTCTGATTCAAAAGGCTGGGCCGCGAGCACACCCGCCAGCAGGCGCATGGCTGTACCGGAGTTACCCATGTCCAGCGGCGCCGATGGCGCAGAAAGACCGCGAGAACCCACACCGGTAAGGTACAGGATGCCATTCTCTCGCCTGACCGTCATGCCCAGTGCGACACAGGCGTTTTCAGTGGCCCGGACGTCTTCGCTGTCGAGCAGACCGGTCACCCGGGACTCGCCTTCGGCCAGGCAGGAAAAGATCAGTGCCCGGTGAGAAATGGACTTGTCCCCCGGAGGGGTAAGTTCACCTTTCAGTGGTGAAGCCGCCGGTAGCGTTTCCAGCATCACGAGGGTGCGAGAACCGCGCGCGGGTAGGAACCCAGCACACGGGACAACTTGCTGACCTTTTCCAGGTCACCAAGCGCCGCCTTGATATTGTCGTCTTCCATATGCCCTTCCAGGTCGACGAAAAACACGTAAGCCCATTTGCCGTGGCGCGAGGGCCTGGACTCAATCCGGGTCATATTCACTCCGCGCTCCTGCAGCGGCTTCAGCAGGCCGTAAAGCAATCCGGGACCCTCGTGCCCGGACAGCAACACAGTGGTTTTATCTTTTCCGGAGGGTGCAAATATTTTCCGCCCGATCACCAGGAAGCGGGTCGTGTTGTCCGGATGATCCTCGATATCGGCGAACAACACGGGCAGTCCATAAACTTCAGCGGCAGGCCGGCCCGCAATGGCCGCAGCCTCAGGTGCATTCCGCACACGCCTGGCCGCCTCACTGTTGCTTCCCACCGAAATCAACTCGACGCCCGGAAGATGTGTTCGCAGCCAGGACTTGCACTGGGACAGCGACTGCTCATGCGAGTAAACCCGCTCGATCTGTTCTACCGACGAGGCCAGTGTCAGCAGGTTCTGGTGCACACGCAGTTCGATTTCACCGCAAATCTTCAGATCGGACAGCAGGAACATATCGAGTGTGTGGCTGACGATGCCCTGGGTAGAATTTTCTACCGGCACCACACCAAAATTGGCATCCCCGGCCTGGACCTGCTCAAAAACATCATCTATACCGGGCAGGCTCAACGCGTGGACCGAATGCCCGAAATGCCGATGCACCGCCTGTTGCGTAAAGGTGCCTTCCGGGCCCAGGTAGGCCACCTTCAGTGGCTCCTGCTGCGCCAGGCAAGCCGACATGATCTCGCGAAACAACCGCAGCATCTCGCCATCGCTCAACGGACCCTCGTTGCGTTCCAGTACGGCCCTGAGCACCTGCGCTTCTCGTTCCGGCCGGAAATAGTCAACCGCTTCGTTCGACGCATCCTTACTCTGGCGAACCCGAAACGCCAGCCGTGCCCGCTGACTGATCAGTTCCTGGATTTTCTCATCAAGACGGTCAATTTCCCCACGCACCGAATCAAGCTGTTCCTTTTGTTTTTTCGAATCTGCCACCAGTCATTATTCCTTTCTGAAAAACCAGGCTCAATCGATCATTGTATCGCCTTGAACATGTGATTGGGAAACCCCCTCTTGCCCGCCCTATCGTGCTGCACCGGACGGGTCGTCTATCAAACCACAATCCGGGTCATCTCCAAGATTCATCACCACGCCATGCGCAAGTACTTCACCCGATTTCAGTTCCCCGACACTCAGCTGCACGCGCATATCGAGCGGCTTTTGCTCATCAGAGTCCCCGGTTCCCATACCGGCATCCGGCAGATCTTTCCTGAGAAGGTCCAGGTCGATCACATCTGCTTCAAGCACCAGCTGCACCGAAACCTCATTCCCGATAAACAAACAGGCTTTTCCGGTCATGTTTTGACCCTGACGGCTGATCAGCAACGATCCCAGGTCAAGCCGGGATGCGGCAGCGTCAAAGCGCATCCATCCCTCGACCTGCGCCATGCGATCCATCTCAAGCCTGAATGGCGCCTGCTGGCGATCAG
>Ga0316197_10001920_pt1 | contig 14810 bp, 12 predicted proteins | sample OudBiesiAoxic_MG_FD_204939 | JGI IMG/M metagenome (GOLD analysis project Ga0316197, IMG submission 204939) | Coastal sediment microbial communities from Oude Bieten Haven, Netherlands - site A oxic | ecosystem: Environmental > Aquatic > Marine > Coastal > Sediment | place: Netherlands...
TCGGCATCCTCTACCAACAGCACTAAGCCGGTGGTTGCGGGCACGGCGGCACGATAGGGCAGGCGTAGTGTGACCTGTGCGCCTGTCCCGGTATTGGCGAGGCGCAGATCGCCGCCGGAGGATTTGGTCATATCGTAAACCATCGACAGGCCAAGGCCCGAGCCTTCCGCCCCCTTGGTTGTAAAGAACGGATCGAAGCCGCGCTCCAGCGCAGATTGCGAAAAGCCCGGGCCGGTATCGGTCAGGACCCATTCGATCCATGTGTCGTGAACAAGGTGCACCTTAAGATTAATGCGACCTTTGGCACCGCAGGCGTCGCGTGCGTTAAGGATCAGATTCAATAGACTGTCCTGCACCAAACCGGAATCCAGCAGCACCAGACCTTCAGGCGCAGTATTCTGTACCGTCAAGGTGACTGCGGGGGGCAGTGTGGGGTCCGCCAGCGTGGACAGGTCGCGCATCAACTCGTCGAGGTCGGTGGCGGCCGGACGCAGGGCATGTGGACCAGTGATGTCGGCGATCGAACTAAGCAGCGCTCCGCCGCGGCGGGCAGCGGCCAGTGTGCCTTCGATCAGTGGCCGTCCCGCGCCGGGCAGGTCCATGCGGTCCAGCCGCGATTGAAGGCCAAGAATTATTGTCAAAAGATTCGAAAAATCATGGGCAAGGCCTGAGATCATCTGTGCCGCGATCTCGCGTTTGCGAGTCTGTTGCAGGGCGACCCGGGCTTGGGTTTCTTCGGTGACGTCCATCGAGAGGATATAGACGCCCCCCCGTGTGTCAGGGGTGAAGGCCGCGCGGATGCGCCGTGCGCTGCTGTCGTCTGTGAACTCCAGAACAGCTGCAGCACCATCATAAGCTTGCGCTAGCGCTGGTGAGATGGCGTCGTGCGGCTGTTCGCCCAAGACCTCCCGGATGTGCCGGCCAAGAATGTCCTGTGGCCGACCCGGCATCACCGCTGACAGACGCCGGTTGGAATAGGTGTAGCAACCATTCGCATCCACATGGGCGATATGCGCTGGCATCATTTCCGTGGTCAGACGGGTGCGGGCCTCGCTTTCCGTCAACTGGCGTTTGGCCTCTTCGAGCGCCGTGATCATTGCGGCGAGTTCGCGGTTGGTGGCTGACAATTCTTCCGCGTGGGCCAGAACCTGACCCGACAGCGCATCGGAGCGGGCGCGCAGTAGTGCTTCCTGCTGCTTGGTCTGGGTGATGTCGGTATAGACTGTCACCCAACCGCCCTGCGGCAAAGGGGAGCCTTCGACTGAAATGGTACGCCCATTCGCGCGGGTCCGTTCCATATAGTGCGGTTCAAACGCGCGCGCCTGTTCGATACGCTCGCTGACGAAGGTTTCGATATCCGGGACATTGCCGTATTCCCCGCGATTGGCCAGATGGGTGATGGTCTCCTGAAAGGTCGCACCGGGCGTGACAAGCGCGTCTGGCAGGCTGAACATTTGCTGGAACGGCGCATTGCAGACAACCAGCCGCAGGTCCGCGTCATAAATCGTCAACGCTTGCGCGATCAGGTTCAGTCCGGCGGTTGTCATGGCCTTTGTCTGATCGTCGGTGATTTGCATCGGGTTGTTGCTCCTTGTCTGCATGGCTAGCATTGAGGGTAGCCAAGGGCAAAGGGGTAGCGCATGCGGGTGCTGGTGATCGGCGGGACGGGTCTGATCGGTCCCTTTGTAGTGCAGGGCCTGCAGGCTGCGGGCCATGATGTGGTGACGTTGAATCGCAGCGGGACACCAGCGTGGTCGGAGCCAGTCGTTGCTGGTGATCGACGGAACGCAGCGATACTCAGGCTGGCGGTCGAGCGGGCGGCCCCGGCCCTGGTCGCTGCATCCAGCATGGATGTCTACAAAGTTTATGGGTTAATCCACGGTACTGAGACGGGGCCGCAGCAGCCTGCAGTTTTGACTGAAGACAGTCCGCTGCGTACAGCATACGGGCCAGAAGGTGCGGCCTATGACAAGATTGGTGTTGAGCGGGTGTACCAAGAGGCGCTGAGCGATGTTGTGATCTTGCGGTTTCCGGTGGTTTATGGCTGGCCGGATGTCACACGTGTTGAACCCCTTCTGGCACAGATGCTGGACGGCGCTGAGCAAATTGAAATCACCCGTGCGCGGTCCGGGTTTTGTATCGCGCGCAGTCTGCATCGCAACGCCGCGTGGGCTGCAGTACTGGCAGCGACCCGTGCGACGCCGGGACACCATATCTATAACGTTGCCGAAGAACGTTTTCTGAGCGAACTGGAATGGGCAGAGCGCATCGCCGAAGCCTGCGGGTGGCGTGGCAAGCTGGTGATCACAGCGCAAGACGATGGTGATGCCCGCCACCAGTTCAAGGTCAGTTCAGCCAAGATTCGTGAAAAGCTGGGCTATGCTGAGCCGCATGACCCGAAGGCTGGATTCAATGACATGGTGGCGTTCTATTCCTATCAACGACGTGGGAAGCCGTACAAAAAGTTCTACTGAGAACCTCTTGTTACAATTCGTTAGGATTTCGAAAACATGAGGAAAAAGTTGACGTCCACCGTAAAGGCAACATCCTTAGGGGATAACAGAATCGCGTGAGCGATCCGCCCTGTCAGAAAAGCGACAGGCATTGGGAGGAAAACACATTGGCCAAGCCGCTTTCGCGTGCCGACGGCATTCAGTCCGTACCGGCGTTGCTGCATCGCAATGCAAAAGAGTTTTCCGACGCTCCTGCCTATCGCGAGAAAGAATACGGGATCTGGCAAAGCTGGACCTGGGTCGAGACTGAAGCCGAAATTGAAGCGCTGGCACTGGGGCTGTTGGAACTTGGTGTCAATGAAGGTGATTTCATCGCCATCATCGGACGCAACAGGCCCTATCTTTATTGGGCGATGGTGGCGTCCCAGATGGTCGGAGCGGTGCCCGTACCTCTTTATCAGGACGCCAATGCCGAAGAGATGGCCTACGTGCTGTCGCATTGCGGGGCTCGGTTTGTCTTTGCCGGTGATCAGGAGCAGGTCGACAAAGTGATTGAAGTACAGGAGCAGCTGACTGTCTTTGAAGACATGATCTATCTCGACCCGAGAGGATTGCGGAAATACGACCACTCAAAGCTACACCAGTATTCCCACGTGCAGGACGTAGGCCGCGCCAAACGCGATGAGTTGACCACTGTCCTCGAAAAGCGGCAAGCCAAACTTGACTACGACAGCACGTCTGTGATGCTTTATACCTCTGGTACCACGGGCAAACCCAAAGGGGTTGTGCTGAGCAACCGCAACGTGATCGAGACGTCGAAGTCCTCTTCCGAGTTCGACGGTTTGCGACAGTCAGACGACATTCTGGCGTATCTTCCGATGGCGTGGGTTGGCGATTTTATCTTCTCGGTCGGTCAGGCGATGTGGACGGGGTTTTGCACCAACTGCCCCGAATCAGCGGATACCATGCATGTGGACCTGCGCGAGATTGGCCCGACCTACTATTTCGCGCCGCCGCGGGTTTTTGAGACACAACTGACCAGCGTGATGATCCGGATGGAAGATGCGGGCCGCTTCAAAAAGTGGCTCTTTGACCATTTTATGGCCCACGCCCGGAGAGTCGGACCCGCCATTCTGGACGGCAAGCCGGTCGATTTCATGGACCGCATGAAATATCGTCTGGGCGAACTCATGGTCTACGGCCCGCTCAAGAACACATTGGGATTTAGCCGGGTGCGGGTTGGCTATACGGCGGGTGAAGCGATTGGGCCGGAGATTTTCGATTTCTATCGCGCGCTGGGGATCAACCTTAAGCAGCTCTATGGCCAGACCGAGGCCACTGTTTTCATCACAGCGCAACCCGATGGCGAGGTGCGGAGTGACACGGTGGGCGTAACCTGCCCCGGCGTGGAATTGAAGATCGCCGAAAATGGTGAGGTTTTCTACCGCTCACCCGGCGTTTTTGTGGAGTATTACAAGAACCCGGAAAGCACGGCAGACACCAAGGACCCCGAAGGATGGGTTGCGACCGGAGATGCTGGGTTCATCGAAGAGGGCACCGGGCATCTGCGTATCATTGACCGGGCCAAGGACGTTGGCAAAATGGCTGACGGCAGGCTCTTTGCGCCGAAGTACGTTGAAAACAAGCTGAAGTTCTTTCCCAATATTCTGGAAGTGGTGGTGTTCGGCAACGAACGCACAGAATGCACGGCGTTCATCAACATCGACCTCACGGCGGTGGGCAATTGGGCCGAGCGCAACAACATCGGATACGCGTCTTATCAGGAGCTTGCGCGCCATCCACAGGTGATGGACACGATCCAGAGCCATGTGGAAGAGGTCAATGCCAGTATTGCCGAAGATGAGATGCTGTCGGGCTGCCAGGTCCACCGATTTGTTATTCTGCACAAGGAACTTGATGCTGATGACGGCGAATTAACACGGACCCGGAAAGTGCGGCGCAAGATCATCGCAGAGAAGTTCGATGATATCATCGCGGCACTTTACGACGGGTCCGATGAAATCAGCACAGAAACCGAAGTGACCTATGAGGATGGCCGCAAAGGCAGCATCAAGGCGACGCTTGAGATCAGGGCGGCCAAGGTTTTTGCGGACAATCGCGGCAAGATCGCGGCGGAATGATCGTGGGTGACATGGAACTTAGGGTCGCGCGGCGCTCGCCTGCGGCATCGCCCCGCCCGCCCTCCCACAATCTCCTGACTTTGAAGTCTGTGGATTGCGATGCGGGCACCGCTTTTGGCGCAGACAATTTTGACCCAATGAAGGGTGGCGTTTCGTGAAGGATACTGCAGAGAGCTATACCACCGAAGATGGTCGTACCATTGGCCCGGTGGTGATGGAAATGAAGAATATCACCCTGCGGTTTGGCGGGGTGGAGGCGATCAAGGATATCTCGTTTGACATCCGCGAGGGCGAGATCCGGGCCATCATCGGGCCCAATGGGGCTGGTAAATCCTCAATGTTGAATGTGATCTCCGGCTTCTACGTGCCGCAAGAGGGTGAGGTCTGGTACAAAGGGGCCAAGCGCCCGCCGATGAAACCCTATCAGGTCGCGCAGCAGGGCATTGCCCGCACTTTTCAGAACATCGCGCTTTTTGAAGGGATGACGGTCCTCGACAACGTGATGACCGGGCGGTTGACCCATATGGAAAGCGGCCTGTTTGGGCAGGCGCTCTGGAAGGGCAAGGCCGAGCGCGAAGAGATTGAAAACCGCGAAATCGCTGAAAAGATTATCGATTTTCTTGAGATTCAGGCGATCCGGAAAACGCCGGTCGCGCGGCTGCCCTATGGACTAAAGAAGCGGGTTGAACTGGCGCGTGCGCTGGCGGCGGAGCCGACGATCCTTTTGCTGGACGAACCCATGGCGGGCATGAACGTCGAAGAAAAAGAGGACATGAGCCGCTTTGTTCTGGATGTGAACGATGAATTTGGCACCACGATTGCCCTGATCGAACACGACATGGGCGTGGTCATGGATCTGTCTGACCGGGTGGTTGTGATGGATTACGGCAAGAAGATCGGCGATGGCACGCCCGACGCGGTGCGGAACAATCAAGACGTGATTGATGCGTACTTGGGAGTGAGCCATGACTGATCAGGGACATCGGTATCACGTCGGTATTCTGTCGCAATTGCGTCGGTGCGGTGCACCATCAGGGGAGGTGGCGTAATGCCCGAGCAACTGGCCTTTACCATCGAAGTATTTCTGAATGGCCTGATGGCGGGCGTGCTCTATGCGCTGGTCGCCTTGGGCTTTGTGCTGATCTACAAAGCCTCGGGCATTTTCAACTATGCGCAAGGCGTGATGGCGCTGTTTGCGGCGATGACGCTGGTGGGTATTCAGAATGGGCAGGTGCCCTTTTCCCACCTGATCAATGCGATTTTCGGTACCGATATTCACTATTTTGGCTGGGATGTGCATTCGGTGCTGGCGATTGCCTTGACGGTGGTGGTGATGATCGCGCTGGCCTGGATGGTGCAGCGGTTCGTGTTCCGACATCTGGTGGGGCAGGAGCCGATCATTCTGTTTATGGCCACCATCGGGCTGGCCTATTTTCTCGAAGGGGTCGCAGACCTCATGTGGGGGTCCGAGATCAAGACGTTGAACGTGTGTGCCGCTGAGGGCAATTGCCTGCCGCAGGGCATCAACGGCTGGATTGACGAAACCACGTTCAATCTGACGGGATACGGCTTCTTCATCGACAATCTGGACATCGTAGCCTCGCTTGTGGCGGCGGTACTGGTGATCGGGTTGGTGCTGTTTGCGCAATACACCAAACAGGGCCGGGCCATGCGGGCGGTCGCGGATGACCATCAGGCAGCGCTGTCGGTGGGCGTGTCGCTGAACTTTATCTGGGTGTTGGTTTGGTCGCTTGCCGGGTTTGTTGCACTTGTCGCCGGTATCATGTGGGGCGCGAAATCGGGTGTGCAGTTTTCGCTGTCTTTGATCGCGCTCAAGGCATTGCCGGTGCTGATGCTGGGTGGGTTTACCTCGATCCCCGGCGCGATTGTCGGCGGGCTGATCATTGGTGTCGGCGAAAAGTTGTTCGAATTCCTGATCGGGGCGCCGTATTTGGGCGGCGCCACGGAGAACTGGTTTGCCTATATGTTGGCGCTCGTCTTTCTGGTGTTCCGCCCGCAAGGTTTGTTTGGGGAGAAGATCATTGAGCGGGTTTGATGCGGCTTCCCGGAAACCGTCCAGTGGACGGTTTCGCCGCCTCAAAGGGCGGAGCCCCGGATGGAAGCGGGCGCAATGGCGGGTTGAAACCCGCCCTACGGACCATGGTGAGGAAAGCGAATAATGTTCTATCGTGAAGCTGGCGATTTCAGCACAACCTATGCCGAAGATCAGCAGACCTTTCCAATCAAGTTCGACCGCTATCGGTATTATGTCGTGCTGTTCATTGCGATCGTGGTGGTGCCGTTTATCATCAATGACTATTGGGCCAATTCACTGCTGCTGCCGTTCCTGATCTATGCCATCGCGGCGATCGGGCTGAATATTCTGGTAGGATATTGCGGGCAGGTCTCCTTGGGCACGGGCGGGTTCATGGCTGTGGGCGCTTACGCCTGCTACAAACTCATGACGAGCTTTCCCGATATCAGCATGTTCATTCACATCCTGCTGGCCGGGCTGATCACGGCCGCCGTGGGTGTGCTGTTTGGCTTACCTTCCTTAAGGATCAAAGGGTTCTATCTGGCCGTGGCAACGCTGGCGGCGCAGTTTTTCCTTGTCTGGCTGTTCAACAGGGTGCCGTGGTTTTACAACTATTCCGCCTCGGGCCAGATTTCCGCGCCCGAACGGTCGGTGTTTGGCATCAACATCACTGGGCCGAACACCGAAGCCTGGGCCACCTATCTGTTCTGCCTCGTCTTTGTGATTTTAAGTGCGCTCGTCGCGCGTAACCTCACGCGCGGGTCAGTCGGGCGTAAATGGATGGCAATCCGCGATATGGACATCGCCGCCGAGATCATCGGGGTGAACCCGCTGCGCGCAAAGCTGACGGCCTTTGCGGTGTCGTCATTCTTTGTCGGTGTCTCGGGTGCTTTGTTCTTTTCGGTCTATCTGGGTGCGGTGGAAGTGGGCGAGGCCTTTGGAATCACCAAGTCCTTCCTCGTGCTGTTCATGATCATCATTGGCGGGCTGGGCTCAATCTTTGGCAGCTTTGCCGGAGCGGCGTTTCTGGTGTTGCTGCCGGTGGTGCTGAAAGTGGTTGGCGTGGACTGGTTCGGATGGCCCACAGATATCGTCGCGCATTTGCAGCTTGTTGTGGTGGGTGCGCTGATCATCATTTTCCTGATCGCGGAACCGCATGGGCTGGCGCAGCTTTGGCGCGTCGCCAAGGAAAAACTGAGATTGTGGCCGTTCCCGCACTAGCGGGGAGGGTTGCGTGGAGAAGCCGGGCTGAAGCCCGGCCTACGGAAAAAATCGGATAAAATCCAAGGGAGGAAACACCGATGAAATACAAACTAGGAACAATGGCGGTCGCGGCCGTGATGGCGGCAGCACCCGCAATGGCGGACCTTGTTTTCCCAAGCCTGAGCTACCGGACCGGGCCTTATGCGGCGGGTGGCATCCCGTTTGCGGATGGCTATGCGGATTATTTCACCTTGCTGAACGAGCGTGATGGCGGCATCGGTGGCGTACCGACGCGTGTGGTCGAATGTGAGACGGCATATAACACCGAGAAGGGTGTGGAGTGCTACGAGTCGACCAAAGGCGAAGGCGCGTTGATCTATCAACCGCTGAGCACAGGCATCACCTATCAGTTGATCCCCAAAGCGACGGTTGATGACATTCCGATCCACTCGATGGGCTATGGCCGGACATCGGCGGCAAACGGTGACGTGTTCAGCCACGTGTTCAACTACCCGGGCAACTACTGGCACGCTGCATCGGGCGTTATCAACTACCTGCTGGAATCCAATGGCGGTGATCTGAACGGCAAGAAAATTGCGCTGGTCTATCACAACTCTGCCTATGGCAAGGAGCCGATCCGGACACTGGAAGAGCTGGGCAAAAAGCATGGTTTTGAATTGACCTTGCTGCCGGTGGATCATCCCGGTCAGGAGCAGAAATCGCAATGGCTGCAAATCCGTCGCGAGAAGCCGGACAATGTGGTGATGTGGGGCTGGGGTGTTATGAACCAGGTCGCGATTCAGGAAGCCGCGAACATCCGCTATCCGATGGATCAGTTCATCGGTGTGTGGTGGTCAGGCGCGCAGCATGACGTTCTGCCTGCCGGTGCTGCTGCTGATGGGTATAAAGCTGTGACGTTCCACGCTGTTGGAAAAGATTATCCGATCTTTGACGACATCAAGACGCATGTGGTCGACAAGGGAATGGCTGCAGGTGCCGGCGATCAGATCGGCACGGTGCTGTATAACCGTGGTATCTATGCGGCGATGCTTGCGGCGGAAGCTGCCAAGGATGCGCAGGCGGCAAATGACACCACCGATATCACCGGTGGCATGATGCGCGATGCGATGGAGAATCTGAACATCACCGAAGAGCGGATGGCCTCGCTTGGGATGCCGAACTTTGGTCCTGAGTTTCAGGTGAGCTGTGAAAATCACGGTGGTCCGGGCCTTGTTGCCGTGGCCCAGTGGGACGCAACGGCTGAAGAATGGAACCTGATCTCTGAGTTCGTACAGGCGGATATGGATGTGATCCAGCCGCTGATCGATGAGGATTCGGCTGCTTACGCATCCGAGAACAACATCGAGTCGAGCTGCAAGTAAGCCATCTCGCCCCGGCGTTTTACTGCGCCGGGGCGTTTCCAAGACAACAAAAGGTCATGCGCCATGCTGGATGCTGCCAAATCAAATGACGCCGCTCTTGATCACCTGCTGGAGGTGAACAACATCGAAGTGATCTACAACCACGTGATCCTTGTGTTGAAGGGCGTCAGCCTCAATGTACCGAAAGGTGGGATCACCGCTTTGCTGGGCGGAAATGGTGCGGGCAAGACCACAACCCTCAAGGCGATTTCGGGGCTGCTGGCCTCGGAACGGGGCGAGGTGACCAAGGGCTCCATCAAGTATCGCGGCAAACCGATTGAGCACGCTGACCCGGCAGAGACGGTCAAGAATGGCGTTGTGCAGGTCATGGAAGGCCGGCACTGTTTTGAACACCTGACCGTCGAAGAAAACCTGATGACCGGGGCGTATACGCGCACTGACGGTAACGCTGCCATCGCGAAAGACCTTGAGATGGTGTACGAGTATTTCCCGCGCCTGCGCGAACGGCGTCGGTCGCAAGCTGGCTATACCTCCGGCGGAGAGCAGCAGATGTGTGCCGTTGGCCGCGCCTTGATGAGCCGCCCTGAGACAATTCTGCTGGATGAGCCGTCGATGGGTCTGGCCCCACAGTTGGTTGAGCAGATCTTCGAAATCGTGAAGTCCATCAACGAACAACAGGGTGTTACCTTCCTGCTGGCCGAGCAGAACACCAACGTGGCGCTGCGATTTGCCCACTACGGCTATATTCTTGAATCGGGTCGGGTGGTCATGGACGGCCCTGCCAAAGACCTGCGCGAAAATCAGGATGTGAAGGAATTCTATCTCGGCATGTCCGACGAGGGGCGCAAATCCTTTCGCGACGTGCGGTCCTATCGCCGCCGCAAGCGGTGGCTTTCGTAACACCCGAAACCGGAGAGATGCCATGAGTAGACTTGCATTTGCACTTGCCGCGGCCCTGATCGCGGGGCCTGTCGCAGCCGACGACCTTGTCACGCGCGATATCCTGAATGAGCAGCCTTTGAGCGGGTCGGAAGGCATCGTTGTGATCGTGTCCAAACTGACGGTGAAACCGGGTGGCCGCATTCCGCTGCACACGCACCCGGGCGATGAACATGCGGTGCTGGTGGTGGGTGGCAAAGCCCTGATGCCCAACGGCAAGGAAGTGTCGCTGCCCAATGACACACCGATGTTTTTTCCCGCAGGGCAGGTGCATGGCGGTGTCACCAATCAGGGGGATGCCGACATTGAGATTGTCACAACCCATATCCTGCAAGCAGACCAACCCTTCCAAACTGCGGCTGAATAAACATGTCCAAGTATTTTGACGATCTGGAAACCCGGAGCGCTGACGCGCGCGAAGCCGCTCAGCTTGAGGCGCTCAAGGCCAACATAGAGCGGGTCGCTTCAGCACCCGGCGCGTGCCGAATAGAGGCTGGCTCAGTGCAGGAGATGAGCGATTTGCAAAAGCTGCCGGTGCTGCGCAAATCCGATCTGGCCAGTTGGCAGAAAGAGACGCCGCCGTTTGGGGGCATCCCGGTGTCAAATATCACCCATGTCTTTCAATCCCCGGGCCCGATCTATGAGCCCGGCGGTAGCAGCCCCGATTGGTGGAGGATGGGGCGCTTCCTGCATGCCGCCGGGATTGGCGTCGATGACATTGTTCAGAACTGTTTCGGCTATCACCTGACCCCGGCGGGCCACATTTTTGAGAGCGGTGCGCGGGCCGTTGGGGCACGGGTCTTACCCGCAGGCACGGGCCAGACCGAGCTTCAGGTGACCGCTGCACGCGACATCGGCACAACCGCCTATGCGGGCACACCGGACTACCTGAAAATCATCCTCGAAAAAGCGGATGAGATGGGCGTGAATCTCGGGTTTACCGAAGCTGTTGTTGGTGGCGGCGCGTTGTTCCCCAGCCTGCGTAGCTATTATGCAGATCGCGGCATTTCATGCCTGCAATCTTATGCCACAGCGGATCTGGGCAACATCGCCTACGAAACACCGGCGATGGAAGGCATGATTGCGGACGAGCATGTCATCGTTGAAATCGTCACCCCCGGTACCGGAGACCTCGTCCCTGCGGGCGAGGTGGGCGAAGTTGTGGTGACCACGCTCAACCCCGACTACCCGTTGATCCGATTTGCGACAGGTGACCTCAGCGCAGTAATGGCAGGTACATCGCCTTGCGGGCGGACGAACATGCGCATCAAAGGCTGGATGGGCAGGGCCGACCAGACCACCAAGATCAAAGGTATGTTTGTGCGTCCCGAACAGGTCGCGGCGCTTGTGGCGCAACATGATGAAATTACCAAGGCGCGGGTGATTGCCAGCCGTGCCGGTGAACAGGATGTGATGACGGTGCAGATTGAATCCCCGCGCGATGATGGGGCGGATTATGCACAGTCTGTCGTGCAGGTCCTCAAGCTGAAGGCTGACGTGGTCATCGTGCCGCCGGGCAGCCTGCCCAAGGACGGACTCGTCATTGAGGATCAGCGCAGCTACGACTGAAATCGGGCCTTTTTGCGGGGGAAAACCCTCTGTCGGATGCTCCTTAGACGCGCCATTTGGAAATGATGCGCCGGTACTGGCAATTCCGACAAAAATAGTCGAAACCAAAGTATGAGCCTGAATCCAGCCCATTCACCGTCAAAATCAGGCCGTCCTTCACGGGACGGAGTGCGGGGACTCGCGGGTGCCGCCGTGACGGTGGCAGGCATTTGTCTGCTGCCGATGGTTGCTGTGTTACTTGCTGCCCTGCTTGGCGGCACGGATACGGTCCGGCATCTGGTGGGGACAGTCTTGCCGAGCTACGCCGTCACTACGTTGTTGCTTGTTGTGCTGGTTTCAATCGGCACATTTGCCATTGGCGTTGGTGCTGCGTGGCTGGTGACAATGACACGGTTCCCGGGTGTGCGCCTGCTTGAGATCATGCTGGTTTTGCCGCTCGCTTTTCCGGCGTATGTGCTGGCCTATGCCTATACCCATGTGCTGGACCACCCGGGCGTCGTGCAGTCAACGCTGCGTGCAGTGACAGGATGGGGCCCCCGCGAGTATTGGTTTCCGGAGATACGGTCGCTGGGCGGAGCCGCGGTGATGCTGGTGCTTGTGCTGTACCCCTATGTTTACCTGTTGGCGCGGGCAGCATTCCTGCAGCAGTCGGCAACCACTTTCCTTGCTGCGCGTGCCTTGGGAAGCAGCGCGTGGGCGGCCTTTTTCAAGGTCAGCCTGCCATTGGCGCGGCCTGCGATCGCGGGCGGTGTGCTGCTTGCTGTGATGGAGACCATCGCGGATTTTGGTACTGTGGCTTATTTTGGCGTACAGACTTTTGCCACCGGCATTTACACCAGCTGGTTTTCGCTGTTCGACAGGGCAGGGGCTGCGCAACTGGCCTTATGTCTGCTGAGCTTTGCGCTGCTGCTCGCGATGTTGGAACGTATCCAGCGGGGACGTGCACAATATCATGATCCATCGCGCCGCGCGGTGGCAATGCCGCCCGCGCCATTGCGCGGATGGCAAGCTGCGGGCGCGGTATTTTTTTGCGGGTTACCCGTGGTATTTGGGGCGTTGCTGCCCATCTTTGTTCTGCTTTCGATGGGGATCGGGTCCGATCAGGATCTGCTGAGCCCACGCTACCTGAGTTTCATCCGGAATTCGGTCACACTGGCAGGAATTGCTGCCGTGGTGACCGTGCTTGCCGCGATTTGTGTTGGGTTTTTCCAACGGCTACGGCCGGGGCGCTTGTCGAATGGGACAGCTTATATTGCGCGTCTGGGCTACGCAGTGCCGGGGGGGGTTATTGCGGTCGGATTGCTGGTCCCATTCGCGGCTTTTGACAACACCCTCGACGCGTGGATGCGCAGCACATTTGATGTCTCAACGGGGCTGCTGCTGACCGGGTCAATCTGGCTGTTGGTGGCGGCTTATATGGTCCGGTTCCTTGCTGCAGCGCTAGGCGCGTACGAAGGCGGGCAATCGATGGTGCATGCGAATATGGATGCAGCGGCCCGCTCGCTTGGTCAGACACCCATCGGCACTTTGCGTCGGGTGCATCTGCCGATCCTCGCGCCGAGTCTTCTGACAGCGCTGTTGATCGTTTTCGTTGATGTGATGAAAGAGCTTCCCGCGACCCTGATCATGCGGCCGTTCAACTATGACACCTTGGCTGTACAGGCCTACCGGCTGGCCAGCGACGAAAGGCTGGACGGCGCTGCTGTGCCAAGCCTTGTGATCGTCGCGATGGGGCTTTTGCCGGTGATCCTGATCTGCAGACAGGTCGGCCGACAGCGGTAGCCGTTGCTGGCTTGCCGCTGTCGAACCTCAATCGGTGATTATCCCGTCAGATGTGTGCCGAAAAACCCGAGCGTGCGGGTCCAGGCGAGGCTTGCGGCCCCTTCGTCGTAGCGCGGGGTCGTGTCGTTGTGAAAACCGTGGTTCACATCCGGATAGAAATGCACGCTGAATTCCTTCTGATTGGCGCGCAAAGCCTCTGAATAGGCGTCCCACCCTGCATTGATACGCTCGTCAAGGCCAGCGTAGTGGATCATCAGCGGGGCCTCGATCGCGGGTACATCAGCAGCGTCGGGCTGACGCCCATAAAATGGGACCGAAGCCGCGAGATCGGGGTACGCCACGGCCAGAGCGTTGCATACGCCGCCGCCGTAACAAAAGCCGACTGCGCCGACCTTGCCGGTGGACCCTTCATGATCACGCAGAAACTCGAACGCAGCGAAGAAGTCGGCCATCAGCTTTGCGCCGTCCAGGCTGCGCTGCATTTCACGCCCTTCCTCGTCGGTGCCGGGGTAGCCCCCTAAGGGCGTCAGCCCGTCGGGTCCCAGCGCCAGATATCCGGCTTTCGCTGCCCGGCGTACGACGTCTTCGATATAAGGATTGAGGCCTCGGTTTTCGTGCACAACCAGCACCGCCGGCAAGGGGCCGCTGGCCCCGGCGGGTTTGGCCATCAGCGCTTTGATCGGCCCGTGGCCATCCGGGCTTTGATACTCAATCATGTCGGTTTCGATCGCCGGATCGTCCGGCGCGACCTGTTGCGCCAGCGCATAGTTGGGCCGCAACTGGTCGAGCAACATCGCCCCTGTCACGCCAACGGCAGTATATTTGCCGGCCTGTGTCAGGAATTCACGTTTTGAGACGGTGCCATGTACGTATCCGTCAAATATCTCGAGGATACGTGGGTCAAAGTCGCGGGCTGTTTTGCGGGGAGTGGTCGACATGGGCGATTCCTTTCGCGTTAGGGTGCCCATGAAATATAGGCCGTATCAACAATCAGTCGATACGGCCCGGTCGGTTTGATCTTTAAGAGTGGCTATTCCCAGCCGACTTCGTTGAATATTTTCTGCGCCGCGGGGACATTCTTGGCCACGTTTGACAGGCTGACAGCATCTGCCTTGAACGCGCCCAGTTTCTGAACTGAGTCGGCCAGCGGCGTGCCCTCAACGGCCGGATATTCGTCATTACCCGCTGAGAAATACTGCTGCGCCTGATCGGACGCGAGATATTCGAGGAACGTGATGGCATTCTCGCGGTTTGGCGCATTCGCCGCGACACCGGCACCAGACAGGTTCACATGCGCGCCTTCGGT
>Ga0316197_10001921_pt1 | contig 14809 bp, 7 predicted proteins | sample OudBiesiAoxic_MG_FD_204939 | JGI IMG/M metagenome (GOLD analysis project Ga0316197, IMG submission 204939) | Coastal sediment microbial communities from Oude Bieten Haven, Netherlands - site A oxic | ecosystem: Environmental > Aquatic > Marine > Coastal > Sediment | place: Netherlands...
AAGTGCTTGTACAATACTTTCTTTATCTGATGATTTTGCAATAAAACCAACAGCCCCATAGGAAAGGGTTTGTAAAATGATCTGTTTATCTCGTTCTGCGGAAATAATAACGACTGGTATCGTAGGATATTCATGGCGTAGTGCTAATAGCCCTTGTAAGCCCGACATACCGGGCATATTGAGATCTAACAGAACAAGATCAATATCGTCATTACATTGAACAAATTGAAGTGTCGAGTTGATATTTTCAGTTTGATTGATAGTTGAACCGATAAAACGGGTGGTAATAATACTTGCAATCGCCTCTCTAAATAATGGATGATCATCTGCAACTAAAATCTTATACATAAAATGCCTTCTGGTTAATGGAGAGCTTTGTAAAGTATCTATTTTTCAACGTTAATAAGCCCTTAGTATAGCAAAACCTCCCATTAACAGATTATTTGATCTGTCATTTATTTATATCAATGTGCATAGCAATCTGATCTATCTGTTTTTCTTCAGCAAGCCCTGATTACACTATTATTCCGAAAGATATCAAAGAACAGATCTCCTACATAATATCTTAGACTATAAAAATTGTTCATTAAATTAGCCGTGTTGGTTTTGGTTCCCTTTAGTTAAATAGATTAAAGGAAAGGTGTAATAAAATGACCCTTTGATTATCAATTAGTTTTTAATTTTAGCGGCTAAAAATCTCAGGTAAACCTTACACAAAAGTAAGTAGATATTCTTTCTATTGTTTTGATCTAATACGAACATTTATAAAATATCAATGACAGTTATTGTCTTAGTTCAAGTTTTCAGTTTTACAGCTTTTTATTTGGTTTTCAAAAGTTACAATGAAACGTTGGTTTGTAAATTAAAGAGTTATTTTGGTTTTTTGTCATGCTTGCCAATATCTTGGTTTTTTGTTGAACAATAGCTTTTTACTTTCAAGCGTCTGATTTAAATTGTTTTTTATATTTTTTAACGTAAAGGTCTGATCTAAAAGTTACAAGTTTAGTGTTAGAAAATAATGTACTCAATCAACTTTTAAGCACCTTGGAAGGCTCTTTAAACTTTAATTTTTCTCTCAATGTTGGCGTTGTAATAAATTTAATTCAGTTTTCTGTTTTTATGTTTATGATTTTATGGTGATTTATGTGATATTTTGTAGATTAGTTTTAGCTAATGTAAAAACCATACTTATTGTCAGAGATCACACTTACAACCATTAAGGCTTTATTTTCAAAAAATCGAGAGGATAATGAAACGGTGGTTTAAAAAAACAATTGATTTTTAATTTAAAAATAAAAATGGAGTTTTCAATGAATATTGATATGTTAGTAGTTGGCGTCTATTTTATCTTTATGATAGCAATAGGTGTCATCTTTAAACGTTTTGCTGGTAGTTCTACGAGTGATTACTTCCGTGGGGGCGGTAAAATGCTTTGGTGGATGGTTGGATCGACCGCCTTTATGACTCAGTTTAGTGCTTGGACATTTACAGGTGCAGCAGGTAAAGCGTTTACCGATGGTTTCCCTATCATGGTCGTTTTTATGGCTAATGCATTTGGTTTCCTACTATCTTGGTTATATTTCTCTTACCGTTTTCGCCAAATGCGCGTAGTAACACCAATTGAAGGTGTACGTCGTCGTTTTGGTGCAACAAATGAGCAAGTATTTACCTGGGCAACAATGCCAACGAGTATTGTTTACACTGGTATTTGGTTAAACGGTCTGGCATTATTCGTAAGTGCAGTATTTAAAATCGATATTGAAACAACGATTGTTGCGACAGGTCTGATTGTACTGTTTATCTCTGTTATCGGTGGTGCATGGGGGGTTGTTGCCTCTGATTTCGTTCAGATGGTTGTTATCATGGCAGTAACGGTCGTTTGTGCTGTTGCCGCATTAGTGAAAATTGGTGGTCCATCTAACTTAATTGAACAGTTCCCTGCGGAAAGTATTATGGGTTCTGGTATGAACTATCCATTATTGTTCATCTCTTGGTTTATCTTCATGTTTGTTAAGCAGCTACAAAACATTAATAACATGCAAGATTCATATCGTTTCCTGACTGCAAAAGATTCTGTTAATGCAAGAAAAGCGGCATTACTTGCATTTGTACTTATGTTAGTTGGTCCTGCGATTTGGTTCCTTCCTCCTTGGGTAACAGCAGTTATCTATCCTGATGCAGCAACGGCTCATGCCGCTGAATTAGGTGGAAAAGCGGCTGATGCGGTATACCTTGTATTTGTTGAGAAAGCGATGCCAGTCGGTATGGTTGGTCTATTAATGTCAGCTGTATTTGCAGCAACAATGTCATCTATGGATTCAGGTCTTAACCGTAACTCAGGTGTATTTGTACGTAACTTCTATCTTCCGATTATCAACAAAAAAGCGGATGATAAAAAACTAATGCGTGTTAGTCAGATCGTGACAATGGTATTTGGTGTTTTAATTATTGGTGTTGCTTTATTTATCAACTCATTACGTGGTTTAAGCTTATTTGATGCGATGATGTATGTAAGTACATTACTGCAAATGCCAATTCTTGTACCGCTATTCTTTGGTATGTTTATCAAGAAAACACCTGACTGGGCTGGTTGGGCAACACTGGCTGTTGGTGCTGTTGTATCTTACATGGTTAGTTTTGTTATCACTGCAGATGTTGTAAATGCTTGGTTAAGTCTTGATGCGCCATTCACTGGTCGTGAAGCGAAAGACTTGAAAGTATTACTGGGTATTGTTGGTCATCTGTTTATCACAGGTGGTTTCTTCTGCTTAACAACTCGATTCTACAAAGAACCTGTTGGAACGCGTGATAAAGAGCTAACAGAATTTTGGAATGATGTTGAGACCCCTGTAATCTCAGGCGAAGGTCAAGATGAGATGGATCGTCAACAACGTGACATGTTAGGTAAACTTATCCTAGTATTTGGTGCGCTAGTTACTCTGATGGTACTTATTCCAAATGAATTCTGGGGACGCATGGCATTTGTATTCTGTGGTGGTGTAATAGTAACTGTGGGTGCGCTTCTATTAAGAAGTGCTAAAAAAACACCTGTTGCTGAATTACAGCCTAAAGCAGCAAGTTAATTTGTTGTGACCTTATCAGCATTGAAGGTTATCTCAATGCTGATGAATGACAATGGTTATCGATAAATATGAATGCTTTCAGCTATTGGAAACATTCATTTTTTCATTTTAGACGTAGCATAGAGCGATAGATGGCAATTGGAGGATCAGGAAATATACGAAATAGATAAATCTTTAGCGCATATCAAGTAGTATTCATGAGCTCTTTTATTCATTAGAAAGAGACCCTTTTATCTGTAACCCTCTTCCCTATCTCTATTTCAAAAACATTACTTTTATCAACGTATCTATAAGTATCCGTCATGTCATATGGGTTATTTTAACAAGCAAGAATGACCAGATAATTAGTCGGATTACTAGCATATAAGTCCCCAAGTTATACCAAACTGATTAAGTATGTGATCTAATTTTCGCGTAGGAAAAATGACTTAATTCAAGGCGTAAATTGGCGTGATTTTTTGTTCCCTATGCGAAAATCACACAAAGAAGTAAGTTATTTTAACCAGCCAAAAAGGTCAGTTACTTACTGTAATTAGTATAATACAGCATTAACTTATGCTTATTTCAAATATGGCAACGCAGTTAGGGATAGTTTTAAACAGCAAAAGTGATCACTTTATTAATTGCTTGGTTACAAATAGCTATTGGAAGGTGATTTAATGAAGATATGTGGTTTATAGGGAGGCCTTATAGATTGGCTTTTCCTGAATTGGGATTAAAAATGGAGTTGCGTGTGAGGGCGTTTAACAAATCGTCATTCTTGTAAATTAAATCCCCCAGAGTAGGTGGGGGATTTAATTAATGATACCTAGAGCCTATAAATCGTGTTAATTATTTCAATTTAAAGTGTTCTACAACTTCAACAAGCTGAGATTTACTGAGTTTAATCTCTTCAACGCTATTCAAGGTTTCTGCACCATTTTGCTCTAATTCATTAACCATATTTTGAATCATGCTCATATTGCGTGAAATTTCATTAGTGGTGACACTTTGTTGTTCAGCAGCTGCTGCTATTTGCATATTAAGCGAGTTGATATCTATGATTGAACCGGCCATCTTATCTAATGAATGAGTACTCTCTTCTGTCGCTTCTGCTGACGCTTGGCAACCTAATTTAGTGTTTTCCATCGCGGATACGACTGAAGATGTTCCAGACTGCAACTTCGAAAGCATCGCATTAATCTCTTTCGTTGATTCTTGTGTACGACTCGCAAGAGATCGTACTTCATCAGCAACAACAGCAAAACCTCGACCCTGTTCTCCCGCTCTGGCAGCCTCAATCGCTGCATTTAATGCAAGTAGGTTTGTCTGCTCAGCAATACCGCCGATGACCCCAAGTACACTGCCTATTTTTGCAATATCATCATTCAGTGTGAAAATTGAGGTCGACATCTGCTCCACATCATTAATGAGTGCTTCGATACTTGTTACGGAGTGCCTAACTAATGCTTTACAGGTTTCTGCTTGCTGTGAAGAATCCTCTGTTAATTGTGATGCGCTTAGTGCACTTTGAGCAACAGAGTCCGCGGTTGCGCTCATCTCTGTTATTGCACTGACCGCTTGCTCTGTTTCTTTGGCATGTGAGTCTAATAAACCGTGGTTGAGCAACGCTTTGTCAGATATTTTAACTACACCGCCATCTAATTGCACTGTGGTTGCAGCAACATCTAGCATTAAACCTTGTAAGCTTTCAGTGAAGCTATTTATGCCATTTGCAATAAGCCCAAGATCATCTTTACTATTAATCGATAAGCGCCTTGTTAAGTCGCCTTCGCCACTTGCTAAGTCAGTCACTACGTCGCGTAAATTCTCGATAGGGCGGTAAGCAATACGCACCAATAAAATACCTAAAGCAAGCAAGGCAAGGCCAGCAATCAATAGAGCCATTGTAATTGAACGATTAATAGATCCTGTCTGCTGTGCAATATAGGATTTATCAATGTAACCTGTTAAATGCCATACTTTATCGCCTACATTCACTTGGTGCTCTACTTTAAGCAGATCACCATCTACTTTGTTACTGAACAACAGAAAACCAGCATCATCACTTAACTCTAAATAACTACCTTCGGTAGAAGAGTTTTGTAGCAGTGCTTGAATATCACTGAGGTCGATAAAAAAGATATTTCCTCGACCATTTTTACCGGGAATTGTAACGGTGATAACCGCTTTTTCTTTTTCATTAAAAATATCACTAACACTGGTTTTTTGTCCTGCCTCTGCAAGCATTTTCAGGATAGGATCTTTTTTAGCTGGGTCATTTTCTGTTCCACTATCGGTGAAAAGCATGCCCTGAATGACTTTATTAATACGAAAAAAACCAGATCCTTGTTGTAACTCTTCTAAACTGGTGGAGCCGGTATCAATATTTTCAGCGAGTAATATTTTATTGGCAATGTCACCACTTAGCTTGTCTTTCACTAAATTGAGTTGGCTTGTTGTGCTTTTTACGCTGGTATCAAAGATATAGTTATTAATGAAATAATTAGCACTGAGATAGGAGGTGAAAATAGCGAGAACAACAATGAAAACGAGTAGTGAAAATATTTTCCCTTTAAAAGACATTTTTGGATCCTTTTTTATTTTTAATAAAGACAAAGATAGCAGTCTTTGTCTTTATTTTTTGTTAGATCTTCTGTTTTATTTTTTATTTGCGTACTTCATCGAATCTAATGCAACAGCAAAAATGATAATACTACCCTTAATAATGTACTGCCAATATGGGCTAACACCGATATAAGTCATACCGTAATTAATAATAGTAAAGATTAATACACCTGTTACTACCCCTAATACTCGACCTACACCACCTGCAAATGAAACCCCACCTACTACACAAGCTGCAATCGCATCTAGCTCATACATGAAACCTAGATTATTGGTCGCACTACCAATTCGTCCAGCTTCTAACATACCGCCAAAAGCATAAAACACACCAGACAAAGCATAGATTTTAAGTAGTGTCATTGGTACATTAACACCCGATACTTTAGCTGCTTCAGGATTACCGCCAATCGCAAATATATTTTTACCAAAGACAGTTTTATTCCATATAACCCATACAAGCGCGATAGCGCCGGCGGCATAAAAGGTTAGGAAAGAGAGTTTAAAGTCACCCAGCCTAATGAAGCCCTGTGCAAATTCAGAAAAGCGTTCATCAAAACCTGCAATTGGTGATGCACCCACGGTATCAAAATAGAGAGAGTTAACACCGTAAACAATGATCATTGTACCGAGTGTGGCGATAAAGGGGGTTACTTTAAGGTAAGCAACAATTATCCCGTTGATTAGACCTATTAACGCACCGACTGCACACACCGCTAGAATCACCGCAACGATCGGTATTTCACCTAAATCAGGAAATACTTTATTTACGTTATCTGCTGCTTGTAATAAAGTCGCAGATAATACCGCTGCCAAGCCTACTTGACGACCCGCTGAAAGGTCGGTGCCCTGTGTGACAATTAAACCTGCGACACCCAGTGCAATAATAATGCGTACTGAGGATTGAGTCAGGATATTACTAAAGTTTCGTAAGCTTAAAAATGAGGGCTCTTGAATAACAATAATGACTAATAAAATAAGTAAAACTGCATAAATGCCACCTTCCTTTAGGTAACGCATCATGCCGAGTTTTTTCAATGTATCCATGATTAAATCCTTTTATAAATAGAGTGCTGCTAATGCTAAAATTTCGTTTTGAGAGGTCTCTTTGGTATTCACAATACCCGCAACTCGTCCATTACTCATGACTAAGATACGGTCGGTAATACCAAGTAATTCAGGCATCTCAGATGAAATAATCATGATACCTTTGTCTTTATTAGCCAGATTGAGTATGAGCTGATAAATCTCAAATTTAGCGCCAACATCAATGCCACGGGTTGGCTCATCCAGCATTAATATTTCTGGGTTGGTTAATAGCCATCTACCTATAATCACCTTTTGCTGATTCCCGCCCGAAAGCGAGCCGATGTTAGTTTCGTGAGTTGGTGTTTTGACACTCATCGATTCAATTACCCACTGTGTATCACTTTTCATCTTTTTATTACTGAGTAGACCCATTTTTGTTTTGTATTGTTCTACGTTGGCAACAAGAGAGTTAAAGGTGATATCCAAGTTACTGTAGATCCCGGTTGCTCGTCGCTCCTCTGTTACTAGAGCAAAGCCATTATTAATTGCTTCGTGGGCATCTTGGTTGGCAACTGTTTCACCATGTAAAATTATTTCACCTGCTGAGCGCTCTCTAATACCAAATAAAGTTTCAACAATATCAGTACGTTTGGCACCTACCAGTCCTGCGACTCCTAGAATTTCGCCTTTGTGAAGTTCAAAATTAACATCATTAATCGAAGGTTGATTCGCTGCCGTTAAATTTTTAACTTCAAGGATAACTTCTTTAACGACATTGGTTTTTGGTGGGAAACGATTAGTCAGGTCTCGACCAACCATCTTATTAATAATTTGGTCCATATCTAGCCCTTCTAAAGGGCGAGTTTCTATCCAAATACCATCTCGTAAAATAGTGATTTCATCACATATTTCGAAAATTTCTTCCATCTTGTGGGAAATATATACGATCCCACAACCTCTATCTTTAAGCTTGTTGATTATTTTAAAAAGATGCCTAACCTCTTTCTCACTCAACGATGAGGTCGGTTCATCCATAATGACGATTTTGGCATTGTAAGAAAATGCTTTAGCAATTTCTAACATCTGCATTTGTGATACAGATAAGGTACCTACTTTGACTTTTGGATCGATCTCAATCTCTAACTCTTCGAAGATTTTCTTGGTGTCGGTATACATTTTGTCGTGATCAACAAAAAAACCTTTTAAGGGGTATCGTCCGAGCCAAATATTATCCATTACAGAGCGTTGTAGTACTTGATTTAGCTCTTGATGTACCATTGATACACCTGATTCTAGCGCCTGTTTTGAAGATTCAAAATTTGTCTCTTTCCCAAGAAAAACAATTTTCCCTTCATTTTGTTCATAAATACCAAATAGGCACTTCAATAGTGTTGATTTACCTGCCCCATTCTCGCCCATTAGGGCATGGATAGAGTGGGGACGAACTCTAAGATTTACCTTATCAAGTGCTTTCACACCTGGGAATTCTTTGCTGATTCCTGTCATTTCTAACAGAAATTCAATTTCTATATTTGTGGTCATAATAGCATTACCCGTAGGATTAAATGGCGGACTAGTGAGCCCGCCCGCCATAGTCAACGAAAGTTATTTTAGAGTACTTTTATCAACACCAACATATGGAACGCGAACAACTTTATTCACTAAATTCCATTCAGTACCTTCTGCTGCTGGTTTACCTAATGCTAAATTACGTGTTAGTTCATAGGTTGCTTTAGCTTGGTTCGGTGCATCATTCAGCACGGTTCCTGCCATCTGGCCAGAACGAACCATTGCGAGTGCCTCACTTAAAGCATCAACACCAAATACAGGCAATTCACTCTTACCATTTGCTTTTAATGACTCAACAGCACCCATCGCCATTCCATCATTGTTTGCTATAACTACTTCGATTTTGGCGCCATTAGGGCCTGAAATCCAAGCATCCATTTTATCTTTTGCCATTGCGGTATCCCACATACCAGTATCAAGGTGCAGTTGTTCAGTTTTGTAACCCATATCATTTAATGTGCTAATTACGTAACTAGAGCGTGCTTCAGCATCTGGATGTCCTGGCTCACCTTTAAGTAGTACAAACTGAATTTGTCCATCACCATTTAAGTCCCAGTTAGGGTTTGCTGCCCACTGTTTTGCGATCAATTCACCTTGAATAATGCCTGCATCTTTGGAAACTGTACCTACAAAATAAGCTTTATCGTAAGAAGCTAAATCTTTCTCTGAAGGTTCTTTGTTATAAAAAACGATTGGAATGTTATCTTCTTTTGCTTTTTTGATAATCACTGGTGCGGCTGCTGGATCTACTAAGTTAATTGCTAATGCTTTAACACCACGTGCAAGTAAAATATCAACTTGGTCGTTCTGCATAGATTGGCTGTTTTGAGAATCATTCATCAATAATTCAATATCACCATCTTTCATGGCTTCTTTTTCAATTGCTTGGCGAACAACTGCCATGAAATTATCATCGTACTTGTAGACAGTAAAACCTAGCTTTGTTTCTGCTATTGCCGAGTTACCAAACGCAATTCCGGCACATAATGTTGCTAACATAGTAAATTTTTTCATCGATACATCCTTTTTCAATCGTTTATAATAATTATCCAAAGATGGCAGGAGTATTTTGTTTACTCTTAAACCATGGGGAATGAGTCTAGACCATGGAATGTAAAGTAAATGTGATCATTGCTACAATTAAATGTAATCGTTTACAATCGTTACATTGAGTTACATTTTGTTACACTTCTATTTTTTTGATGTTTTAGTGGGATCTGTTTTTTCATTTGCGTTGAAGATGAAAGTGTTCTGTAACGTATTATTTTAATTGCACTTTTATTTTGTTTTTATTGGTTTATGTGAATTTTTATAGATTTTAAAATCTTGTTTTATTTTTATTTATTAATAGTAATCGATTGAATTTAATGGAATGTTTTTTTTGTTGTGATGTGTATCTTAAATTTATTTTTTTTCTGCCTAGGTCGGGTTGGTAAATTCAATAATGTGTTATCAGAGTGATTTTTTCTTCTGTATCTTAACTTTTTCATTGATGTTTTTTTCTTTGTTTGTGATGTTGGTTACATATTTTTATATGGTCTTTTTTTTCTCTTTCTATTGGGTTAAATTCATAATGTTAACAGTGTGTTAATGGTTTTTTTTGCGAGGGAATGAAAAAGTAATAACTGAATATTATTTTATATATTGATAGTGCTAAGTAGCGTTGATGATAAATTAAATAACAATACGGGCAAATAATTGGCCATCAAGTTGCTTAGGGAAATTCATTTTTTACAAGGTTTCAACTGCAGTTAATTAGTTATTCTAATTACAAAATTGAGAATCAAGTTAGCAATGAATTCAATCAGCGAAAATGGCCAACTCTCAAGTTTGATTGGTCTAGTAGGGTATTTGCCAGCGGAGACTTTACTTCTCCGCCTGAAAATGATTTTCTTGTGTTTTACAATTTATTTTGGTGCCGGCCCTGCTGAGTCTCGCAGTACAATTTTGGGTGAGAAATTTAGTATACCAGGACTCGTTTTTTTATTATTAGCAAGTTTTAAAGCTAATAATGCCGCTTTTTCTGCCATCAGTTCTATCGGATAATTTATTGTTGTTAGGCGTGGGTATAAGTAGCGGGCGATTAAGCCATCATCAAAGCCCACTATAGAGAGTTTTTCTGGAACTTTTATACCTTGCTCCTGAGCTACTGATAGCGCGCCTGCTGCCATATAATCGTTATAAGCAATAACGCCAGTAATTTCAATTGACGTTTTTAATAGGTTTTTCATTGCTTCTATACCTCCTTCAGCATCGGGTGATGCTGAGGATATATAGTGTTCTGTTAATTCAATGCCATTTTTCTTAAGTGCAGCTAGATAACCGAGCTTGCGTGCTTCCGCATCTTCAATACTATGATTTGATGAAAGACAGGCGATTTTTTTATGGCCGTTTTGAATCAAGTGTTCTGTTGCTAAATAGGCTCCTTCAAAGTTATCAAGTGAAATACAGCGATCAGCGATCTCTTCAATAAAGCGATTTATCAACACCATGCCTTTTACCTCTTTTGCATAGTGGATAAGCTCTTCATCCTTGAGTCCCTTGGAGTGGACAATAAGGGAATCACAGCGATTTTTGATCAAGAGCTCTATTGCGTCCCTTTCGTGTTCAGGGTGATGATAACCATTGCCAATCAGTGTATGTTTACCATTTTGATAGGCTATTTTATCCACCGTTTTGATTAATAAACCAAAAAATGGATCTGAAACATCACCCACTACTACGCCGATTGTATTGGTCTTTTGACTCACTAAAGATCGCGCAGCTTCGTTAGGTCGATAACCTAATTTTTTCATTGCCTTTGTGACAGATTCAACCGCAGACTTACTCGCTTTTGGAGATTTGTTTACAACTCGTGATACGGTGGCAATAGATACTCCCGCTTCTTTTGCAACATCTTTTATTGTGGACATTTATTACCTTATTAAAATGAATATAAAGCTGTTGATGGAGGCTTACCCATTCTCACTCGTATTAATGTTCGAAATCTTATCGCTTTTTAGGGCTCTGTCAACTTAACATCGTTGTCACTACTCTATGGCCGATCCCATTTAACAATGATGTTGGATCGTTAATAGGAGAGTAATATAAGTAAAATCTAATTTTTTCTTCACCGCACTCGATTCTGCCACACCATTAGCGCTTATTTAATAACTCAGATCGCGCATTTAACTTTTTTAATTATTTTATGTCCAACATGGCACACTTTTATGTGGTAAAGAGATCTACAGCACGCAGGGTTGTTTTGTAATCGTTTACATTTTATTTTTGTGCTGCCACAAAGTAGCATCTAGTAGATACATATAGAGCATTGTAGCGTTTTCTTGATAATATTAACGTTAGCTATTTTACATTAAGCCTTTTTGCTAACCGATGTAAATTACCACTATCGAGATTAAGATATTTAGCTGTAGATGCCCAACTATTATTATTTTGTTGGTAAACATGTTTGATAGTTGCCGCTTGAAAGGCATCTGTTAATTCTCGCAAACTTTTGTTTTCTAGGCTTACTGGCTTATCTGAAGGTAATAAGGTTTCTTTTTCAGTGTGTAACGATAGATCATCTGTTGTTAATTGAAAATGATTTTCTAATAGACGAATGTATGAATCAGTTGTTTGGGATTTAGCAATCACTGCTGCTCGATTGATAGCATGCTCCAATTCACGAATATTACCTGGCCATGGATAATCTTGAATGAGTTTAATTGCAACGGCATCAAGGGCTATGTTTGTCACTCCCATTTTTTCTCGGCATCGTTCAGCAAAAAAACCTGAGAGTAATACCACATCATTATCGCGCTCACGAAGGGGGGGGACATGTATCGGGAATACATTAAGCCGATGATATAGATCAGCACGAAAACGCCCTTTTTTTACTTCTTCATGCAATGATCGATTGGTTGCCGCGACAATGCGAGTATTTACTTTCAGATTTTTTTCATCACCGACTCGCTGTATATCGCCATATTGCAAAGCGCGTAATAGTTTAGCTTGCAACGATAAGGGCAGTTCACCGACTTCATCTAAAAATAAAGTACTGTTATTTGCTAATTCAAACTTTCCTTTGCGATCACTTATTGCGCCGGTGAAAGCTCCTTTTACATGACCAAATAATTCACTTTCAGCAACGGATTCTGGCAAAGCGGCACAGTTTAAATAGATTAAATTATTATTTTTACGAGATGATTGTGTGTGCAACGAAGAGGCTACGAGTTCTTTTCCGACACCTGTTTCGCCTGTAATTAACACTGAGAGCTCAGTATCGGCGACCGCTTTAATTTGCGACTTGAGATCCATCATCACCGCTGAGCTACCAATCATTTCAGTAGGTTGATAAATATTAGCCTCCAGCATATCGTTGCTAGGGAATATACCCGTCTGATTTTCCAATTTCTCCATTAATAAGGCGGTATGCAAACTTGCAGCAGCAAGGGCACTGATAATGCGTAAATCTGAGTTGCTAAACTTTTCAAATTTGTGCGTATCAAATGCATCAATCGTTAATGCACCAATAAGATGATCGTTAGCTAATAGCGGTAATCCAATACATGAATGAACATTAAGCTCTCCTGTATGGTTAACAATTAACCCATCGTAGGGATCGGGTAACTCACTGTCTGCAGGGAAGCGCACAATATCGCCTGCTCTCGCGATTGCTTCTAAACGAGGATGTTGTTGGATAGCAAAACGACGACCTAACACTTCATCATAGAGTCCATTGATCGCCAATGGCGTAAATTGCTGATGTTGAAAAGCTAATAAAGCAGAAGCATCACATTTAAAGAGATGTCGAATAACAGAAAGCAGACGTTCAAAGCGATCGTGACTGGAAACGCTATTGGTTAGATCAATCGCTAATTGTGTGAGAGCGTAATGTTTATTTTCCATGGAAATTCTCATTTAAAACTTTAGTGTTGTCATTATGACACTGAGGCTGTTAAAAATACAATTTTTAATCACTGTCATTATGACACTTTTTAAGTGGTTTATTTTATTTATTATTTAAAAATCAATGCGTTGTGTTTTTGGCATGAACAGTGCAATAACAGTATTATCTTTTAGCATTCTTATTAAATAATACAGGTATAACTATGACGATTCATATCAAAAATAACATTCATTGGGTAGGACAGCGTGATTGGGAGATTCTTGACTTTCACGGCACCGAATATAAAACAACTAAAGGGACAAGTTATAACAGTTACTTGATTCGTGAGCAGAAAAACGTGTTAATCGATACCGTTGATCATCGCTTTAGTCTGCAGTTCATTCAAAACCTAGAAATGGAAATTGACCTTAATAAGATTGATTATATTGTTATTAACCATGCGGAAGAAGATCATTCTGGCGCATTAGCTAGCCTAATGGCTAAAATTCCAAATACACCAATTTACTGTACAGAAAATGCGATTGATTCTATCACTGGTCTTCATCATCATCCTGAATGGAATTTTAACGTTGTTAAAACAGGCGATACTTTAGAGTTGGGTAATGGGAAGCAGTTAGTGTTTATAGAAACACCGATGCTGCATTGGCCCGATAGCATGATGACCTATATGACTGAAGATGCAGTGTTATTTAGTAATGATGCTTTTGGTCAACATTATTGTGACGAACGTTTATTTAATGATGAGGTTGACCAAAAAGAGTTGATGGATCAATGCTTGCGTTATTACTCAAATATTTTAACGCCATTCAGTGCATTGGTCACCGCTAAAATCCATGAAGTGCTCAGTTTTAACCTACCTGTCGATATTATAGCGACTGCACATGGTGTTGTCTGGCGCGAAGATGCAGCACAGATTATTCATCAATATTTAGCATGGGCGGATAATTATCAAGAGGACAGAATTACTATTTTCTACGATTCTATGTCTAATAATACGCGCATGATGGCGGATGCGATTGCACAGGGGATCAATGATGTTGACCCCGCTGTTTCGGTAAAAGTATTTAATGTTGCGCGTCATGATAAAAATGAAATATTAGAAAATGTATTTCGTTCTAAAGGTATATTGGTTGGCTCATCAACAATGAATAATGTCATGATGCCAAAAGTTGCTGGTATGTTAGAAGAGATCACTGGATTACGTTTTAAAGATAAAAAAGCGGGTGCATTTGGCAGTTATGGTTGGAATGGTGGGGCGGTTGACCGTATTCATACGCGTCTTACGGATGCAGGTTTTGAAACATCAGTTGGTATGAAAGCAAAATGGCGCCCTGACGGTAAAGCGATGCAAGCATGTCGAGACCACGGCCGTGAATTAGCAAAAAGTTGGGCATTACATGATCTGAGTAATATCCAAACAATACAGTCTGTGATAGCACAAAAAAATGAGTCTAAAACCATAATCGAATCAACTAGCACAGAAGAGATTTCAACTAGCAATACAAGTGCAGTAAATGACTCTCAGGACATGTTATGCACAGTTTGTAATTGGGTGTATGAGCCTACATTAGGTGAACCGAATCAAGATGTTGCACCTGGAACGCCTTGGAATGAAGTGACTGAGTTCTTTTTATGC
>Ga0316197_10001922_pt1 | contig 14800 bp, 13 predicted proteins | sample OudBiesiAoxic_MG_FD_204939 | JGI IMG/M metagenome (GOLD analysis project Ga0316197, IMG submission 204939) | Coastal sediment microbial communities from Oude Bieten Haven, Netherlands - site A oxic | ecosystem: Environmental > Aquatic > Marine > Coastal > Sediment | place: Netherlands...
TTGATCATGGGGAGTGCGACCTACGAACAGACACTCGGGTTCGGGTGGGCGTGGGGCGCTCGGCCGACCACCGTCTTGACCCACCGTGACGACCTCGACGTTCCCGCAGACAGCGACATCCGCTTCTCGGCCGAGCCGACAGCCGACGCGATCCGCTCGCTCGCCGAGTAGTGCGAGCAGCGGCTGTGGGTCGTCGGCGGGGGACGAGTCGTCACGGACGGCATCCTGGGCGGCGCGATCGACACCCTGGACCCCACGGTGATCCCTGAGGCGATCGGCTCGGGGATTTCGCTGTTTGCGGCTCCGGTGCTCGGGCCGTTGCGTCTGGTCGAATCAGCGCGCTACTCGGGCGGCGCGATCCGCGCGGTCCACGACCTCACCGGTCGCTAGACCTCCGCTTTCGAGCGGAACCTGGCACACTCGCCCCGATGGGAACCCTGGTCTGCCTCCACGCACACCCCGACGATGAGTGCATCTCGACCGGAGGAACGATGGCCCGGGCGGCTGAGGAGGGGCATCGGGTCGTCCTGATCGTTGCCACGAACGGCGAGCGCGGCGAAGTTCCCGACGACCTGGCCGAGGGCGAAACGCTCGCCCAGCGGCGGCGGGCTGAAACCGATGCGTCGGCGGCGGTGCTCGGGGTCGAGAGAGTCGTCTGGCTGGGATATCAGGACTCGGGTATGACCGGCTGGGACGGGAACCACCACTCGGCGTCGTTCCACCAGGCCGATCTCGACGAAGCAGGGGGACGGGTTGCGACGGTGCTGCGCGAGGAGCGCGCCGACGTGTTCACGATCTACGACTGGCATGGCACCTACGGCCACCCTGACCACGTCAAGGTGCACCGGGTCGGCCGACGGGCGGCCGAGCTGGTCGATCACCCGATGCGGACCCTCGAGGCAACGGTCAACCGTGACGCGATGGCAGCGATGATCAACGCAGCGAAGGAGTCCGGCATGTCGATGGGCTCGCCTGACGCCGATGACGAGTTCGATCCGGCTGGCCCCGCCGATGACGGCAATCCCTTCGGCGAACCAGAGTCGGCGTTGACGCTGCGGGTTGACGTCACGGAGCGGATGGAGGCGAAGCGGTCGTCGATGCGGTGCCATCGGAGCCAGATCACCGATTCGTCGTTCTTCCTCGAGATGCCCGACGAGGTGTTCGCAATGGCGTTCGGCGTCGAGTGGTTCATCGAGCATGACCGTCAACCGCCGTACCGCGACGGGTGGATCTTCGACATCGCGAACGACGGCTGAGTCTGAGATCGCGTCGAGTTCTGGATCACGTCAAGATCGTCGTGAAGTCCGACGGGTGTCCCCATCCCGACGAGTCGTTTCGTGCAAGATGATCGGATGCGAAAACGTTCATTCGCCGCAGCAGCAGCAGCGGTTGTTGTCATCCTCGCCGCGTGTGGTGGAGGGTCAGACGAAGCCGATGAGTCGTTGCCCGAGATCACATTGATCACGACCACCACGTCGTTGCCGCCGTTCGACCCGTCTGACTCGGTCTCCGATTCGGGCGGCGAGACCGAGGCAGGTGCCGAAACGACTGCGGACACACCTGCACCGAGCGACTCGACCGATGCGGGCGCCCAACCGACGGTTCCGGCCGACACGGAGCCGAGCGTCACCCCCGAAACCACACCCACGCCGGCGCCCCCACCGGAGACAACGACATCCAGTACGCCGCCCCCCACCGCCGGATTCTCTTTGGAGACCGATGGCCTCGGCGCGGTGTCGTTCGGCGCCGACCCCGACGGTGTGATCGCATTCGTGACGAGCTTCCTCGGCGGTGCCACCGCCGACACGGGGTGGGTCGATCCGTTCACGATCGGAGCGTGCGGAGGCACACAGCTTCGACAGGTGACCTGGGGAGATCTCCAGCTCGAGTTCGGCGACGTCTCCAACATCACCGAGGGGCGACCGCACTTCTACGCGTACTACTACGGCAAGGAAGGCTCGTCCACGGCATCGCCGACAGGGCTCGCAACCAGCGAAGGCATCTCGGTCGGCTCGACGGTCGCCCAGTTGCTCCAGGCCTATCCCGGCGTGCAACTTCGCTTGGGCGACGAGTTCGTGAACGACAGCTTCTTCGTCAACGACAATCTCACCGGGCGGCTTTCCGGCCTCGCCGACTCCGACCTCGTTCAGATGGTCATCGGTGGCATCCCGTGCGAGAGCTGATCGGGAACGGCAGGAGTCAGCCGGCGTGAGCGACCTGCACGACGCCCACGTCGTGGCCGCATGGTTCCTCATCATCGCCAACGCGTTCGTCGGGATCTGGGCACTCGTTGCGCAGTACGTCCCGCAGATCCGTCACCGTGTGCTGTGGTGGGCGACCCTCGTTGCCCAGTTGTCGACCATTGTCGTGGCGGTGATCGGTGCGCTGATCGTCAATCAGAACGGCGTCGAGCTCGACTCGTTCCACGCGCTGTACGGGTTCAGCACGATCTTTGCCGTCGCCATCCTGTACAGCTACCGCAACAGTCCCTTCATCGCCGACAAGATCCACCTGCTCTACGGTTGCGGCGGCCTTTTCATCATGGGTCTCGGCATTCGGAACCTGTTCCTGTCCCCGATCTCGACCGCCTGAGCCGAAACGTTGTCACTCGAGGGTCGTCAGATGACGGCGGTCGGGAGGCGCGCCGGGTCCCAGCTCAGTTCGACGATGCCGCGCTCGCAAGCGAAGCGATCGGTCATACCGGCCACGTACGCGACCGCGGCGCGCACTGCCTCGGTCGAGCCGGCCTCGACCAACTCGAGTGGGGCATCGGTTGGGAGGACCGCCCGTGCAGTCGCATCGGGAATCACGTGCGGTCGATCGGCGTAGTGCTCGACGAGGGCGCGCAGCAGCGAAATGACAGCGTCGGCCTGGTGGCGCGACGCCGGGCGGAGGTAGATGTTCTCGTAGTTGAATCCGCGGAACGCAGCGAGTGCTTCGGCGGTCTCGGGGACCATGCCGATCCGACCCGTGTTCAGCGTCGCAGTGATCATCGCCCTGACGAAAGCGCCGAGTTGGCTGGAACGATCGGTACCGCACTGCTCGGCGATCGACTTCGGCAGCATGTCGGCGGTGACGATTCCAGCGGCGACCGCATCCTCGAAGTCGTGGCAGACATAGGCGATCCGGTCGGCCCACGAGACCACTTCACCCTCGGGGGTCTGTGGTGCGGGAAGACTCCACGAGTGGTTCCGGATCCCGTCGAGGGTTTCGGCACACAGGTTGAGCGGCCGCAGGGTGACATCGGCACCCCATGGGGCATGATCGAAACCCTCCTCGAGGAAGGGCGACAGGGCGTCCTCGCTCGCGTGCCCGCCGGGTCCGTGCCCGCAGTCGTGCCCGATCGCCATCGCCTCGACAAGCGGGACATTCAGGCTGAGTGCCGCTGCAATCGACCGGGCGACCTGGGCCACCTCGAGTGCGTGCGTCATCCGGTTACGTTGGTGATCGCCGGGGAACACGAAGACCTGGGTCTTTCCCGCCAGGCGGCGGAACGCTGAATCGTGCAGGATCCGGTCCCGATCGCGTTCGAAGCAGGTTCGATACGGGTCGGCGACCTCGTCGACCGCACGGTTGCCGGCGCCGGAAGCTTGCGTTGCGTTCGATGCCAAGACGGCCGCGTCGCGATCTTCGCGGGCCTCGCGGGTCATGATCTCGGCCTCGCCGACCGATGCAGACGAATCGGCATGTGCGAGCACGATCTCGTCATTGGCGTGCCCGGCCATCGTCGACGCCCAGCGGTGGGCCCGTTCTTCGGAGTCGTCCACGAACGGCAGGTCGTCCATCACCGCTCAGGCTAGGGGTCGCCGGTCCACGAGCCTGTGATGCGAGGTGCCCAGGGTCGCGGTCCCGGTGTCGATCTGGCGGCCGAGAGCTCTCCATCCGGACGCCGAAAGCCGTCGATGGACGTCTCGGGGACAGCCCGCCGCTCGATCTGCCGTAACGTGCAACGGTGGGATCGAGTCGCGAGAGCCGAAGCCGATGGGCCGCGCTGCAGCGCGGCGCAGTCGCGCTCGGCGTGCTCGCCGTGGTCGGATGCACGTCGGACTCGGAGCCAGAGAGCGGCACCGTGGGCCAGGAGAACGCGTACGTTGCGATCGTCCGGTGGGAGATCGAACAGTCCGAACCCGTGGTCGATGACGACGGCGATGTGGAGGTGCCGGTGATCTATCTGGCTGCAGGCTCAGGCGAGACCGTCGACGTGGGGGTGCAGGCGAGCGTGGTCGCGACGGTCGACGACGCAGCCATCATCCGGTTCGCGGATCAGGCGGCAGACGCACTCGACGAGGGAGCGGTGGGAGAACCGGTGAAAGACGACGGCGTCCTCGTGATCATCGACGAGTTCGAGGCCGGACAGCCGACAGCGGATGCCCGCGTCTCGCGGTACCGATCGATCGACGACGACACGACGTGGATCCTCGAACTCACCGCCACCGATGCTGGCGTCGACGTCACAGAAGCAGTCGAGGTCAGCGACGCAACCACCTGACGCTCGCCTGGTGACGGGCTACGAGGCGTCGGCCCGGAGTTCGCCGCCGAGGAGTTCACTCGCCGCCTCGATGGCCGACCACGCCTCACGCGACGAGATGCCCCGTCCGGGGTCGATCGCGACGCGGCGCAGTTCGTCGAGGAGGGCGCGACGATCCCTGTCGTCGCCCGCGAACGGGCCGTGTACTGCCTGGGCGAGATCGGCAGCCGCCGATGCGTCGATGACCGCCGTTCGATGCTCCTCGGCTTCCCATGCATGACGCGCCATCAAGACACGCTGTCGGGCACCGGCGAGCGAATGGGCAGTGGCGCCCTCGAACCGTCGCGCTTCGCGCAGCGCTCGAACGAATACCACGAGCCCGGGCACATAGATGCCGGTCAGGATCATCATGCTGACCTCGGGTGCAAGGGTGATCGGCGTTGCCACCACGCCGCCAAAGACCCAGGCGAGCTGGAACCGAGTCTCGTAACGCGCACCGGCACGTCCCAGCAGTGCCTCGGGGGCGCGCCGCTGCAACAGGCTGTCGAACGCGTTGCGGCCGAGCGTCGTCGACAGGCCGACGAGCCCAGCGATCACGATCAACAGCGGAGTCGTCACCCCGAGCATTCCCACCGCCGTGAACGCTGCGGGCGCAGCGATCGCCAGTCCGATCAGCTGTTGCTCTCTGAAACGGCGGCGCAACAGGCTGACGAGCGTGTGCCCGGCGAACGCGCCGATTCCGTAGGCGCCGGCGGCCAAGCCGTAGACGATCGCAGGCTGACTGTCACGGCGGAGCGTGAAGGCGAGCGTGAACAGGAAGAACCCGACCGCTGCACGGATCGCGACCATGCCGACCGACCCGACGAAGACCACTGGAAGGTGAGTTTCTGCGTACTCCACGTCGTCGGTGGCGACGATGACGTGGCGGGGAGTACGGACGCGCAAGACGACCGCCGATGCAAGCGCGAACAGCACAGCACCACCGCGCAACGTCCAGGCCGATCCTCCGACCTGCAGGACTGCCACTGCGACACCGGCCCCGATTGCGGCCGTGATGCTTGCGAGACGGGCGAGACGAGCGTTCGTCGCCACCAACTCGTCCGGGTCGTCGACCAACGACTGCACCAAGGTCTGCTTCACGACCCCCGATGCTTTGCTCGAGACCAGCAGGACGAGTGCCAGTGGATAGAAGACGAGATCGAGGAGGAAACTCACCAGCGCAAGGCAACTCAGTGCCCGCATCAGGTAGAAGATCGACGCGACGAAGCGTTGCGACCGTCGGAAGCGGTCGACCGCCGGCCCGACCAGGGGCGCCAACACCGCGAGCGGTGCAAGTGTGACCAGCAGATAGAGCAGGACCTGTTGACGGGACGCATCCGGGCTGACATTGAAGAACAGGGATCCCGCCAGGCTGATCGAAACGAACGCATCCGCTGACCCCGCGAGTCCGTGCGCGATCGCCAAGGGAACGATCGGTCCGTCTCCGAACAGGAGGTGGCGAACGCGGCGTCGCAACCCGGGTCGCGATCCCGGATCGGCTGCTGTCGAACTCCCGGGCGCGACCTGCATCACTCTCCATCTTGGCTCACCCGCTGGCGGATGCCGAACCGCCCGCAGCGCGACATCGCCCGAGCGACCGTCGTCGACCGGCGTAGCCTCTTGTCTCATGTCGCAGTTCGTCGACGAATGCCAACTGAACGTGAAGGGTGGCGATGGTGGCGCGGGCTGCATCAGCTTCCGCCGTGAGGGCCCGGTCGTCATGGGTGGGCCGAACGGTGGCGACGGTGGTAACGGTGGTGACATCTGGCTCGTCGCCGATCACAACGTGGCGTCGCTCCTGGCCTTCAAGGATCACCCGCACCGCAAAGCCGAACGAGGCGTGCACGGTAAAGGCAAGGATCAGCACGGCCGTCGCGGTGAATCACTCGAGATCAAGGTGCCGATCGGGACGAAGGTGAGCGATCTCTACACCGGCGAGGTCTATGCCGAGCTCAACAACCAGGGTGATCGCTGGCTCTCGGCCGCCGGTGGTCGCGGCGGGCGCGGGAACGCGAAGTTCCTGTCGAACAAGCGTCGCGCACCGAGTTTCGCCGAGCAGGGCGAACATGGCGAGGAGCGGTGGCTCAAGCTCGAACTTCGCCTCATGGCCGATGTCGCGCTCGTCGGGTTCCCGAACGTCGGCAAGTCGACGCTGATCAGCGTCATCTCGGCCGCAAAGCCGAAGATCGCCAACTACCCCTTCACGACGTTGGAGCCGAATCTCGGCGTGGTCAGCCTCGACGACGAGACCGAATTCGTCGTCGCGGACATCCCCGGGTTGATCGAGGGAGCGAGCGAAGGCAGGGGTCTCGGCCACCAGTTCCTCCGCCACGTGGAGCGCGCCCGTGTGCTCTGCCTGATGGTCGACCTCGCCCCGCTGGACAACGTGTGGCCGAACGAGCAGGAACGGATCCTGCTCGAGGAGCTCGGCGACTACCAGCCCGACCTGCTCGAGCGTCCACGGATCGTCGTGGGGACGAAGGCCGACATGGTCCAGGAGGGCGACCTCGAGATCATGGAGTGGGACGGCGACGTCGTCTCGGCGATCACCGGCGACGGGGTCAGCGCGCTTGTCGGCAAGATGGCGTCACTCGTTCACGACGCCCGCCAGGAAGTGCGTCACGACGACGGTCTGATCGTCATCCGACCCGAACCGAGCGGCGCGGTCGTCGAGCGTCTGGAGGAGGGCGAGTTCCGCCTGGTCGGGCGCGACGTCGAACGCGTTGTCGCGCTCAACGATGTGACCACTCCGGAAGCACTTGCGTACATCGACTATCGGCTCGAACGCCTGGGTGTGCCGAAGATGCTGGCGAAGGCCGGCGCCACGGAGGGCGACGTGATCTGGATCGGCGAGTTCAGCTTCGACTATCAACCCGACCGATGATGCGGCTCGCAGCGGGGGCTTGCTGATGCGGATCGTTGCGAAGATCGGAACGGCCTCGATCACGACCGACGACGGGGTGATCGATCGTGATGCGATCGCCCGGCTCGTCGACGAGACGGCTTCGTTGCTCTCGGCCGGTCATGAGGTGATCATCGTGTCGTCGGGAGCCGTCGCCGCAGGCGTTGCCGCACTTGGCATGGAGCAACGTCCCGGCGACATGCGGACCGTGCAGGCTGTGTCGGCGGTCGGGCAGAGTCGGCTCGTCGAGGCATACAACCTAGAGTTCTCGCGTCACGGCATCGTCGGAGCGCAGCTCCTCGTCGATCCGTTCGACTTCGTCGAGCGTCGGCAGTACCTGCACCTGCGAAGCACCACGCAACGGCTGCTCGAGCTGGGCGTGGTGCCGGTCGTCAACGAGAACGACGCGATCGCGAACGACGAGCTGCGCTACGGGGACAACGACCGGATCGCGGCGCTCATCTCGAACAGTGTCTCGGCCGACGTCCTCGTGCTGCTGACCGACATGGACGGGGTGTTCACCGCCGACCCACGTCGCGACTCCTCGGCGACGCTGATCCCCTACGTGAAAGCCGACGACCCGTTGTTGGCGATCTCGGCCGACGCGGGCGGCAGTGGTCGGGGGAGTGGCGGCATGGCCAGCAAGCTGGTCGCAGCGCGGATGGCGTCGTGGTCGGGGATCCGGAGCGTCATCGCACGTGCGTCGCGGCGAGGTGTGCTCGCCGGCTCGGCATCCGACGAACTGGTCGGAACGACGTTCGCACCACATAGCCGGGCGCTCTCGGCGCGCAAGCTGTGGATCGCCTTCGCCGCCGAGGTCGCCGGGTCGGTCTACGTCGATGCTGGTGCGGAACGGGCGCTCACCGAGCGCCCGAACAGTCTGCTTCCCGCCGGTGTCGTCCGGACCGCCGGTGCGTTCGAGCCGGGCCAGGTGGTCGACATCGCCGGACCGGATGACGTCGTGTTCGCTCGGGGAATCGCGTCGACCGGTGCTGCGGCCCTGTCGCAGGTGCTGGGTCACCACACGAGCGCATTGCCCGATGGCATGGCGAACACCGTGGTCCACCGCGACGACCTCGTCGTCCTCGCGTGACGTGATGGGTCAGACCCGTTACGTCACGCGTGACGTGATGGGTCAGACCCGTTACGTCATGCGTCAGCCTTCGGCGGGCTTGGCCTGCGTTTCGCCGGTTTCGACGGCTGTCGGCTGGGCGCCGGCGTCGAGGCCGAGTTCGGCCCGCAGTTCGGAGAGGCGGCTCTGGGCTTCGACGTTTGCCGTTGCCTGCTCGATTTCGAGGACGCGGTTCTCGACGGTCACCTCTTGGAGCTCGGACGACGCCTTCGCCTTCGCGTAGCGTGCCTCGATCTTCTCCTGCACTTCGTTGAACGTCGGAACGTCGTCACCCACCGTTTCGGTGAGTGATGCCATGGCGGAGTTCATCTCCTCCTGCATCTGCGCCTGGTCGAGCTGACTCATCAGCTTCGATTTCTCGGCGATCTTCTCCTGGAGGAGGCGCGAGTTCTGCTGGACGGCGGCCTTCGCCTGATCCGCAGCCGCGGTCGATTCGAGCACCATCAACTTCAAGTTCTCGACGTCGGACTCGACCGAGATCAGCTTGTCGGCGATGGTCTCTGCGGCTCGCGTGTATTCGGCGGCCTTGTCGGTGTTGCCCGCCTTGTCGGCGTCGCTGGCCATGATCAGCGCCTGACGCGCGTTGGCGTTGAGCTTGCCGAGCTCTTCCATTTTCTTGTTGAGACGGATTTCGGCCTGCTTCTGGTTGGCGATGACGTTCGTCGCCTGCTCCTTGAGTCGCTTGTGTTGGCTGTGGGACTCGCCGATCGCCTGTTCGAGCTGCACCTTCGGGTCGGCATTGGCCTCGGCTCGGCCGCTGATCTTCGCGACGAAGTACTTCCACTGCCTCTTCAGGTACTTGAACATCGCGACATGTTAGTCGGCGACCGCCCGGGTCCGGCCCGGCAATCGCCGCCTGAGGGCGTCCAGTTCGGGGGCACCCATCAGCGCGAGGAGGCCCGCGTACACCGCCACGCCGACCATCGTGCCGGCGGTCAAACGCAGGAGCGCGCCGCCGCCGGTGTTGCCCCCGAGTGCACGCCCCACGAGCCACACGGCTTCGCCCATCAGCGCTGCGGCGACCACCATCCGGGCGAGGCTTGCGAGCACCGAATGCAAGTCGAAACCGGGCACCTTGTAGGCCAGGATCTGGAGGACCCATAGGGAACTCACGATGTAGGCAATCGCGAACGACGCGCCCAGGCCGAGCACTCCGTAGGAGCCCACGAGGGCAATCGCAAGGACGATGTTGATGAGGTTCTCGACGACGTTCACCTTGAATGCAGTCTTCGTGTCCTGGTGCGCATAGAACGCTCGGAGGACGAAGAGGTAGATCGAGAAGGCGCCGAGCCCGAGGGCCAGCCCGGCGAGCGCGCGTGACGCCTGCAGCGCGTCATCCGCGTTGAAGTTCCGGTACTCGAGGGCGATGCCGATCAGCGGTCGCCGGAGCACGAACAACCCGACGCCGGCCGGGATCGTGAGGAGCGCGGTCATCCGAATGCCGAGCGAGGCAGCATTCGTGAAGTCGCGCTTCGAGCGCTGCGCTACGGCGCGCGCCATCTCCGGCTGGAACGTCGTGGCGATCGAGACGCCGAGCAGGCCGTGCGGAAGGATGAAGAACGTGAACGCCAAGAAGTACGCGGTCGCATCCGATGATCCCGGCTCGGTCAGGTTGCGGACCACCGTGAGCGCCAGGATGTTGGCCGCCACGAACCCCAGCGTCCAGAACGACAGCGACAGCAGCTTCTTGACGGCCGGGTGCCGCGGATTCCACACGAACCTCCAGCGCAGGCCGGCACGGTAGGCCGCGGGAACGAGCACGACCGCCATCGAGGCGATGCCGATCGTGGCGCCGAGCCCAAGGGTGAGCCTGATGCGAGTGTCATCGATGACGTCGTCGAGCACGTACCCGTCCGCCCCCGACGCTGGCAGCGACAGCAGCGTCGCGATGATGATCAAGTTGGGCAGGATCGGGCTCCAGGCCGCGGCGAAGAACCGGCGGCGGCTGTTGAGGAAGGCGTTGGCCATGCCCGTGAGCCCGTAGAACAGGATCTGGATGAGGAAGATCCGTGACAGCGTTGTGCCAACCGATCGGAACAACTCAGGGTCCACGTCGGCGTCGACGCGCGCTGAGAAGGCCCGGAAGATGAGCGGTGCGGCGGCGACAGCGACCGCCATGGTCGCTGCGATGATCACGAGCGCCGTCGAGATGACGACATTCCGCGACTCGTCGTCGTCATGCGCGTCGAAGGACGTGAACAGCGGCACGAGCGTTGCCGACAAGACGCCGCCCACGAGCAATTCGTAGACGATGTTCGGAGTTTCGTTGGCGAGGAGGTAGGCGTCGCTCAACGCGGTGCCACCGAGGACCGCCGCGAGGACCCCGAAACGGACGAGCCCGGTGAGCCGCGAGAGCGCGGTGCCCGTCGCGACGATCAGGTTGCTCTTGAGGAGTCCGCTCACGGCATCACCGTCTCGAACACGGGCTACTCACGTTCGATTGATCTCCTCGACCGCCTGGCGCAGCGCTTCGAGTTCGATCACGAGATCGTCGACGTCGTGCTCGTATGCGTCGGTGTCTCCTGCTCCGATCGCGACTTCGGCGGCACGGGTGACGAGTTCGTCGAGGCGGGTCTGCGTGAGGCGCAGCCGGTCGGCGGTTCTGGATGATTCGGCCTTGAGTCGTTCGGTTGCGTCGATCTGGCTGCGCACCGACGCCAGCGCGGACTGGATGTCGTCGCTTGGGGTGGCCGCCAGACGTTCCTCGAGGGTGGCCTGCTTCGAGCGGAGGGTGGTTGGATCGAGTCGGCGAACGGTCTCGTCGATCTGGTCACCGCGCCGTGCGATCGCCCAGGTTTCCGCCAGTCCGTCGTCGAGCCGGTCGACGATCGTCGACAAGCGCTCCTTCAACGGGCCGTCGGCGGCGGCGGCCACCGTTGTGTGGAGCCGCTGCCCGGCACGTTGCGCACCCTGGACGAACTGGCGCCACGGCTCGCCGACAGCGAAAGGGTCGATGGCGGGCGCGGCCGAGATCTTCCGACCGGTGAGCCGGCTGACGAAGAAACCGCCAACACCGGCCAGGAGCGCGATCGGCCACGGCACACCGAGCAGAAGCAGGGCGATGCCGGCGAAGACCGTGCCGATGAGGATCGTGCGCGACAGCACCTCAGGATCTTGGTCGATGCTCATGGTGATCCGACGCTAGTGGCCCGGGTCAGTCGACCGGATGGATGTCGTCGCCGGTCAGCGTGGTGAGCTGCTCATCGGTCAGCTCGTCGATTTCGGCGAGTCGGAGCGCGTGATGACCCACGGCAGCCTCGAACACGTTGCGGACGAATCGTCCGTTCCCGAAACCTCGGCCGCGCGGTTCGGCCTTGATCACAGTCCTCAGGCGGCCGGTGCCGGTGTCGTCCAGGTGATACTCCTTCTTCGCTGAGATCAGCTCGAAGATGGCAACGAGTTCGTCGGTGTCGTAGTCGGGGAAGTGGATCGTGCGGGTGAAGCGGCTCTTGAGACCGGGGTTCGAGTCGATCAGCTCCTGCATCTCGGCGGGATAGCCGGCAGCAACCACCGAGAGATCGTCGCGATGGTCCTCCATGAACTTGACGATCGTGTCGACCGCTTCCAGGCCGAAGTCGTTCTCGCCGCCTCGCGCGAGCGCGTACGCTTCGTCGATCAGCAGCGTGCCCCCGAGGGCAGAGTCCATGACCTCGCGGGTCTGGGTGGCGGTCTGGCCGACGAACCCGGCGACCAGGCCGGACCGGTCGGTCTCGACGAGATGGCCCTTGGTGACCACGCCGAGCGAGCGGAAGATCTTCGACAGCAGGCGAGCGACCGTGGTCTTGCCGGTTCCAGGATTTCCACTGAAAACAAGGTGTTTCGACGTCTCGATCGTCGGCAGATCGCGGGCCGCACGCATCTCCTGGATGCGCAGGAGCGACGTGAGACGCCGAACTTCCTCCTTCACGTGGTCGAGTCCGACCAGCGCGTCGAGCTCGGCCAGCAGATCCTCGATCGGGCGTTCCGGGGGGAGCTCGACCTCGGGCTCTGGCGCCGCTTCGGCTCCGACGGTCGCCCCGGCCTGTTCAGCAGGCGCCTGCGTGTCCTGCTGGCCCGGTCGTGGGACGCGATGGGCGTCCATCTCCCGGAGCAGCAGGGTGCGGAATCGATCGATCGCCGCGACTTCGGTGGGTGACGGAACGAGATCGATCGCAGCCGTCGCATGGGCCAGGTCCATCGCAAGCCGGTAGTACTCGTTCGACCGGCGTCCACGATCCTTGGCGTCGGCCTTGACGAGGAGGTCGAACATCGTGCTGGGCTGATCCAGCCATGCAACGCGGCCTCCGAACGTGTCGTCGTCGCGCAACGTCTGCGTCGTCACGATCATCGGGGGCGTGAGCTTGGTGCCGAGGACCCGGATCCAACCGTCGAGCTCGGCCGCGCTGTGACGCCCGTCGGAGTCGATGAACGCAGACACGAGATTCGATGCTTCGATCACGCACTCGGGTTGGTGGTCGGCGCCGCCAGAGAGGCTGTCGAGGGCCTGCGACATCGCGCGGATGAAGTCGTCGGCGATGTCTTCGAATGCCTGGCCCATCGCGGTGAGACTACGCAGTCAGCGCCGACCGCCGCGGTCTGAGAAGATGTCACGGTGGAGAACGAAACGTGGGACGCACCGGGTCCGGGGACGTGGGAGCGTGACGCGTCACATTTCGATACGACGGTGACCCCGCTGATGGTCGAGCTGATGGAGCACGCCGCGCCGACCGGCATGCGTGAGGGGTTCGACCTGGTCGGCGCACCGCTCGACACCATGGACATTCGTTTCGTCAACGGGCAGATGTATCGACGGCTCGTCCCCGTCATCGGTGGCAGCGGCCGGGGTCCGAGCACACCGCCACCCGCCTGGCTCATTCGTACCGTCTTCTCGGTCCATCCCCGCCTGCGCAAGCGCGCCCAGACCGCCGCTCGGTCGCTCGAGGGCAAGTCGTGGACCGGGGAGGCCGCCCGGTGGGAGTCGACCTGGAAACCGGAGCTGTCGGCGACCAACCGCCGCCTCGCTGCCGTCGACGTCACGTCGCTCTCCGATGCGGAGCTCGCCGACCACTTCGACCAAAGCCTCGATCACGCCCGCGCGGCGATGGTGCTCCACTTTCGGCTCCACGTCTCGGACCTCGGTCCGATCGCGCTGCTCCTCGACCAGACCGCCCAGTGGGGCATCGACAATGGTGACGTGATGCCGGCGCTCGCGGGTGCGTCACCCGCAACGAGCGCACCGCAGGACGCGCTCCGGCCGCTCGCCCGCGAGATCGCCACAGCCGGCGCGACTCCGACGTCACTCGACGAAGTGCGCGCGGTCGGTGAAGCGGCCGCAGAACTCCTCGACGACTACCTCCTCGAGTTCGGGACGCGGTTGACGATGGGCTACGACGTCACCCACCTCACACTGGCCGAAATGCCCGACCTGATCCTGGCGACGCTCGGCGACCCCCGGCTGCTCGATGACTGCACCGCGGCCGAGCTGGCCGCAGAACGCGGCGAGCAGGCGCACAGCAAGGTGCGCGCCGCGGTCGCGGCCGAGGACCGGGAACTGTTCGACGAGCTCGTCGGCGACGCCCGTCGGCTGTACGGGCTGCGCGACGAGAACGGACCCATCACGGCTGAGTGGCCAGGTGGCATCCTGCGCATGATCCTGCTGGAGGTCGGACGACGGCTTGTCGCTGCCGGCCGGCTGCAGGCAGTCGAGCACGTCTTCGATCTGTCGGCCGTCGAGGTCAGCGGGTCGCTGCGCGGCGAGCCCGGCCCGCGCGCCGATGCCGCGGCAACGCGCCACGGTCGGCGTCTGCTGCGTGCTGAATCGGAGGGTCCGCCGCACCTCGGACCCGCACCCGGCGAGCCCGCCCTGGACGGTCTTCCTGACGCGATGGGACGCATGATGCGGATGTCGGTGAATGCTGTGGGCCTGCTCGAAGCGGAGCCCGACCGTGGTGAGCGACGCGGTACCGGAGTCGGAACGGTGTCGTACACGGGGCCCGCCCGGGTGGTGGCTGACGCCGATGAAGCGCTCGAGCGTTGCGAACCGGGCGATGTGATCATCGCTCGCTACACCGTGCCGACCTTCAACTCGGTGCTCGCGTTGGCGGGAGCCGTCGTGACCGAGCAGGGAGGGCTGCTCTGCCACACTGCCGTCATCGCTCGGGAGCTCGGCATCGCAGCGGTCGTGGGTGCGTCGGGTGCGCTCGAGATCGCCGACGGCGCAACGGTCGAGGTCGACCCGGTTGCCGGCACCGTCACTGTTGTGGACTAGTGGTCCGGCGTC
>Ga0316197_10001923_pt1 | contig 14795 bp, 20 predicted proteins | sample OudBiesiAoxic_MG_FD_204939 | JGI IMG/M metagenome (GOLD analysis project Ga0316197, IMG submission 204939) | Coastal sediment microbial communities from Oude Bieten Haven, Netherlands - site A oxic | ecosystem: Environmental > Aquatic > Marine > Coastal > Sediment | place: Netherlands...
AAATATTTGTAGAACTGGGGTTTACTTAGGGTCTCGATTGAGGCAATGGGTTATGCTACTTATGTGGCATATTGTGAGTCTATATGACGAAACTTAAACACTCTAACTCTGCTACCTTTATGGTGGTGAAGTTGGGGTGTTTTTTTATTTTTTAAGGAGTGATTATGTTAAAAAAAGAAATTAACAAATTGGATATATTATCGTTGGCCATAGGAGCCATTATTGGATGGGGAGCTTTTGTTCTTCCAGGAGATTTATTTTTAAAGGCAGGAATTTTAAATTCAACTATCGCAATAGTTACAGGGGCATTAATAATGATCGGGATTGAAAAAAATTACGGTTACCTACTCCATAAGTTTCCAGTAGCTGGAGGAGAATATGCCTTCACCTATGATGCTTTCGGATGGAAACATGCATTGACATGTGGATGGTTTTTATCTCTAGCATACATAAGTATTGTCCCATTAAATGCTACAGCATTAGCACTGGTAGCCAAATTTACCATGCCGGGAATTTTAGAAATAGGTCATCTATATAGTATAGCAGGATCTGATATCTATTTAGGAGAAGTAGGAGTAGCAATATCTGCCCTTTGTTTATTTGGTTATTTAAATATTAAAGGGATAAAATTAGCTTCTCAACTACAGAAAGTCATGGTTATTTTATTAGTAGGAATAGTTTTTCTATTTTTAAGTTTAGTTATTGCTAGAGCAGGAATAACCAATCCAAATACCATGTCATTTATAGATTCAGAAACAGTAAGTTTATCTAAAATATTAAAGATACTATCTATTGCTCCAATGTTATTTGTAGGATTTGATTGCATTCCACAGGTAGCAGAAGAGTTAGATTTCGAAGCTAAAGAAGCATCACAACTAGCTATAATTTCTATCTTAGTAGGAGGACTTGTTTACGTTTTAATCATCCTTTTTACTTCTTTTGGAGTTACAAGTGAACAAATAATGAACGGTAAAATTTCTTGGGCAACAGGTTATACTACAGAATATTATTTTGGAAAGTTAGGAATAATATTTTTAATAATAGCACTTATTTCAGCTATAGTAGCTGGTATAAATGGATTTTATATGGCAGCTAGTAGGTTGTTGTTTGCCATGTCTAGAGGAAAAATATTACCAGAATTTTTCGGTGTATTAGATCCTAAATATCATACTCCTAAAAATGCAATTTTATTTACTCTAGGGATATCTTTGATAGCTCCTTGGTTTGGTAGAAATGTGTTGTTATGGATAGTTGGAACTTCTAGTGTAGGAGCTTCTATAGGATACCTGTACACTAGTTTATCATCTTATAAATTATACAAAGAGGAATATGGTAAAGTATTTCTACCAAGTATCTTTGGTTCTATCTCAGGTATAGTATTTTTAGCTCTTTTATTAATACCGGGATTAGATAGTTCTCTTAGTTTACCATCTATAGCAGTTTTAGTAGTTTGGGGTATCATAGGTCTTTCTTTTTATAAGTTTTACGACCTTCAAGTAGTACACTATACTGTGGAAGAATTAGACGAATTGATTCTAAATAGAGATGCAGATGGTAATTTCAAAGAAAAATAAAAAGTGACGTGACCATATATAAGAAAAAAAAGGTAATATACAGTCTCCTGTATATTACCTTTTTTTCTATCTCTTATTCATATTTTCTAGTTCTTTCTCCCTCTGTTTCATCCTCTCATCAGGTGAAAGTGACTTGTTTGATTTTGGCATTATATCTCTAAAACTATTTAAGTCTCTATTTCTATTATTTTTTCTATCCTCTGGTTTTTCTTTCATTTCAGTTCTTTTTTTTCTATCAGATGTTCTAGGAGTAGAATTTTCTCTGTTATTAGATCTCATATTTTTCTTTTTATTAACCTTACTCATAATTATCCGAACTATTATCATATAAACAACAATTTTTATTATAACATCAAAATCCATACCTATCACCCCTTACAAATTTCTAAGACTTCCTCTACATGCCCCTTTACCTTTACTTTTCTCCATTCTTTTATAATCTCATTGTTTTCATCTAATAAAAATGTAGATCTCACTATTCCCATAGATGTTTTACCCATGAATTTCTTTTCCTGCCAAACACCAAATTTTTCACATATTACACCATCAATATCACTGAGTAAACTAAATGGTGTTTCTAATTTCTTAGCAAAATTAGATTGTTTCTTCACAGTATCTTTACTAATTCCAAAAATTTCTACCCCTAACTCTTTAAATACTCCATAGGATTCACCGAATCCTTTCGTTTCTGTTGTTCACCCAGGTGTATTTGCTTTAGGATAAAAAAATAAAATCTTTTTCCCTTTATGAACTGATAAATCAGTCATATCTCCATTCTGATTCTCTAAAATAATATCCATTAAAACCTCCATAAATTTGCTAAAAAGCAACATGACGTTGAATCCATTTAAAAAAACCTAGGTTTTTTTAAATTTTAATATATTCAGTAAATTTTATGATTTCCTAACTATTAAAGAAGGTAATATACAAAATATGTATATTACCTTTTATAATTAATTAATTATTTTCCTTTATTTTCTCCTACTGCTGTAAAAGCTGTAGCTAAGTTAGCCACATTTTGTAATTCTGATGGAATTATAATTTTAGTTGCCTTTCCATCTGCTACTTTAACAAAAGCTTCCATAGCTTTCAATGAAAGAACTTCTTTTGTTGGATGAGATTCATTTAATAATTTTAATGATTCTGCACGAGCTTTTGTAACTTCAAGAAGAGCTTCCGCTTCTCCTTCTGCTACTCTTATTGCAGATTCTTTATTAGCTTCTGCTCTTAAGATAGCTGATTGTTTTTCCCCTTCTGCTACTAATATTGCCGAAGTCTTTTCTCCTTCTGCTATCAATATTTTCTGTCTTCTTTCTCTTTCAGCTTTCATTTGTTTTTCCATAGCATCTTGAATCTCTGCAGGTGGCATAATATTTTTCAATTCTACCCTGTTTACTTTGATTCCCCATGGATCTGTAGCTTCATCTAGTATAGATCTCATCTTAGTGTTTACAACATCTCTAGATGTTAATGTAGTATCTAATTCTAGATCACCTATAATATTTCTTAGCGTAGTTGCCGTAAGGTTTTCTATAGCGTTTAGAGGATATTCTACTCCATATGTATATAACTTAGGATCTGTAATTTGAAAATAAATTACTGTATCTATTTGCATAGTTACATTATCCTTTGTAATCACCGGTTGTGGAGGAAAATCAATAACTTGCTCCTTCAAAGATACCTTTCTAGCTATCCTATCTATAAACGGTATTTTTAATCTTAATCCTACATCCCAAGTGGCCATATAAGCACCTAGTCTTTCGATAACATATGCCTGTGATTGCGGTACGATTCTAATATTAGTTACAATTAATAATATAGCTACTAATATCAATGGAAAAAATAATAACATGTCTACCTCCTTTTATATCTTCTTTCTAAGTATCAATTTATTGCCTTCTACTCTTTCTACAACTCCTGTATCTCCTACTTCTAACTTTTCGTTACAAGTAGCTCTCCAGTATTTCCCATCTAGCTTTACCTCATAGAGATCTAATTCTATCTCTTTAGATATTTCGACATCTTGACCAAATATCCTGCTTTCGATAGGTTTTCTTTTCTCTAAAAGTTTTTTAGCTATTGGTCTAGTCAATATTAGAAAAAGTCCACTGAGTCCAACAAAAATATAAAATTCATTTATAGGGTTTTTCACCATTCCTGATATCAGTGTCAATATTATAGCTGCAAATGCAAACCATATACTCACTAATGCCGGTACTGCTAATTCTATCCCTATAAATACCATAGTTAATAAAAACCACCAAATCATCCCGTTATCCCATGCCATTCTATCACCCCATCATAGTTTTCTTGATCCACTCTTTTACCTCTACACCCTCTATAGTCAGCTTATCTGTTCCGTTAATTTCGTCTGGCTCTACCATAAAGAAGTTTATATATAAGGCATTACCTTTTTTATGGAATAAATCAAGTTGTAATGGTAAGAATACAACTTGTCCTTCTCCTAAATCTTCTACACTTAATCTTTTTAATGGATTTATTACACTGTTCATATAATCCATCTTCTCTATCATCCACATATTATTAGTCCAGAATTTCCCTTCATTTAGTGTATCACCTATAAATGGTTCTACGTTTGAGATAGCACTAAGTACCTTTCTTACTGATTCAGCATCAAAATTCTCATCATATGTAGCTTTCATCCCTCTATCTTGAGCTAGAAAAGATATAAATTGCTCACTTACCTTTCCTTTCTCTGCTACAGTATTCCAGTAATATATCATTGATTCCAATACGTCTAAACTTTTTCTCATTTTTTTTGCCCCCTTATAAATTATCTATTTCTTAAATTTAGTATACCAAATAATCCGCTTCTACCCAATCTTTTTTTATAAAATTTTAAGAATTTTAATAAAAATAGGAAATTCTATTCCTAAAAAAATTTAGAAAATAAAATAAACAAAGAAAAACAAAATTAATCTTCCTTCATATTTATTCTATATGTCATTAAAAAACCCAGTATTTCTACTGAGTTTCTATAATTATTTTATTTTTGGATATATAGCCATTCCGTATAATGGTCCTGAATGAGAACCAATAGTTGAACCGACTTCACATCTTGATTGATAATCTACATTATCGAATTTTTCAACTGATTTTCTAAGTTCATCTGCATTTTCAGACTGATGTTTTGTTCCACCCCAGCCAGTATATAATACTATAGATCCATTCTTAGCTTCTTGTTTAAGTAATTTCTCCATATATTTCATAGCACCCTTGTCTCCAATAGCTTTTTTCTCACTGTGAACTTCGCCATCTTCAACTTTTAATATCGGTTTTATATTTAATACTCCACCAATTTTAGCTGATGCTTTTCCTATTCGTCCACCTCTTTCAAGGTATTTTAATTCGTCTACTACAAAGTATATTTTCCCTTTATTTCTCATTTCTTCTATATTTTCTATAATTGTCTCAAAAGACTCTCCTTCTTTAGCCATTTTAGCGGCTTCTAAAACTAGATGTCCAGATCCTAGCCAAACATTCTTAGAATCTAAGATTGCTATATCTTTTTCCTCCGGTAACATTCCACGGGCTACTTTAGCTGCCTGTTGTGTCCCACTTAATTTACTAGAGATCAATATAGTTATTATCTTTTTATACCCTTTTTTTAACAATCTTTGATATAGATTTTTAAATTCTGCTGGAGATGGTTGAGAAGTTTTAGGTATAATTCCTTCAGTTATTATCTTATGCCAAAAGTCTGTTTTAGTTATATCTACCCCATCTTTATAATATTTATTTCCATCAAATTTTATCTTTAAAGGAATTATATTAACAGATAAGTCACCAATAAGTGCCGGTGTCAAATCTGAAGTAGAGTCTGTAATTATTGCTATTTCAGGCTGATTTGGATCTTTATTTTCAATGTATAAGTAATAGTGATAATTATCCTGTTTCCCTATATATTCTTCATGCTTTATACCTTTAGTATTTATTATAGCTTTATTTCCTTCATCTGTATTTTCATTTCCTAATACTGCAAATATATTTAAAGTATTTTTATCTATATTTTCCTCATATAGATCTGATATTAGATTTGTTAAACTTTCATTTTCATACATGATCTTTCCATTTACTAAAGCTATATAATTTCCTTCATTGATTATTAGATCTCCAACTTTTGTATCTCTTACAGCTTTTGTGATCTCAATAGATTTATTTCTTCTAGCATCTTTTACTACCTGTTCTAAATTTTCAGATTTATTCTTCACATAAAAGTTACCTTCTAACATAGTTTTAGTTTCATACACTTCTACAATTTTAGATGCTCTTTCAGCCACTATTTTAGCTGCAGAAATAATATTTTTATTATTTGGTAAAAGTATTATCTCCTCTGCATCTATTTTAGCTATTGCCATCTCCATATCTGCTACACTTGGATTCTGTCCTTGCCCACCAATAAGTACACAAGTAGCTCCAGATTTAATAAATAACTCTCCCATCTCATAGGTATCTGCTATTGCAAAATAAGCTTTCTTTTCTGTATTTTCATTTTGAACCATTACATGGGCCGAGTTTTGATCCATTAGATCTCCCTCTGCTAAATGTAAATTTCTATGTTGTAACTCCATATTATCTATTTTGATATTATCTAGTCCACCATATTTAATAGCTATTTCTAGTACTGCTCCTGGATTATTTGTGTGAATATGAGTTTTAGTTTTAGTCGAACTTTGAGCTACTACCATAGAATCTCCTAGTCCTTTTATTTCTTCCTTTAACTCTTCTATATTAAATTTCCCTGCTTGAACAATAAATTCTGTACAGTATTTAAACTCTATATCTACATCAATATTAGTCGCTTCTAATCTCTCTTTTCTATGAGCTTGACTCTTTACTATTCTTTCTAGATCTTTTAGCATCTCTGGATCAGTTATTGATTTTTCAAATCCTTCGATAAGATAGAATACACCCATTCCACCTGCATCTACAACTCCAGCTTCTTTTAATTTTAATAATTGGTTAGGAGTTTCTTCTACAGCTAAAAAAGCCTCTTCTTTTACATATGAAAGGTATGGAACAAAATTATCTTTTGGCCCATTGTACTCTTTCGCTTTTTCAGCAATCACTCTGATTACAGTAAGCATAGTTCCCTCTACAGGGTTGCTTACAGCTTTATAAGCCAATTTAGCAGCCTGTTCAAAAGATCTTGTGATATCATCTATATTTAAGTCTTCCTTATCTTCAAATCCATTTAAGAAACCTTGAACAATTTGAGATAAAATAGTTCCAGAATTTCCTCTGGCTCCTAATAATATGGCTTCTGATAATAATTCGCAAAATTCATGCATTGTAGGTTCATGATTTAGTTTTACCAATTCATTTTCTACAGCTTGCATAGTCATAGACATGTTTGTTCCGGTATCTCCATCTGGTACAGGATATACATTTAAATCGTTCAATATATCTGCATGTTTAGACATCCATCTACTACCTGCGATAAATAACTTAATTAACCTCGTAACATTCAAGTGTTCTATCTTCATAATTATACTCCTTCTTTTTACTTTTTACTCTTATATTCTTGTATAATCTTACTCCAAATTCCATTGGCTTTTAATATTGTCTCTATAAATTCCCTTACAGCACCATAGCCGCCATCATATTTACTCTTAAAATTTGCAAATTCATCTATATCTGAGACAGCATCTGCTGTTATACCTACATAATCTGCTCTCATCATAGCAGGGATATCATTGATATCATCTCCCATATAAGCCACATTTTTATAGTTATAATCATATTTTTTAAGCAATTCATCTAGAGTCGCAATTTTATTCCCTACCCCTTGATATATATCTAAAATCCCTAATTCTGTGGCCCTATGTTCCACAACTTTAGAGGTTCTTCCAGTTATTATAGCTACTTTTATCCCATATTTTATAGCCTGAGCTATGGCCATTCCATCTTTTACATTAAATGACTTTGTCTCAGTTCCATTGTTATCATACGTGATCTTTCCATCAGTCATAGTACCGTCTACATCTAAAATTATTATTTTTATTTCCTTTAAATTTGGTTTCATTTTTCACCGCCTTAAAATGTTGGAGGAGTTACTACCCATATTGCTCTTGCTAACCTATCACCAACGTTTCTAAATTTGTGTTTTTGAGTCGATTTAAAATATAAACTATCTCCTTCTTCTAATTCATAGATCTTACTTTCAATTTGTACTTCTAATTGCCCTTCTAAGACAAATATAAACTCTTCCCCATTATGCGTATAATAATCTCTGCCACTCTCTCCTCCAGGCTCAATTTCATACAATATTGGTTCCATATGTTTTTCTATATTAGACGTAGTCAATAGAGAAATCATTGTTTTAGAATCTATACTTTCTACTTTATTTCTTTCAGCTTTTCTTACTACATCTGTATCTTTCTTTTCATCGTCTTCCTCTATCAACGAGCTTACCCTTACATCCAATTCGTTTGCAATTTTCTTTAAGTTTTCGATAGACGGAGATGCTTTACTTTGCTCAATTTGAGATAAAAAACTAGCTGATAAGTTCACTTTAGAAGCCAGCAATCTCAAAGAATACCCCTTATCTTTTCTACATTTTTTTATCTTTTCTCCTAATGCCATCTTCCTTCACCCCTTCAAAATTTTTAGTACTTCAAACATTGCTCTCATCATGGTAATTCTTCGTATTTTTTCTCTATTTCCATTAAAGAGATGTTTTTTTATGTATTTTTTATCTTCTACAACTACCCCGATATATACAGTTCCAACTGGTTTTTCTTCAGTCCCACCATTTGGTCCTGCTATCCCGGTTACAGCTATCTTTACATCTGTGGTTAACCCATCTAACATCTCATCACAAGTTTCATAAGAAACAGCACCATGAAGATCTAGAGTCTCCTTATGTACTCCTAATCTTGCTTGCTTGGATTCGTTACTATAACATACTATCCCTTCTTTAAATACAGCAGATATCCCATCTACTTCAATAAATTTAGAAGATATCATCCCTCCTGTACAAGATTCTGCAAGAGATATTTGATATTTTTTATCTTTTAAATAGTTATAGATTGAAATTTCTAACCTCTCATCATCTTCACCTATTATATTTTCACCTATTACTTCATATAGACTTGTTGTTATTTTATCTACAATCGATTTATTAGTACTTATTGTCTGTAGTCTGATTATTATACCATAATCTTTCACCAAGAACTCGTAATGAATTCCCTTTAATCCAAATAAATGAATGACTTTTGTTTCTAACACCGATTCTGGTATCCCCCATACTAAGATATCTTTTATATAGATATTTTCCTCTAATTTTTTTTCAGATACCAGTAATTTTAAAAATTTAGGAAATAAATTATAGAGCTCCCTAGGTACCCCAGGAAATGCTGCAATTTTTTCTATATATATTCCTTTGCACATTCCAGCATCATTAATAATTGTTTGACTTCCATATGGTTTTTCAGCTTCTCTCAAATTTTTATCTTCCAGTAAAAGATTATGAGAATCATACTTTTCCTTTAAATCTATATAGTCCTCTTTATCCACTACTAAATCTACATTTAAAAATTCAGAGATAGCTAATTTTGTCAGATCATCCATAGTTGGACCCAATCCGCCACTTAATATAACTAAGTCTGATCTTAAATTTCCATATTCAATAGCTTCTACAATATCGTTTATATTGTCACCGACTACCAATTTGTGTTTTATCTCTATCCCATATTTATTGAGTTCTTCTGCTATATATATACTATTAGTATCCACAGTCATCCCATTTAGGAGTTCTGTCCCGACCAATATAATTGTTGCATCCATAATATCTCTCCTAGAAAATTATTGTCATCAACATTATTAATAAGAAATTTGCCACAACTCCTGCTAAAAAATCATCCAACACTACTCCTAATCCATATCCATAATGCTGTGATTTATCTATAGGACCTATCTTAGTTATGTCGAAAAATCTAAATAGTAAAAATCCTAAGATTACAGCTACTATTGTCTCTTTAATTCCTACTGGATTAACTAAAAACATCGTTACCATAAATCCTAAAACTTCATCTATGACTACTCTTTGTGGATCTTTTTCTTTAAATATCTCTCTTTCACATCTATCTGATACGTATATTGATAGGGCAAAAAATCCTATTAAAAATATAAAATAAAATGAATTATATAATCTCGCATCTGCTATTACTAATCTAAATGAGTTCAACATAAAAAATAATGGTATTGCGCCTAGTGTTCCCATCGTTCCCGGAGCTTTTGGTAATTCTCCTAGCCCAAACCAAGTACCTAAGCCTCTTACAACCTCTTTTTTCATAATCTTCTCCTCCATTTTTTCTTATAGAAACTACCCCTCTTAGGGTATTTCAACTAGTTATTATAACATATTTTAACTTTGAACTCAAAGTAGAGGAGCTTTTATTTAAAAGTTCCTCTGACCTTTATAAGAAGTTATTTTATTATTTCACTATATATTAGTTCCACTTTTTTTAATAATTCCTCTAATTTTCCATTATTTTCAATATGTATCTCTGCTTTTTTCTGCTTTTCCTTCAAAGACATCTGAGATCTAATTATTTTTTTTGCCATTTCTACATCTAGTCCATCTCTTTGCTTTACCCTCTCTACTTGAATACTTTCATCTGTACATACGATCAACACCTTGTCACAAAGGTATTCTAAACCTGTTTCATATAGAAGGGGAATATCCAATATTATAAGTTTTTCTCCCCTATTGTTTTCTATCTCTTCTCTAATTTTTGTCACTATAACAGGATGCATTATACTATTTAAAAGTTCCCTTTTTTCCTCATCTTCAAATATCATCTTCCTTAATTTTTGTCGATCTAAATGCCCATGATCTATTATTTCAGATCCAAAATTTTCCTCTAATTTTTCTAAAACTTCTGTGGAATTAGAAACTTCCTTTGAAATTTTATCTGCATCTATTATGTAACTTCCTAATTCTTTTAATTTTTTACTTACTGTACTTTTTCCACTGGCTATTCCACCTGTCAGCCCTAATATCATAAGTTTTCTCCCTTTTTTCAAAACATTTTTAACACCAATTAAAATAAGTGTTTATAATCATTTCTATGAACTATAACTAACTTATTATACCTTAATTTAACGAATATATTTTAATATTTTATGTCAATTAAAAAGCCCCCAACAATCTCTGGGGGCTTTTGGTTTATAATTACAACTTATCATGCAGATTATTACTAGTGCTGCATTTACACCCTAAAGCTATCTCTATAGATTGCTTTTCATCTATATACCTTACTTCCCATCCTATACATTCAGGGTCTCCGTCATCAAATTTTATAATTTCTTTCTTCTCCATCTTTAACTTTTCCTCTGTTGTTCCTATTGACTTTAAAAATGCTTCTTTTGTCATATATTTCATCCTCCTGATCCACTTTATACTAATTTTATAATCAAATACTTCTAATTTTGAATTTGAACTTATTATATCATATTTTTATAAATTATTTGACTTTGTCCTAATTCTAGTGTATTATCTAACTAGGTCACTAGAACGTTAAAAAGGAGGAGATATGGAATTTAAAAAAAATATCCCTATTTATTTACAGATAATGGATAAATTAAAACAAGACATATCCTTAAAAACATTAAAACCTGGAGAAAAATTAATGTCTACAAGGGAACTAGCTGTAGAACTCAAAGTTAATCCCAATACTGTTTCTAGAGTATACAAGGAGTTAGAATCAGAAAATATTGTTTTTACTAAAAGAGGAATGGGTACATTTGTTGTAGAAGATGAATCTATCCTGAAAAATATAAAAAATAAAATGGCTAACGATATCACGGTTAAATTCATTTGCGACATGAGAGATCTCAACATCTCTACAAAGGAAGCAATAAAAATGTTAAAAGAGATAGAGGAGGAAAAATAATGGAAAATTTAATTATAAATAACTTAACTAAAGGTTATTTCAAAAAAAAGGCCTTGAATAACTTTTCATATTCATTTAAAAAGGGAATTGTCTATGGATTAATTGGACCAAATGGAAGTGGAAAAACGACTTTGATGAAAACCATCTATGGACTAGTAAAACCGACTAAGGGAACTTTATCTATGAATCACAGTAAAATTTCATACAAGACCAGAAAAAACATTGCTTTCATGCCTACAGAAGATATCTTTATGCCTAATCTTATGGTTTCAGATGTTTTAAAATTTTATAACAATACCTTTGAAGATTTTTCTTTGGAAAAAGCACATCAGATCTTAGAAAATATGAAATTACCTCTCGATGAAAAAATAGAAACATTTTCAACAGGGATGAAAATGAGATTAAAGGTAACTTTATGCCTCTCTCGAAATGTAGAGTTTTATATGTTTGATGAACCATTAAATGGAATTGATGTTATATCAAAAGATCTTATTAAAAATACAATTATTAGTATGACTACAGAAAATAGTACTATCGTGATATCTTCCCACGCTTTAAATGAAATGGAACTTATTTTAGAACAAGTTTTATTTTTAAATGAAGGTTCACTTATTAGAGATATTAACTTAGAAGAGTTTAGAGGTGCTGAAAATAAATCTTTAGAATCGCTTTATTGGGAGGTATACAATGTTTAATTTAATCAAATTTGAAATGTTAAAACTAAAAAAAATGTTTTCAATCTTAGGAGTTTTGTTTGTCCTAATGCAGGTATTTATTATTTATAAAACGTCTATCTTAACAACAATTGATATCAATGTTATGGGAAATGGAATCCTATTAATCTTTATTAGTTATGTTATATTTATATTTTCATCATTACTTGCTTTTTCAAAAGATATTAACTCTACCGATAGAAGTGTTGTTTTCATGACTCCTTATAGTGGATTCACAATAGTTTCTTCTAAATTTTTAACTATAATTATCTCAGGAACAACATTAGTTTTAACAACGTTTCTATGGTTTATAGCAAATGCTTATTATGTAGATCCTCGAATCGAGTTTCGTATTACTGAATATATGCAAAATGGAGCTTTTATAAGTGCTATTAAAATCTTAATCTTAAGCTTTGTTTCAATAGGAAGTTTCTTTGCCTTAGTATTTTTAAGTATCATTATTACTAAAACTTTTCTTTCTAAATTAAAGTTTAAAACACTCATTGTTATTATTGTTATGTCTATCTTATCTAAAATTTTTAATCTTATTTTCTGGGATAACCTCAGCGATATTTCTTCTCTAAATGTAGGGATATATATAATAATAGCTTCAATTACTATGTTTATGCTTTGGATCAGTGGATGGCTGATAGACAATAAAACCGATTTTTAAATTTTATATGGAGGTTCTATAGTGAAAAAAATTATTTTAATATTAATGCTAACTGTATTTGGATTTTCTTATTCTAACAATAAAACTTATAATATGACAAGAACTTATAACGTAGAGAATATCAATTCATTTTCATTAATTAGTAGAAATGCAAGTATTGAAGTTTTACCTACTGACTCAAAAGAGCTAACCCTATCCATCACCAGTAATATAAAATTAGAAATAGAAAAACAAATTAATTCCCAAGAATTAGAGGTTTCAGTATTACCGCCACATCATATATTAACTTTCTTCTCTAAGAGTGAAGATACATCTATAGTGGTCAAAGTCCCAAGATTTTTCAACAAGAAACTATCTCTTAAATCTAGCAATGGTTCTATAAATGCCTCTGATTTAGTTTTAGAATTTAAAGCAATAACAAGCAACGGTGATATTAATATTACCAATATAACAGGAAATTCTAACCTCAGTTCTTCCAATGGAAAACTTATAGTTATTAATAACACAGGGAATGCAGAAGGAAAAACAAGTAATGGAGACATAAATATCGACAATAATAAAGGTGATATAAGTTTTAAAACTAGCAATGGAAATATTACAGCTTTTAAAATCAATGGATCTGTTAATTTAAAGACCAGTAATAGTTCTATCCTTCTCACAAATGCTTTATTTATTACTAATCTTGAGACTAGTAATGGGAATATTACTGTTAATTCTGATACCCTTTCTAAAAATGGAAACATAAAAACATCTAATGGATATCTTGAACTTAATATCGACAAACTAGAAGGAAACAATAAAATTTCTACTTCTAATAATCACATAAATCTAACAACTAAGAAGGGAGAATTTAATTCTAATTCTTATTCCCAAAAAAAAGTTCAGGATATATCTAAAAACATAAGTGTTGAAGGAAGAAATTTAGATGATATTACTATTATCAAGAAATAAAATTTTATCATGTATTTTTAAATAAATATTTAAAAATACATGATAAAGATATATATCAACTTTAATACTATGAAATCAATATAACTTTAACAATATTTAATAACATCAGGAGGAACTGACTTTTTCTTAAGTGGTGTCAATAGGACTATGGAAAAAGGAGCATATCTAGAAGTTCATTCTTGGGAAGGTATGGGTGACGGTGATTCTGTAGAAGCCAAGGATATCCCAAAGGAAGACCCACAACACCGAGCTAACGCTGAATATGTCAACTATATGTTAGGAAGTCAAGATTTTTACTGGTATACAATCTACGCTGCTCCTGCTGACGGAATGCATCGAATGACCAAAGGTGAAATATTAAAATATAAACTAGCGACAAAAATTATACAAAATTAAATAAAAAAGGTTTTCTATTTTGAGTAGAGAACCTTTTTTTATATCTATAATACGACAGATGAAGACCTATACAAATAAATAAAATTTTAATAAAAAAAGGAAAGATGCCAAAGCATCTTTCCTTTTAGCTTCAGGTACTATTTACCTTCTACCATTCCTACCTTAGTCAAAGCTGATTCTAGAGCTTTTTGCGTTACAGCAATATCTCTATCCTCTTTCAATTTAGCTAACTTTTGTTTAGCTAATTCTGCTTCTTTTCTAGCTACTTCCACATCGATATCGTTGATATTGATTGCTTCGTCAGCCAGTACTAAAGTTCTGTCTTTAGAGACTTCTAAAAAACCACCAGCTACAAAGAATCTCTCCTCGCCAGCATCAGTTTTTATTTTCATCTCTCCTACAGCTAATTCTGCAACTAGGGGAGCATGTTTTGCTAATATCCCCATGTCACCTTCAGAAGTTCTAAGAATTACCCTTTCAACTTCCATTTCTAATACTTTTTTCAGAGGAGTTATAACTTCTAATTTAAAAGTCGCCATATATTATTCCCCCTTCATTAAGTCTCTTC
>Ga0316197_10001924_pt1 | contig 14795 bp, 14 predicted proteins | sample OudBiesiAoxic_MG_FD_204939 | JGI IMG/M metagenome (GOLD analysis project Ga0316197, IMG submission 204939) | Coastal sediment microbial communities from Oude Bieten Haven, Netherlands - site A oxic | ecosystem: Environmental > Aquatic > Marine > Coastal > Sediment | place: Netherlands...
TGAGTTTACAGTGACACCGTTGGAATACTCAAGGTATGTAGGAGAATTGATATCTACATTTCTCTTGGTATAGATCACTTCTTTCATGGGAAATATCGTATCATATAGGTCGATACTTTCTTTCAACAGATTTTTTTCTGAATTTCCTTCCCTAACGTCTTCTACAAACATCTTCACATTAAATCTATCCATATATGTATCTACCTTTAATTTAAAGGCCACATCTACAGATTTCATCTCCATCAATCTCTCAAAGTGATGGGAACTACCAAACCAGACACAATTTTTTAGAGTGGTACCATTAGCAGACACTGCATCAAACATGATATGTGTTTTATCTTTCCCTATTAGTCTTACCCTATCTAAGATAACATTTTTCACTTCAAAGAGAGGTGTTGCGTTTCCAAAACCATAGGGCTCAGCTTTTTCCAATTCATCGTTAAAATTATATGTAAGTTTTGTAAAACTGATCTCTTTATCGATTTTTACAGGTTTTTTATAATCTTCATTGGATAGTTTAGAACCTGCATGTTTATTTATTTTATCTCTAAATTCATTGACTTTATCAGCATCTATGGAAAAACCTGCTGCTCCTGCATGGCCACCATATTTGATAAATATATCCCTCATGGAATTTAATCCATCGATAATGGAATATCCTTCGATACTCCTACATGAAGCCTTTGAAACACCATCTTTTTCTTCCATGATTATAGTAGGTTTATAGTATTTATCTACGATTTTAGAGGCTACAATCCCAACTACACCGTGATGAAATCCCACTCCAGAAACTACTATGACATTATCTTCATAGTATCTATTTTTTTCAATTTCAGCTTCTACTTTTTCCAAAATATCAGCTTGTACTTCCTTTCTTTCACAGTTTTGACCAATTAATTTTTTAGAGATTTCACGAGCTTCTACCATGGAATCACTGATGAGAAGTTTAACAGCCATTTTGGCATCTTCTAATCTACCAGCCGCATTAAATATAGGTGCTATTATAAAACCAACATCATAGGTGTTAAATTTTTTCTCCTCTAAATCATCAAAGATGGTCTGAAGTAAGATCTGTAAACCTGAATGATTTGTACGTTTTAATTGTTCTAATCCCAATTTAGTGAAAATTCTATTTTCTGCCTTTAGAGGAACTATATCGGCAATGGTACCTATAGCAACTATATCTAAATATTGATAGATCTCTTCTTTTCTGCCTAAAGTTTCATAGAGTCCCATCATGAGCATAAATGCAGTTCCTACACCAGCAAGATATCCAAATTTGTAGGAGTTGTCCTCTCTTTTTGGATTTACTACAGCGTATGCAGGGGGTAAAATATTATTTATGTCATGATGATCGGTGATTATTACTGTGAGTCCAATGGAATTGGCATGTTCTACTTCTTCTACAGAGGAAACACCACAGTCTACAGTTATGACTAGGTCTCCTCCTTGTTCCTTGATGTGAGATAGAGATACATTATTTAATCCATATCCTTCATCCCTTAGAGGGATATAGTAATCTACCTTATAACCTAATTCTTTTAGAGCTAAATAGCAAAGAGATGTAGAAGTTATTCCATCTACATCATAGTCACCATAGATAAATATAGTTTTACCAGCTTCTCCGACTTCTATTATTTTATCTACAGATTTTTTTATATCAGAAAATTCAAAGGGTGAAACTATATTTTCTATCTTTGGGTTAATAAATTTTTCTATTTTTTCGTGGGTATCTATTCCACGGTTGATCATGATATTAAGAAAATCTTTACTGAGTCCTAGAGACTCGAATTGTTTTGTATTATGTATATCTTTATGTATCCATCTTGTTTCCATATATTGCCTCCTAAAACCTCATCCCTTCACGTAGTTACGAATATTAGAAATAATTATTTATTAAAAAGTTATTTCTAAATGTAATTAGGAGAAGGAAGGTAAGATATTATTGTTATTTATATATTACCATAATTATAAAATTTCTAGGGTCACTTTGTTGAATGTTTCAGCTTATCTATCTATCTTTTAATAATTTTTTTTATTCCACTTGCTATATAGTTAACTATACAGTTTATAATATAAAAATAATTAAGGAGGAATATTATGAAAAATAAATCAGTAACAAAAACATTTTTTAAATTTGCTATCCCTTGTATCCTAAGTCTTCTAATTGTTTCTATGCAGACTATGATCGATGGAATTTTTGTAGGGAATTTTGTAGGACCAAGAGGGTTAGCAGCTATAAATTTAGCTATGCCATATATTTCTACATTAATTAGTATTGCTATGATGATTTCTATTGGGGGATCGATCATAACAAATATTGAAATCGGGAAAGGAAATAAAACTAAAGCTAATGAAATTGCCAGTTATGTTTTTGTATCTTTTATTGTTATTCTTGCAAGTATATCTTTATTCAGTTTAATTTTTATAGACCATATCGTTATTTTTCTTGGAGGGATTAACCTTTTTGACTTAGTAAAAGGATATCTATTTCCTTTTCTATTGTTTACGATTTTTTTTACTGGACCAATGTTTACAGAAACCTTTGCAAGGATTGCTGGAAAGCCAAATGGGGCACTTTTAAGTGGGTTAACTTGCTGTATTGCTAATATAATATTGGATTATATTTTTATTGTAAAACTTAATTGGGGGATCCAAGGAGCTGGATGGGCAACGGTTTTAGCTAACCTTTTAGGGACAATGACATTATTTGGATTATTTTTTAAAGGTAGATCCCAAATTCGATTTTGTAAGCCAAAAGGTGATTTAATATTGCTAAAGACTATACTTTGTAATGGTAGTTCTGAGATGTTAACAGTTATTTCTTCTGCCATAGCTACATTTTTATTTAATAGAATCATAATGAAAAATATAGGAGAAATTGGGATTTCAGCTCTTACTATAGTGTTTTATGTAAATAATTTAATTAATATCACATTATATGGATTATCGCTGGCTTTACAACCAATTGTTTCTTATAATTTAGGTGCAAATAGACTTGATAAAATAAAAGAAGTGTTAAAAGTTTCTTTTTATACGGGAGCCTTTATAGGGGTTTCTTCCTTTTTTCTAATGAAATTTAATGCTCCCTTGCTCATAAATTTATTCACTAAAGGAAATATAGAATTAACTACTCTTGTTTTAAACGCTATTAATTATTTTATGTTAGCTTATTTTATTTCATTTATAAATATTATTGCATCAGCTTTTCATACTGCTATCGAAAAGCCCTTTGAATCAGCATTAATAGCTATTTCACGATCTCTTATATTTGTATCATTATGTTTATTTACACTACCTTTCTTTTTCGGGGATAAAGGTATTTGGATGGCTGTTCCAGTTTCAGAAGGTTTATGTCTTTTTGTGAGTTATTATTATATGAACAAGTCGACAAAAACCCTCTACTCTAATGTTATAATTTAAACTTTAATATATAATAAAACCAAAGGAAGTGACATATGTATTACGAAGATATGACCATTACAAAAGAAGATTTAGAATTGTTCATTTTTAAAAATAGTGAATTTTTTAATTGTGTTTTTAAAGATATAACCTTTGATAGAGTAAGCTTTAACGGTACTATCCTAGAAAATTGTAGATTTAAAGGCTGCCAGTTAAACTCTTCTCTTTTTGAAAACACTAAACTGTTAGATGTTTTTTTTGAAAACTCTGAGCTCATAAGTATTAACTTAAGTTCTATTAACAAATTTATAGTAGAAGTTTCATTTACTAATTCCTATTTGAAATATTGTGACCTTAGTAAATTAGATCTAAATAAAACAAATTTTTTAAATTCAACTTTAAAAGAATGTCTGTTTTTTGAAACTAATCTGATTAAGGCTTCTTTCAACAACTCAAGTTTAGAGAATTCATCTTTTGATATGTGTAATTTAGAAATGGCAGACTTTAAAGGCGCTACTGATTATAGAATCAATCCTCTGAAAAACCGTATTAAAGGAGCCAAATTTTCCCAATCAGACATCATAGGGTTAGTCAGAGATTTTGATATTAAGATAGTATAATAGGATGATTTTCTCTAGTAGAACAAAGTTAATTCTTGCTCTATGGGGAAGAGAGAAAAAATCTATTTTGTTATGAGAATAAAAAGTCGTAAACTTGTAGTAGAATAAAAAAATGGAGGCAGGATATGAATGAAACTTTAAAAACTATAAATAATAGGGTATCCCTCAGGTGGTATGACAAGAAAAAAATATTGTCTGAACATATGGATAAAATAATAGAATCTGCAATTAATGCTCCTACAGCTGGGAATATGGTTATGTATTCAATTATTCATATTCAAAATAAGGAAACTATGAAAAAATTGGCAATATCTTGCGATTCTCAGCCATTTATAGGAACAGCTTCTGATATTTTAATCTTTGTTGCGGATTTTAATAAGTGGAATACTTATTATAAAAATGAGGGCATCTATGAGAATAAAGGTAGAAAACCGGGAAATGCAGAGATGCTTTTAGCTTTTGAAGATACCATGATAGCATCTGAAAATGCTGTGATTGCAGGAGAAAGTCTAGGGATAGGAAGTTGTTATATAGGAGATATATTAGAAAATTATGAGTACCATAAAGAATTATTAGAACTGCCAGATTATACGATACCTTTAGGGATGCTGACTTTTGGATATTATCCAGATGATTATAAAAGGGTCAAAAGAGAAAGGTTTAATAGGGAATTTATTGTCTTTGATGAAAAATATAAAAATCTAGATAAAACAGAATTAAAGACAATGTTTAAAAAACAGGAAAAAGAATTTAATGCTAAAGATTCTAATAAAGGTAAGAGATTTGTAGAGGCTTTTTATAATAGAAAAACGAATTCAGATTTTATGGAAAATTTTGAAAGTTCAGTAGATCAGTGGTTTAAAAATTGGAAATAAAAAAAGATTACTTCTGTATATTAAACACAGAAGTAATCTTTTTTAAATCCATAGGTCTCCTACCAGAAGATGATTTCTATCCTCATGTAGAGCAACTATTAAAAGCGTTGAGGCCACCCTTAAGACTTTTGATAGATTTAAATCCATTTTTTTCCATAGCAATGCAAGCACCCCTAGCGTAATTTCCACGGGTACATACAGCTACATAAGTTTTATTTTTATCCAATTTTTTTATTTCATTTTTAAAGTTTTTATCTTCATAATCTATCGTGATAGCATCTTCAACTAAAGAAGGGGTATCAATTATCTCCTTTGGAGTTCTGACATCTAAGACTATTGTATTATCGCTTTCTAATAACTTCAAAGCTTCATCTTTTGAGATATCAAATGTTTTACCTTTTTTTCCAAATCTTAAACCTAAGATTTTTAACATAGGTCAATTACCAGTTTTAATTTTTTCTATAATATTCATGGCTTACACTCCCTTTATCGATACTTTTTATTTACAAAAAAGAACTTCGATGATTTTTATTATCTTTTCATTAGAAATAGAATAATAAACTTCTAAGCCTTTTCTTTCACCTTTGATAATTTTTTCTGCCTTTAATTTAGATAAGTGCTGCGATATTGTAGATTGTGGTGCATCTAGACAATGTTGCATTTGAGTTACATTGGCTTTTTTTACTGCAATCAAATTTTTTACTATGCATAATCTTATAGGATGAGATAAAGCTTTTAAGACACTAGCTTTATTTTCAAATAATTCTGGATCATCTTTGTAATATAACAAATTGTACCTCCTATATAAAATCTATTTATTTACATATTCAAATAATACGATATAATTGGATGAATGTCAATTAATTATTGAAAAGGCACAAAATATACATTTGATATCAAATGTATATTTTGTGCCTGAAGAGATGTTTTTAAGTTTGATATTTACCTAAACACATCTTTTTTTAACCTGCTAAATTTATCAAAAGCAATTTGGTTTATAGCAAAGGTTGTAAAAATGAGAGATAAGCCTCTGATACAAAAAATTGCAAGCATGATACTTATTTGGTATTTAATTGCTGTAAATGGAGAAGCCCCAGCTAAAATTTGTCCTGTCATCATCCCAGGTAGAGCTACTAATCCTATGGTAGCCATATTTGCAAGGCCAGGTTGGAGAGATGAGAGGATAGATTTCATGTAAAACTCTCGAAGTGCCTCAAACTTTGTGGCTCCCATGGAGAGGAGGAAAAAATATGAATCTTCCCCGTCTTTTATTTGTGTAAAAAAGTTGTTTAAAAATATAATCTGTCCCTGTAATAAATTTCCTAAAAGCATCCCACTGACAGGGATAATGTATCTGGATTCAAAAAAATTAATATTGTGTAAAATTATAAATTGGTATAGGGTATAGATTATAATCCATGATAAAAATATAGATCCAAATAGTGGTAAGGTAAATTTCTTATAGTTTAACTTGACTACATCTATAGTAGAGAGAGATGCAACTATGACCATAATAAGGATATAAAAAAAGTTTATAGCCCAGTTGTTAAATTTGAAAATGTATTCTAGATAAACTCCTACTAAAAATAATTGGATAATCATCCGTGTAATAGAGGTAATAGACCTCTTTAGGAGATTTATTCTAAAAAATCTCAATCCTAAAATTAATAAAAAAAGTGGGATTAAAAGTAATAAAATGTTAAAAAAAGATATATTCATAAGATCACCACCCTACTACTTCAAATTCGTCATAATCTAGCCATTGATTGTCATGAGATGAAATTATAACTGTTTTATCTAAATCTTTTATGATCTCGATAACTTTTATTTTTAAATCGTGATCTAGTCCAGAAGTAACCTCATCTAGGAGGAGAATCTCCCTGTCTAAAAGTAAAACTAATATAAGTGCAATCCTTTGTTTTTCTCCTCCAGATAAGAGTAAAGGAGATTTTTTTAATATACTTTTATTCAGATCGAAGTTTTCCAAGTACTTATAGAGAGCAGAATTAGATAATTTAATTCCCTTGTTTTTTTGAAATGAAAATATGAGCTCTATGTATTTTTCTACACTTTCTTCAGTGAAAGATATATTTTGACTGATATAGGCAAATTTTTGACGAAGATTGTCTATATTATTTTGTCCTAAAACTTCATTATCGATAAGAATATTTCCACTATTTATAGGGATATAACCCATAATTACCTTTAGGAGGGTGCTCTTTCCAGCCCCAGAAGGCATCTTTAGGAGAATTTTTTTATTTTTTTTAATATGTAAATTTAAATTTATAAATATTGGCTGTTGTTTTAACATCAAATTTATCTGTTCTAACTTTATCATCCAAATAACCTCCCTACATATTTTTGCTTAACTCACTGACTTTTTCTTCACCTTTCTTTAAAACTACTTTACCGAGGTCTGTAGTCGTGTAATATTTTCTTATCTTTCCTTCTACTTTTTTTTCTTCTAAGGAAAGTAGTCCGTCTCTACACATATTTTTTAAAAGAGGATAGATAGTTCCAGAACTCATATTGTAACCGTGTTCTTTTAGATGATCCATAAGCCATACTCCATAGATTGGTTTTTTACTGCCATGTCTCAAAATATGCAGCTGGATAAATCCTAAAAATAATTTTCTTAATATTTTTTCTGCCATAATTCCTCCTAATATCATCAATTGATATCGAATATCGATATTAGAGTTTAACTTGTAAATTTAAGTTTGTCAAGGGAAGAAAAAGAAAAAAATCTACCCCTTTCAAGGTAGATTTTTCTTTAGTCTTTATAGAGATCTTTATATTTGTAATAGTTAGTGATAACTCTCTTTATAAATTTTTGTGAAGCTGAATATGGTATTTGCTCCACATCTATATCTCCATTTTTATCTAATTTCCAGGTAGAAATCAGATCCTTTCCATCATGAAAACTAGCAATGGTCAGGCTGGTATTGTCATGGGAATTAGATAAAAGATATTCTAAATGTCGAACTCCAATACTAATATTTACATCGGGATTTAAAAGTTTCGTCGTAGTTATATTAGGATCATATAGTTTTGCTGTTTTAAGATCTAACTGCATAAGCCCAAAATAAGTACTCTTTGAAATTAAATCAGTATCAAACTTACTTCCTTCCTTAATAAGACTGAAGATAAGTGCCTCTTCCACATCATATTTTTTACTATATTTCTTAACTAAATCACCATAATACCTGGGATACAGATAGGGATAAAGGTTTGAATATTTAGAAAACTCTTCCTCATTTGAAAGGGAGGATTTCATAGCTAGATCATACAATTTTATTTTTTCTAAATAAGATGTTTTAATGAAAGTTTCAAAGATCTTATCTTGGGGGAAATTAAGGGTATCAGATTCAATAATTAATAACTGAGGATCACCCAATCCAGCTAGTTGATCTAGTACGGCTAGAGAGTCTTTGTGAAGACGCTTTTTATAATCTATAGGATATTCTTCTAATACTCTAGTGGTTTTAGTGATATTGAAAGCTACTTGATAGTAATAAGAATTCAAGTTGTGTTTTATTATCCAATTTAAGTAATTTGGATTTTTGCTTTCGTTATATAACATATTTCTATAATAACCAGCTAGGTTAGAATTTGGATAAGCTTGTATATATTTAATTGCAGATTCTTTAAATAGATCCATTTGGGATGATTTAAAATAAGATCGAGTCAAGAGTTCATGAGCTTTGTCGTTATTTAATTTTTTACTCCACAGGATAGCCTCTTCATAATTTTCTAAAATAAAATAAATCCTTCCAATGGAATAGATAGATCTTTCTAGATATGGAGATTTATCTACTAATTTATATTTTTCTATAGCTTCCAATGGTTTATTAGCCTTTTTTAAGGCGTTTCCCCAGAAATAATAATAATCTGAGTCTGTGTTTCCAGAGCTAAACTGATTTTGTATGAGTTCTATCATAAGATCATACTGATTTGCTTCTTCTAAGATATTTAGTGTACCTACAACAATCTCTTTATTATTAGAGGACGAATTAATAGAATTTTTATAAGCTTTATAAAATTCTAAAAAGAGTCCTTTAGAATATAGATAGTGTCCTATCATCTGTAGGTCATTACTCTTTAATTTATCGAGATTCTTATAGTTATTTTTGTACTTGATCTCTAATATATAGTTGTAATAAGGATCTTTAGAGGCAAGGATATTAAGTGCTTTTTTTTCAAAGGGCTCTAAATCTGGAGAGTAATAATCTTTTATAAGGGTTAAATATTGATAGTGTGCATTGGTAAAATACCCTAAACGAGAGTATATCTCACCTAGATAAAATCCCCTTTTAAATTCAAAAAAATTGGACTTTTTAAATCCTAAAAATTTAAAATATTTAGGAGTATAGATAGATGATTCTAAATATTTAAGAGCATTTTTCATCTCTCCAATCTCATAGTAGTTCATTGCAATGTAGTAATCAGGGTAATGAGAATTAACTAATTTAGAATCTTTATAGATCTCTACAAAATTTTCAAATTCTATTTTTGCTTGATCAAAATTTTCGTTTAGATAATGATTCTTTGCCTGCATAAAGGCTTTATACCCTTCTATACTATCTGAGGGAAATAGAGTAGTAAAAATAAATATATACAGTAAGATAATTTTTTTCATGAAAATCTCCTTTTTAATTAATATTTGAATTTTTAAGTTACTTTATATTTTTGTATATCTAGTTATTGAAAAATAATGATAAATATACTTATATTAATTAGAGTATACCATAAAAATAGATGATTCAGATTTGACAATAAAAAGTAGCCGATTTTTTTGTTTTAAGGGGCAAAAATAGGGTATAATAAATTAAATAAAAAAATGAAATCATTAAACTAAAAAAGAAATAGTCAGAATTTTATAATTTTGCTATAATATTAAGGCTATTTTTTAGAAGGGGCAATATTATATGAGTAGGATAAGAATACTAGATGAAAGTGTGTCTAATATAATCGCAGCAGGGGAAGTAGTTGAGAATCCAGCTAGCATGATTAAGGAATTGATAGAAAATTCCTTAGATGCAAAAGCAGATTCGATTAGAATAGAGGTAAAAAATAATGGTCGAGATGTGAGGCTTGTGGATACTGGGATGGGAATGGGAAAGGAAGACCTATTTTTATGTGTAGAGAGACATGCTACTAGTAAGATTAAAGATAAAAGGGATATCTTTAATCTTACTAGCTATGGATTTAGAGGCGAAGCTCTGGCTTCTATTGGATCTATATCTAAGGTGATTATTTCTAGTAAAACCAACGATTCTAAGATCGGGCATAAGATAAATTTAAATGCCGGGAAGATTACTAAATATGAGGAGATATCTAGACCAGGTGGAACAGAGATAGTTATTAAAGATCTGTTTTTTAATACTCCAGCAAGACTTAAATTTTTGAGAAAAAAATCTACTGAATATGCACGGATAAGGGAGATTGTTTTAAAGGAAGCTCTATACAATACCGAAGTTTCGTTTTCTTTACTTTTAGATGGAAGGGAAGTAGTGAAAACTAGTGGTCGTGGTGGAGAAAATACAATTGTAGAATTGTTCGGCAGAAATACATTAAAAAATTCAACAAAATTTTCTTTGGGATATTGGGGAAATATGAACCTCCTAAAATCTAATAAAGATTCTATATATACCTATGTAAATGGAAGGTATGTCAAATCTAAGACTATTGAAAAAGCGGTTTTAGACGCTTATTATACTAAATTAGTTAAGGGGAGATTTCCCTTTACAATAATATTTTTTAATGTTTCACCTGACTTAGTTGATGTCAATGTTCATCCCTCTAAAAAAATAGTTAAATTTGTGGATGAAGATGGTGTATACAAGGAAATATTAGATCAGTTAACCGATGCTATCTATATGGACGACCGAAAGAACTCTATCTCTTTAAAAGTTCAGGAGGATGTGGAAGAAAGTTCAGAAAAAAATAATCTTTTAGATTTTGATGAATTAGAAAATTTAATAACTCCTACAGTCAATAAGGTTATAAAAACAGAGCAACCTATCCTTATAAAAGAAGAAAAGTTAGAGAATAAGGTAACTGAGAGAATAGCTAAAGCTAATAAGTATAGTCAAGAATATGAAGCAACTCTACCTTCTGATATTTCTCATTTGGAAATAAAAGAGAGCAAAACTCAAGATGAAGATAAAAAAGATGAGAGTAGAGAAAATGAGAAAATTCCAGAAGAAGTAAGTAAGCTCATTGAAATTGAAAAAATCCTTGTGGATGAGAGACAGGATGATGAAGTCTATAAAGATCTAAAGGAAGAAAAACAGATCAAAACTGATTACAGGGTTTTAGCCCAACTTCATAATATGTATATCCTAGTTGAAACAGAGGATGAATTAGAGATCTATGATCAGCATATTGTCCATGAAAGGATTCTCTATGAAAAATTAAAAGAGAAGCATTATAACAAAAAAATATCTATTCAAAACTTATTAGTTCCTATAAAATTAGAGCTAACAGGTTATGAAACTGAGATTGTCAGGGGTAATTTAGAGTTATTTAGTGAATTTGGATTTGAAGTAGAGGAATTTTGTGACAATGAAATTTTAATCAGAGGAGTTCCTATATTTAACTTTAGAGTCAGTGTAGAAGATACATTTAGACATCTTTTAGAAAATTTAGGAGGCAACGATCCAAGGGAGAAAGTTATTATATCTATGTCTTGTAGAAATGCTATAAAGGCAGGTGAAAAACTTACTTTTGAGGAGATGGAAACTTTGGTATCGGATCTTCACAAGGTGGGGAAATATACGTGTCCCCATGGGAGACCAATAATATTAAAGATGACTTTTGATGAGATGAATAAAAAGTTTAATAGAAAATAATATTTTTGGAAAAAAAAGAGTTATTTAACGTCTAAAAAATAGTGGAAAACAAAAACAAAAAAATTAAGCTAGGAAAATTTATATTTTTTGTGTAGAATTAACTAGAGACTAGAAATCTTGAGTAAGGAGATAAGGATGGTAAATGTAAATATTATTTGCGTAGGAAAGGTAAAAGAAAAATATATCAATATGGGGATAGATGAGTTTACTAAGAGATTATCAGCCTATACAAGATTAAAAGTTATTGAATTAAAGGAAGATGGAAACGATAAGAATAGAAATCAATCCATGGAGAAGGAAGCCAAACAAATAATAGAGACTGTCTCTAAAAATAAAGGGTACTCTATCTTAATGGATATTGGTGGGAAAAAGTTTTCATCGGAAGAAATGGCTAAAAAAATAGAACAAATAACAGTCAACGGGAGCAGTACAATCAACTTTATTATTGGAGGATCTTACGGGGTTACCAAGGAAGTTAGAAATGTTGTAGATCTAAGGATGAGTTTTTCAGACTTAACATTTCCTCATCAATTAATGAGACTTATATTGTTTGAGCAAGTTTATCGTTGGTTTAGTATATTAGGGAATAGTAAATATCATAAGTGAGGTGGGAAAAATGTATGCTGTTGGAGAAAATTTTGAATATATAATAGAAGACGAAGAATATGATATATCTGTAATAGGAGATATAATGATGTTTGGAGATGAATATTTAATCGGTGAAAACATAGAGGGGAAAAGGTATGTTTTCATATATATAGAAGATGAAGAAAGGGTAAAGTTAGTAGAAGAAGAGGATGAAGCGTCAGATATTTTAGATAACTGGGAAGATGAATACTATGCTGGTGGAACAGATATCGGTGACTGGGATGACGACTCTTACTACGAAAGGGAAGATAAAATAACTACAGGTTCTAGTGAACAAGAAGGATATTTTGAAGAAGATGAAGAATATTCTGAAATCGAAGAAGATGTAGATTCATTTATATCTGGCTTAATGGGAGATTAGAGAATGAAATTAAGAATAAGAACAACAGATAGTTTCGGAGAAAGTTATGATGCTACCTTTGATGCTATCAAAGAAGATAATAAAATAGGTGTTAAATACATGTATTCCGATGAATATGCAAAGGTAAGAATATTTATTTTAAAGGACAAGGTACAGATACTAAGGGATGGAGATATAAATAGTAATAAACTCTTAAAAGAAAATCAAAAGACAAGTTTTTCTTATAAAGCATCGTATATGAGCAGAGATTTTGAAATATTTACTAAGTCTCTTACTATAGAAGAAAAAAAAATTAAAGCGATATATTCTATAATTGAAGGAAATTCAGTGGTAAATGAATTGACTCTAAAGATAGATGAACTATAATTTATGGTAAAAATATAAAAAATTTGATATAATAGAGCAAGAGATTGCTCTATTTTTATTTAAAATTAACCTTTGGAGGATAAGATGAAAAAATTAATATTATTTATGACCATCTTATTAGGAGTTAATATAGGATCTTATGGTGCTATGGACAACTCTAAGAAGACAGATGAGGTCAATAAAAAAATAATTAAAGAATTATCTTCATTTTATGGGGGATACGAAAAAATATATTCCAGTGGGATCGACAAACAAAATATTAAATTCCTTTTAGGAGAAGTTGAACCTGATGGAGCTAAAAAAATTGTATATGATTTTAAGACCATTTTAAATGGAACGGTAATAAACTTATCTTTAGATGAAAAAGTTGAATTTGAAAATATATCTGAAATAAAAAAATTAAAAGTAGTGGAGAAAACCTATAAAAATTCCCTTGTAGATATAAAGAAAGAGGGAAAAAATCTGAGTATTACTTTTTCTAGTATAGGAGAGTATAGAATATCTTTTACAGAGAAAAATCAGATGACTAAAGAGATAATTTTCAAGAAAAATTCTAAATATCAGCCCTTTCCCGAAGACATAGAGAATAATATAGAAACTTCCTATAATGATGGAGATTTTAAATTTTTAAATAAAAACTTATTGCTTTTAGAAACTTTTTTTCCAGATTCAGAGGAGATAGAAAAGGGCCTTTTTTATGCTTTAGAGTTAAATAAAAAAAATAAAAATTACCATATGGTGAGAAATATCTCAAAATTATTGGTGAGTAAATATAAATTGGATGATGAAAAAAAGGCAGAGATAATAAAAATTTATCTAAATGCCCTAAAAGAATTAGGTGAAACAGAGGAATATCTTAATTTTTTAGAAAAATTATCTACCTATGATAAAAAATATGAAATAGAATACTTAGATGCTTCTATAAATTATAAAAACTATAGTTTAGGAGCTATTAAATTAGCTGAAACTCAAATTTTAATTGAATCTACTCCAAAAATATTAGATTATTTAGGAGATTATTATTATCAATTAAAAGATTATAAAAAGGCAATAACATATTATAAAACAAGTAAAAATTTAGAAAAATTAGCCCTTATATATTTGGAAACAGATGATAAGAATAGCTATGAAACACTAAAATTAGGGGTAACACCTGAACAGTTAGATAAAATCAAACAGATAGAAATAAAATATTTAGATAGAAAAAAACTTGAAAAATACATCGGAACTGCTGAAAAATATGTTCAAGAGGGAAGGCTACAAGAAGCTGAACTTTATTATAAAAGATCTCTAAAAAAAGATATATCGCCTGAATTAAAAAATAATATCTATTATAAATTGGCGGATTTGTATTATAATCTAAATGAGTTAGAATCGGCAGAAAAAAACTTGAGATTGATAGATATTGAAGTTTTAGATGAAGAGTTTTTTGGAGATTATTATTATTTAGGTGGGATGATCTACTATAACTTAGAAAACTACGATGAAAGTTCTAAATATTTTAGAATATTAATTAAAAAGTTTCCAAACACTACCCTCAGCAATAGGGGAAGAATATACATATTAAAAATAGAAAAATTAAATAAAAATAAATTAGAGAAAGAGGTCGAGAATGAATCAAACAGTTGAAAACAATGACCACATTGTCTTAGACAAGTGGAACAAGGTA
>Ga0316197_10001925_pt1 | contig 14795 bp, 14 predicted proteins | sample OudBiesiAoxic_MG_FD_204939 | JGI IMG/M metagenome (GOLD analysis project Ga0316197, IMG submission 204939) | Coastal sediment microbial communities from Oude Bieten Haven, Netherlands - site A oxic | ecosystem: Environmental > Aquatic > Marine > Coastal > Sediment | place: Netherlands...
CAACTGCCGCCCAGGTGAGTGCCTCGCCGTAACCACGGCGGCGATGTTCGGGAGGGGTGGCCACGTTGTAGATGCCGGCGGTGCTGCCGGTCACGCCCACGAGCGCGGTCGATACCGGCACGTCGTCGACTGAGCCAGTCACCATCACGACGGTGGGGTCGTCGAGCATCGACTCTGCGGCGAGGACATCGATGAACTCCCGCGGCATCTCCAATCCGCGTGCACCGAGGTCGCGGGCAATCTCGAGCCCCGCAACGTCTCGGACAACAGTGATCTCGAGGCCATCGGGAAACGGCGGAATCTCCGGGATCACGGAAAGCGCCATAGCGGGTGGACCACCCGCATCAGTGAGACCGACGCGACGGCCCGCGTCGAGCAGGGCATCGTCCACGCCCTGACGAACCCAAAGGAGCCAGGGCACGCCGCGCTCTGCCATGAAAGCGGTGGCGTCGGCGATCAACTGGTCGGGATTGTCAACGGGGCCCGTTGCGTAGACCCCGTTGAAGAAGGCGACTGGCAACCCGGTCGCGACGAATGGGCAGTCGGGCGAGCCGCCAACCTCGCCACCGTGACCACCGATGTTCGCCCAAGCCCCCGCAAGATTGGCATCAGCAAGTCTCCCGAGTTCGTCCAGGTCTTCGACCATCATCGACCCCCAATTTCGGCCGGTAGCTCCTGCCATGGACGGTAGCCCACCCGCAATCCGCGTATTGCGGCGGCGCTCTGGTCGGCCGGCATCTCGTGCACTACCGTCCCGGCATGTCCGACGCCTCGTTCGACCCGTCTGTCTACAAGCGGACCACACGTGAACAGTGGGATGCCTCCGGCGCGGGTTATGACGCCTGGGGGGCGACGATCCAGTCGATGATCCGACCAGCAGCCGAACACATGATGGATGCGATGGGCATCGAAGAAGGGAACTCGGTGCTCGAGCTCGCCTGTGGGAGCGGCGCGTTCACGCAACTGCTGGCCGAGCGGGTCGAAGCTGATGGACGCGTCTTGGCAACCGACCTGTCGCCCGGCATGGTGGCGCTCGCCAGCGCAAACGCCAACCGCGCCGGCTTGTCACAGGTCGACGTGCGCGAGATGGATGGGGAGGTGTTCGAGTTCGACGAACAGCGCTTCGACTCGGCGGTGTCGAGCCTCGGGTTGATGTTCTTTCCCGATCCCGAGTCGTCGCTGCGTTCCCAGACGCGCTCCCTCGCTCCGGGCGGTCGCGTCGGCGCAATCGTCATCTCCGGGCCCACCGCCAATCCGTTCTTTTCGGTTCCGGCACAGATCATCGGGGCACGCGCCGGAATCGCGCCGCCGACGCCAGGGCTGCCGGGCCCGTTCGCGCTCGGGGCACCTGGACAGCTCGCGTCGCTCTTCGAGGAAGTCGGGCTATCGAGTGTTGCTGCACAGACGATCCCGGCCACCGTCCAACTCGAATCGGTGGACGAGCACCTCCGATTCCTGAAGGAGGCGTTCGGAGCGCTGCACATGCTCATGAGGAACATGTCCGACGACGAGAAAGCCGACACCTGGGCCGCGGTCGCGGAGGCGCTCGCCGCGTACCAAGGTCCCGACGGGTTCGTCTCGCCGGCCGAACTGGTCGTCTGCACCGGCACCGCCGACTGACGCAGCCCGCGATCCAGGTCAGGACCGCGGCCGATTCCCCTACTACGCCGATCATCCACCGGGGTCGGTCGCTGCGGTCGACTGACGGAGATCTCGCCCCCGCCTGGTAACGGCCCTCACCCTGCGCCCGATGGTCCGCCCACCAGGAGCGGTCGCGATATCAGTCGCTGATATCGGGCGGGCACCCCGAGGGATAGCGCCGGAACTGTGGCGCGGATTGCATCGTTCGTGAGTGTGAATATCGAGTGGGTGAGTACCACGGGTCGACCGATCCGATGTGCCGTTCACGAGCGGGCACTGGACCCGGGCGACCATGGGAATATCGAGCTGCGAGCCTTGCCAAGGTCGGAGCCTTCGCGGCATCCGAAGAGGCTCATGGCACGAGGTTTCGCCAACCGGCAAATCACATACGCCAGCCAGAGGACGTAGTGCGCAGGCATTGTCCGCGAACCCGGAACTATTCAAGACAGCCTCCTAGGGGTCGCCCCGTTCTCTTGGACGCGGCGGTGTCTGAACTATCGGGCCAACTCCATGCCGGCCTACCGACCTAGAAGATTCCGTTGTCGTTGTTCCGGTCGGTCGGCTCCAACGGTTGGATCGCGTCCCAGTGTTCGACGATCTTGCCCTCGACGATCTTCCAGATGTCGACAGCGTTGAAGCCGTGGCGGTCGTCGCCACGATGATCCTCGATCGCGGTGAAGTGCGCTTGAATGATCACGTACTCCCCATCGACGTAGGCGTGTTTGGTGTCGACGAAGAAGTCCGGAGCCTCAACTCCGACTTTTTGGATCTCCTCGGCGACACCGTCGATGCCGTTCGACATCCCTGGATTGTGTTGACGGTAGGGGTGATCGCCGTACTCCGCGAGCAGATGTTCAGCGGGGCCGCTCCTGACGGTGCTCATGAAGCGAGCGACGACGGCGAAGTTGGCGAGCTCATTGTCGCTCCAGTGGGGTTTGACGAATCGCTCGTAGTCGCCGAGGGCTGTGTGGTTTGTCATTGGTGTGACCTCATCAGGGGAAGGGGTTGTGAGTCAGAACATTCCGTTGTCGTGGGCCATCGCTGCCGGGAGCGGTGCGACAACGTCCCAGTGCTCCACGATCAGACCTCCTTCGATGCGGAAGAGGTCGAAGTAGGCATGGTTCACGCCTTGCAACTCTCCTTCGCTCATCAGCATCATGAAGTTGCCTTCGCCGAGCGTTTTGTGAATCGTGACGTTCGATGTGTCATAGAGTTCGAGAGCTTCGACGATGCCTTCGATGCCATCCTTGATGAGTGGGTTGTGTTGGTCGTACTGCTCGGAACTGATGTACATCGTGAGGTTCTGCGGCGCCTGCTTGAGGATGACGTCGTTGACGAATCTCGCCATGAACTCCTTGTTCTTCGCCGTCAGATCCCGGTCTGTGACGTCAGTGGCACCGTCAACTTGAGAGCGTCCGCTGGCCGTTGCCTCGACGACCGGCTGCCTGTTGGCCCACCATTCAGCTACCTTCCCGTTCTCGATCCGCCAGACCTCCAAGGCGACCGTCTCTGAGCGGCCATCCGCCTGGTGGACGGCCACGGTGCTGTGGGTGGCAACGAGATCACCGTCTTCGAAGATTCGGTGAATCTGATGCTCGATCCCAGCCGCCTTCATGGCTGGTGATCTTTCGAGCACAGGCGCCAACCCTGTTGCGACCTCAGGATCGTGTTGAATCAGATCCTCGTTGAAGAGATCTCGCATGTGTTCTGCGCTGGCTCCTGTGAAGAGAGCATTCATCGCCTCTCGAACGAGCATTTCTTGGTCTGTCATGGCCTTCCTCCTGATTCCTTGACTTGCCTCGACCTCAGGCGGACGAGACCCCTGGGTTGGTATCCATCCGAGGTGTTCGGAGGGAGTTCGAAGATGTCACTATCAAATACCTAGTCTATCGCCATTCACGAGAAGGACCACTGAGCGTTTCGCGATCGACGTTGCGTCTCGGGAGTAGCGAGGCGCGGTGTGGGCCAAGGACTCGGCGCGCCGCCAGGTAGCGGGTCGTCCGCTCCGGCCCGGGCTCGAGGTTCCTCCGGAAGGCCATCGCGACGGGCTTCACCAACGGGACGACTGAAGACGGTCAGCAGACGATCGCTGCGACCAAGTGAGGCAGTCCGCTCCTCGACAGGTCTTCACCCAGGCTCACCAACCGCCGCTAACCACGTGGGCACGTCTGGTGCCACATGGTCCCACTGAAGGCTCAGCCAGTGCGAGGGTCACCAAACGACAAGCCACTTTTTGTTCGGTGCCAGGCGAGAGCGGATCCCGATCGTTCGTGTTCGCCAGACGTCCGTCGAACCCCAGGTCTTCAGCGCCCTGTCCACTCCCAGGTCTCACCCTTCAGCCAGGCCCGCATCGCTCCAGCCGCGTCGTTCGTCGACATCGCACGCTCCATTTCGCGCTGCTCGATTCGCAACGCGTCCTCGATAGGCAAGCTGGCGCCCTCTCGGATCGCGGTCCGGGCGGCGCGCAATGCGATGGGCGACCGACTGGCGAGGTTCGATGCAAAAGCCTCAACGGACCGTGTGAAGTCCGCCTCGGGGAAGACGCGGTGGACAACGCCCATCTCCAAGGCTTGATCAGGCCGGTACATCTCTGCGTGCAAGATGAGGTCAAGGGCCTTCGCGGTGCCGAGCAATCGGGCAAGGCGCTGGGTGCCGCCCCCGCCGGGGATGATGCCAACATTGGTCTCGGGAAGACCGAACCACCAAGGACCATCGGAGGTGACGCGGAAGTCGCACGCGAGCGCCAGTTCGATTCCCGCTCCGGCGGCTCGGCCGTTCATCGCAGCGACAGAGACCCATGGCGCTTGCTCGATAGCGAGGCAGAGCTTGTTGAAGTCGTGGAGCTCGTCCTGACCGGAGTTGCTCGGACTCAGGTTGCCTCCGGCTTCGCTGGCTTCTGCGAGCTCGTCGATCTCAAAGTGGGCGATGAAGACATCGTCGCCTCCGCCTGTGAAGACCACGACGCGGGCCTCGGCGCCGATCGACCCCACGAGTTCGAGCAGCTCCGACAAGGCTTCGAAGCCGAGGGTGTGGCTCGGTGGGTTCGAGATCCGGCAGGTGACGACGTGGCCGCTGCGCTCGACAGTCAGGTGCGACATGGTTGATCTCCTTCATCGATCGGTCGGGCGACAGCCGAAGGCTCTGCGACGGATGCGTCCCGACGGTCGGAACGGCATCAACTTTACTCACGTCAATAGCAAACTGCTAGTTCATAGCGTCGGGGCAGTTTCGAGGGGCCGACCCCAACCCTGCAGAGAAGGCACTCAGTGACCGAGGTGAGGGCTACCGACGTCATGGTGTCACCAAAGCGTGTTCCGGCCCGCTGGCGTGAGGCATCTCGGAGCTACTAGACAACGTCGGATGACGCGAGTTGCTCAGGTTCGCGATCGACATCTGAGCGAAGAAGCGGAACTCGGCAATGCCCGCAGGCGATGGTCGGGTCCGCGTCGTGGCCACAGCTGCGATGCCGATAGACCACGGGCGGTCCGACTTCACCGGCGAGATGCTGATCGCCCCACTTGTTGAGGGCCATCATGACCGGATAGAGGTCCTCGCCCTTTTGTGTCAGGCGGTACTCAAGGCGAGGCGGATGCGCCGTGTACTCGTGCCGCTCGAGGATTCCGGCCTCGAGCAGACGCTTCAGTCGATCGGACACAACACTGGGCTGAGCTCCGGTGCCTTTCTCGAAGCCGGCGAAGCGCGTCTCGCCACCGAACGCTTCGCGCACGATCATTAGCGACCATGGATCGCCGATTACAGCAATCGCTCGGGCGATCGAGCAGTCCTTCGATGCGATGAGGTCCCTTCTCACGTCTTCATCGTACAGGAAGGTCCACGAGTCGGGCGAGCGCCGGACTATTCGCTATGTTTATGCTAGCGACTCAGATCGAGTCGATCACGACTACGAGGAGACTGACAATGTCCAAGCTCACACCGGAGATCATCGAGGTACTCGAGGGAGGGAACCTCGCTCACCTCGTCACCCTCAATCCTGATGGGAGCCCACAGACCACAGTGGTCTGGGTCGGGGTCGAAGGCGAGGAGATCGTCGCAGCGCACCTGGCGGTGCACAAGAAGGTCAAGAACATCCGGAGAGACAGTCGGGTTTCGCTGTCGATGGAAACTGGGGGGTTCGACCACCGAGGCTTCGCTAACTACCTTGTTGTGTACGGAACCGCCAGGGTTACCGAGGGCGGGGCACTCGATCTCATGAGGCGGTTGAACGGCATCTACTTCCCCGGTCGAGAGTTCCCGCCGATGCCGGATGTGCCGGGCCTCATCACACGAATCTCGATCGATCGGGTCGCGGGCGTCGGTCCCTGGGCTGCGGGCTGATTCAGGATCTTCCGCGAGACGCGCCGCCTGGGGGCGTCCAACTGTCGTGACAGAGACCGCCTTGCAGAGCGGCTTCGCTAAGGATCGGCTGGACGCCGGTCTGGTCACGCAGGATGTGGCAGCCACCGGATCTTGCAGGCGATGTGACGGGCAATGCCAGCCCCGGGCGGGGTCGCTGATGCTGTGCTGGTCCTGCGGACTCACGAGTTGAGGATCTCTCGGACGGCGGCGATCGACTCGTACTCCACGGTTGGGTTGGCACCGCATGCTGTGAGGTTGAAGTGGGTGACTCCGGCGTCGACGTAGGGCTGCAGCTCGCCGGCGATCTGCGCCGGCGTCCCCATCGGGGTGTAGCGCTCGAAGCGGTCAAAGGGGACCTTGTAGAAGGCTTCTATTGCCGGGCCGACATGCCGGCGGGCATCGGCGGGCGAATCGCCGACGCCGACCCATGCTTGGAGGCCGTGACTCCAACCGTCGACTGGGCGCCGCGCTCGCGCTTCGACGATTCCGATTGCCTCCTTGAATCGTCGAGGGGCGCACCAGAGTCCGAGCCATCCGTCGCCAAGCCGGCCTGCGCGATCGAGGGCAGCGTCGCTGCGGCCGCCGATGTGGAACGGTATTCGCGGCGATGGCTTGGGTTGTATCGAGCCTGCTTCGAAGTCCCAGAACTCGCCGTCGCCGTGGACGACCGCTCCATCGAGGAGTGACCGAACGATCGTGATCGCAGCGTCGGTCCGCCGGCCGCGGCTACGGGGGTCGATGCCACAGACTTCGAACTCGTGGCGGTCCTCACCGCCGACGCCGACTCCGATCCTGATTCGTCCGGGGGCCGCTTGCGAAAGCGATGCAATCTGACGGGCTGCGACCATTGGATGGCGCAGTGCGAGGAGCCAGACGCCGAGATGGAGTCCGAGGCGCGGCTCAATTCCGCTGAGCGCTGCGAGCACCACTGGGCCGTCCATGCCAGACCCGTCGTGGAAACTGACATGGTCGGCGGTGAAGAGATGGTCGATGCCGGCGTCAGCGATTGCTTCCAGCCGTGATCGCTGGGCCTGCGCTGGAATCTCCCAGAGGTCCCATGGGACGTTGATTCCGACTGCGATCATTTGTTGCAGTCTGCGTCGAACGGAGGTCGCGCAGCCGTGTCAGAGCTGACGGGTGTTGGTGTCCAGTCCAAGACGCATCCTTCCAGCGAGTTCGAAGGTTCGAGGCGCGACCATGGCGTGCTGCGTGGCGACAAAGACGTCGCGGAAGCAACGCTGAATGGGACTCGTGTTGTAGACGGCGGCGCCACCGGCTGCCTTGTAGGCCAGCTCGGTGGTTTCTGCAGCTGTCTGCGTCGCATGCGTCGCGGCGAGACGCAGCAGCCGCTTCTGCTCGTCGGTGAGTCGGTCGCCCGCCGTGGCGGTTCGCCACGCGTCCTCGACGGTGTCCTCCACGAGACTCCATGCTGCTTTGAGCTTGCTCTCGGCGATCGCTACGTCGGCCTGGACCGGCGGGCGTTCTGCGAGCGGCCGTGAGCTTCCCTGTGGTCGTTTGGTTGCTGCGAGTGTGACGAGTTCGTCGTTGGCGCGTCGGGCGATCCCGACCGCTGCTGAGGCGATGCCGAGCGCAAGAAGCCCGTAGAAGGAGAAGCCGGCAAGCGGGTTGTCTCTCGTGGGGACGTCGACGCCGATCTGCACCCACCTTCCCTCGGGAACAAATGCATCGGTGACTCGGTAGTCGACGGATCCAGTGCCAGAGAGGCCGGAAACCTCCCAAGTGTCGACAACCTCGACATCGTCCAGATCGAAGAACACATACGGCGAGACGAGGCCATCGTGCCGTGGGCTGACCGCTCCGCTCTCGTCGACAAGCATGCAGCCTCCGCCAATCCACGTGCAGTGCTGAATGCCCGAACCCCACTGCCACTGGCCGGACACGCGCAGTCCACCCTCGACCGGCGTGGCTCGTCCGACCGGAGCTGCGAAGCCACCCGTGATCGAGTTGAGGTCGCCGTAGATGGTCTCCCCCCAGTTGTGCGGAAGATACGAGGCGAGCAGCGAACTCGTCGCCGCGATGTTGACCGCCCAGCCTGTCGACCCGTCGTGGTAGGCGTACTCCTCAATGACTGTGAGCCCCTCCCAGGCGGTCGCAGCCGGCCCACCGAGATCGGTTGGCACATACAGCCGGAATGCCTGACTCGGGCGTATCGCGTCCACGATGTCGAACGGGAGAGTCCTGGCTTCCTCGATCTCATCGCTTCGCTCAGCGATAGAAGGGCCCAGCGCTCGGGCCGCTTCGAGGGGCGTCGCGTCGAGCGTGTTCGTCATGATTCCCTCCAAGGGTCTCGGCTCTCGCGGCGATCCGAGATTGTGCATACTATGGAAAGCATAGTTACTTTTCGTTTTCGATGTAACCTCTCCGATCGTGGAACCTGCAACGACAGAGCTGAGCTTCGACGTACTGGTGGTCGAGGGCACCGAGCGGCACGGGGATCTGAAGATGCCCGACGGGAGCCCGATCGTGTCGTCGCCATGTTCGTGCACGCTCATCATGGGGGAACGTGGCGCTGTCCTCTGCGATCCACCGTTCACCGAGAGTCAGATTGCCGAGGTTGCGAGGTGGGTTGAGGCGTCAGGGCGGCGCCTCGAGGCGATCTATGCGACTCACGGGCACGGAGACCATTGGTTCGGCGCTGCTGCGCTGATGTCGCGTTTCCCTGGCGCGGTTGCCTATGCCACCACGGGGACGATGGACCTGATGAAGCAGAACCTTGCGATGAGAGAACAGTTCTGGGATGAGCAGTTTCCGGGCCAGATTCCGGACAGCCCCGTTGTGTTCGACCTGGCCCCGGAAGCTGGAATTCAGCTCGAAGGCCACTCGTTGATTCCGATTGAGGTCGGTCACAGCGACACCGACGACACGACGGTGCTGCACGTTCCGTCGATCGGGCTCGTTGTTGCCGGTGATGTCGTCTACAACGGCGTCCATCAGATGTTGCTTGAGACCGGCGACGGGGGCTTCGACGCCTGGATGGCTGCAATCGATGCCGTTGAGGCGCTCGAGCCGAGGTTCGTGGTTGCCGGCCACAAGAACCGGGATCTGCCTGACGACGGTCGAGTATTCGACGCGACTCGGGAGTATCTCGAGTTCACGCGCGAGCTGATTGAGCGGCCGGTGACGCCGGACGTGTTCTACGACGAGGTCACGAGGCGCTTCCCCGATCATCTGAACCCCGGTCCGGTCTGGTACGGCGGACTCGCTCTGCTGGGTGGACCCAGCATCGTCCCGCCCGACAACGACTGAGCGCTGGTCGCTGAGCGTGCTGCGCTACTGGATCGGGCGCTTCCAGCCGTTCAGGTAGGTGATCTCGGCGACGTCGCGCCTCGACGCCGGCCAAACGTCTCCCCGGTGAAGTAGGCGACCGGCAGTAGCGCGATCCGCGCGACGGTGGCCCTTAGGCCGAGCAGTTCTGCCGCGACGGAACCTGTCCGAGATGGAAGGTCGTCCAGCAGGAGCCGAGCCCTCTTGCCCGTTCGGCGAGCTGGAAGGCCTGCCGCCCATCGGTGCATGGTTCGCGATCTCGATGCGCTCCCGGAGGATCTCGATCGGAACACTTCGGTCGAGATCGAGTCGCTTGCGGACTTGCTTGGTGGTGGTGAGGAGCCGGTCGGTTGCTTCGATGTCGATATCGCTCATCGGCCCTCGATCAGGTGGAGGGCTCAGCTCATGCTCGCTCGGCCTGAGCTCGCAAGAGACGTCTGCCGAGGCTGGTCTTATGGACTTCATCGGCGCCGTCGTAGATGCGCGAGGCACGCTCGTGACGAAGGAACCACGCAAGGATCGTGTCGTCGGTGACGCCCAGCGCACCGTGGAGTTGGATGGCCTTGTCGAGAACGTCGAGCATTGTGTTGGCGACGACGAACTTGATCGCCGAGATCGAGTCGCGTGCAGCGGATGCGCCGACTTGGTCGATCTGCCAGGCGGCGTGCAGGGTCATGAGTCGGGCGCCTTCGATTGCTGCGGCAGACTCCGCCACCCAATGCTGAACGATCTGGCGGTCCGCGAGCTTCTCGCCATTGACATCGATCACACGGCTGTTGGCCCGGTCGCACAGCAAGTCGAATGACCGGGACGCAATCCCCAGCCAGCGCATGCAGTGGTGGATTCTCCCGGGGCCAAGTCGGTTCTGAGCGATCGTGAATCCGGACCCCTCCGGGCCAAGCAGGTTCGTCTGCGGCACCCGGCAGGACTGGTAGCTCACCTCCCCATGACTGGCCCATCCGTGGCCCTCGTGGCCCATCACGCTGACGTTGCGGACCAACTCGAATCCGGGTGTGTCAGTGGGAACGATGATCATGCTTGCCCGCTGGTACGGCGAGGCGTCCGGGTTGGTGACGGCCATGACGATGGCGAATGATGAGCCATCCGCTGCGGAGGTGAACCACTTTTGCCCGTTGATGACGTAGTCGTCTCCGTCCTTCTCGGCGGTGGTTTCGAGCAGGACAGGATTCGAGCCTGCGGTCTCGGGTTCGGTCATCGAGAAGCAGCTACGAATGCGTCCTTCCACAAGTGGGACGAGGAAGCGATCCCTTTGCTCTGGCGTTGCGTGCTCGTGGAGGATTTCGATGTTGCCTGCGTCCGGTGCTTGCGCACCAAAGACGAGGTGGCCCAATGGCGACCTTCCGAGCACTTCGCTCAGGAGCCCGTGCTCGAGCATGGACAAGCCAAGGCCACCAAGCTCCTCGGGATGGTTGGGAGCCCAGAGTCCGGTCTGCCGAGCCTTGTCCTGTTTCTCCGCGATGGCGGCGTCAAGGTCAGCGGGGCTGCCGTGTAGCAACTCACCCTCGAGCGGAACCACCTCGCTATCGATGAACTCGCGTGCCAGGTCCAGGATCGTTTGCATCCGCTCCGAAATCTCGAAGTCCATCGGTCTCTTCCTCGCTCAGTCTGTTCAGTCGTGTCGGTCAGGCCCAGGCGCGTTCGACCGAGTCCTGGTCAGTTGCCACGTCGGTGGCGCGGGCTTGGGTGCCGACGACCTTCCAGACTCCGTCCATGCGGGCGACGTCGAACCGCACGGCGTACCTTTGGATCTCGGTGTCATCAGCCGCTCGGCGAGACCAGATGACCTCGATCGCGCCCCCATTCGCGTTGTAGACAGAGATCTTCTGGTCCGGCACGTTGGTGTGGGAGTAGCCGGCTTCCTTGAGCAGGGTGTGTTGCATGACGAGGAACCCGACGACATCTTCGTCGGTGAGCAGCCACGCAGCGATGAGCGGGTCATCGACGGTCACGTACATGGGGGTTCCCCAGTACGCCAGCACGAACTCCGGGCCTTCATCGCGAGTTCCGTTGCCTACTTCAACCCAGTGGTTGAAGTAGACGTCGAAGAACCAGTGGCGGATCTCTTCGGCTACTGCTGCGGTGTCGAAGCTCATGGCATTGCATCTCCCTTGTGTGGTGTTCTCTGTTCGGTCGGCTTGGTTGGTAGTGCGGGTTCAGGCGGTGAGACCCGTGAAGTCGGAGTCATTGATCGGAGCTGACGTAGGGCCGCAGAAAGTCCACGGCTGAGCGAACGAATGCCCTCGCGACGTCTTCGCCCGGTACGAGCACCTCAAAGGCGTGGGGGGCGCCTTCGACGACGGCGACCTCGCATTTCACGCCGCTGGAGGAGAGCCGGGACGCGTAGGCTTCGTTCTCGCGTGCAAAGAGGTCAAGCGCGCACTGGCCGATCCACGTTGGCGGTAGACCTGAGAGGTCGACCCTTCTGGCTGGTGCCGCTTCGGGAGGCACTGCGGCGCTTCCCGGGGAGTGTGGAGTGACGTAGGCCGACCAGGCTGCGTAGTTCTGCCTGTTGTTCCAGATGAAGTGGTCCTCTTCGTCGAGGCTCCGGTCTGCGGCAACGCAGTCATCGAGCATCGGGTAGAAGAGGACCTGGGCCGAGGGCTGTGGGCCGCCCTGATCGTGGAGTCGGTGGACGAGAGCAGCGGCGAGGCCCGCACCCGCGCTGTTGCCACCGATCGCGATGCGTGACGGGTCAATGTCCCCTACTCCGCCTTCGATCAGCCACCGCCAGCTGTCTTCGGCGTCGTCAAGACCGGCGGGATACGGGTGCTTCGGAGCGAGGCGGTACTGCGGGGCAACGAATGTGACGCCGAGCTCGTTTGCGAGCAGGCTGCCGAGACTGTCGAGGTGTGATGGCTTGCCCGCGAGATAGCCGCCGCCGTGAAACCATAGGGCAGCCGCGCCGGTGATCGGGGGCTCTTTCGGGCTGATGATGCGATGGGTTCGTCCGTTGTGGTCGAGGTCTTGGACCGCGACCTTGCCGGTGAGTGGTTTGGTGGATGCTGCGAGGTTGTAGAAGCTGCGTGCGAGCCAGTTGAGTCCGGTCCGGCCGAAGGGAAGGCGTGGCACCCTGGTGACGGCCTTGCGGACCTCAGGAAGTAGTCGGTTGGCGTCCATCGTCAGTCCTTCAGAGGTGCCGGATGAGCCAGTCGTTGGCGAGTTGGCTTCCTCGGTCGTAGCCGTCGAAGTAGATGCCGTAGTGGTCGATTCCCGGGATCACTTCGTAGTAGTTCTCCACGTCGTTGGCGTTGAGAATCTCGTGCGCGCGGCGGCCGCTGTCGTCGGTGTTGAAGAGCTCCTCGTCGCCGGCGTCGAGGATGAGCGTGGGGACTCGTAGGTGCTGAGCCTGTTGCCCAACGAGGTACTGAACCATCCGGGCGAGGTGGGGCGTGCCCGGGACTCCCGGCAACGTGTCGCCTCCAAGGCCGAGGGCGTTGAACTCGCCGCGCGCGATCTGGCGGGCGCGGACACGTCCGGGTTGAGTGATCTCGTCGGGCAACTCGAAGACGGCCGGAACCTGCACTGCCAGCGCCTTGATTCGCGAGTCGGTGGCCGCGATCGACATGGCGGTCCCGCCTCCGAAACTCGTTCCCCAAGCACCAAGCCGATCAGGGTCGACCCCTGGCTCTCCCTCGAGATAGTCGAGAACCGCCCGATAGCAATCGATCCAGTCCAACGGGTCGATCAGTTCCTTTGCCATCTGCACGCGAGCAGTCATGGAGCCGTCGGCGTGCCGGTCCGCGTCGCGGTCGACGAGCATCATGCGGCCGTCTGAGTTTCCCCAGCTCGTCTGACTGAAGGCGACGGCAACCATTCCGGACGAGGCGAACTTGGCTGCGTATCGCTCGCTGGTGAGCTTGTCTCCCCCGATGCCGTGGGAGAGCACGACACCCGGAAGGGGACCGGGGGCGGCATCGGTCGGGCGGTAGATGTCAGCGTCGAGCGCGAGGCCGAGGCACCAGACGGTGATCTGGGTTCGAACGACGTTCGGCGGCATCTCCAGGGGTGGATAGATGATGGGATTGTCTGAAGTTCCGGCCATGGCTCGGGTCTCGGGTCAGTTGCCCGTGAAGTCGAAGGTCGGGCGGGGTCGTCCCGCTTGGAGGGCCTCGATGGCGGAAGGGAGACAGGACTGTGCGTCCCGCGAGTGGAGGATCTCTCCTGCCATGGTTGCGAGGAGTTGGTCTGCGGCGGGAACGCCGCCGGCTGACCACGCGTTCAAAAGCTTCTTGTGGGCGGCATGGGAGAGGGTTGCGCTAGTTGCGAGCGATTCGACCCACTCGTTGGTGACGGATTCGAGGTCGTCTGCGGCGACCACCTCGGTGACGAGACCTGAGGCGAGGGCGCGCCGGGCATTGACACGTTCACCGGTCACAGCCCATTGCATGGCGTGCGACTTGCCGACCCGCTCGGCAACCCGCTGCACTCCTCCGAGGAAGGTGAACACGCCAATGCTGGCCTCGGTGTGGCAGAACTCTGCGTTGTCGGCGGCGATGATGATGTCGCCGCGGAGTGCAATCTCGAAGCCCCCTCCGCCACAGAAGCCTTGGACGGCGACGACGACCGGGACGGGAATCTGTTCGAGAGTGTTCGTGAGGACGACGGCGCCACCAATGAGCTCGCTGAACTCCTCCTCCGACTGCCCCGGCCAGGTCGTGATGTCGCCGCCGTGGCTGAAGTCCGGACCGTTCGCCTTGATCAGAACGACCCTCGTGTCCTCCCGACCCGCCAGATCTTGGATCGCCGCACCGAGACCGGCGACCAAATCTCCGCTGAGTCTGTTCTGCGGGGGGCTGTCGAGTGTGAGGGTCGCAACGCCGCCCTCGTGGCTGTAGTGCAGTGCGGTCATGTTCGCCTCCAAGCAGGTACGCGGTCCATCGGCATTGTTTGACCATAGTCACTAGCTTTTACCTATTCCAAGTCCCGCATTGCATGACCGACCTCGGTTCGCCTAGCCCGCAGACTGTCTCGCCGGGTCGAGGCGGGCATGAAGAGCTCGGTGCCAGTCGGCTGGGACTGACCCGGCGCGCCGCTGGTTGCTGGGCGGGACCGGTCGTGAAGGCAGCCGCCGGATTCACGGCGACCCTCAGGTGGTGCGCCCGTGACTGGCCAGACGCGGCATGCCCTCGATATTCGCAACGGCCAGAGTGCCTACGCCCGAGCGATAACCGGCTGGGAGGATCGTTCTTGGGTGCGCTGAGCCCTCGTTCTGCTCGATCACCGTCGGTTAGGAGCGTAGGTTCGGTAGCTGTTCCCGACCTGGTCTGACTCGCTAACCGGCTGACGCCTTGGCTGTCTTCGTAATGACTGGTCGGCCGTGTTCGGGAACGGCACCCACCGGTCGGGCGACGACTGAACTCGAGAACTGTTGGAGCAGTTCTCGCAGCGATGTCGCCGTCCCGGCAGATGCGTGCCACCCCTACCCACGTTGAAGAGAGAAAGGGATGGCCATGACCATCGTAGAGAACCATTTGTTGTCCGTCACGGGCGGC
>Ga0316197_10001926_pt1 | contig 14791 bp, 16 predicted proteins | sample OudBiesiAoxic_MG_FD_204939 | JGI IMG/M metagenome (GOLD analysis project Ga0316197, IMG submission 204939) | Coastal sediment microbial communities from Oude Bieten Haven, Netherlands - site A oxic | ecosystem: Environmental > Aquatic > Marine > Coastal > Sediment | place: Netherlands...
CGGACTGATCGCGATGTTGTCATCTGCGTTCGGCGTGCCACAATCGGAGGGGACAGAACAGCTGAAGTGAGGAGCAACGTGGTCGATCGGAGCGGGCGGCGGTGGCTCGTCGCCGCGTCCAGCGTCTTGGGCGCCGGGCTGGTCTTCAGTGCGGGCGCCGGCGGTGTCTCGGCGCGCCCGATCGTCGAACAGCTTCCCTCGCCCGACCCGGCGGCCGTCGTCACCCTCGCCGACCCGGTGGGCGCCGGCGACGGCGCGAGCCCCACGATCTCCGGCGACGGTCGATTCGTCGCCTTCCAGGGTTCGCCGAGTGTCGATGACGATGGTCGGGCCAGCACGATCTACCTCACCGACCGCGAGACGGGCGGTACGACCGAGGTCACGACGGTGCCCGAGGGCCAACGGTCCGGCAACTCGGTCCATCCCGTCCTCTCGGGCGACGGATGCAGCGTGGTCGTCGTGACCGAGATGGCGCTCGACGTGTTCCAGGACGACGACACCGGTGACCGCTGGGACGTGTATCGGCTGCGCCTCCCCCACTGCGGCGGTACCCCGGGGGCGTGGGAACTGGTGTCGACCCGTTCCGACGGCTCGGGACTCGCCCGTGACGATGTCATCGTCGCGGACGCACCCGCGATCTCCCGCGCGGGCACCCTGATCGCCTACACGCATCCGGCGACCGACCTCATCGATGCCCCCGGCGTCACCACCGTCACGCTCGTCGATCTCGAGCGAACGTTCAACGATCCTGCACGCTCCACGCCGGTGGCCGGCATGCCCGTCACGACCCCCGACACCGAGTACGTCCACATCGGCCTCGACCAGCCGGCGATCTCGGGCGACGGTCGCTTCGTGGCCTACCGATCCGACGCTGCGTCGGCCGACGCGGTGGCCGGGTGGGGCGACGGCGTAGAGCCTGGCGGAGCAGCGACCAAGCAGATCTTCGTGTGGGATCGCGCCGAACTCGACCCGTTCCGCGCTGTGCGGCTGGTCTCGTTCCGAGTCGACGGAGCACCGACCGTCGCCGGCGCGAGCGAGCCGGTGCTGTCGCGCGACGGCCGGGTCGTCGCGTTCACGAGCTCCGACGTCGGCATCGTTCCGGCGGTCCTGCCCCCGTGCGCCGCCGGATGTCCGTCGCAGGTCTTCCGCCTCGATCGCGACGTCGACCGCAACGGGCTCTTCGACGAGATCGACCGGATCGAGATGACGATGGTCAGCAGCGTCGCCGGCTCGGACCCCGTCGTCGCCGGAACGGCCCCGTCGTCGCAACCCACCCTCAGCGGCGAGGGCCAGTTGGTCGGGTTCGTCACCAAGGCATCGAACCTCCAGTTGGTCCAGGCGTCCGGTGGCGGTGAGCCGACCGACGGCGACCTGTTGGTGGCCGATGCGGAGAGCGGCACGCTCCGCCGGGTCACGACCGGCCCGGACGGTGTCCGCCCGGCGGTTGCCGCGCACTCGGCGCCGCACTTCAGCGACACGGGGCGCACGATCGTGTTCGACACGTTGGCCGCCCCCCAACTGGTCGGCGACGGGCAGCCGGGGCGTCAGGTCGTCACGATCTCCACACCACCGACCCTCTCGCTCGCGGAAGCCGACCTCGGCTCGACGCTCGTCGGCTTCACCAGTGACGAGTGGTTCGTCGCGGTGATCAACAACGGGCCGACCACCTTCACGCCGTCGCTCGTGACGGTCTCGGATCGCCGCTTCGCGATCAACCAGGAGGCGAGCACGTGCTCGCTCGGTGTGGCAGTGCCGCCCGGGGCCGACTGTACGGTGCGGCTCACGTTCACCCCGAGCACGCCCGGACCCGTCACGGCGACGCTCGAGGTCTCCGAGGAGGGCTTCGGCGCCGTCAGCGTCAGCTCGATCGTCCGGGGAGCGGGTGGCGAGCCGACGCTGCGCACCGACCCGGCGGGCGCCGACCTCGGTGCCGCCGTCGTCGGCCAGCCGGCTCCCGAGTTCCTGTTCGACGTCGAGAACATCTCGTTGATCCCCACATCGGTGTCGTCGATCAGGGTCGCCGGCGCCCACCCCGACGACTTCGCGATCACGACCGACAGCTGTGCCGGCAAGGCACTCAATCCGCGGGCCACCTGCAGCGTCGGTGTCACCTTCACGCCGACCGAACCGGGCCGGCGCACCGGTCTGGTGACCGTGTTCACCCCGACCGGGCACTACACGACGATGGTCGCAGCGGGCGACGGTCGTTACGATCCCGTCTTCGTGGTGGCGGACCCGGAAGTGGAAGCGGGTCGTGACGTCGTCGTCGGAGGCAACGGGTTCCCACCGGCCACGTCGGTGTCGATCATGTTCGGCGACGACTCGACGGACTCGTTCGTGGTCAACACGAATGTCGACGGCGCCTTCATCGTTGCCGTACCGATCGATCCGGTGGCGCGCGGCGGCGAGCGGACACTCGTTGCTCAGGCGGCCGACGGAACGACGGCATCGACGACGCTCCAGGTGATCGAGTCGCCTTCGATCAGTGCAGGTCTGCCGGGCTTCGGGCTCGGTTTCTGACCCGATCGTCGGTCAGCCGCCGAGCGGAGACGTCTCGCCGCCGACGTTGACCGCGTTGGTACACGTCCCGCGGGTCGCGTCGCCGATCTCGTCACAGCGCACCGAGAACGCGACGATGTCGCCCGGCTGCAGCCGAATCGGGGTGATGCTGGGTTCGAACTGCGAGCCGCGCACGTTCTCCAACGACCAGATGAAGACCTGCTCGCCGTTGACGAGCAGTGTTGCCACGCCGCGATCGTCGAACGGGTTCTCGATGCGGACGTCGGTCATGTCGAACAGCTCGCCGTCGGCCATGGTGGTCGACTGATCGGCGGTCTGGGTGAGCGGAGCGGCGACGGCGAGACGGAAGAAGCTCGGCGTGGTCGTCACATCGGCATCGGTGCCGTCGTCCGGGTCGGTCGCGTCGGCCGGGACGGTCGTGGTGACCGCCGGATCGGGGGCGACCGCGGACTCTGCTGCGATCTGATCGGCGACGGTGTCCTCGATCGTGGGCTTCACGAGACCGAACCAGGCGGCGGCCAGCCCGGCGAGGAGCGCGACGACCGCTGCCACACGAGCGATCGTGCCGGCCGGAATGGTCGGTGACTGCACCAGGGCCATGGATTCGGTGACGGGCGGATATCCCTGCCGGCCGGCCTCGACGTCGAACTCGAGCGTTCGGGTTGCCCGGCGGAACAGCCCGCGCCGCCCCCGGGCCTTGAGCCGCACGAGGCTGGCGGCGCCTGGAGCGACCCCCACTGCAGGGGGATCGAAGTCGCCGTCGACCCGATCGGTCGGGTCGATCAGGTGGAGGCGGCAACTGGCGACGGTGTTGCCGTGGTTCTCGACCATGAACTCGTACGTGGCGCGGTGGCGGGCCCGCTGGATCGGCTGCAGCGGCACGATCCGACAGTCGTCGAACGGTGCGATCGTGACCGTGGTTTCGGCGACCAGCGCGTCGTCGGCGTCACCCGCCGGGATGATCCGGATGGCGATCGCGGTCGGGCCCGCCGTGGTCGTCGGCAGCTCGGGCGGGCTCACCTCGATCTCGACGACTTCCAGTGAGCCACCGAACAGCGTCAGGTTTCCTCGTGACACCGTGGTCCAGCCGGCGGCGAGACCGGCCGGCAGCACCGTGTAGGACTCGGTGGCGTCGCCGAGGTTGTGGATCGTGAGGGGGAGGGTCAGGGTCGAACCCGGGACCGCCTCGACCTCGTCATGTGCGAACCACGCCTGTACGGACACGTCGAGCACGCTACTGGCTCGACCCCGATTGGTCCGGGCACGTCAGCGTTAGGCTCGTCGCCGTGCCGTCCGAGTTGCTGCCGACCCCGTCGTCTCGTCCCCGACGCCTCCGACGATCGAGGGCCATGCGCGAGCTGGTCGCGCAGCATCACCTCCGAGTCGACGACCTCGTCGCCCCGTTGTTCGTCCGCGAGGGCATCGACGAACCACAAGCGATCGAGTCGCTGCCGGGCGTCGTCCAGCACACCCGGGCCTCGTTGCGAGCCGAGGTGGCCGCGCTCGCCGAGCTCGGGGTACGCGGCGTGATCCTGTTCGGCGTGCCGGCGCACAAGGACGCGATCGGCAGCGGGGCGTTCGACCCCGACGGCATCGTGCAGCTCGCGCTCGACGACCTTCGTCGCGATGTCGGTGGCGACATCGTCGTGATGGCGGACCTCTGCGTCGACGAGTACACCGACCACGGTCACTGCGGCATCGTCGATGCCGACGGCCGTGTCGACAACGATGCCACGCTCGAGGTCTATGCCCGCGCCGCGGTGGCGCAGGCGGCGGCCGGCGCCCAGGTGGTCGCACCGAGCGGGATGATGGACGGTCAGGTCGCCGCGATCCGCCGAGCCCTCGACTCCGCCGGGTTCTCCGAGGTGGCGATCATGGCGTACTCGGCGAAGTACGCGAGCGCGCTGTACGGGCCGTTCCGTGACGCGGTCGACGTGTCGATCGCCGACGGGGGCGATCGCAAGGGGTACCAGCAGGACTATCGCAACAGCGTCGAGGCACAGCGCGAGATCGATCTCGACCTCGCCGAAGGTGCCGACATCGTGATGGTCAAGCCGGCGCTGTCGTACCTCGACGTCATCGCCGCAGCGGCGGACCGGGTCGACGTCCCCGTGGCCGCGTATCACGTCAGCGGCGAGTACTCGATGATCCACGCCGCCGCCGATCGGGGCTGGATCGATCGTGACGCGGTGGCCCTCGAGCAACTCACCGCCGTCAAGCGCGCCGGCGCCGACATCGTGCTCACCTACTTCGCCCGCTGGTATGCCGAGTCGGTGGCCGCCGGGACGGTGGTGTCGTGAACATCGCGTACTGCGACCCGGTCACCTGTCCCGCTGCCGGCTGTGTGCCGACGTTGTGCACGGGGGCGGGGGTCGGCTCGAACCACACGCTCTTCGACCGCTCGCGGCGGGCCATTCCGGGCGGCGTGAACTCCTCGATCCGTGCCTTCAAGGCGGTCGGCGGCGAGCCGTACGTCGTCGCGCGCGCCCGCGGCGCCACGATCACCGACGTCGAGGGAACGACCTACTACGACCTCGTGCAGAGCTACGGCGCCGTGATCCTCGGCCATGCCCATCCCGCGATCACTGCCGCTGTCGGCGCCGCCGCCGCCGACGGGACGTCGTACGGTGCGCCGACACCGCGCGAGATGAAGCTCGCCGAAGCGATCGCCGAGCGCGTTCCGAGCTGCGAGCGCGTACGTCTGATGAACTCCGGGACCGAGGCGACGAGCACGGCGATCCGCCTGGCGCGCGGCGTCACGGGCCGGGACCGGATCGTGACCTTCGCCGGGAACTTCCACGGGGCGACCGATGCGCTCCTCGTCACGGGCGGCAGCGGCGTGGCGACACTCGGGCTCCCGGGCACCGCGGGCGTTCCCGATGCCGCCGTTGCGGCCACGATCGTCGCGCCCTACAACGTGGTGCCCCAACTCGACGAGCAGGTCGCCGCCGTGATCGTCGAACCGATCGCGGCCAACATGGGCGTCGTGGGTCCGGCGCCCGGCTTCCTCGCGGGGCTCCGTGCCGAATGCGACCGGGTCGGGGCACTGCTGATCTTCGACGAGGTGATCACCGGCTTCCGCATCGGTCACGGCGGGGCCCAGGCCCGCTACGACGTGCGTCCCGACATCACCTGCTTCGGCAAGGTCATCGGCGGCGGCCTTCCCATCGGCGCAGTGGGCGGACGAGCCGAGGTCATGGAGCATCTCTCGCCGCTCGGCCCCGTGTTCCACGCCGGCACCCTGTCGGGCAACCCGATCGCGACCGCCGCCGGGCTCGCGGCGCTCGACGAGCTGACCGACGACGTCTACATCGAGCTGATGGCCCGGGCGCGACACCTCGCTGCCGGTCTGCGCGACGCGTGTTCGGCCGGAGGGTTCCCTGCGTCGTTCCCGGTCGTCGGCACGCTCGTCGGGATCGTGTGTGGCCACGCCGCCGGAACGGTCCGCAACTTCGACGACGCGAAACGTACCGACGAAGCCGCGTACGCGGCCTTCTTCCAGGCGATGCTCGCCGAAGGGGTCGCCATGGCGCCCGGCGCCTACGAGGCGATCTTCGTCGGTTCGGCACACACCGATGCAGTGGTCGACGCCATCGTCGACGCGGCATACCGGGCCGCAGCGGCGGCCGCGGCTGCCACGGGGGCGGACGTGGCTACGTTGGAGCCGTGAGACAACTGTTCAGCTGGCGCTTCGTGGCCGCCATCGGGGCGGTGGCGGCGCTGGCCCTGCTGGCCCAAGCGGTGTTCGGGGGTGACGATCCGCTCGATGCCGTCGTCGATCCGGACCCGATCGAACGATCGATCGACGTGATCGAGCCGATCGTTGGTGTCGAGCAGTCGATCGACTTCGCGGTCGAGCGTACGACGACCGGCTATCTCGACATCGCGTTGACCGACGACCGTCGGATGCGCATCGCACCGGGCACGTTCGGTGAGCTCTCGTGCGAGGAACTCGACCAGTCGACCCGCTGCGCGGTGTTCGCGGACACGCTCGGCGACGCCGTCATCTGGTTCTCGATCATGCCGATCGCGCCGCGCAACACCGTCGAACTCCCACCGATCATCGAACTCGATGACGGCGACGCCGTGTTCGACAACGGTTGGCGGGTTCCGTACGCGCCGGTGATCGAGCGCGAGTGCAACGGTGAGGACTTCCCGAGCTTCGCCGATTTTCTCGAGCGCTACGGCCCGCAGAGCGTCACGATCGTCGACCTCGAGACTCGCCAAGTGGTCGCCGCGCGGTGCGAACTCACTTCGTGAGTGCGTGAGCTGCCGCCAGGCCAGAGTTGTGGGCTGCTTCGACCCGCGGACCGTCGAACGCATCGCCGGCGAGCACGATGCCGCCGTCGGGTGACACCCAGCACGGGTCCGGCCACACCGAGCGCGGCGTCGCGAAGCGCCACTTCTTCACGTGCGTTTCGACGATCGAGCCGGCGGCGATCCACTGCCCGGCCTTCTCGACGAGGAGTGCGCGGAGTTCGTCGATGTCGTCGTCCCAGTGTGCTTCGCTCCACGTCGCGGATGCGTGCAGGGTGAGCGCTGGGACGGCGCTGACCCCCTTCGCCTGATTGTCGCTGACGAAGCTGACGTCGTCACTCGGGTGCTGGACTCCGCCGGGGCGGTCGATGGTCGGCGGTCGATCGAGCGTGGCGAGCAGCGCGATCGTCCGGTCGTACTCGGTGCGCATCAGTTCCTCGTCGAGTTCGACACCGGCGTCGACGAGCAGGGCGAACGCCTGGGGCAGCGGCGTGGTGACGATCACGTGATCGGCGTCGCGTGCAGTGCCGTCGTCGATGGCCACCCGCCAGGGCCGTCCGCCATCGGATCCGGGCCTGACGGCGAACGCCATCGTCGAACACGACACGTCGAGCCCGACGGCGAGTTCCTTCGCCAGCGAATTCATGCCGGCCGGGGCGACGTAACGGGGGTGGCCGTCGTCGGAGCCGAAGCCGCGGGACCACATCGTGACGAGCCCGCGTCCGACCCATTCGTCGACCGTGCGCCGGAACGCCGGCGTGCGCACGGTGAAGAACTGGGCGCCGTGGTCGAGGGTGGCGGCGCCGATGCGACGGGTCGCGAGCCGCCCGCCCGGCGAGCGCCCCTTGTCGATCACGTCGACCTCGACACCCTGCGCCCCGAGTTCACGGGCCGCCACGAGTCCACTGATCCCGGCGCCGACGACGACGACGCGCATCAACCCGTCGCCAGTGCCTGGTCCAGGCGGGCCTGCTCCTCGATACGTTCCCGATGCGCTCGCTCGGCGCGCCCGAGGAACTCGAGGAGCACCCCGTTGAACGTCGACGCGTGCTCGACCATGAAGCCGTGGGCGGCACCGCTGATCACGACCAGTTCGGCGGTCGGGATCGTGGCCGCCAGGTCTTCGCTGTCGCCCCTCGGGGTCAGGATGTCCTGGTTGCCGACCATCACGAGCGTCGGCACGGTGATGTCGGGCAGCCGGTCGGCGAGATCCTGATGGAGTTCGCCGGCGGCCAGGATGGCATTGCACTGGGCGGCGAAGGCGTGTGCCGGCCGGCCGAGCGCCAGCGGCCCGAGCCAGCCGATCGCCGGGAGGAGACGACGGAACGAGCGCGGTCCGATCACCCAGCGAGCCGCGTCGTGGCCCATCGAGCCGATGCCACGTTCGAGCGCGGCGTCGCGCCAGCTCGCGAGGAGCTCCTCGCGCCACGGATGGTTCCGGCCCGCCGTGCACGCAAGGGTCAGCGAGCGGGTGCGTTCCGGATACTTGACCGCCACGATCTGACTGATCGCGCCACCCATCGAGGCGCCGACGACGTGCGCGGTGTCGACGCCCGCATGGTCGAGCACGGCGACCGCGTCGTCGGCCATCTGCTCGAGCGTGTACATGCCGTGCGGCTTGTCGCTGCGGCCGGCGCCGCGATTGTCGAGCGCGACGGCCTGGTAGCGCGACGCGGTTGCGAGTCGCTGCAGGTTCCAGCCGTTCTTGTCGGCACCGAGACCCTGGATGAAGAGCACCGGAGGCGCGCCGGGCCGACCGGTCACCTGGTAGTGGATGCGCGTGCCGTCATCCGTGCGCACGTAGGTCATCACGCGCCTCCGAGACCCGAGATCGGGAGCCAGTCGAGGGGGGTGCCCGTGTGCAGCTCGCCCAGCTCGTCGAGCAGCAGTGCGATGTCGAGGCGGACCCGGTCGGCGAGTTCGAGTTCGGTGAGTGGACCTCGCCGCTTGCGCGGTGACCTCGACGCGGAGCCGATCTCCACGCGTGCCGCACGCATCAGCGGGCTGCTCGACGTGGCGGCCGGGTACACCGACACCCCGGCGGCGAGTGCCGCGCCGACGATCGCGTGGTCGACGAGGCCGACGAAGTCGCTCCCGTGTTCGCCCGGCTCGGCCCCGATCACGACGAGCTGGCCGGCGGCGAGCGCTCCACCGACTTCGTCGGGGTGGTCGAGCAGGCCACCGATCCGTCGGGCGAACGCGCCGACGGGGGCGGTGTCGGGGCGTCCGACGAAGCGGACGGGTCGATCGACGGCCTCGCTGATCGCGAACGCCGCGAAGACCGGTGTGAGTGCGAACCGGCGGGTGTTGACGACGATCAGTCCTCCCTTGCGGCGAGGCAGTCGCTGGTCACCACCGACCGACACGTCCCAGCGGACGCGGGCAAGCTGCATCATCGAGCGCACGAGCCCCGGGTCGCGGCCCCAGTCGTCGACGGTGCCGGCGGGTTCGTCGCTCACTCTGAATTCGAGTACCCGTCCCATCACGCCACCTGCACCCGCGCCGGCTGGCGGATGATGCTCGGCCAGTGATACAGCCGGTCGATCACCTCGGTGGTCGTCGCCTCCGGCTCGACGCCCAGCACCGATCGCATCCGACCGTTGTCGGCCAGCCGACCGCGGTGGAGCACTTCGGCGACGTGGTCGGGAATCGGGGCGCCGGCGAGGTGACTCAACGTCCTGGCGATGCGCCACTGCGGCCCCACGAGGGGCACCGGGATGCGTCGGCCGCGCCGCGCCGCCTGCAGGGCGGTGGTCGCCCCTGGGGCCACGACGTTGACGGGCTCGGCGAGACCGATGCGGGCCGCGGCGACGAAGGCGCGTGCCGCGTCACGGTCCTCGATCACTGCGAACGGTGGGTCAGCGAGCGCACTGAACGGCACCGTCGGCAGCCGCAGGAGTCGGCCGAGCGGTGACGGCACATGTGGGCCGAGCACGGGAGCGAGGCGCAGCGCTCCGACGGTGACGCCGACGCGCTGGCCCACCTGCGCCGCCGTGCGCTCGATCGCAGCCACGGTGTGGCCCCATTCGCTCGTCGGTTGCAGCGGCGCCGACTCGCCGGGCCTCGTGAGTGCGTTGCGCGCCCGCCCGTAGATCTCGATACCGCTGCGCACGACGACGTGTTCCAGCGACGCGCACTCGGCCGCGGCGCCGATGATCGACGTGGCCGCCTGGTCGGTCAGGGTCGCGGCAAGGTGCGGTGCTGCCCGGGCATCGGGCTCCCACACCCCGACGTGGACCAGGACGTGCGGATCGAAGTCGACGACGGTCTGCACGATTCGGTCGTGCTCGTCGGGACGAATCCGGTGAAATGCCGTACGATGGAGGCGCCGCCGGGGCGGGTCGGCATCGATACCCGACAATGCACCCACCCAGTCCTCGGCTTCGAGGAGGCTCGCCACCAACGTGCCGAGTTCGCCGCCGACGCCGCTGATGAAGACCCGTCGACTCTCCTTCACGGTCGTACACCGCCCATGACCATCCCCTCCATGACGATGAACGCTACTCCCACACGCCGCCAGCTTCTCGGTTCAGCCCTCGGGCTCGCGGGCGTCGGCGCCGCCCTGCGGCTCACCGGTGCGGCCGGTGCCGAGACGGTCTCGACGAGGATCGAGCGTCCGGCCCAGGCGCTGGCGCCCGCTGAACGCCTGTTCCCGCCGGGGTTTCTCCTCTTCCCGGTGCAGTTGCCGGGGGAGTTCGTCCTGCTCGACAACTTCGGCGAGTCCCGGACGTTCGGCAGCGGACCGCACCAGGGCATCGACATCAGCCGCCGCGACTACGCGCCCGGCCATCCACTGGTTGCCTGCGTCGACGGTGTGGTCGACGGTCTGCGGTTCAACGAGGCCAACCAGGGCAACGCGGTCATCCTGATCGATGCGGCGGGCGACCGCTACCGCTACCACCATCTCGAGACGTTCGCCGCCGGACTCGCCGTCGGCTCCCGCGTCGTTCGTGGTCAGGTCCTGGGCACGATGGGCAGCACCGGCAATCCGCAGGTGCCACACCTGCACTTCGAGGTCCGTCGGGGGCCTGACCGTACGCCGGTCGATCCGGTCCCCTTCCTGCATCTGCCGATCGCCGGCGTGACCGTCATCTGACGGTCAAGTCGACTGTCGGACCTGTCGATACCTCTCACATGACCGCGTCGCCGAGGTCGCCCGTGATCAGCCGTCGCAGCATGCTGCGCGGGGCTGTCGCCTGCGCCGTGTGCATGGGGGCGGGCGGCGCGAGCCGACTGCTCCCCGCCGAAGCCGCTTCGGGCACGATCGCGACGCTCGAGGGACCCGGCTCGGCGCTGCTGCCCGCCGAGCGCCTGGCGTTGCGGGCTCCCGTGGTCCCCGACGGCAAGTTGTTGTTCCCGGTCGATGCCGCGACGGACTGCTACATCCTCGACAACTTCGCGGCCGATCGGGGCGGACGGCTGCACGAGGGCGTCGACATCATGGGCTCGGCCGGCAACGCCGTGTTCGCCGTCGCCGACGGAACACTGACCAAGCGCTACACCAACACCGGCACGGCGGGGTGGGGCTGGACGCTGTACGACGACCGCACGAACGTCACCTACAAGTACTTTCACCTCACCGACGACCCCAACGGCCGCTCGCAGGGCGACCGGGTGAGCGTCGGCGACGTGCTCGGCTTCGTCGGTGCCAGCGGAACGTCGAGCGCGACGAACTTCCACCTGCACTTCGAGGTGCGCCCGAACAACGTGCCGGTCGACCCGTTGGCCCTGCTGTTCGTCGACCCGACGGGCTGCGGCGTGTCTCCGAAGATCCGCTGACCCGCATCGGCGCCGTTGGCCGGCGCAGATCGTCAGCGCAGATCGTCAGCGCAGTTCGTGGGCGTGGAGGATGATCTCGCGGGCGAACGGATCGAGTGCCCGCCCGGCGATGCGCTCGGTGACCTGGATCGCCTTGGTGGGCTCCTCGACGAGGCCTGCCCAGCGGATGTAGCCGCCCATGATGCCGAGGATGCGGTCGCCGACCTCGTCGCCGTGGACGAGCACCTTGGTGCCGTGCCCGAGCAGGTCGCGCAGCTCCTGGTAGAAGGCCTTCAGGTACTGATCGGTGTGTTCGGCGTTGAACGGCCGATGCCGGTAGGGCATCTGGAGTTCGTCGTAGTTGTGCAGGTTGTGCGGTGCGGCGATGATCGACATCACGCACCCGAAGCCGTTCTCGCGCAGCCAGATGATCTCTTCCTGGCGACGCACCCGTCGATGGCTGTCGCCGACGCCGCCGGGGCGTTCGCAGATCGCCAACTTGTCCTTGAGGATCCAGGTGAAGTTGCGTGGGGTGATCCCCAGCGCCCACTTGCCACGCAGCCGGGGCGGCATCAGCGGGCGGTTTCCGAGCGGATGGGCGACGTCATAACGGGTTGCCAGGCTACCCGCTCGCACGGCCGGTCGGGAAAAGGACCAGCCGGCCGCCACGGCGCTCGATGCGGCCCCGCCCGGTGACCTCGCAGGCCGCCGACTCGCCGGACGCGACCGCCAGCACCCGGGCGATGCCGGCCGCATCGGGTGGGTAGCCGTCTCGGTCGAGCCACCGGCGGATCGCTCTCGCCGCGAGCGGTCGGGGCGCCGCGACCACCGCCGCCGCATCGGTCGGGTCGATCGTGTCGGCGAGCTGCCGCAGGAGGCGGTCGTCGTCGCGGACCAGTGCCGCGGTGCGCTCGAGCAGCACCGCGACGTCACGTTCGGCGATGTCATCGAGGAGGGGGAGCAGCTCGTGACGCACCCGGTTCCGGCGGAATCGGGGGTCGCGGTTGCTCGGATCGGTGGCGACGGTCAGTCCGAGCTGCGCACAGACGGCTTCGGTTTCGCGGCGTCGCAGCGCGAGGATCGGATGGGCCGGCCCCGGTGAGATCGCCCCGAGGCCGCTGGCCCCCGAGCCGCGGAGCAGGGCCAACAGCAGGGTCTCGGCCTGGTCATCGGCGGTGTGCCCGGTCAGTGCGCCGGGGCCCAGGGCGTCGAGTCGGGCGACTCTCGCTCGCGCTTCGAGGTTGGGCCCGTCGTCGATGTCGGCGTGGACGACGGCGAACGCCACGCCCAACTTCGCCGCGGTCGCCGCGGCAACGTCGGCATCGTGGTCGGCGGAGTCGCGCAGGCCGTGGTGGACGTGCACGGCCGTGACGACGCAGCCCCACTCCGACGCGAGCGCAACGAGGGCGGACGAGTCGGCGCCACCCGACAGGCCGCAGACGACCTCGGTTCCCCGCGCGGGAAACGTGCAGTGGTCGAGGAGCGCGCTCAGGTCGGCCATGCGGTGCTCAGCTTGGCTGCACCGGCGGGCATCGCCGCCGCGCCTACAGGTCGGTGTGCTGGGCGCGCTGCTGCTTGCCCGAGGGGTACTTCTTGGCCGACACGGTGGCCAGGTACCCGGCGACGAGCATGACGGCGACCACGACCGCCACCAGAACCAGAGCGATGCCGATCCACCAGTGCCATACGTTTGCCGCGAGCATGATCGCAGAGACTAACCCCCGCATCGGTCGCCCGCACAGTCCCCGGCGAGCGGTGAGGGGTCAGCCGATGGTCCCGTCGCCGTCGAAGTCGGTGCCGAAGCACATCTCGATCTTCGAGAGCAGGCCGGGTGGCATCTCGTCGTTGTTGCACTTCTCGCGGACGACGATCTTGAGTTCGGCGTGGAAGTCGAATGCGCCGAGGCAGTCCATGCACCCGTCGAGATGGTGCTTGATCGCAGACTGCTGTTCGTCGGACAGCTCGCCGTCGAGGAACACGTCGAGTTCGCGGAGGGTCTCGCTGCAGTCTCTGGTCGCCACGACCTCGTCGGTTCCGTCGCTCGTCTGATCTGCCATCAGCTGGTCTCCTGGGTCGCCACGAGCCCTCGGGCGAGGGCAAATTCGTGCAACGCCTTCTGCATCGCTTTTCTTCCCCGGTGCAATCGCGACATGACCGTGCCGATCGGGATCTCGAGCATCTCGGCGATCTCCTTGTACGAGAACCCTTCGACGTCGGCGAGGATCACCGGGAGGCGGAAGTTGTCGGGGAGGTCCTCGAGTGCCCGCTTGACCTCGTCGTCGGGGAGCATCTCCATCAACGATTCCTCGGCGGAACGCCCGACGGAGGAGTTCTGCAGGGCACCGAGGTTCTTGTACAGGTACAGGTCCTCGACGTCGCCGAGGTCGGTCTCGTCGGGCCGGCGCTGTTTGGAGCGGTACGAGTTGATGAACGTGTTGGTCATGATGCGGAAGAGCCATGCCCGCAGGTTCGTGCCCTCGGTGAAGGAGTGATAACTCCGGTACCCCTTGAGGTAGGTCTCCTGCACGAGGTCCTCGGCGTCGGCCTTGTTGCGCGTCATGCGCAGCGCGCCCGAGTAGAGCTGCGGTGCGTACTGCATCGCGTCGGTTGCGAAAGTTGCCTGATCGGCCATGCGCGGGACTGTACCCGCCGTCCCGGGCTCGGTCACTCGGTTTCGTGATTGTTCGCCTCGGCGAGCCGCTCGACGACGGAGTCGACCGAGACGACGAAGCGGTCGAGCAGGTCGGCGAGGCGCGCCCGGTCGTCGGGCTCGAACTCGCTCAGGATGTACATCATCGCGGTCGACCGGCGCGCGGCGACCTCGGAGTGACGCCGAGCACCCTCCTCGGTGATGCGCACGAGCACGACCCGGCCGTCCTCGGGCGACGGGTACCGCTCGACGAGCCCGTCGGCTTCGAGCCGTTGCACGGCGCGGGTGGCGGTGGAGGGGTCGACGCGCAACCGTGCCGCGAGCTCCTTCATCGGACGGTCGTTGCGACGGGCGAGCAGGTCGAGTGCGTCCATCTGCCCCTGCTCGAGCGGCTCCTCGCGACCGAACAGGTAGGCCCGCAACGCCAGGGCCCCGGCGCCGCGGCGCATCTCGATCCAGGCGCGGCCGATCCGTCGGGCGTGTTCGCGGTCGATCCGCTTGCGGAAGTCGACGGCGGTGGTTCCGCTGGCAGGGCTGGACATGTGCGTTTGTACGGTAGTGAGCCATGGCCGACGCAGACGGAGCGGAGCAACCGACCGACCCGTC
>Ga0316197_10001927_pt1 | contig 14791 bp, 14 predicted proteins | sample OudBiesiAoxic_MG_FD_204939 | JGI IMG/M metagenome (GOLD analysis project Ga0316197, IMG submission 204939) | Coastal sediment microbial communities from Oude Bieten Haven, Netherlands - site A oxic | ecosystem: Environmental > Aquatic > Marine > Coastal > Sediment | place: Netherlands...
GATAGCATCCTCACCCTGACTCAGTTTATTTGATTTGTAATCAAAACCAACTCGTTATCGCATATCGACAAATTGCAGATGATAGCCGTTATCCACAATCTTTAGAAATTATGTATAGCGTTCACTAATCTCAACCGGCTACATCACCATGATCAGAGGACCTAATTATTGGGATAATAAGGTGAAGGAAGTACAGGGGGCATCTTTTCCTAACGTGCGCTTTTAAGTAGTTCTCGGATACGCTGTTTGTAGGGATCTCCCAGGGCTTTAAAATGAGATTCCATCAGATCCTCATAGGAAACAAGCCCGTCTTCGGTGAGAACGGTGCCCTGATTCATCCATACATGCAGGGTAATGGGTTTGTCCGACAAAGCCATCAAATTCTCTTTTAACCGATGTCGATTGGCTTGATTGTATTCTCTCAGGCCACTGATTTCGACAAGGAAAAAGTAACCCCCGTCAGTGATCGTGGTATTGATTTTTTCCAGACTGTGCGGACCATTTTCTGGGAACGCTCCTCGAATCTCTTTGCGGAGAGCTTCCGCCACTTCCTTTTGCTTTTCGGTCGGCTTAATCACGGTCGACCAACCGTAGCGAATCGGACCATCTTTATCGAACAATTCCACCGGAATAAAACGTACGATCAGAGACAGCATCGGATCGTCTGTTCTTTGCCGGATAAGTAATTCCAGTTGCTGCGTTTCCGATCGGGTCAGTCTTCTAATACCGCTGATCATAGCCAGTATCGCAGATTCGCGATCCGATTCCAGGTAATCAACATCCAGAAGATCCAGACCGATGTGGTTGTCCAAGAATTCACGAATCGTCTGTTCAGATAATCTAATCTTCTGGATTTTGGGATTGCCGATGGGGCTGACAAAGAAACCGTCCAGACTTTGCGCAGTGACGGTACTGTTGGAGCCGCTGGAGGTGATATCGGTAGATTTGAAGGTTCGCACAATCAGTTCAGTGGGCGTTTGGGTTCGAGCCGCCAGTTCGTCTTCGATAACCGAGACCTGGTCGGGAGTGATCTGACTGGGTGAGTGCAGTTCCGCCAGAACAAAGAGTTTGTCACCTCTTTTGTCCAGAAGAATACCATTAATTCCCGTGGCCGGATACTCGGCAAATTCTGAGGCGAGAACTCTTTTTACTGTGTCTCGCAGCCTGCTCTTCTGCACCATATTGAACAACGCCATTCCCAATAATGTCGCCACAATTAGAAAACAGGCAGCAGCCCACCCGAAACGTCGGACGATATGCTTTTGTTTTAAGGTACCGAACTCGCGCCCCATTCCCGCCATGGAAAACAGAATCGACGCGACGATTAGGATCGAAAGAAAATTGGCGAAAAATAGCAAAAAAGATCCCAATGCACCCCGATAAGCGCCATAAGCAATGCACAAGCCGGAGTTGGCCAGCGGGGGAACAATGGCTGTGGCAATGGCGACTCCCGGTAGGGCCGGGCTGATTTTTTCATCGATCAGGGCATAGGTGCCGGCAAAACCGGCGAGGACAGCGACAAACAAGTCGAAAAGGTTGGGTTTCGTACGGGCCAGCATTTCGGGAGTGGCTTCCTGGATCGGATTGATCAACATAATCACCAAACCCAAAAGGTAGCCCATGGCGATGGCGGCAAGGACGCCGACGATTTCTGCTTGAACCGAATTCCGGAAAAGTTGGGTGTCGCCTCGAACCAGCGCCAGAGAAATACCGAATATCGGCGTCATCAACGGGGCGACCAGCATAGCACCGATTACCACCGCTGTGCTGTCGGCAATCAGCCCGAACCCGGAAATCAGCGTTGACACCGCCACCATGATATAAAATCGAGAACCGGGCTCTGAGCCGGTGGCGGTTTCTTCGTACACCACTTTCATACGTTCCGTGTCGATTTGCAGGAAGTTACTTATGGCATGAAGGCTCATTTACTCAATCTCGCAAAATTTTGGTCTCTACCGTCAATTTGTTCGAATGTTCCCGTTCTTAACAGCTGTGAGAAGTCCCTTCAATACAAAAATGGGATAGAAAGTCCGTCTCTAAAGAGTCAGTTTTACCTGCAGGTTGAAGACCCAGATGGCAATTGAGCCCTTGATTTAATGAGTTAGCTACACGTCTGGAATCAATGGCCCCCATTTTAGCCAGCTGTCACAGCGCCAAAATAGCCCGTAAACCAAACACCCAGACGCTGTTCTCGTCTGGATTGTTAGCTGGATTCAGCAGAAGCTGCAGATCCGGTGTAATGGACAAAAAGGGCCATATCTGGAACTGGTATGATGTTTCGATCATGTATTCATCATCGATGTCTGGGCCTGAGGTTTTCTTCACCGGTTTGGCCCAGCCGGCACTCAAACTCCAGGCCTGATCCTTGCGCGGCGCAAATTCGAAGCCTATGCTGGCGGCACTCTCGGCCGCTACACCAGCACCGCTATCAGAGTGGCCAAAGCGCGTAAATGGAATCAATCGATCGGTAAGCTGCCAGCTGGCGCTGACGACCCAACCTCTGCCCTTGGGCACTCCGGCCTTCTCCCGTTCATCTTTATCCCAGTAAGTAAACTGAATACGGTCGGTTTTGTAACGATCCACTGAAGGCGTCCAGGCAATTTCCACGGCTTTGAGCCATTCGTGCTCTTCAAACGTATCGAAATCGAACTCACCACTGGCCGCGTTGCCATCGTGAATCTGACCGCCGATAAGGATGTTGTCGGTCAAAAATCCTTTGGCAACCGCCCCCAGAGCACCGATGCCGGTGATTCCGATCGTCGGATTGACCAGGAAAGCCCGGTTGAGAAATCCCCTTGAAAACGTCTGAAACATAAATGCATCGAGATAGATGTCAAAGGCAAGACGGCCCACTGCAAAGCCAGCCCGCTTGTCGAATAACACCTGGGTCCAGTTCAGTACGGCAAGGTCGGTGGGAAAGTTGGGGTTGTATCCGATCCCGGTATTCAAAGCAGCAGCTCCAATCTCACTGCCCAACTGACTCGGTGACATAAAACTGCCGATTTCGTTTCGGTTCTCTACTCGCCATTCTAAACGCCCGGGATGTCCTGTGTCTCTGGCAAAGGCCACCCAGCTTCCCTGAAATCTGTAGATCCCTCCGAAGCCATCATCCTCTTCGCTCGGGCTTTGGTTTACCTTCTGATACTACCAATAGGCGCTTAACCCGAACGACAACCCGTAATCATCTTTCAAATGTTTTTTCCAGCCGTCGTATGATTTCAGCCAGGACGGCTGGGGAAAGAACGAAGTACTTGCTTCAGAATCCTTGAGTTTCTGAGCAATCCCTTCCGGACCGGCAATACTATAAGGCTGAGGGGTAATTTTCCACTTTGTTGGGATGATTCGGTCTGCTTTGCCGACACTGAAAATAGGGGACACAAAAACAATACAACTGCAACAATTACGTATAGTTTAGTCAGGAACTCAGAAATTATCATTTTTATTAGTCATAGCGTTTACATGATTTTACTAAATATTCGTCCACATTGTTCGTCAGCACCGCCAATGAAACGGTAAATGACCCCGCCTAAAGCAGCACCGATAATTGGCGCGATCCAAAACAGCCAAAGCTGGGTGACGGCCCAGCCGCCGACATAAAGCGCAACCCCGGTGCTCCGGGCTGGGTTCACGGAGGTGTTGGTGACGGGGATGCTGATCAGATGGATCAGGGTCAATCCTAAACCGATGGCAATCGGTGCCAACCCCTTGGGAGCGCGTTCATCGGTGGCCCCTAATATGATCACAAGAAACATAAGGGTCATGACCACTTCGGTGATAAATCCGGAGGTAAGCGAATAACCCCCGGGTGAGTGCTCCCCATATCCGTTGGAGGCAAAACCGTCCGCCACATTAAAATCAGCGTGGCCGCTGGCAATCAGGTACAATACCCCGCCGGCGACGATACCACCGAACACCTGGGCGACGATATAGGGAAGCAGATCTTTGGCTTCAAAACGCCCCCCGACATAAAGCCCGATGGATACCGCCGGATTTAAATGGCATCCGGAGATATGGCCAATGGCAAATGCCATGGTTAAAACAGTCAAACCAAAGGCCAGCGAAACCCCAAGCCAACCGATACCCACATCAGGGTAGGCGGCCGCCAACACCGCACTGCCGCAGCCGCCTAATACCAGCCAAAATGTACCGATGAATTCTGCGCCATATTTTTTAAATGGTGTCATGTTTTTACCTCCTTAATCGCCTTTATTAAAGGCGGGGTTTGTTTCTATTATAGGTTGAGAAAAAGAATCGTCAATGGTTACTGAAACTGGGCGGGATCCATCTCCTTTTCAAACGTTTTTTGCAGTTCCTGCCAGATATCGAAAACCAATGCTTTGATGTCCTTCCAGGATTCTGTTCCTTTGGATTTTAAATCCTCCAGCTTTCTCTGAATATCTGCATTACCCTTCTTCAACGATTTCAGGCGTTGTTCCAATTTTTCTCGGGCTTCATCGCTCATGGTGGCAGTTTCCTTGCGTAGTGCTTCAATCTTTTTTTGCAGACCATCCATGGTTTGATCCAGTTGGTCTTCAAACTCGCCCTTGGCTTCGCTGAGCCGGGTTTGAACCTTTTCCATCAACTCTTTATTCTTGGCTTTCATGCTCTCGATATATTGGTCGGTTTTGGCCTTACTCTCCCCGGACAATTTTTCAAGTTTGGTCTCAAGTTCGTCCACTCGCGTGTCGAGTTCATCGCGATAAGCTTCCAGTTTCAGGTAAAACGCCTCCTCTTTTGATTTGAGAATGGCCAGGGCTTGGGCGGAGATTCCCTCGAGATCCTTGCCCAAATCATCAAGGGAGCCCTGCAAAGCCTTTAGGTCAGCCTCACTGCTCCATACCGCGCTTGGCCCCCACAGGGCAAATAAAACGAAAAGAAGGATTATCCATCGGAAGGCAGTTGTCATATTGATTGTTTTCATTTGAAACCTCTTTTTTAGTGTTATTCAAGTGTAATTTGTTACATAACCCGTTCAAGCCGCTTGGGTTTCCACCTGATGCATGTGTACGTCCTGCTGCGGGTAGGGGATGGATATGCCATTTTTGTCAAAGGTCAGCTTGATCCGCTCCATCATTGCAAAACGGACATCCCAGTAGTCATCCCCTCTCACCCAGGGGCGCACGACAAAATTGACGCTGCTATCAGCCAGCTCGTTTACCGCAACAACCGGGGCGGGATCTTTCAGAATGCGCTCATCTGCGGCCATGACAGACTCGATCAGTTCACGTGCTTTGCTGATGTCGTCTTCATATCCAATACCGAAGACGATATCCACCCGGCGGGTTTCCTCCGCGGAGTAGTTGACGATGGTGTCGTTGTAGACCAGCCGGTTGGGCACAATCACACGCTTGTTATCCGGTGTCAGCAATGTACTATTAAACATGCCGACTTCCATCACGGTGCCGGCTGTACCGGCTGTTTCGATGTAGTGGCCCAGCTTGAACGGCTGAAAAAATGCGATCATCACGCCCGCCGCGAAATTGGAAAGCGAGTCCTTAACCGCCAAACCGACGGCCAGGCCCGCAGCACCGAACACAGCCAGCGCCGATGTCGTATCGATGCCCAGCTGCTCCAGGGCCGCAAGGATTACAAAACCCATCAATACGAAATAGGCCGTGTTTTTGGTCAGTCGAACCAGCATATCGTCGAGGCCGTGTTTCGTCATCTGCCGTGCCAATATATTGCAGATCCACTTTGCAACGATACGGCCAACATAGAAGATCACTAGCGCCAGCACCGCCTTTATGACCCAGGGCATCAGATAGTCTCCTAAAAAAGTAGACAATGTAAATTCGGACATTTATTTCCTCCTTATCTTTAATGATCAGTTAATCGGAATTACGACGCTGCCGCCGGCTTTCTCCTCTGAATCGAGCAGGGTGATAAGTGCCAGGGTATAGGTGAGCGAGCGTTTGGAAAAATGATCGGTGCTGTCAATCCAGAACCACATATTCTGGTAACGCACCTTTACATAGGCCGCTTTGGGCCTCTCCGGCCCGCTATTTACCACGAGAAGGGGTGGCAACGCGATCACTTCTTCTTCCGGTATGGGTTTCAGTGGCGGTGCCGTGCTGCTCCTGACATGTTCATCCGGTATTTCCACCCCCATGGCCATTGCCACCAACACCTGCAATACGGAGCGTCCTTGAATTCGGATTTCCCCTGGATCTTCCACGGTGGCGTTCCGGACGATACGATACACATTTTTGGTTACATCCAAGCCCAGGTCTTCCTTGAGTTTGTGAAGCTCAAGCCGAAGTTCGCCTGACAGCCGTGCCGGGTAAAGCGTCAAAACAATGGTTTCGGGTTTGTCCATGGGTTTTTTGATGCCAATTTTCATGGCTTCGGCCGACTGTAGGGCTTTGAGCATGGTGATGAATTGGGCAAATACCACGTCGGTGCGATGCATGACGTCATATTCGGCACTGGTATTGTAGTGCTCGTTGACCGATCGGATGGCGATGCGGCCCAGATGGTCGGCCGGCCAACCGGTTTCCATCAGGGCCAGGATCGAGGCCGGTTGGGCCGGGGTCAACAGTGAGTTGACATATTTCTTCCCGGAAAGCGGCGTGTACAGGATCGTAGGCCGCTCGGCGAACTTGCCGACCCAGCCGGCCTCGAGCTGGTCGTTAGTCAGAGTGTCGGCCCACCATCGACGCATGGACAATTTGGCTGTACCCGAATGCTCCATAGTATAGGCGGTGACAATCTGGTCCACGGTAACAAAGGAGGGCCAGTCACCATAGCGCACCCGGACAATGTTCAACAACACCTGCTCCTTCCAGGATTCGCCTACCGCGGTAGTATAGTCGAACCGGTCCTTGTGGACCATATCCGGGCCTACTCGGGTGCAGCTTCCCAGGAGCAGTGCTATCAGCACGATCATCAGGGGTTTCCGGAGTGTCATCATTTCCTCCCAGGTTTGTAAATCCGGCAAAGGGTTACAGGGTCAGCCGTGCCCTTAAACCCACGACCCAGACCTGGCTTTCGTTGGGATTCAATGCCGGGTTCAGGATCAAATCTATGTCAATCAGTACCGACCGCCAGGCCGCCCCACCGCCTTAAAACCCTTCCCGTAAAATCACCCTCCACCGCTTCCATATATGCTGCTGCTGTTTCAGCGGCAGTTACCAAGCCGCGACTGACCTGTCCGGGTTCCACAATGGGGGCCGGGCTGACAACATTGATTCGGATACCGCGCGGCAGAAGGGAAGCAGTGTTTTTTACGAAGGTATCCACTGCGGCATTCAAGGGCCCGGTTGCGATACTCGCGGGGTTTGGATAGTGGCTTAAAAATCCGCTGGTGAACACAAATGAGCCGTTGTCCTCCACGAACTCTTGCCCCAAGGCAAGTAATCTTATCTGGCTGAGAAATTTGCGCTCAAATCCAAATCTAAAGTCATCCTCACCTAAATTGCCAAATGGCTTGAAAATGCTATCTCCCCCGACAACCGAGATGAGTGCATCGAATCTGTCGACAGTTTCGAACATATCCCGGACAGAGTCGGGATTGGTGTAGTCGCACCGAACATCCCCCTTGTGCAAGGAAACCCGAATCACGTCGTGCCGAACCGATAGTGCATTGACGACCTCCCGGCCGATTCGGCCAAATGCACCGAGGACGATGACCTTCATTTTGAATCCCTTTCGTTTAGTAATTAGCAACCCCATGCATGGACAGATATGCACCCCGCTGCACTCAACAGTAGTGCCCCGGGATGCAATCTTTCAGAAAAATCATCGGGCGAATTAAAGATCAAGCATCAGATGGAAAATACTTGAGTTGCGGATATTGTTTCATTGGAATCTCATCGGGCGTTTCAAGCATATTTTTGAATAGTTTGCCATCCTTCATAATCAGCAATATGTTGCTAGCGTTTTCCACTTGAGCGGAATTCTCCATAGGGTTTTCTTTGAGGATCAAAAGATCGGCAAAAGATCCCTTGCGCAGGGTACCCACCTCACCTTCCGGATAGGGGTCCTGGTAGGTGCACAGTTTAAACAGTTCATGGCAGTTACCGGTGGCCTGCTTGAGTGCCTGGTAGGCACCAAATCGTTTGGCGCGCCATCCAAGCTCCATGGGCTGCATTTTATGGACATCCAATGTCCCGACCACGTCGGTGCCGTAAACCAGCTGATCGAGCATGCCCATTTTATCCACTAGTTCGGCTTGCACCATCAGGCCTTTGCCCACACGCTCGGTCTTCTGGTACTGAATCTCCGAGTCAAGGGGGATTTTCCGCTCCGCGATCATCTCGCCCACCGCGTATTGGGGACACAACCAGATGCCTTTATCCTTGACGACTTTGGCCACTTCCTCGTTCATCAATGAGGCGTGCTCAAAACATTTGATCCCCGCCTCGGCGGCCCGCAACATGGCCGGATAAATATGGATATGGGTGCACACATAGGTTCCGTAGTCCTCGGTAGCCTGAACACAGGCTTGCATTTCTTCCAGGGTGTACTGGACCGTGTCAAGGGGATCGAAAATGGAAGAGGCGCCGCCGCCGGCCATCATTTTTATTTGAGAAGCGCCTTTGAACAGCTGCTCCCGTGTCGCCTTCAGCACATCGGGCACACCGTCGGCCACCCGGAAGAAACCATGACGCTGGACCGGGGCATCGCTGCCCACGATGGGATTTTGCCGCTGAGCCCGGTTCTGGCGGTAGTCGGAATGTCCGCAGGTTTGGGATATCGCCGATTCGGAGGGATAGATCCGCGGACCGGGTATAATCGCGTCATCAATGACCTTGTTCAGGCCTACCGTCGGGCTGGCCACGTCCCGCACGGTGGTAAAACCCCGATAGAGCATGTCGTGGGCCAGTTGACCGGAGCGTAGGACCACCTCCTCGGTGGTCATCTGGTCCAGCGTGGCGAATCCGGCGGTACATCCCATGTGGACGTGGGCGTCGATCAAGCCCGGAATGGCCCAGTACCCCCGGGCATCGATCAAGTCATCAAAACCGGCTTCGGGGATTTCCTCCTGAGAAATATCGATCACCAGCTTGTCCTCGATAACGATATTTGCGGACTCGGTGATTTTGTTGTTGATGCCGTCGAATACATGGACATTTCTTACTAGCACCTTCATACACCCTCCTATTGTTGTGCGGTTTCAGGTGAATTCCCGACATAATGCCGGCTCACAGCCTGTGATTCACCGGCTTTTTACTTTTTGTTCAGCCCAAACAGCGACGCTAACCCGTTCTTCACCACCGGGGCGATACTTATGCCGAGCATCCACTCAGGCCCAAATGAATCCGCCTTTTCAACGTAATAGTTTAACTCCACACCGAGCTTCCAGGGCCTGCCGTTCCAGACCACCGTTTTGCCGGCATTGATCTGCAAGGGCACGGTCCACTGTTCGCCTTCCCAGTCGTAGGTAATGGTCGGCCCCGAGCCGACGCTCCAGCCGCCGCCGGGCAGGTAGGTGTAGAAGGCTTGGATGGAAGTCAGGCTAATATCGGCATCCCCGGAGCCGCCGATATCCCATTGGTGATTCGGGAACAATCCATAGACGTGTTTGGTACTCGCCTTGCCGATGAGCAGTTCCGGTCCCAGGGTCCAGCGGTCTGATCCCAGGTCGTTGGTTGCCGTCGGCAGCGACGTAATGAAACCGTAGGCCAGCAGGAGGCCGCCATCGGTCTTGGGAGCGTATGCCAAATCAAAGGCAATGTCACCGAGGCCAGATTCTCCCTCAAATCCGCCCCCAGCCAAGTCGGGGACCGGCTGATCGACGAATATTGGCACCGCCGGCCGCCAAAGGATTTTATCGCCGCTGCCCAGGACAAAGGGAAGACCGGGCTGAAAAAGAAGGGTGTAGCTCCATTGATCATCGGCTTCGGGGAGATCGCCTTCGAACCAGCGAAACTGGTTCTTGAATTTCAGGGTGGCCACGGCGGTATTGGGATTGGAGAGTTCCGCGGCCAGTTCATCGGCGGAAGGCGCGGCGGCGCCGGCTTTGGCATCCTTCGGTTCACCCTTGACCACAATTCCCCCTTCGGTGACCTTGAACTCGGCCTCAGTCCCGGAGGCAACATCCCGCGCCCGATAGAGATCAGGATTATCGCTGTTGCGTTCCAAGAAATAACAAAGGGTCTCCCCCCTGACGCTCACGCAAATTTGGTCATCACCCTTTACCTCCCAGGTTCGCGGGATATCAGCACCCCAGGCCGACAATACTCCTGTACCGTCCGGGAAGTATTCCCCCCGGCTGATCTCGCCTCCCGCCAAGGTTCGCTCCGCCTTTAGTCCGCTCATGAATTCCTTCAGTTCATCGGCGCCGGTGACGGGGATCCACTCGTTGGCATGGGCATTTAAGGTGATACCTGCCAGCAGCAGCGAGGATAGTAATAGAATAGTCAAACGATTCACTTAGGTCTCCTTATATGTAAATAGGCGGTGTTGTTCCGAAGGTTCAGGCTCGAGTGTTATTTTGAACATTTCCATATGTGCTTTTATAGCGCCAGACGCAGTCGTAGCCCGAAGGCCCATAAATCGTCCTCTGCTTCGTTCAAAGCCGGGTCAATGATGTACTGCACCGATGGGGTGACGGCCAGCTCTTTGGTGAGCTGATAGCGCCAGAACAGTTCGGTGGTGTACTGGTCGTCGGCACCTTCGAATGAGATCCGGTTGGGTTTGCCCCAGTTGAACCCCAACCCGATGACCCCGCGCTGGGGAACGGGTTGGTAACCCACACCCACGGTTACAGACTTCTCCAGCAGACTGCCGCTATCCTCGGTATAGCCGCCCCGCACAAAGGGCAGCCACTTGTCGGCGATCCAGGCCTGCCAGGAGGCGTTGAGTCCCCAGCCGTCGGGCGTGCCGTTGGCCCGATCGTCGATGTGCCAGAAGGTGAGGTGCAGGTTGTCAAAATAGATTTTGTCCTGACCGGGGGTGAAGCCGATTTCCACCCACTTGAAGAAATCGCTCTCGTCGGCAATGGAATCGAATCCCTCGAAGGGGTCGGTGGGGTCCGAGTTGGCGTCGGCGATGCCGGCCTGCAGGTACACCCGGTCGGTAACCATACCGCCCAGGGCCGCACCCAGGGTGGCGTCGTTGGGCAAATCGGCTGTCGCCGAGCCGGTGGAGAAGACGAAGTTGTTGAACCCGGTCCAGGGGCTGGCCAGCAGGTAAACATCCACGAAGTCGGTGACATCCAGAAACCCGGCCACGGCCGCACCCTTGCCGCCCGCAAAATACTGTTTCCAGTAGAGGTTGGTCAGGCGGTTCTGCTGATTGCTGAAGGGCGGCTCGAAGATCCCGGCATAACCGCTCGCGAACCCCAAATCGCTTGGGGGGATGTCGCTGTACCGGTGGCGGTTTTCGATTTTCCAGTTGAGACTGCCCTTGTTGGGGCCGCCACGGTTTACCATGTCCCAGAAGCCGAAGAAGCGCACCATGCCGCTGCTGGCGCTGTCTTCACCGGGTCTGTCGCTCACGCCCATGATCAACGCACTGTAATCGATGCTCCAGTTGAACCCGGTCTTTTCGGCCACGCCGTCCCGCCAGGAGCGCAGGGGGGTCAGCAGGCGTGATTCATAGAGCGGATTGACCTCGCGGTCCAACGTGATCCGGTTCTCGACCTCGTTGGTGCTGAGCAGGGCTTTAACGTCGTTCTCGGAAGCGGTTTCTCCGGCCCACCCGGTTACCGCGAGACTGAGGAGAACGATTGGCAGATACCTTGAAATTGGTTGCTTCATCTCATTTCCTTGATATGATGGGTTTGCTTAATCCTGTTTTACCGTCCTCGCCGATCACCTTGAGCGTGACTTGGGGTGATGGTTTGGTTTCCCAGTCGATCTCCACCAAGCCGTTGTAGCCTCTCCACCCGTCGGTGTGGATAACACTTTCGATGGAGACATGACCTCTGATCACCTTGATCAGAGAGGCTTTAGAGGCATCGGAAACAATTTCGGTATAGACTTTATCGTTCCTTTTAAAGATTCCAAAAACAATGGTCTTACTTCCGGCACCACGACCTCTTTTACCTCAAACCCGGCGGGGACCAAAGTAAGATTCATCGAGTTCGACCACCCCTTTGAAGGGGGTTTGGTTTTCACTTTCCTGAGCCAAGCGTTTACGCAATTTCAGGAAAATAGTGTTAATACTTCTGACACTGACATGGGTCAATTTGGCAGTGTCAGAAGCGGTAAAATCGAGGGCAAAATAGCGCAGAATTAGTCTGAATTTTCGCTCTGATATTTTACCATATTTTTGATAACGATTTTTTAATGGCATATCGGAAGCTTAGCACATTTTTTATGCTTTTTGCTTCCTAAGCTCCTTTACAATTTACAGGGGATACTTGCCTCGGGTGTTCGGCTGCTTCGTTGGGCGAAAGTGGGGATGATCCCCCTTCACGATTGTGTTTTTATAGACAAGCCCGTCCTTCATGATGAAATCCAGTTTTTCTTCATCCAAAATGAGTTTGATGTCATCCAGCGGGTTGCCTTCCCACAAAAGTAAGTCGGCGTAAGCGCCTTTTTTGATAGTACCAAGTTCATATGTGGGATATGGATTCTTTGGTCCCGACCACTTGAGGACGATACCAGCGTTTCCTGTCCAGTGCTTCAGTGCTTGAGCCGGTGTATAGCCCGCATCGACGTTACATGTGACGTCTTCCTTGATGCGCTCAACAAACGGGATGCCGAACATATCAGAACCACCAATAGTGAAAATGTCATGCTTATTCATCAATTTGGCCGCATTCCGTGCGCCCTTGCCAACGGCAACGCCCTTCATTTTCTGCTCATGGGAGAAAAATCCGGGCATGCCATCATAATCGCCAAAAGTATTGACACTCATAAAGCACTGAAAACTCCAAACAATCTTCTCCCCAGCGACTTGCATTTTTTTCATTCGTTCTACAGTCGGTTCCGTTATCAGGAAGCCGTGCTCAAAAGAACGCACCCCCAAATCGAGGAGCCGGTTGTAGGAGGCGTCATGATAAGCATGCGTCGCCACATAGGTGCCGTTATCGGCCGCGATTTCCACAGTGCGTGCCACTTCGTCTTTGGCAAGGCCCATGATCTCGAGAGGGTCAAACTCGCTGGCGACCCCACCACCGCCCATAACTTTGATAAACGCAGCGCCCCGCCTGAGATTGTGCCGAACGGCCATCGTTACCTCGTCTGGACCGGATACAGACCAACTGTTTTGCGTTCTTTGGGTCATGTCCATGTGATTATTTAGAATTTCTGGCGGAACATTTCGACCTGCCCAGTCGCCATGGCCGCCAATTTGGGATATGGATCCACCTGAGGAGTAAATTCGCGGCCCCGGTATTTGGCCCATATCAATCGCTTTGGCAATATCCAAAGGATCTCCGGCAATATCACGCACGGTGGTAATGCCTTTTAAAAGCATGTTGTTCACGATGTGATGCTGAGCAAAGGCGCCGGCACCAGCGTCATCCCACCTCGTCTGGAAACTGGCCGTTCCTTCTGGCGCGTTGAGCATGATATGCGAGTGCATGTCGATCAGTCCGGGTGTCATAGTCCTTCCGTCACCATCGACGACATATGCGGTAGGGGCATTGATGAATTTACCCACCTCCTTTATATAGTTGTCCTCCACCAGGACGCTCATGTTTTCCTGAAGTTTGTCACTAAAACCGTCGAAGATATTAACATTTGCAAATAATATCTGTATCGGCTTCTTTTCTTCGTCGGCCTGCACCGATGGCAGCGTGAGAACCATCGCCAAAACTAGTGTTGCCAGCGTTGTGATAAATACGTTCTTGTTTTTCATTATTCCTCTCCTCTTTTTTGTTAGCGTTTATGATTTCAAGATTGAAAATCTTGCCGTGGAATGCGTTTATTCTACTGCTCATATGGCTTGACATCACTGGCAATCAATGAATAGCCCACATCGATGTCAGAGGCGCCATCCACCAGATAAAGGTTCTTTGTTGCCACCTTGACTGCCATCTCACCGGCAACCCAAACCGGCGTGAACCGTCCGGCATTTTCAATACCTTTCTCCAGCTTGACATAGACGATCTGGTTGGGCGGCGGCGGCGGGGTATGGATGCAGGCCCCGACCCAGGGTACCAGCAAAAACTCGGTGACCTTCTTATCGGAATACTCCAGCGGCAATGCGTAGCCGGGCATGCGGATCTGTTGGCCGTCCAGGTCGTCCACAACGGTATAAGCCCTCTGGCGTCGCAGTTCCTTAATTTCTTCACGCCGAGACAGCAGCCCGTTTATGTCGATGCCGGCGGCTTGGAGAACCGTTTCAGCTTCCTCGGCGTCTTTGCGCATCGATGCCGAAAGCGTTTTGCTCTTCCTATCCTGAAGCGCCCTTACCCTGGCCACTGTACCCAGCTGATAGAGCTGCTCTTGGGTCAACGCCGCGAAGGGGTCCTCGAATTCGACCTTCTTGAGCAGATCTTCCCAGCCCAACTGCTGCATTTGTGCGGCAACAGCGGGGACAGCCAAAGCAACCACAAAAAGTAATGTTGGAAATAAATTAACAAACGATTTTTTCATCCTGACACCTCCTGATTAAAAACTCGAAATCCGAAAATCCAAATTCCGCAATCCTTAGACCCGGACCGTCATCCCATCCGTCAAAGCATGTCGGTAGATCCGATATCCCGGGATAAGCCCAATGATGATACCCGCCGCACACACGGTCCCCATTAAAAGCATTTCAAAGGTTGACAAGCCGGTAATGCCGATCAATAAACCGAATCTGGAAGCGATGACTGGCTGGGCAACGATTAGAAGCAGGTATAGAAGCAAAATTCCGGACGTCATGCCTATGATGGAGATGAAACCGGCTTCGC
>Ga0316197_10001928_pt1 | contig 14790 bp, 14 predicted proteins | sample OudBiesiAoxic_MG_FD_204939 | JGI IMG/M metagenome (GOLD analysis project Ga0316197, IMG submission 204939) | Coastal sediment microbial communities from Oude Bieten Haven, Netherlands - site A oxic | ecosystem: Environmental > Aquatic > Marine > Coastal > Sediment | place: Netherlands...
GCTGGAATTCATGCAGGCCGGCTTCGCGCTGCATCAGGCTTTTCTGCAGGGTTTTCTGCCGGTAGCTTTCATCGTCATCTTCATTGAATAGCACCAGTGCAGGAGCAATGCTGTTGACCTTTACCTTCGGCGCCAGGCGGGCTGAAGAGGACAGTGTCAGGTTATCCATGGCAGCCTTGCTGGCGGCATAGGCGCTGTGCTTCTGACTGCCGCAACTGCTCACATAATCACCGATGTGAATAATGTCAGCATGTCCCTGCGAACAATTCAACAACAGCTCTTCGAATGCTCTGTTCAGCTGGTAGGGCACGCTGACATGTATCTGCAGCATGCGTTGTATAATCTCAGCGGCGGGCAACTCCGCACCATCAGGTATCCATTCAGAGGCATTATGAATAATTGCCCGCAAGTTTTTATGCCGGGCGGTAATCGATTCGATCAAGCGGTTGATCTGTGACTGTTGATTGAAGTCACACTGGTAAAGAACAGCCCCTTTTTCGCTCAGTTCGGTCAATGACGGGTAATGCGAGCGGTAGGTGCCGATGACAGGCATGCCGCGATTGAGGAAGGTCTGCGCTAGATGCAAACCCACTCTTCGACCGACGCCAGTGATAAGGATTGGGTCGTTGTCCAGGGCAGCGGCGTCCTTCATTCAACAATAATCCGTTTAAGGGTTGAGGAATTCAGCGCGAGTATGGATGTTTTCCTTGAAACATCCTCCCAGGGCCGTTGTGCTGGTTTTTGAATTGGTATCCATAACACCGCGAGACTTGACGCAATAATGCGTAGCATTGATGCTGACCGCAACATCATCAGTCTCCAGCAGCGCCTGCAGTGCGACCAGGATCTGTCCTGTTAAGCGTTCCTGCACCTGCGGGCGCTGGCCAAAAAAGCGCACGATTCGATTGATCTTGGATAAGCCAATGATTTTATCCTTCGGTATATAGGCCACCTTGGCAACACCATCGATGGTAACAAAATGATGTTCACAGGTACTGGTCAGGTCTATATCCTGTATTTTGACCATTTCATTGGCACCCATTTTATTCTCGATCAGCGAAAGCTTGGGGAAGCGAGAATAATCCAGCCCTGAAAATATCTCGTTTACATACATCTTGGCGATACGATGGGGTGTTTCTGCCAGGCTATCGTCGGACAAATCAAGTCCCAGCGTCGTCACTACTTCGGCCATCAGTTTCCTGATGCGTTGATATTTCTGTTCATTGTTCAACCGCGTATTAATCATCGGTGTTTCCAGCCCATGCTCGATCAGGGTATTCCTGACCAGTAGGGCTTCATGGCTCATATTAGCCGAAGTACTATCAATGTGTTTTTTCAGATAAACAGGATTAGGTGTCATGAGGCTTTCTCCATCAGGGTAAGTTGTGGTGCTTGTTCTGTATCGTATTCGAGGCTGAGTGAGACCGAGTCGGCAAAGCGCAGGGCATGCGGTTTATCGATTGTGACGCGCGATGAGACCACATCACGGTGTGATGAGCAGATCTCCAGCACATCAGCGACCAGTTTTTCCAGTAACAGGAAGTTGCCCTGCTCGACGTGTCGGATTACCTGCTTGGTAATCGTTTTATAGTTCAGCGCACCATGCACCTGGTCGTTCAAGGTTGCTTCAGATAGCGCATACCTGATTTCGATATTAATCACCACATCCTGTCGTTTATCTTTTTCTTCGGGATTAAATCCAATAAAGGTACGCAATCGAAGATTGCTGATATTGATGGTTGCCTGAGAAGGACGCATATTTTTATCCACATAAAGATTTTGGATTTACACCTTATTCCATCCAGGGTGAAACCATTGTCAAACCGGTGTGAAGGAAATGTGAAGAGTCGCTGCAAAAGCACTAGAAGTTTTCCATGACAATGGCTGTAAAATTGAGCAGGTGACCTGGGGTGTTAACAAGCCCCTGATAATTTCAAGATCTTAATCCTGGTCAATGCGTGATACTGTAATGAGCATCCGACAAGGACTATTATTAACAGGCCTTCAAGTGAAAGTGGGTATTAACTTACGCTAACGAGTGAATGCGATGTTTTGTCACAATAGCGAGAAATGGCTGTATAAACTGAATGAGGATTACCGCTGGCAGTCACCGTTTCTGCAGGACAGTGACTGGGCATTCCAGGACCACACAGGCAAAACACGGCTGAAATTAATGCGCGACGGTACTATCGTCGTAATACAAGGTTATGCCTGGGATGGCTGCACGCCCAAGTTCTGCCTGCTGGATATTCTGATTGGTACACCCGACGGTGTCATAGATGTGGAATCCGTTCATCCCAAGACCTGGCATGCGTCACTGGTACACGATGCCCTGTGCCAGTTTCTTCCTGCCGGGCTGCCGATGAGTCGGGCACAGGTCGATGAATGCTTCCTCAAGCTGATGCAGGAAAGGCAGTTTACCCTGCGGTATATCTATTACGCCGCCGTCAGGCTTTTTGGCTGGCTGACCAAGCCGCTGACGATAAAAATACGCAACATCCACGGCGGAAAAAAAGTTGAACTGTCAGGGCAATAGATCACTCGTTTTATAATTTTCACACCAGGTAAAGCCTTAATCCTCAGTCTTTAATCTTTCGTCTTTCTCCTCTATCTCATCCAGCCACTCACCTATCGCGTTCTCATAGCCCGGCTGACTAAGCACAAAACCATAATTATGATCACCCATCATCTCGACAAAACGTTTTGGCTGGTTTGCTGACTGGTAGACTTTTTTACCCAGCAGAAATGGCATGATCTCATCATCGGGGCTGTGCAGCACAAGCACCGGGTAAACTACTTTTGACACTTTTTTTGCGGAATTAAAGTCATAACGCATTAATAACAGGTGTGATAATAACGGAAAAACCGAGCGGGCAAAGTCTTTCGCTGAACTGAAGGTCGATTCGAGAAGCAAGCCGCGTGCCTGAACGCGGGCTGCCAGGTCAGTGGCAACGGCGCCGCCGAGAGAACGTCCAAAAATCAAAATATTATCGGCTGAATAACCTCTTTCTTTGCTGAGGTAGCGCCATGCCGCACTGGCATCCAGGTACAGGCCTCGCTCATCGGGTTTGCCCTGGCTTTTGCCATAACCCCGGTAGTCAACAATGAAAACATTCAAGCCAAGCCGGTGAAATATTTCAACCGAATCGCGACGGTGCGAGATATTGCCGGCATTACCATGAAAAAAGAGCAGTAGCTGCTTCGACGACTGATGCGGGATATACCAGCCGTTAAGCAGCACACCATCGCTTGTTTCAAATGTGACATCTTCATATTCAAGGTCCCAGTCCACTGGTGTTTGACGCATATCACGCATGGGATAGAAAATCATCTGCGACTGCTGAAAATACATAAATACATTAAGTGCCAGCAAGCTGAGGATAATGATAATCGCGTAGTTAATGATTGCCCCTTTCATACCTTAATGATCTTGGTTCAAGCCGTTTTATTGTCTGTGCCATTTGTCTTCCGATTGCTGCTGAATAACCGGTGCAGCAGCAGGGCAATGACAGCACCAAGACTGGCATAAGCCATGTCCTTTTGTGTATCCCATACATCTCTCTGAGTAATAAACTGGTCGCAATCCGGCTCACGGCAAAAGACGATCATGGCCAGCCATTCGAGTATCTCGTACCAGCCGCTAATAGCGCCAATGAAAAGAAAAGAAATAAGGTAACTTAGATTCCTCGAGTACCCCTGGTGATAAAAAACTTCGAAGAAAGACATGAAGACCATCAAGCCAAAAAGGAAATGAACAAACTGGTCATAATAGTTCCGATCCGAACCGATACAGGCTGATAGCCAGTCTAAACAGTTTATCTTCTCGTAGGTATAGTGCGCGCCGAACAGGTGCAGAATGACGAATATTGTCAGGATAAGATAGGTGCCATTGCTGAAATGGTATTTGCTGTCCAGCCACAGCACAACCGGGAAAATAGCAGCAACGATAATATTTTCCATTGCCCAGATACCGGCATGAACCGGGTTGATCGCCAGCAACAGCCAGGCCAGCACAAAAATACCGGTGACGATTTTTTTAAACATTACCCACCGTGTGATCGGGTCGTGACAGGGCTATGATGCAGGAAAAAATACTCTGTGTCATTACATGGGAAAAGAGTATGGGAAAAAGGCGATGCCTGTTTAGGTTAATCTAAAAATATAAACCATAAAATATGTTTAATAAAAGGAGTCTATACCCATCGCTACTGCGTGTTTAATCATAACGTCACCTTTAAAGCAAAAAAAAACCTTGACGAGTATCATTTAAAGAGCTGCTGAGATGTTTAAGAGTGATGAATGACACATTAAGTGTTACATAACAACCTGGCATCTGATTCATCTTCATTTCTCTTTATCTTTATTTCTTCCTGCTCGTTTGCCGGATGATCTGAATGTGTAGATGCATTCTTTTTGCCAGGTGCCAGATCAGTAACAATAAGCTTATTGCTGTCAGGCAGATAAGCAGATAAAACTGGTTATACGTCAGTGTTGGTGAATTCTTCAAATAGGCCAGTCTCGAATCTACCAGGTAGCGCTCTACAACGGTTCGAACATCCTGTGGTGTGATGCTTTCCAGGTGAGACTCCTGGTCAACATATGATTCATTCGTATCAAGTTCATACAGGTAATCAATATAAAAATCAGCAATGCTGCTATTCGATTCCAGGCCGCGTGCCCAGCTGCGCAATAATGATTTGATCGTCTTTGCAATGTCATCATCCGTGACATCGCCTTTGCGTAATTTTTCTACCTCATCATGTATTAGCTTTAGCACTTTATCCTCATGTTTTGTACTGACCTCTGCACTTAGGTGGAGAACACCGTCTTTCCTGTTCTGAATAAGCTGGGCAACCGGTGCATAGGTTAAGCCTGCCTGCGCACGGATATTTTCATATAGACGGTTTGATAAGTATTCTTCTATAACAACCAGCACATAGTAATCGGTTGAATCATAACCCCTGGTGCGGTAGACCAGCCCGGAATTACTGTTTTGTCCGACTATCGGTTTCAGTGAACTGGAGTAGCTGACGGGGCCTTGATTAAAATCCTCTGCTACAGGAATATTTCGCTCGACACTTTTTCTCTTGAGCTTACCGAATCCGAGCTGAATTTGTTTTTTTATTGAATCCGTGTCGAAATCCCCGGTCACTACAAGCGTCATATTATTGGGAACGTAGTAGTATTTATAGGCATCCAGGATATCTTTAAACTCGATGTCCTTGAGCGTATCCAGGGTATTGCAGTATGAACGGCTGCCTTTAAGGATTTCCTTCCTGCTCTTATGGCCAGCAGTACTGACTATTTCATGCTTATATAAAAATTGCCTTATGATGGAGGGTTGTCCTCCCATTTCCCGGTAGACAATAGTTCGCGACAGATCAAAGTTTTCTTCAGTGATAACAGAGTTAGATATTATTTCGCTGAGCGTCTCTAAGGCCACGTCGGTATGTTCACTGAATATATCCATTTCATATACGGTGCTTTCGTCATAGGTGTAAGCATTCCAGTCGCCACCATGCTGCTTCATTAATTCATCCAGTTCACTCTCCGTGTGTTTCGTCGTACCGGTAAACAAGAGATGCTCCAGAAAGTGCGCCGTGTCCAGTTTGTTACAGGGGAAATCAAAACTGCCGACACCGACATCCAGGCGTATTGCTACATTACGGGCACCATGACGGGGATTAAGTATGACGCGCAATCCATTATCCAGATTATAGATAGCGGGGTCGTAGAGACCCTCTGGCGTATACTTCGAGGCAAGTGAATCTGCAGATATCGTCAGACCGCTAATGCCCAGTATGCACAACAATACTATGTGGATGATAGTTGAATGGGAATATGATCTAGTAGGTTTATTAATAACCATAATGTACTTTTCATCAATTTTCGTAACAGGTGTTACGTGGTACCTATAACGAACGATTTCTACTTCGTTATTCCGGCAGAGTCCGGAGTCTATGTTTTTCGACAGTATACTGGATGCCGGTTCAAGTCAGGCATAATGATGAAAAGTTAGTGGAGCAGAAGTGCTGTTACGTAAAACTTTCCTCTTTCCTCCTTAGCCTTTTGTCTGCAGGCTTTTTGATATGCTTATCCTTCGCCTGTGTGCATATACTTATCAAAGTTCGAAATATAGTCATCAACATTCGCTTCCAGCATTTTGCGATATTCAGCCACAAAATAATCGATGGTTTCTTCCTTTGCATCAGCCATTTGTTCCTTGCTGGTCCAGCCACGTGCGCTTACCCATGCATTGAATCTTGCTACAGCATACATAAATGATGCGTTCACTTTTTCACTTCCAACCTGTTCTGATATCTGCCCATTCGACAGGTCGATATGTGCATCAGCTCGTTTAAAAAATTGCTTATCTTCGTCTTGCATTCATTGCTCCTTACAGTATGAACGGTCGCATCACCTGTACAATTAAGGTGATGCGCAACATGTCCTTGTTGTTCATTCCTGGTATATGGGTTGCCAGGTATTGTTTACTTTAGTTTGTCGAGTACTGCTATTGCCGCCAGTTCTGATGATGCCGGGTTCTGACCGGTTATCAGGTGGCCGTCGGTAAGTGCATAAGGGTGCCAGTCATCCCCCTTGGAGTAATTCCCACCTTTTGCTTTCAACTCATCCTCCACCAGGAATGGCACTATTTCCGTAAGTTGAACGGCGTCTTCTTCGCTATTGCTAAAACCTGTCACGGACTTACCTTCGACTAAAGGGGAACCCCCGGATGTTTTTGTGTGTTTGAATACGGCGGGTGCATGACAAACAGCTGCAACCGGTTTGCCGGCAGCATACATCGATTCAATCAAAGCGATAGAGTTGCGATCTTCTGCCAGGTCCCACAGTGGCCCATGTCCGCCAGGATAAAATACCGCGTCGTAATCCTCGGCTGAAACATCAGCAAGCTTCACCGTATTTGCCAATGCAGATTGTGCATCCTGATCTTCCTTGAAGCGACTGGTGGCATCAGTTTGAAAATCGGGTTCATCACTCTTCGGGTCCAGCGGTGGCTGGCCGCCATCAGGTGAGGCAAGAGTGATGTCTGCACTGGCATCTTTGAATACGTAGTAAGGGCTGGCGAACTCCTCTAGCCAGAACCCGGTTTTGTGTCCTGTGTCACCGAGCTGGTCGTGTGATGTAAGTACCATGAGAATTCTCATCTTGTTTCTCCTTGTTGTGTATTCATTACGTAAATTAATGTTCAAAAAGTCATAATTTCAGTTATATCTTCGGCAGCTGATACTATTTAGTTAATATCAATCGCGTGGTCCGATGCTTTTAACTACGTGGATTCCTTGTTATAGATCACCGGCATCTGTCCCTTCCACTTGTTCCATGTCAGGTCATCAGTGATCAGTTCCGCCATGAAGTGACCGACGTTGATTCGACTTGTCTTGCCCGAATCAAAGATCGCGCTTCTAATCGGTGACGGATGTACTTCGTACTCGGTGACCTCAGTTTCATCTATCAAAGTGTCAGGTCGAACCGCTGCCCATTCGATCACCGCATCATTCTGGCCAATCCGACTGCGCAGATAATCCGCCGCCTGCTCGTTGTCCACATGCGGAGGCACCATCACGCGGATAAGCCCGATAACGCACTTCTGGCCAAATGAAATCGGCTCGGAGAGATCGCGGTTGCGGTTGCCGGTGGTGTTCATGAGCACAAATTTGACCGCTGCATCGGCCTTGTTGGCCCTGATGGCATCGCACAATCGGCGAGTGGCATCGGTTACCAGTTTGCGCGGGTGGCCATACATCCCTTTAAAAGTCATGTTGTGCCCGAGACACGAAGCAACTGCATCACAGCCGCTGACATGCTGCGCAATCTCGGCATCGCTGAGATCAAGAACGCTTGCATGGATCACAGACAGGTTATCGTGTTTCCTTATGTTTTCAGGCAGCGAATCTGGTGATCGCACAATGATTTTGACGTTCTCTCCACGATAGAGCAGCTGCTCCACCAGCAGTCGCCCGGTCGCTCCGCTTGCGCCAACTACAAGTGTTGTCATTATATCTCTTCCGAAAGTAAGGCTACCATATCAATACTTAATCCAGATTGCCCTGCTGCCGATAAACTTACGTTAGCAACTCTTTTGCACATGTGGGGTGAATATTGCATTGGTTTATGAGTGTCCTGGCAGCTTTTCAATAAGCACCTTGTGAGTATGTGAGTTCATAGCTATGAGAGTAAACCTCAAAGATTAGCCCAAAGGGGTCTTCAACATAGACCATCCTGTAAGGTTTTTCTCCGGGATAGTATTCCCGAATAGGCATTCTTTGCTTGCCGCCGTGTTCTACAATTTTTTCAACAAGACCTTCTACATCTGGATCCTGAACACAGAAATGAAAAGTACTGGTTTTCCAATATTCAAAGTCCTTGGGGCTCTCATTGTTTTTAAACTCAAACATTTCAACGCCAATCTTATCTCCTGTAGACATGTGGGCTATTTTGAAAGAGCCCCAGCCGCCACCAAAAACATCAATACACATTTGTCCTATCGGTGTATCTGACTCTTCAGTAATGACGGTGGGTTTCATTATTGGATACCAGCCCATAACATTACTGTAAAATTCGACTGCTTTCTCCACATCAGGCACCGATATGCCAATATGTGAAAATGTTCTTGGATAAGTACTCATGGGCAGTCCTTTTTTAAGGTGTTAGCAGCGATATATTGCAGCTTTGTGAGCGGGCTTTTACGAGGTAATCAACCAGGGCAGGCCGCAGAAGTACTGCCCGGGTTGATTTGTCTTGCCAGGCGTTATTACTGATGCTTGTGTTCAGGGTAATAGGGCAGCAGGGCTTCAATGCTTTGCTTTAACATGGATGCATATTTCATATCAGCATTCTGCTTGGTCTTCATCGCTGCAACAATGACTGCATGATGCTTAGCCAGGCGTTCAGCATAGTCTTTTGCATCAGTCTTTACCCGCTGCGTCAGGAAGTAGTCACTGATCGTCGAAATAATGTTCTGTGAATGCGATTCTTTATTCATCACCCAGCGAACCATCTGGTTTTGAGATTGTGCATCTGACTTGCCTGCCAGCTCAGCGATCAGCTTGGTTGCCTTCTCTGCCGTTGCAGCGTCTTCAAGCATGGCTTTCACCCGCGCATGATCATCATAGATACCGCAGGGGATCTGGCAATGAGAAAAAGCGGGCTGCATCACAAGCAGGCCAGAACCGACAACAGCAAAAGTGATAATCAATAATTTTTTAAGTCTTTTCATGATTCGTCTCCTTGGTGGTTTTATTTGTATATAGATAGAATGAGTAAAATATCATCAATACCATTATAACTACAGATTCTATCAATGCTTCTATGATATGCCTGTCATGCCGCGTAAATATAGTTAAGATGTGTGAGGGATTAGGCGCATGTATTACGTTTTACGATTTAGGTGTTACGTGATCATAAAATGACCAATACGCTGAATTTGACTTTATCGCGGCGGGGACGCCGCTCCTACAGTTAGAGATTGCTGTTAGTTGTTACAGATCAAGCTTCCTTCCTTCGTCCTTCATCCATCTTTCCTTTTTCCTCTTTCCTTTTTCCTCTTTCCCCTTAGTCCTTAATCCTGAATCCCCCCTTTCACCCTCATTTCACAGGAGCGCATGTAACATGCTTTTCGTATACTGTTACGTTCTATCCTTCGATAGATATAAATAGAGCCAGTCTTTCCCGGGTTAATATTGTAAAGCACAAGCTATACGATAACGCGAGTAAGCAGAAGGCAGGCAATGATTGAAATATAATCGTGAAATCACCCATGTGTATTTCGCCGATAATCGGCGGCGCTGCTGGGTGGTGAGGTGATTCGGATAACATGCTAAGAGTCGAAAATTTAGCCAGGCAGTATTCCACTGGCGACAAGCGACAAGTGGTCTTCGACAGGCTGACATTCAGCGTTGAGAAGGGCGAAACGGTCGCCTTGCTGGGTGCCAGTGGCAGTGGCAAAACCACGCTGCTTAACTTGATTAGCGGCATCGACACGCCGGACAGCGGGAATGTGTTGCTGGACGGTGTCGATGTGCATGCACTGGCTGAACCTGAGCGTACTCTGCTGCGACGCCGGCATATCGGATTTGTGTTTCAGTTTTTCAACCTGATCCCGACCCTGAAAGTGGGGGAGAATGTGGCACTGCCGCTGGAACTGCTGGGTGAAGACGACAACGACGCACAACGGCGTGCCGCCGCGTTGCTTGATGATGTTGGGCTTGGTGGTCTGGCGGGACGTTACCCGGAAACGCTGTCCGGCGGTGAACAGCAGCGTGCCGCGATTGCCCGCGCACTGGCGCACAGGCCGACCCTGTTACTGGCTGACGAACCCACCGGCAACCTCGATGAAGACACCGGCGACCGTATCATCGAACTACTGACCGGCCTGGCTCGACAGCAGGGCACAACGATGCTGCTGGTAACGCACAGCAACCGCGTCGCGCAGGCAGCCGATCGAGTGCTGCGTCTTAGTCATGGCCATATAGCGGCAGACTGATTGCCGTGAGGTTATTTTCACCATTACTGCTACGCGCCGGGCTGCGCTATATGCTGCGTCATCGCTGGCAGGGTCTGCTGGCAGTCTCAGGTATTGCACTGGGTGTCGCAGTGGTGTTGGCAGTGGACCTGGCTAACAGTGGTGCGCGTGCAGCTTTCGAGTTGTCAGCACAGCAGTTGCAGGGCAAGGCCACACATCGCCTGGTCGTTCCCGGGGCATCGCTGCCGGATGATGTGTATGTCGACCTGCTGCGCCAGCCCGGCGCACCGCCGATGGCACCGGTGGTTAATGGCTGGGTTGAGGTAGAAGGTGGCAGTGGACGTTATCAGCTGGTCGGTTTTGACCTGTTTGCCGAGGGGCCATTTCGCAGCCAGCTAACCGAGGTCGCGAATCGCGCAGGCTTTACCAGCGACTGGTTGACCCAGCCCGGCGCACTGGTCCTCGGTGCAGCAGCGGCCACTGCGCTCGGTGTTGATACAGACGATACACTGAGCATCATCTATCGAGGTAAGCCTTCAACGCTCAGTGTGCTGTATATCGAAGCGGGTCAAAGCAGGGCGGCGGATGACCTGCTGCTGGTGGATATCGCCACCGCTAAATCGGCATTGGCACTATATGACCAGCTCAGCTACGTTGACCTGATTCTGGATGCACCGGCCGAACAGTGGGTCAAACAACGGCTCCCCGCCAGCGTACAGCTGCAGACAGTTGCTGACCAGGCGCAGGGCGTAACGCGGTTGTCTGCGGCATTTGAACTTAACCTCACCGCCATGAGCTTGCTGGCCCTGCTGGTTGGTATGTTTCTTATCTTCAATGCCATGACCTTTTCCATGGTGCAGCGGCGCAACCTGTTCGGTCGGCTACGCGCCATCGGCGTCACACCACGCGAACTGTTCAGGCTGGTCCTGCTGGAAGCCCTGATCGTGGCGCTCGCAGGTACTGCGATTGGCCTGTTGCTCGGGGTCTGGCTAGGGCAGGGGTTGACCCGGCTGGTGGCGGCCACCGTCAGCGAACTCTATTACAACGTCAGTGTCACTGCACTGCAGCTGGACTGGACATCACTGGTCACCGCCGCCGTTCTTGGTGTCGTGGCGACACTGCTGGCAACCATGGTGCCTGCCTGGCACGCAGCACGAACGCCGCCATTAACGACATTGTCGAGGGCAGCTCTGGAACAGTCCGCTCGCCGTGGTGTTCCGCTTTGGGCTCTATTCGGGTTGCTGCTACTGCTGGCGGGCCTGTTGCTGGCGCTGGTTGTGCCGGGTGGGGTGATTCTCAGTTTCGCCGGTTTGTTCTTACTGGTACTGGGCGCGGCAATGATGACTCCGCTACTGATTCGTGCTGTGCACCGGTTGCTGACGCGTGCAGCCCTGCCCGGGATCTGGCGTATGGGCGTACGCGACCTCGATCGTCACCTATCGCGCCTGGGCATTGCCGTCGCTGCCTTGATGGTGGCGTTGTCAGCCAGCGTCGGTGTCGGTGTGATGGTGGAAAGCATGCGCGGTTCGGTCAATACCTGGCTCGGCGATCTGTTGAGTGCCGACCTCTACGTAGCAGCCGAAGGTTTTGATGAAGGGGCGCGTCTTCCTGCAGTGGTGGTGAAAGAAGTCGCCGGGCTGGGTACCGTTGCAAGCCTCAGCCGCTACCGCGATCGCACCGTGCCGCTGGCCGACCGGCAAGTAGAACTGATCGGTGCAAAACTGGCCGAAAAGTCACGCAGCGGCTATGCCTTGTTGAGCCGCACACCGTCGACATGGCAGGAGTTTGATGCCGGGGCGGTGCTGGTGTCTGAGCCGCTGGCGTATCACCTTGGCCTGGCACCTGGCACCCGCCTCGAACTGCCGACGCCGCAGGGGCCGTTGACCGTCTCGGTTGCCGCTGTGTTTCGCGATTACGCCAGCGAACACGGTCGTATCGTGATCGATGAAGCCGTTTATCTGCAGCACTGGCCTGAGCAGTCGGTAAAGACACTGGCATTGTTCGCCCGCAATGGCGATATCGAGTCTATGCGCCGCGAGGTCAGTGAACTAGCCGCACGCTACAACGTGATGATGACACCCGCTGCGGCCATACTGGAAGAATCCATGGCGGTCTTCGACCGCACCTTCCGCGTCACCGAAGTGTTGCGCGCAGTGTCGTTGATCGTCGCCTTTATCGGTGTGTTAAGTGCCCTGATGGCACTGCAGCTTGAACGAGGCAAGGAGTACGCGGTACTGCGTGCGCTTGGTCTGACGCGTGGCCAGATTGCCGGGCTGATCAGCGGTGAGTCACTGTTGATGGGATTCCTGGCGGCCTGTGTAGCAATACCCACTGGTATACTGATGGCCTGGGTGCTGATCGAGTCGGTACAGCGGCGCGCGTTTGGCTGGACCATGCCATTCAGCATCGATAGCGCTCTGCTGCTGCAGACGCTGCTGGTCGGCCTGCTCGCTGCCGGTCTCGCCGCTATCTACCCGGCGTGGCGTTCAGCGCAGCGTGATCCTGCACCACAGCTGAGGGAAGACTGAACATGCGTTACGCCTTGCTGTTACTAACCATGTTACTGACCTTGCTGCTGCCCGCCTGTGAAATAAAGGCACCGCAGAGCACAGCGACCGTGCGCGTGGACCAGGCGATGGGAGGGCAGCCTGATGCCGGTTTTGCGCGGGCGCTGGAGCTGCGCAAGTTTCAATTCCCGCAGGATCACGGCGCACATCCTGAATTTGCCACCGAGTGGTGGTACCTGACCGGCAATCTGCAAAGTGAAGACGGGCGCCGCTTCGGTTACCAGCTGACACTATTTCGGGTTGGACTGCGTCCCGGTGAAGCGCCACAGGACTCGCCATGGCGAACAAACCAGGTCTACATGGGCCACCTGGCGGTCAGTGACATCGACGACACCAGGCATTACTCGGCTGAACGCTTTGCCCGTGCCGCGGCGGGTCTTGCCGGTGCTCGTTCATCACCTTTCGAAGTTTGGCTGGGACCCTGGTCGATACACACGGACAACGAACGGTCTTCTCTGGCCGTGTCGGCACAGCAAGATGAAATCGGTGTGTCGCTGCAATTGCAGCCAGGGAATAAGCCCATGGTGCTGCAGGGTGAAAGCGGTCTGTCTCGCAAAAGCGCCACCCCCGGCAACGCCTCCTACTATTATTCTTTAACCCGGCTGCCAACTCGCGGCGAGTTACGTATCGGCGACAAACTCTATACCGTAGAGGGCAATTCATGGATGGACCGCGAGTGGTCCAGTTCTGCCCTCGATAAGGACCAGGCCGGCTGGGACTGGTTTGCCCTGCAACTGAATGACGGCCGTGACCTGATGTACTACCAGTTGCGCAACAAGCAGGGTGGCGTGCATGATTTCAGCAGTGGAAAACTGGTGGAAAAAGACGGCCGCGTTCACACCTTGCGGCCGGGCCAGGTGACGCTCACTCCGTCACGTTACTGGCAAGCCCCAGATGGCGCGCGCTACCCGGTCAAATGGCGTATGCAAGTCGCCGACCATCAACTGGACCTGGAAGTAGAGGCGATGATCGATGACCAGCTAATGGATCACACCGTGCGCTACTGGGAGGGTGCCGTTGGCGTCACCGGCAGCCACACCGGCAAAGGCTACCTGGAGCTAAGTGGTTACGACAGCAGAAAGTAAGCAAAACATTTTAAAATATGGTTTACGATTTACGTTTTAGGTATTACGTAAGATCAAAAGCTCTATCAATAACTTAGAGATTGCCGCGTCACTTCGCTCCTCGTAATGACGAATAAAACAGAGGTTCCTTAAGATCTTTCGTAATTCGTAATACGTAACACCTAACACCTAACACCTAACACCTAACACCTAACACCTAACACCTAAAACGTAATACGTAAAACTAATTTATATCATTTGATAGTTTTCAACTGTGACTTTACGGTCTCTCGCATGGCAGTAATAGTCTCGGTAATTTTTACTGCACTTGAATCATCTGTGCCAAGCCCTTCCCAGTTTTCCTGCCAAATATTTTTCAGCTTTACTGCTTCACCGGGCAGTGGGTCAGGCATCAGAAAACTTAGATCATCGATCATTGCCACGTGCCCCCAGCCGGTGATAGGGTTTGTTTCTCTATTCGCATTTCCGTAATGCACGTGATCAGTGATAATTTGCAATTTCCCCAGTTGCACCAGGATCTCAAATGACGCCAGCCTGATATTTCGATTTTCTTCAGAGGTTTCATTGCGCCAGGTGTTATAACTCAGCGCACTGATGGCCACGGCAAGACTGATGATTGCCAACAGGTTGCGTTGTACTTGCTCCATAATAC
>Ga0316197_10001929_pt1 | contig 14786 bp, 6 predicted proteins | sample OudBiesiAoxic_MG_FD_204939 | JGI IMG/M metagenome (GOLD analysis project Ga0316197, IMG submission 204939) | Coastal sediment microbial communities from Oude Bieten Haven, Netherlands - site A oxic | ecosystem: Environmental > Aquatic > Marine > Coastal > Sediment | place: Netherlands...
GAAGAATGGGAAGCAACCCAATTGTTTTTTACCGAGAGGGATCCCAGACAGATTGAACGAGCCCGGCATAACCCCAAACACCGCATGGCCCTTGTTTTCCGCTCCTATTTAGGCCAATCGTCTACCTGGGCCAATACCGGCGAGCCTAACAGGCAGCTTGACTATCAGATCTGGTGTGGCCCTGCCATGGGTGCGTTTAACGAGTGGACCCAGGGATCATTCCTAGAAGATGTTGAAAACCGGAGCATTACCACCGTGGCGTATAATTTTTTATTCGGTGCGGCCGTGATCAACCGTTTTCAGCACCTGCGTAACCAGGGCGTACCTCTGCCGGCCGAATTAGGAACCTTTCATCCCCTGCGTGTGGCACAAATACAAAAACGACTGAAAGAAAAAATTTACGATATGGTCCAATGAAAAACTTGACGCATCAACCTTCTATCAATACATCCGTGGCGATTATCGGTATCGGCTGCTTTTTCCCCAAGGCATCAGGACTAAAGGCATTCTGGCGATTGCTGCTCCATGGGATCGACGCCATTACCGATGTGCCGGACTCCCATTGGTCGACCCAGGACTACTTTGACGCTGATCCGAAAACGGCAGACAAAATCTATTGTACCCGCGGCGGATTCCTGTCCCCCATCGATTTTGATCCCGCTGAATACGGGATCCCGCCCAACACGCTAGAAGCCACCGATTCCTCTCAGCTACTGGGACTGGTGGCTGCCAAGATGGCCCTGGATGACGCCGGCTACGGGGAAACAGGGCGGCCGTTTAACCGTGACCGCACTAGCGTGATCCTCGGAGTTACCGGCACCCAGGAGCTGGTTATTCCATTGGGCGCCCGCCTAGGTCACCCCAGGTGGCGCATGGCGTTAAAAGAAGCGGGTGTGCCCACTGATCAGGCCGAAGATGTCGTCCGGCGGATTTCATCATCTTATGTTTCCTGGCAGGAAAATTCATTTCCTGGTTTATTGGGTAATGTCGTGGCTGGCCGCATTTCCAATCGTCTCGACCTGGGAGGCACTAATTGTGTTGTTGATGCCGCTTGTGCCAGTTCCATGAGCGCCATTCACCTAGCCACTTTGGAGTTAAACGCCCATCGTTGTGATATGGTCTTGACTGGCGGAGTGGATACATTAAATGACATTTTTATGCACATGTGTTTCGGTCAAACCGGGATTTTGTCCCCTACCGGTGATATACGTCCGTTTTCCGAAGATGCCGACGGTACTTTGCTGGGAGAAGGTGTAGGAATCGTCGCCCTAAAACGTCTGGTGGACGCCGAGCGGGATAATGATCGAATTTATGCCGTCATCCGCGCTGTGGGCACTTCGAGTGATGGCCGTTCCCAGAGTATTTATGCCCCCCGGAAAAAAGGACAGGTCAAGGCGCTACGAATGGCCTATGACATAGCTGAAATCAACCCGTCCACCGTTGATTTGATCGAGGCCCATGGTACCGGTACACGGGTAGGTGATCAAACCGAATTCCAAACCCTGACCGAAGTGTTTTCACCGGCTGATCCTGATAACGTTTCTTGCGCGACGCGCTACGCGTTGGGCACGGTCAAATCGATGATCGGCCATACCAAGGCAGCTGCCGGAACAGCGGGCTTGATCAAAACCGCCCTGGCCCTGCATCACAAAACACTGGCACCCACACTTAAGGCAACCATACCAGATTCAGACCTTCATATCGAAGAAAGCCCCTTTTATCTGAACACCGTCAGCCGTCCCTGGGTATCCCCTTCGGCCCATCCACGCCGTGGCGCTGTGTCTGCTTTCGGATTTGGAGGTAGTAATTTTCATATTGTTCTGGAAGAGTATGCGTCTGGAAAAAAAGAAACAGCCTGGGACGGAAGCGTTGAAATCATCGCCTTATCGGCCGATACACCAAAAGGAATATCCGACGCACTTTCCAAATGGGATAAAAAAGCAAATCAGAGATTAACCGATGAACAGATTGCTATCCTTGCCGCTCAAAGTCGAACTGATTTCAACCCGGCCGATCCCTGTCGACTGCTTATTGTCGTAGATCGATCTTGCGGAGATGAATTTGAACTCAAAAAAGTTATCGATGATACGATAGCGGCTTTTCAAACAGCTGATCCGGAAAAACAAAGCTGGACTGCTGGAGACACCTTTTTTGGCAGCGGACCCATTTCGGGGAAGCTGGCTTTCGTTTTTCCGGGGCAGGGAAGCCAGTATGTCGACATGGCTCGAGATCTTATGTGTATCTTTCCGGAGGCTCTAAACGCCCTGGAACGGTTTAACCAATGTTTTGGAAAACCTCCTCGACTGAGCGATTATATTTATCCCTGCCCGGCTCAAAACAAGCATGATAAATTGGCCCTGGAAGAAAGACTACGATCCACAGACATTGCCCAGCCGGCCATCGGATCGGTCAGCCTGGCCATGGTTCGAATCCTATCGAAATTTGGGATTTCACCGGATACCGTCTGCGGGCATAGCTATGGCGAGATAGCTGCCATGTTAGCGGGAGGGTGGATAAATACCGACTCATTTTGCCAAATATCCATTGCCCGGGGACGTCTGATGGCCGAAGCGGGAAGAAATACCGCCGGCGATCCCGGTACCATGATGGCGGTTAAGGCGCCCCTGGCCGAACTGGACACCCTGGTCAACGCTCTCGATTCGGATGTGATTCTGGCCAACCGCAACAGCCCCAGCCAGGGCGTGCTCTCCGGCAGCCAAGCCGACATTGATGCTGCCGAAAAAAAATGCCGGGAACTAAAATTCAAAACGATCCGGCTTCCGGTGGCAGCTGCTTTTCACAGCCATTTGGTCGCCGAGGCCCAAAAACCGTTTCGTCGTCTGCTGGAAGATATCGATTTGACCCCAACAGATATCCCCGTCTTTTCCAATACCACTGGGCAAGCCTATCCGGCCGATATTGCGACTGCTCGCGATATGCTGGGGAGCCAGATCCTCAATCCGGTCGATTTTGTGGCAAATGTGGAAAACCAGTACGAAAACGGCATTCAAACTTTCGTAGAAGTCGGGCCCAGAACAGTTCTAACGGGATTGATCCGGCAGATTTTGAGAAAAAAGAACCACACGGCCATTGCACTAGACGCCTCCAACGGCAAGCGGTTCGGACTAATCGATCTGGCAAAATGCATTTGTCATCTGGCCGCACAGGGATATCCGGTTCAACTGGACCGATGGGAAAACCCACCGCCATCCGGAGAACGGCGAAAACCGATCATGCGCGTTTCCATTGGCGGAGCGAATTATGGGAACCCTCAATCGGGGAAAGGTCATACCAAGAAAGGGCGCTTGCCATCCGCCAATACTTTGAATAAACAAACGTCCACCATTTGTAAAACGCCTTTGAAAAAAGGTGACACGGATACGAATATGAATAGAAAACCAACCGATACCCATGCGCCCACGGAGAAACAGCAGATAGTCGAAGTATCGTCCGACGAAACGGTCTCAACGACCCTATCCATTATCCGCGAGGGATTAAAATCGATGCGGGAAATTCAGGCTCGTACCGCCCAGGCCCATGAACTGTTTCTCGATACCCAGGCCGAAGCCACCCGTGTGCTTGAATCCCTGATATCCCGCACCCGGGATACGGTCCAAACGGCCGGGATAATTGACTCTAAACCGGAAACAAATGGTCGGGATGATTTTTGGGAGACAACATTATCTGGAAGTAAAAATAATCCCCGATCGTTATCGGAAACCGATATATTTCCGACCGTAGCAGAAATTCTCCCAAATGAATTTCAAGACTTTGAAACATCCGCTCTTGATGTTGAAAAACCGCCAGCAATTAAAAATTCGGATTCCATCGTTGATACGCTCTATGCGGTTATCAGTAAGTTAACCGGATACCCGGTCGAGATGCTAAACCTCGACATGAACATCGAGGCTGATTTGGGGATCGACTCCATCAAACGGGTAGAGATCCTTTCCACCATGGAAGAACGGATGCCGAACCTGCCGACTGTTTCTCCCGAGGATATGGGAAATTTGAAAACCCTCGGTCAAATCGTAGACTATTTCGGTAAGGACAAATCCCAGCCATTGCCGGTAAAATCAAATCAGACGGAATCGAATCATAAGGATGATCCAACCATTGAAGCCAGCACCAAATCATCCTCAACGGCGGCCCAATCAACCAATGTGAAAACGATGCTCCTTAACGTGATCAGTGAACTAACCGGTTATCCCTCCGGGATGCTCAACCTCGAGATGAACATCGAGGCTGATCTGGGGATCGACTCCATCAAACGGGTGGAAATTCTCTCCACCATGGAAGAGCAGATGCCGAATCTGCCGACTGTTTCTCCCGAGGATATGGGAAATTTGAAAACCCTCGGTCAAATACTTGATTACCTGACCGCTGGAGAAATGCATAAAAAACAGGATAAACCGGTTTCAGGGTCAGATTTAAAACGGTCAAAAAACGATGATAATGGTGCTGGGATCAAACGCCGGATTGTCTCCGTTCAAATTGCCAAAACTGCAGCGCCCCTGTCGTCGAAGATTAAAGATCATCCGACCATCGTTATCACCGAGGACGGTACCGGCTTGTCCAATGCCATCGCCACCGCCCTTTCCGACCAAGGAATTTCCGCGGCCGTCATCCCAACCGATCCGAACGCCTTAAAACAGATACAGGGTCCCATCGGTGGATTTATTCCAGTATTGCCCCCTGACGAGCACATTGACTTGGATATCATCCGACGAATTTTTCTGCTGGCCAAAGTGGTGGGAAAACAATTTTTGAATACCACTTCCGACACACCCCTGATTTTTGCCGCTGTCACCCGCATGGACGGCACTTTCGGTTTTTCGGGTGAAGGGGTAGCTCAACCGCTGCAAGGCGCCCTGCCCGGCCTGATTAAAACAGCGGCGATTGAATGGCCCGATACTCGTTGCCGTGCGTTGGACGTGGCACCTGGCTGGGATGATCACCCCACCATCGCCCAAGCCATTGTTGCTGTAGTATTGAATCCCGACCCACAGGTACCCCTCGAAATCGGTCTCCACCCGGATCTGACAGCCAATGAGTATTATCTACTTTCTCTGGAAGATGCGGAATTTCCGGACAATCCACCGAATTTATCTCCAGAGGATGTGATCGTAGTGAGTGGGGGTGCGCGTGGAATAACCGCCGAGGCTGTCATGGCCCTGGCCCGGCAAACCGGAGCCACTTTCGCCCTTTTGGGACGTTCCCCCCAACCGACACCTACACCAGATTGGCTAAATGATGTGACCGATGCCGCCGCCGTCAAGAAAGCGATCTTGGCCCATGAATTCAATCATCGCCCTTCCTCGCCCACTGAGCTGGAACAAGCATTTCGCCGACATACATCCAATCGCGAGATCAATCAGGCCCTGAATGAACTAAGAAATATCGGTGTGAAGGCCGGATATTATTCGGTGGATGTAACCAGCGCGGATAAAGTCAACCACACGCTTGACCAGGTCAGAACGGATCTGGGCCCAGTCACAGCCTTGATTCACGGGGCTGGGATTCTTCAAGACAGTCTCATCGTTGATAAACGAATCGAAGCATTCGACCGGGTGTTCGGCACCAAGGTAAAAGGGATGCACAACCTTCTTCAGGCCACCGGTAGCGATCCATTGAAATATCTCGTTCTTTTTTCCTCAGTCAGCGCCCGGTTCGGTAATGGCGGCCAGTCCGATTATGCCATGGCCAATGAGGTCCTCAATAAAATCGCCCAAGCCGAATCCATTCGTCGCCCCAATTGCAAGGTGACAGCCATCAACTGGGGCCCATGGGAAGGCGGCATGGTCTCGCCGGCATTAAAGCGCATATTCGAACAGCGCGGTATCGGATTGATCCCTGTTCAGATCGGAACCGACCGCCTGGTCAGGGAATTGGGATCCGGGGTAGACGGTCCGGTGGAAGTGGTCATCGGCAGCCGTGTCACCGGTAGCGATATTGTCCCGGCAGCACCTCAGCCACCTGTCGACAAACCGGCCGATACACCTGGGTACCTGAATCTGTCGTTTAGACGGGAAGTCGACCTTCACCATTACCCGATCCTTAATTCACATGTATTGGACGGCCGTCCGGTGGTCCCCTTTGCATTGATGACCGAATGGTTTGCCCACGGGGCCCTTCATGAAAACCCCGGCCTGATCCTGCATGGTATTGATGACATGCGACTGCTCAAAGGGATCCGAATGGATGGGGGATCGAGAACTATTCGCCTAATGGCCGGCAAAGCTCGCCGCAAAGAAAATCAATTTGAAGTGCCAGTGGAGTTGCGTGACGGAATGAAAGACGGCATGGAAGTGGTTCATTCCCGTGGAAGGGCAATTTTGGTGGAATCTTTGAACCAAGCACCAGTATTTACGATCCCATCGGAATTAACCACCCTACCCTACCATCGCAGTATCGATGATGTCTACGAAACAATCCTATTTCATGGCGAAGATCTTCGCGGTCTAAAGACTGTCCAGGGGCTTACGGACAAGGGGATGGTGGCCGAAATCAATTCAGCCCCCCAGCCTGGGCACTGGGTGACCGAACCGTTGCGCAGCAACTGGCTGGCCGATCCTCTGGCACTGGATACGGCTTTCCAGATGGCTTCAGTCTGGTGCTATGAACAAAAGGGCATGGTATCTTTGCCCAGCTATACAGCTTCCTATCGCCAATTTGTCCTACGGTTTCCCTCGGATGGACTTAAAGTAATACTTGAAGTTCGTGAGATTACTGATCATAAAATGACTGGAGATTTCACATTTATCGATTCCGATCAAGCTGTTGTCGCGCGTCTATCCGGGTATGAAGCTGTCATGGATCCATCCTTGTTCGATTCTTTTAAACCAAAGACCCACACTTCCGGATTGGAAGCCGGATTACAAAAAGGGTTAAGTGCAGCATGATCAGCTATGGATCGGCAACTCGCACCTGACCCGACTCAAATCCAAGCGTTTCTATTCGAAGACTGTTACCATGAAGCCACATTTTACGGACACCCGCCTAAAGCACATTTATCAAAAAATATCGGCCGATCAGCGGCTCGATCATGACGACGGTCGTGTCCTCTATGACACTGGTGATCTGATCGGCCTCGGCTACCTGGCCGATATGGTGCGCCGCCGCCGCCATAGCGATATTGCCTACTGGATTTACAACCAGCACTTGAATTACACCAATGTTTGTACCAATCGCTGTCAATTTTGCGCCTTTGCCCGAGATGCCGGTGACATGGGCGCCTTCACACTTTCCATTAAGGATGTAAAAAGCCGTTTGATGGAGCGGATCGACGAGCCGGTGCGTGAACTTCACGTGGTGGGTGGAATCAATCCGGAATTACCGTTTCAATATTACCTCGATCTAATTAAAACCATAAAGAAAATTCGCCCGGAAGCCACGGTCAAGGCCTTTACCGCTGTGGAAATCGATTATTTTGCCGAAATCAGCGGCCAATCCATAGAAAAAACCATCTCATCTTTAAAAAATGCCGGTCTGGAAATGATGCCGGGCGGTGGGGCCGAAGTGATGAGCACCCGGGTGCGTAAAAAGCTGTTCCATCGCAAAATTGATCATCAGCGATGGCTCGACGTGATGAGAGCCGCCCACACACAGGGTATTATTACCAATGCTACCATGCTATACGGCCATATTGAGACCAATACCGAAAAGATCGCTCACCTGATCGCGCTACGCGAACTCCAGGACGACACGGGCGGTTTTTCGGCTTTCATTCCGCTGGCCTTTCATTCCGGCCATACCCGGCTGGCACATCTTCCGGAAACAACGGCCTTCGATGACTTAAAAAATATCGCCGCCGCCCGTTTGCTCCTGGACAATTTTGACCATATCAAGGCCTACTGGGTGATGATCGGAGAGCGCCTGGCCCAGGTTGCCCTGGCATTCGGAGCCGATGATCTCGATGGAACCATCATCGAAGAAAAAATTACCCACATGGCCGGAGCCAAATCAGCCCGCGGCCTGACCCGCTCCGAGATGAGACGGATGATTACCACGGCCGGATTTACGCCGGTGGAGCGAGACGCTTTTTATAGGCCCATTACCGCTAGCGGCAGGAAAATCGATGAAACCCCGTGACCCGACCATAATCAAACTGGAAAACGCCGAAAGGATCGATCGTCGCCAAGCGTCAACCCTGTTGGCCGAAGCGCCGCTATTGACCCTTGGCGACATGGCCGGTCAAATCCGGCTTCGGCTTCATCCAGATCCGATGGTTACTTATGTGGTCGACCGGAATATCAACTACACCAATGTCTGCATGTCCGGATGCCGTTTTTGTGCCTTTTATCGCGATCTGGACCATCCGGAAGCATACGTCCTTTCGAAAGCATCCTTGGCCCAAAAAATTGAAGAGACCCTAAAACTGGGCGGTACCCAAATTCTGCTCCAGGGCGGCATGCATCCGGACCTGTCCCTCGATGATCACGAAGCAATACTGCGGTTTATCAAAAACGGTTTCGATATCCACATCCATGGTTTTTCCCCGCCGGAGATCCACTACCTGGCTGAAAAGGAAAACCTGACGGTGGCAACGGTTATCAACCGATTAAAAACGGCCGGCCTGGGATCGATTCCCGGTGGTGGTGCCGAAATCTTGGTGAACCGGGTGCGCCGACGGATATCACCCCGTAAATGCACGGCCGATCAGTGGCTTGACGTGATGCGCATAGCTCACCTTCAGGGATTACGAACCACGTCCACCATGATGTTCGGCCATATCGAGACACCCGAAGATATCATCGATCACCTGCTTAAAATCCGTACTCTGCAGGATGAAACCGGCGGATTTACCGCTTTTATCCCCTGGACCTTTCAACCCAGCAATACGCGCATTGCGGTAGAACCGGCCACATCGGTTGAATATTTACGGGTACTCGCCTTAAGCCGCATTGTCTTGGATAATATACAAAATATCCAGGCTTCCTGGGTTACTCAGGGCGCCAAAATCGCCCAGGTGGCCCTGGCCTTCGGCGCCAACGACCTGGGCAGCACCATGATCGAAGAAAATGTCGTTGCTGCGGCGGGGGTTGACGTTATGCTTCCCAAAGAAGAAATCATCCGGCTGATCGAAAACGCCGGCTACATTGCCCGGCAACGAGATTGCTTTTACAATGATCTTGATCAGGAATCTCAGTCAATGGATCAGATGGGTCAGATAAGCCCTCACGGTAACGATGGCGAAAAACCCCGCTGATAGCTGGCATCGGGCCGGATGGGTGATCGCAAATCCTGAAACCATTATCCGCGATGGAATTATCCACGTTTCCAACGGGCGAATAAGAGCCGTAAAAAATGGAAAAACCATCGGCCCGGACCCGGTACTGGATCATGGGCCGGGCGTACTGATACCCGCGATGATCAATGCCCATACCCATCTGGAACTCGGTGCCCTGAAAGGTATCCTTACCCATACCGAAGGATTTGAATCCTGGGTACGCCACCTGATCAAGGCCAGGGACGAACTGGGACCCGAAACACTGCTGACCGGTATTAGGGCAGGGATCGACGAATTGACCGATACCGGCTGCGGTGTGGTCGGAGAAATAGCGACGCTGGGCTACTCCAAAGATCCTTTTTTCGCATCGAATCTAGGCGGTATCTGGTTCAAAGAACATCTGGGCAACACCCTCGGTGAAATTTCGGAAATATTGGATAAAGACAACGAGAGGACATCCCTTGCCGGTCACGCCCCCCATACGACTTCCCCGGATCTACTGGCAAAATTGAAAAACATAACCACTCGTCATAATAGGCCCTTTTCCATTCATCTGTCTGAATCGAACCGGGAAGTTGAATTCATCCAGTCGGGAAAAGGCCCCTGGTCCGATCTGCTCCGTGAGCGCAAGATCGATTTTTCATCCTGGCCCCTGCCGGCCCGAAGCCCGGTGGATTATCTTGAACGGTTACATCTTCTCGATGAAAAAACCCTGGCCGTTCATCTGCTCCAGGCCGATACACAGGATTTTGAGATCCTGGCCGATCGCCGGGTATCCGTGGCCGTTTGCCCGCGATCCAACCAGCGCCTCCATGGTCAGCTCCCCGATCTGATACGCCTAGATAAGACCAGTTTAAACGTCTGCCTGGGAACCGATAGCCTGGCCAGCTGTGAATCGCTGAGCATGTTTGACGAAATGGCCCATACGGCCAAACGATTCCCCTTGCTTTCACCGGAAACCATTCTTGCCATGGCCACTACCAATGGCGCCAGAGCCCTGGGATTGGAAAGCGAGTATGGCCGCTTGGTCCCGGGACATCGGTTTTCCTGTGCTTATGTACCCTTAACGGCTGCCAGGCCTGAAACGGTGCTTGAAAAAATCGTCGCCGCTCAATTGGGCGGGAAAGTAAAAATGCTCAATGATGAATAAAATTGACCCCAAAAAAACACCATCACCCTCCCCTTCTGAATCAGTTGGTGACAACGCCACCATCCAGGTCGGCCGGATCAGCTACCTCAATGTGGACCCAATCTACTACGGTCTTGAAAATGGACTGAAGCCGCCATGGGTTGAGCTCACGGCCGCCCCACCAGCGTCTCTCAACTGTTTGATGGTTGAGGGAAAGCTGGATATCAGCCCGGTTTCCACCGGGGCCTACACTCGCCACACGGATCAATGGCTGATTTTACCCAATCTCTCCATCTCCTGCCACGGCTCGGTGATGAGTGTGCTTCTGGCCAGCAATTTTCCATTGGATGACCTGGACGGCCGCCGGGTAGTGGTCACCAGTGAGTCCGGTACGGCCGTTTTATTGTTGAAACTCATCTTCGCAATGAAGGGAATAAAGCCTCACATCCAGTCCGGCCCCGTCGGAGATCGATGGAAATCGACTGATCAACCCGATGCGGTCATGATTATCGGCGACATAGCCTTATCCGGAAGGTGGGAGCAGAAATATACCTACCTCATGGATCTGGGGGACATGTGGTTGCAATTATCCGGGCTGCCGATCGTTTTTGCCGTCTGGGTGGTCCAAAAATCATTCGCCGGCAGACATCCGGCCCGGGTAACCGAGATGATCGACCTCTTCAGGCGCTCAGCCCAGGTGGGACAGGAAAATATGGATCGAATCATCGCTCATGGAACCGACCGATTGAATTTAGATAAAAATAGACTGCGGGCATATTTTAATGCCATGCAATATGACCTGGATGAAAAAAAACGACAGGCCCTGATGGCCTTTTTCGATGGATTGCATGAACATGGACTGATTGAACGGTCAACCAGACTTTCGTTTTTTATGCCGATTGAAGGAGAACAGAAGTCAACACCCTTCGGCTAAAACCGAAGGCTTGGGGTCCAAGGATCCAAGGGTTCGAAGAGTCAAATGAAAAGACCATCCAAGCCTTTCCTTGAATCCTTGACCCTTAAATCCATGCGGCAGCATCAACAAATTAACTAAAGTCTACACCTAAATGCGAGGGTTTTTCTCCCATTCCCCGAGCAGGACAATAAAATGAAGCGGCGCTTGTCTACTTCAAGCCGCTTTTTAACAGGGCTTCTGCCAGAGAGCCTTGAAAAACCGGTTCTTTTTCTCGTTTCCGGTTTTTATCCTGTTTTGGTCTGTGCGGACGATGATTCCGGACTTTCGCTTTTCGGGCGGCTTTTTCGGGTGGATCAACCGCCTGTCTCATGGAAAGCGCTATCCGGTTTCTATCCATATCGATGTCGAGTATGGTCACGGTGACCTTTTGCTGAACTTTCACGATATCGGCTGGATTTTTTACAAACCGATCGGCCATCTGGCTGATATGAACAAGACCGTCCTGGTGAACGCCGATATCCACAAACGCACCGAAAGCCGTTATATTGGTGACGATACCGGGAAGCTGCATACCCTTGCGAAGATCACCGATTTTTTCGATGCCATCGGCAAATGAAAACGCCTCAAATGTTTTTCTCGGATCGCGTCCGGGCTTGGCCAGCTCGTCAAGGATGTCGTTTAGAGTAGGGATGCCAGCGGTTGCGGTTACATAGCGGGGCAAATCGATCTGACCCCGCAGATCTGATTTTTCCATCATATCAGTAACGGTCGTACCCAGGTCTTTGGCCATGGTATCGACAATCGCATAGCTCTCGGGGTGCACGGCACTGGCATCGAGAGGATTTTCACCGTCCACGATGCGCAGGAACCCTGCCGACTGCTCAAACGCTTTCGGTCCAAGACGCGGTACCTTCAGGAGCGCTTTCCTGTTTTTAAAGGGGCCGTTGGTATCGCGATGGATAACAATGTTTTTGGCAATTCCGGTATTTAAACCTGACACATAGGTCAGAAGCTGGGCGCTGGCCCTATTCAGGTCAACGCCGACATTGTTGACACAACTCACCACGACATCGTCGAGCGCCTGCTTGAGGGATGCCTGGTCGACATCGTGCTGGTACTGGCCGACACCGATGGATTTTGGATCGATTTTTACGAGTTCCGCCAGCGGATCCATTAACCGTCGTCCGATGGATACGGCCCCGCGTACGGTCAGATCGTGATCCGGGAACTCATCACGGGCCACCTCCGAGGCAGAATACACTGACGCACCGCTTTCATTGACCATGATCACCTGAGGCGTTCCCGGCAGCTCGATCGACTTGACAAAGGCCTCGGTCTCTCTACCTGCGGTGCCGTTTCCCACGGCGATGGCTTCTACCCGAAATTGTTTACACAGGGATTGTATCTTGGTAGTGTCTTCAAGTGCCTTTTTCGGCGACATGTGCGGAAAAATCGTATCATGATGCAGAAGTGTTCCCTGGCGATCCAGACAGACCACTTTGCACCCCGTTCTGAATCCCGGATCGATTCCCATGACGCGTTTGGCGCCCAATGGAGGTGACAGCAGCAGCTGCCGGAGGTTCTCGACGAAAATCCGTATCGCTTCGGTGTCGGCTCTCTCTTTTGCATATAAGCGGGTTTCCGTTTCCATGGACCGAGACAGGAGCCGTTTGTATCCGTCAATAGCAGCCATCTTAACCTGATCCGAATCTGACGCATCACCCTTGACAATCAATTCTTCCAGGATGGCAATCGCATCTTTTTCTTCAGGCAAAATGTCCATAATCAGAACTTTTTCCTTTTCACCGCGCCGAATGGCCAGCATCCGGTGAGACGGTACCCTGGTAATCGGTTCCTCCCATTCAAAATAATCCTTGAATTTGGCGCCCTTTCCCTCCATGTCGGCAACAACGCGGCTTTTTATCTTGGCCCGATTAAAAAAGAGGTTCCGCAACCGTGAGCGTGCTTCATCGTTCTCATTGATGAATTCGGCAATAATGTCCCGGGCGCCGGCCAGGGCATCGTCTACTGTTTCAACCTGTTTTTCGGGATTGACGTATTCGATCGCCGCCTGGGCCGGATTGATGCCTTTTTGTTCCAGGATCAGAAGCGCCAGGGGTTCGAGACCTTTTTCTTTCGCAATGACAGCTTTGGTCCGCCGTTTCGGTTTGTAGGGCAGATAGATATCTTCCAGTGCCCCCATGGTCTCTGCACCGGATACCTTTTGACGCAGCTCATCCGTCAGGTGTCCGTGTTTGTCGAGAGATTTCAGGATCGTTTCCCGCCTTTCCTGAAGATCTCGCAGTTGATTGAGACGGTCCCGTATGGCCGTAACGACAACTTCATCCAGGGTTCCCGTAGCTTCTTTTCGATAGCGCGCGATAAACGGAATGGTGGCGCCCTCCGATAGGAGCGAGGCCACGGCCGTCACTTGTTGATCATTGATGTCGAGTTCTTTTGCGATGGTGACCATCGATGTGTCTATCTGCATTGTTTTTTCGTTCTTTCTGTTGGCTGAATCGACAAGCTATCTTAAAAATATCTTTTAGCTCATTCACTTATCATAGTTAGTGCCGGTCCAATAATTGTTTTTTAAAGATGGGCGCCTGGTGACGTTTCCAATTCAGAAATGAGGGTTTTTATCCAAGGTCAAGGAAATCAAGGGATTGCGCGGAAGCATACGGTGGTATGCCACACAAGCGATCCTGCCGATTGACGCCGAGATTGGGCAAAAAGATCATTTATGGATGGAAACTAATTAATACGCAAACAATTCTTTCTTGCAATCCGGAATCATCCCGGCTTCCCGCCCCTTGTCAAACAACACCTTTATGGCAGTCATCCCTTCTTCTCCAATCTCCATCGAATCATCATTGACGTACAGAGTGATATGCTGATCGATGATATCATCGGTCATTTCCTGGGCATGGGTTTTGATATAACTTCTGGATGCCTCGGGATGATCAAAAGCGTACCGGATACTTTTTCGAATCGTTGTTTCGACATTTTTAGCAACTAAGGGCCCCAGTTCCCGGCGGATGGCAATACCACCCAGCGGAATCGGTAAGCCGGTTTCATCTTCCCACCACTGCCCCAGATCCAAAAGATCGACCAGTCCATACGATTCAAACGTGAAACGCCCTTCGTGAATGATGACCCCGTATTCAAAATCGTCTTTCGCTACCACCGGCATGATTTGATCAAAGGTCATCGGCATGACTTTTGGATGATTGGGCAAATATAGGCCCAGCAGCAGGTTGGCGGTCGTCCACAATCCGGGTACGACAATTTTGGATGCGGCAAGTTGTGAAAGGTCACTACCGGCGCGCGCCACCACCAGCGGCCCGCACCCTCGCCCGAGAGCTGCACCACTTCGAAGCAGTCCGTATGTTTCCTGCAATTGCCCGATGGCGGCAAAGGACAACTTGGTCACATCAAGGGTTTGTGAACGTGCCGCCTGGTTGAGGGTTTCCACGTCTTTCAAAATCGGTTCGAATTGAAGCGAGCCGCAA
>Ga0316197_10001930_pt1 | contig 14785 bp, 8 predicted proteins | sample OudBiesiAoxic_MG_FD_204939 | JGI IMG/M metagenome (GOLD analysis project Ga0316197, IMG submission 204939) | Coastal sediment microbial communities from Oude Bieten Haven, Netherlands - site A oxic | ecosystem: Environmental > Aquatic > Marine > Coastal > Sediment | place: Netherlands...
CGGACAGCATCCCACCGCGTTGGGCAGGGAAAACTAGGTCATTGTCCCGTGGCTGTGCCATCAGCAGTTCTACAGCGGCCTTGGAGAGCGTCACCGTGTGGTCGCGGTCGCTCTTCATCCGAGCGGCTGGTATCGTCCACAGACGGTCCTTGAGATCGATCTCGGACCATGTCGCGCCACGTACCTCGCCACTGCGAGCCGCAGTCAATGTGGTGAACTGCAAGGCACGGGCTGCATTTCCATCGCGGCGGCTCACTTCGGCGTAGAACTTGGCAACCTCGTCCAGTGCAACGGCGGGGTGATGCGTCACCGTGGCAACCGTGCTGCCCTTGGGCAATATCTGGTCGAGGTTGTTCTTGAGCCTTGCAGGGTTCGGGCCGTCGCGGTGTCCTTTGACCGTCGCCCATCCAAGCACGGTCTCCACCCTGCCCCTTAGTTTTTTGGCGGTTGGATACTTCGCTAGCCAGAGCGGTCGTATCATCTCGGCCACGTCGTCTACAGTAATTTCGTTCACGGGCTTCTTGCCCAGCTTCGGCACCACATGCGTGATCATGGCCGACTCCCACTGCTTGCGGTGTTTGTCGCTGGAGAACTCATGACCCTTGTCGGCAAGGTATCCTGCCATTGCATCCTCGAACGTAATGACACGCGCCACGGCGGCAAGTGCGGCTCTCTTCTGCGCAAGCGGGTCTTCACCTCGCCACACGGCGTCCTGTGCCTCTCTGGCGCGGTCACGGGCCATTGCCAGCGTCACGTCGGGATAGGCTCCAAGGCCCATCCTGTGACGGCGTCCAGCCAGTTGATACCGCAGCACCCACGAGCGCGCGCCTGTCGGCTTCACGTCAATTTGCAGGCCGTTGACCCCTCCGACGGCGTGAGCACCGACATCGGTGATGCGTTTGACGTCGAGCGCGGTCAGTTCTGGGGCTTTCTTGGGCATCGTTGTTCCATCCGTTGCTTTTTTGGGTAGTTCGATTCCCTCTTGGGTTGCCGAATCCATGTACCTTCCGTTGTACCATAAGGGATTGCGATTGGATGCAACAGAGTGAAACGCGATGCACCGCTGCTTTGTGTAGAAAGTGTCTATACACAATGACTTAGCGCCTATAGGTCACTGATAAATATAGCTAAAAAATGCCCCTACGGGCTGCCACTTTTTTCAGATATTTGGGTGTTGACGCGGGCTTGCGATGTGGCCACTGGCTTTGATTATTCCAAGAAATTATTAATGTAAGGGTACCCTCGGGTGGGGTGACTTTGCCTGCAGGCAGCTGGCATCCCCTTCCTTGCATTGGCTATGGGTACCTGACGCATCGTGCAGATTAAGCTAACTGATGTACGACCTGAAGGTTCGCATTTATCCATGGCAGAATTCTAGAAAAGTCACTTAAACCGGTCTGCTTTATCCCAAAGCCGCGACCGCAGCGCAATTCGAGATACCAGCCGTAACCTGCATGACCGCACGTTTGACGTGGAAAACGGTCGCCTTTGGAGTGCCTCTCCGGCGGGTGCCGTGGTCGGGTAGCTTGAAACCGCCCCAAAAAGCGGTTTCAGACTGCTGCGCCTCAAACCTTCGCCTCACACGCGCGCCGCAATTTTACTGCGTTCAGGCTTTCATCAATCTCGACATCGTCATAGGTCAGGATCGTATCGACAGGAACATCCCGCACCAGTTTAATGTCGCCCGTAAGACCCAGCGGCAGGGCACGCATCGGAACTGAAACCCGCGTTGGACGCAACTGCCCAGCAACACAGTAGCCACCTTCGCCATCCAAAACTTCTCCCGCTTTCAGGTCTTTCTTTGAAACAGCAACCACGTCTGAACGAAACTCCTGACTTGCGCCTGTCGCCTCGTTGCGGATGCCAACCGATCCTACGGACAGGCCAAGTTCTAATCCGATCAAATGAAAGCGTTTGAAGTTACAGTAATAAAGGCCGCTGTCATCGGTTGAAACCATATATTCCTCAAAGCAGTTCTTAACGTAATCAGACGTCGCTTTGACCACCACCCAAACGCCCTGACGGATATCGTTTGGGATCATCGAACCATCCTCTGCGAAGCTGGAAATGACCTCGACCATGCCCGCTTCTTCCAAAACGCCACCTTCGCTACGGGGCCGCATTAAGGTGGCGATATCGTCGATTGCGCCCGAAGGATATGTCAGCCCATGCGTCGGCGCGTTCAACCCCGTTGCATTAGAGATCGCGGCACTTTCGATGGCTGGTTTCGTACCATCAAGAAAGCTGTTGAACATCTTGGGGTTCAATCGACCACGTTCTGCTTTTTCGGCGGTGATACCCCAGTAGTCCCAAATCGTTTCAGGTGTCGAAAACCGGTATTCCGGCTTCCACTTGTGACCGCGCCCTGCTGCTGCCACCTCGAACCCGCAAGTGCGCGCCCAATCCACCAGCTCGACTGTCATGGCGGGCTGATCCCCATAGGCTTGGCTGTAGATAACACCCGCCGCCTTCGCGTGGGCAACAAGGGCCGCACCACAGACAGCATCCGCCTCGACGGTCGCCGAGATGACATGTTTGCCCGCGCCAAAGGCGGCAAGCGCATGGTCCACCGCAATCACAGGATTGCCCGTACATTCGATGATAATGTCGATGCCATGATGCGCGATCATCGGCATTGCATCTTGCCCGATATGCGTCGCGCCAGATTTATGCGCGTCATCAAGCGATGGTGCCTCCATCTGCTCCGCCGGCCAACCGGCGTAAACCATGTTGGATTTCGCGACATCGACCCTGAGGTCCGCGACGCCAACAACATGAATGCCGGGGATGCGCAGCGCTTGGGCAAGAAACATTGTGCCAAACTTCCCTGCGCCAATAACGCCGACCCGCACAGGGTTGCCCTGCTCTTGACGCTCTTGCAGCTGTTCGAATAGGCCCATCATCTTCTCCCTTTTGTAGTGTACAGACACGTTCCAGAAATCGCGCTGCGGTTAACGGGAAGGTCACCGTTGTTGTGATCGAGGTCAAGCCATTGCGAAAGCGACAGGGTATGAATTCAAGCCTGTTCGTCTGAAGCAAGGTTGCGCATTTGGGCGTGAGTACCAAACGACCAGTTGAGCCCCAGCAAGTATACCTATTTTGACCGCCCCATAATTTTGAAGCCCGCTGAAAAGCCGGGTTTCTTTGCACTGCCGCAGATCAGACGTGCTTGTCAGGAAAACTATTCTTCTGAAAGGTGCGTGGGCGCGTCGGGCACATCCGTATCAGGGGCAAACCCAGCCCCCCCCGAAACATCCAGAATGGCACCCCTCACGTTCTTTGCTTTGTCTAACAAAAGAAACAGGGTCGCCTCGGCGCTGTCTTCTTATGCACCGGGATGTCCCAGCGGCGTCCGCGCTATTACTGAGACCAGATATTCGGGATGATTGTCCATCCAGGTCCGGGTAATTTCTGTCAGCATCGCGCCCGGGCGTATGCAGTTCACACGCACGCCCTCAGCGGTTTGCGCGCGCGCCAGACCAATCGTAAAGGTATCTACCGCCCCTTATGATGCTGCATAGTCGTAATATAATCCGCCCCTGCCATGCTTGGATGTAGCAGACGAAATGTTGATGATCGCGCCGCCGGCACCGCTACGGGCCTTGGACATGCGCGCCAAAGCTTCTTTGCTGCAGATAAAGGGCCGAGTGTATCCACCTCAAAAGACGGCACGTTCTGGCAACATCAAGATCTTCGGCGCGCCCTTGGCTTCCCATGGTTCCAGCGTTTTTAACCACACCGGTCACAGGGTCAAATGCCTCGTCTACCGCTTTGAACATGATACTTACGCCGTCAGCGTTCGAGATGTCCGCTTTGGCGGCAATCACTGTCCCACCGGCCTCTTCAATGGTCGCAACCACCCGCGCGGCACCCGGTGCATCTGAAGCAAAATTGACGGCACAGGCCCACCCCGCTTTTGCCGCGTCAAAGCAGATTTCGGCACCTATTCCTTTGCTGGCACCGGTCTCACGCAAACCGGGGGTTACATGCCAAGCTGCTGCGCACAACTTTTCTTACAACGCTGCGACACCAAAGTGATCGGGATAGTTTGGCTTCATAAACGGTTGCGCCTGATAATCAACATGGCGATTAGCGCCCCCACAGCATTGAAACACAGGTCTAGCAAAGTGTTATAGTAGCCACCAACGTTGGTATCCGGTACAGCAATCACGGCTGCAAATTCGATCATTTCGTTGACCGCGCCCAGACCCATCGCAGCAAGCGCCGGAAGAATTAGCGCTGTCGCGGTATTGCGCGTTTGAGGGAAGTGGCGGGTCAGAAGGTGATGCAAGACCCACGCCGTTACTCCAAATCCATAGGCGTGCACCAGTTGGTCGTATTTCAGAATAACAAACTGATCGGTTTCTATCACCGGGGCCAGCGCCAGATTGTAAAGAACGGTTCCATTAACCGGCAATCCGCCACCGGCCATATGTGCCAACCCCCACAGAGAAAGAGCCCATAGCATCGCGGGTGGATACTCGGCCTTACGAAGCGATAGCCCGATGAGAAGTACGAGAGCCACCATCGTTATGACGTAGATGATGAACTCATAATTCCCGATCGACAGGAACCAGGCCGTAAAGACCACGATATAGCTTACCGTGAAAGCTGCGACGCCGAGCTCTGAACGTGTAGGTGCGAATGACATGTACACAGTCTAAAAGCAGTCACATCTGGTCAGGTTGATAATAGTCAATGCACGCAAGGTCTTAAATTCAGCCGGTTGAGGCAACATGCCCCAATAGGTAGCGGCCATAGAGCTCATCGCGTTGCCTTGAACGGTCCGACGCCACGGCGCGGGTATTCAAAGAATTCAATGCGGTTGAAGGTGTTTCGACACAAAACGCGCAGACAGCAATGCGACCGCTCATGACGCCAAAAGACCGCTGCTTTCCAAGAGCGACGGCAACGAAACTGTTGGGGGTCACCCTGTCGGAACACTATCGGCAGGTCAGTCCTTCAAAAACGCGGCAACGTCATTTAAAAAGCGTTGCAGGCTCAAGTCGTTGCCGAGCATCACATGATTGCGCCCCTCCAGTGGGATAAATCTTGCATTGGGAATGCTTGCCGCCATCCTCCTGCCTTCTTCAAATGGCGCTCTGGCATCTTCGCGCACATGGAAAACAAGTGTGGGGGCTTTCACCTTCGGCAGTTCGCTCGAGATATCGATACTATCAATCGCAAGCTGAATGCTTGCCGCATTTTCTGGCGGCGTGGCACTTTTCTGCAGGTTGGTAAAACGCGACAGCTGTTCGGCATTGGCATCGGGCATAAAAAACGCGCCAAACATGCGCACATATGCATCGATCTCTTTTCCCCAGCCTTCCCGTATCATGGTGATGAAGGCGTCACTTTCAGCAATTTGACCAATGGACCCTCTCATTCGGCGACCACGCGCATATCCGCCGCAGAGCACCAGTTTGTTAACCCTGTGCGGAAAACGGGCCGCAAAGGCCGCTGCGATTGCGGCACCTTGCGATTGTCCGACAAGCGATACCCGTTCATGGCCAAGCGCATCCAGCACGGTCACCAAATCCAAAACCGAAGCATCCAGCGAAAAGTCATCGATTTCCCTGTCTGACAAACCGCTGCCGCGTGCATCGTATCTGATAACCTGATGATCGGGACACAGCAGCCGGGCGAGTTCACGACGCATGGGTATCTGGAAGTCCAGCTCAAGATGCGTGAGCCAATTTGAAACCGAGACCACAGGCGGGCCGTCTCCGAGTGTCGCATAGGCAATCTGTACGCCGTCTGGCGTTTTGCAGAACTGGATGTCTTGGTCAATCGACCACGCCTGAACCGATTTCGGAGCAGATGCCTGGTCGCAAGAGATTTGATAGACATCAATAGGCTGAGGGATATTCTTAACGTGACAAGGCCCCAAGGCGACTATGTCAAAATCATCGTCTTCTCCGAGATGTTCCCGGACATTCCCTGAAATACAAATCGAACCGGGCTCGGCCAGGCTTTCCATGCGCGCAGCCACATTTACTCCGTTCCCAAAAAGGTCGGACCCATCGACTATAACGTCACCCAGACTGATGCCGATCCGCATCCGAATAGCATCGTCACCATCATTTTGCCTGGCTGTTTGGTCCAATTGTGTTTGAAGTCGCACAGCGCATTGCACGGCCTCGTTAACACTCGCGAATTCGACCAGAATGCCGTCTCCCATCACTTTGAAAATGCGGCCGGCATATCGTTTGATGGATGGTTTGACGACATCTGCCAGAACATCCTTTAAACGCGCATGCGTTCCTGCTTCGTCATGCGCCATCAAGCGAGAATACCCGACCACATCCGCCGCCAGAATAGCCGCAAGTTTTCTTTGTTCTTGGAACTTGGACATACTGCCCCGCCTTCTACAAATGCCCCGGTGCCGCCATGGGAGCTTACAGGATTACATTTTTCGGTACGATTTGGTACATACACATACCATAGCGCAACGGCACGGGCATTGGTCCTCAGCTGAATGGCTTTTCAGCACCAAGAGCACGCGGGTCAGTGTTCGTCTGGCTCTTATAGACATCATGCGCAGCTGTCGCGGATCATTATCCTGCTGGTTCTAGCCAACTGTTTGCCGGCCCGGAACGTCGATCGCATAAAAGCATCCATGCAGAACGTAAAAATGTTGGCTTATTCAGAAACTTTGTTGCGCAGCAACCCCAACCTCGGTTCGGTTAATGAAGTGACCAAGATGCCCCCGTCGTGCAGCGTGATGGCCCCCGTTGTAAGCGCGTAATCACCAGACGGGTCCTGAAACGTTTCCAAAACTGCCCCTTGGGCGTCGATGCGCAGAATAAATCCATAGCGTGTTGGCGCGGGTCTCATAACCTCAGGAAGGCGCATCACCACACGTCTTAAAAACGGCATAGCGGATAAACTGTCCATGATGGTATTTCTCGGGCTGATCAGCCCTAGCCAGAACGTACCGCCCCCGGTCGCGTTCAAATTGTCGGGAAAGCCTGGCAAATTGTCCAAAACCACCCGACCCGGCCCGCCGTCTGTCGGGAAACGCCAGACCCTGTATGCGCCTGTTTCTACAACTAAAAGCGCGTCACCTGCACTGGTTACGGCCACACCGTTGGCGAATGTCAGCCCTTCGGCGAAAACACTCGTGGTGCCGGACCTGGGGTCGAATGCCAGAACACGCCCATTTGCGGAATGCTCAACAAGGTCAAGGACGGATGCCGCCAGCGTGCCGCCGTGTTCTTGCGCGCCAAAACGGGTTGATGCATCTGAAAAATAGACCACCCCGTCAGAGCCGATGGCCACGTCATTCGCATATAGAATTGGGCTGCCGCTGTCGGTCCGGGCCGCACGCAGCGTCACACGTCCCTCAGGGTCGACAGCCAGCAATCCGCGATAGGCATCAGCAATATAGAGCGTGCCGTCAGGCCCAAATTCCATGCCCAGCGGGCGGCCGTGCGTCTGCGCAAAGACTGTCACGCGCCCATCGTCACCGATCCGCAGGATTTCTCCGCCATGTGTCGCTGTATAGATTAGACCATTAGGCCCCACCGTGGCGTCCTCGGGTCCAGAACGTCCTTCTAGGTCGATCCTTTCCAGCCCTGCCAGACGGCTATTTTGCGCAAAACTCCCAGTGTATCCTGGATTTTCCGGTGCCCGCCACGCAACAGGCCGCACCGGCACAGGCCAGAACGCAAGATAGGCAGCCAGCCCCATACACAGTAAACTTGGAACCGTCGCAAAGCGTCTCATTTAACTGTCTCCTTAAAGACGCCGCTGTCTAAACGCTCAAGCAAGTTTGCCAAGCTTCGGGGACGGACCAACACAACCATCAAGCAGCTTTCTGTTTAGGTTTATCCAAAACCAAACCAACGGCCTGCCTTTGGGAAAAAGGGCATTTTGTTTTCCGACGTTAATCCAATTGAAGCAGTTGCGCGCTTAGACGTGACCACGACTAGTCCGATGTAAAGGTGACGCAGATGAATGAATTAGTAAAAGAAAATGAGGGCCGGAAACTAAACCGCTTTCGTTTACCCGACTCCATTTTCCTGAAGTGCCTTTTAGTCTTGGCTATTTCTTCGGCAATGACGATCGGGCTTGTGACATTCAAGTCTTTCCGCACCACGGATATGGTTGCCACCGCGGCAGTCATGCAACTTGGCACAGAAGTCGCGCAACAGATCAGCGTCAGAACCGCACCGGCTTTGAATTTCCGAAAGTCAGACGACATTGCCGATATTCTAAAATCGACCTTGGAAAACCTTGAAGGCAGCGCCAGCAGTGCATTGGTTTTGGCCGCAGATGGCAGCATCATTGCGGAAGAAGTGTTTGAAGGACAGCAAACCGGCAACCTAAGAGAAACGGCGCAGCGCGCTTTGGAAACAGGTGAGCTGCAAAGCAACTTAGAGCGCCTCATTGTGGCGATTCCAATCAGGTATGGGGCAGATCAGAGCATAATCGGCGTCTTCGCACTCGATTGGCGGAGCAGCGTTCTTTATGCAGTCGCCGAACGACAAAACCGAACGTCGGTTGCTCTGGCCACTGGTCTGGCGCTTTTAATGCTCTTGGTTGCAGGCTTTATGATTCGTCGCCTTGTCGCCAAACCTCTGCTGTCTGTCGCGAACGCTATGAAACAAGTAGAGCAAGGTGCCTACGACACTGAAATCCCAAGGTACAGGCGCGGGAACGAAATTGGCGTTGTCGCGCGCGCTTTGGAACAGTTCCGTGATCAATTAAAAGCGTCCGAGCACACTCGCAAGGACGCCGCAATGAAGAGCACGGCTTTGGATGCAGGGTCTGCCGCCATCATGATCGGCGATGCTGAGCTTAGAATTGTTTACGCATCGCCGGCGGTAAGAGACATTTTAAAGCAGCACGAACAAATCATAAAATTACGTGTACCCACATTTGATTCAGACAACGTCATCGGCCAATCCATAGTTGTTTTTAGCAAGCTTGCCGCGTTTGATGAGGGAATGCTCGAAAACCTGTGCGACGAAGCGTACAACGCAACCTTGGAAATGGATGAGGTCAGTCTCGAACTCAACATATCCAAGATTGATGGCCCAGATGGTGTCCGAACCGGCTATGTTGTTGAATGGGCAGACGTCACACAGGCGCGTCAAAACGCTGCCGTGCTGCATTCGTTAAACAAGAACCAGGCCCGCGCTGAATTTGACAAGGATGGCATACTTATAGATGCAAATGAAATCTTTCTGAATATGGCGGCGTTGGACAGCGTTGCGCAAGCAACTGCTTTCGCTGAATTGGTTTTCGACGGACAAGAACCCGCAGATCCCAAAGCTGCGACATTCTCGGAGTTTGAAATCAAACGCGAGGATGGTCACACTGCCTTTATTCTCGGCGGCGTCAGCCCGGTGCTTGATGGATCTGGTTCACTAAAACGTTCCGTTTTAATTGGCGCGGATATTACGGATGAAAAGCGCCAGAAAATTTCAGCCGCGCAAGATCGCGAACAGTATCTCACAGATCAACGAAAAATGGTCGTATCATTGAGCGCTGCGTTACAAAATCTGTCTCACGGAGATTTGACGGTTCGGATTGACGAAGCGTTCGCGGGCGAAAACGACCAAATCCGAACCGATTTCAATGGAGCAGTCGAACGTCTGCGAGAAACCATTAGTTCGGTCACATCCGGGATGGCCACCATTCGCGCGGAAGTGAGCGGCGTGGCCAGCGCCGCGACGGAATTGGCCAAGCGGACAGAAAGCCAGGCTGCAACGCTCGAAGAAACGGCAGCTGCCGTTTCAGAAATCAGCGCCTCGGTTAACAGTTCGGCCAGCGGCGCAAATAATGCGAATACCGTCGTGGAAGGTGCCAAGGAAAACGCTCAATCTTCTGAAAAAGTCGTCAAAGATGCCGTTCAAGCGATGGATAGAATTGCCAAAAGTTCCAGTGAAATTACAACCATTGTACAAGTCATTGACGATATCGCCTTCCAAACCAACTTGTTGGCACTGAACGCAGGAGTAGAGGCAGCACGTGCAGGAGATGCCGGACGCGGTTTTGCGGTTGTCGCGTCAGAAGTGCGCGCTTTGGCTCAGCGATCATCGGAGGCTGCAGGTGAAATTAGTTCGCTGATTGCCCAATCCGGTGACAACGTGCAACTCGGCGTGACACTTGTCGGAGATGCAGGAGGCGCGCTTGAAAAGATCATCGAATCAATCCTCGAAATCTCGGGATACGTGTCTCAGATCGCCAGCGCGTCACAAGAACAATCCTTTAGCATTAAAGAGATAAACTCCGCGATGACGCAGTTGGATCAGGTGACACAAGAAAATGCTGCAATGTTTGAAGAAACGAGTGCGGCCAGCCAGAACCTTGAGACTGCCGCCGATAGTCTTACCGATCTTGTTCGACAATTCACTACGCAATCAACCGAACATTCAACTAATGGCTCTTTCGACGCTCACAGCTCATTCGATCTCCCTAAGTCTGGTAGACGGGCATCGTAGTATGGCATGCTCACTCTGTCGTTTGCCGCACCTTTTGCGTCAGCACTCTAAGGGTACGCAGCAAGTAGCGGCAAGCGCGCTGTATTTAACCGAACGCAAGCCCCGAGCAACGCACATTGGAGAGCGGCACCCATTCAAGCGTCAGATTTTCCAAGTCAGCTGCTAAGTCTCTTCCTGTATCACGTATGGTCATTTTTCAAAGCTACTGCCGTAAACACCAACTAGAAAAACTTCTTTCCCAATGCCGAAGGAAATGTAGGTATCGACATCTCCACACACGACTAAAACTGCAATCAAGAGATGCCCGATCACAGCTTTATCTTTTTCAAAACGGCTTATCTAAGCCTGGGCGCTGGGCAATACCGAGCCGCGATTTCGTTGAAGGAGCAGCTCGCCAATGCATGGGACTATTTTACCCAAAAAGTCGGTCAGGTCGTTTGATATTCTTAAATCGACCTTGTTGGCATACTTTGTCCACCGGTCAACGCGATGATCTGCATGCGAAACCTAAAATTGGATACCAGCATTAGATTGCTTTAATTCAATGGCATAGAACCAGTTGCCGCCAATCGCATGCAAAAGAAATTCATGACCTTTGTCTTCATTTTAAAGTGACATGTGTCGTTCACTTTTTTCGCAACCTGTACAGGAAACAATCAGCCTTCGTGAACAAAACCCACCCGTTTCTTTGTGGCATAGCCTGCTAACCGTCTCATAAAGACAAAACCAGGCAATTGCTCTGAAAGACCACCCGATCATCGTAAAAACAGCAGACTTCCGCATCCCGCCAATCAATTAGGGTTCGCGGGGGAACTTTTGTACTATCACCGCGCTATCAGTTGCGTCCTGCGCGCTGTAGAGCACGTGCATATCGGCGAACTGCGCAATCCCGACGTCAACCAATAGTATTTGCCGGTCCGCGCCCTTTACTAACCGGAACGTTTTCATCGGTTTCAGTATCGCTATCGGGTTTACAGTACATCAGCCAAGCGCGGATCGTGCTGGCGGCAAATTCTACAGTAATTTTAACCTTTATCATCACAAAACAATACTTGGATTTCGAAGGTGGTTCCTACAGCAACCTTGCCTGCAATTAACATGTCATTGGTCGCAATGAGAACATCCTTGTTGACGGTCTTATGGCGCTTTTTTTGACCATTCACCGCTTGCAAACTAACCGTCTGGATGCACACCTCATCAATTTCGATCATCTTAAAAAGTGTCGCGCTGTGAAACCAGCATGGTAGAGCTGACAGAATACCCGCACATTTGCGTGAACAGCCAACATCACCGCGATACTCTGAATGAACAAAGCTACCTGTTGATCTGGCAAACTCGATGGGAAAAACTGTGTCGTCACTCGCTTCGGGAAAGTTGACCACAGGAACCAATCCGTTCATGCAGCTTAGCTCCTCCTAGGGTCGTGCGGACAGTTTCGGGACCTTGACTGAAGTTACATCACGCAAACATTCGGCCTTAAAGATTTCAACATGACGCATGACACCTGCAACAGTTTAGGACTAAACCTGTCCCGAAAAAGTACAAACCAAGTCGCTAAGTGCGTCTGCGGCGATTTCGTCCAGAGCGCTAATTTTCGGAACTCAGGTAAAACCATCTGTGACTTCTTCAACTATGGTTAACCAACAGCACTGCTGCGGAGTGCAAAACGGACAACCGTTCCCTGAAAACAATTGTAAAAAATCCACCTTCATCAGTGAGAAGGACCCACAAAACCACATATGCGCAACCAGCGAAATTGCTGTCGGTTCTTGGTCTGTACGGTACTTTTGCCAACCGAAGTTCAAACATCATACCTTTAATCCGCTCATTTGATACCCTGAGCGGTTGAACTAAAGACACATTCCTAGCATGGTGCGGCATTGGAAAAAATGCATGCAGGAGGCAGCATGAGCACACCACCCCCCGCCCTCTCCAAATTTGAGCGCACTTGGACAAAAGCCATCTGTTTGATGGGCTTCATGCTTTGCATACCCCAATTTGCAACCGCCCAGGAAACACCTCCACCAAAAGTGACCATCGCCGCGGCTTATGAAAAGGAGTTAGTCCGGGAAGCCACATTTATCGGGCGCGGAGAAGCATCAGCTAAAACCGATCTTTATGCTCGTGTCACAGGCATTATTACTGAAATCGTGGTCCAAGATGGTGCTTCGGTCAAAGCAGGCGATGTTATTTTCCGAATTGACCCTGAAACATACAGTGCTGAAGTTGCGGCAAAACAAGCCGCCGTTCAACGCGCAGAGGCGAATGTAAAACTCGAAGAAGTCGAACTTGTGCGTAAAACAGAGCTTTTGCGCCGCGAGACCATTGCCGAGTCCGAACTGGATATCGCGCAAGCCAACGCCGCGGTCGCCGAGGCCGATCTGGCCGCCGCCAAAGCCTCCCTTCAGGAAGCTGAACTCAACTTAGATCGCACAGAGATTGTGGCGCCGTTCGATGGTCGCATCGGACGTGCAGAAGTCAGCCTGGGTGCCCTTGTCAGCCCATCAACAGGGCCCCTTGCGACGTTGGTGCAAGAAACACCAATGTATGTCACTTTTTCGCTATCGGAGCCGCAATTACTTAGCGTGTTGGACCGTTTGGAAAAGGGGATCGATGAGCTGATCGAGAGCGGCGCTTCACCGAATGTTTTTGTTCGCCTGCCCAATGGTGAAATGCTCGAAGAACCTGGCACGATCGTGTTTCTGGACAACCGTATCAATCCGTCAACGGGCACGATTGCCTTGCGGGCCGAATTCCAGAACAAACGTCGCATGATCCTTGATGGCGGTTTTCTGTCCATTGTAATCGAAGAATTGGAACCAACCCTCAGCGTTCTGATCCCTCAGAACGCGGTACAGCGTGACCAACGCGGTGACTTTGTTTTGGTGGTGACAGATCAACAACTGGTCGAGCAACGCTATGTCATGCTTGGTCCGCAAGAGCAGACAGCTGTCGTGGTAAGCGACGGTCTGCGCTCTGGTGAGAGTGTCATCGTTGACGGCTTACAACGCGTCCGCCCCGGTGTTGAAGTTAACGCGGTTCTTACCGGAACGGCGCAAGGAAACTGACCATGTTATCGTCCGTCTTCATCAAGCGGCCAAAGATGGCCATCGTGATTTCCACCGTGCTGACGCTTATGGGCCTTGTGTCCTATGCTGTTATTCCGGTCGAGCAGTTTCCTAACATCACCCCGCCGGTCGTTAACGTTTCTGCCTCATACACCGGTGCAAACGCAGAAACGGTAGAGGCAACAGTTGCCGCCCCCATCGAGGCGGAAGTCAACGGCGTCGAGGACATGATCTATATGTCGTCGGACAGTTCTGATTCCGGAAACTACACATTATCGGTCACCTTCGACGTCGGCACAGATCCAACCATCGCGACAGTCAACGTACAAAACCGCGTGGCACAAGCGACCGCAGGCCTGCCGACAGAAGTAACATCTACCGGCGTTGTTACCGAGAAGTCATCGACGAGCATGTTGCTGGTGGCGACCCTGTTTTCACCCGAGGGCACCTATGATGAAGTGTTTTTGTCAAACTATGCGTCCATCAACCTGAAAGATGCGCTCGCCCGGGTACCAGGTGTGGGCAAAGCGGAAATTCTGACCGATTTTGCTTATGCGATGCGGATTTGGATGGACCCGGACCGCATGACGGGCCTTGGCGTCACACAGTCTGACGTCATGTCAGCCATAAGCGAACAAAACGTTACGGTATCCGCCGGACAGATAGGCGCCCCCCCTGCCCCTGATGGCCAGCAATTTCAATACTCCGTCACGGCGCAGGGCCGGTTGGCAACTGTCAAGGAATTCGAGGACATTATCATCCGCACCGCCGATGCGGGCAGCGTTTTGCGCCTTGGCGATATTGCACGCATCGAACTGGGTGCAAGTTTTTACGGCGTTTCAGGCCGATATGAAGGCCAGCCCGCAACTGTTCTGGCGGTCTATCAGGCACCGGGTGAAAATGCGCTCGCAGTTGCCGAGGGTGTGTATTCAGAGCTGGAACGTCTGTCAGCCGCCTTTCCGCAGGATGTCGCGTATGCCGTGCCCTTTGACAGCACGGACTTTGTGCAGCAATCGCTTAATGACGTGGTGTCGACACTGATCCTGACATTCATCCTCGTAATGTCCGTCGTCTTCATCTTTCTGGGCAGCGCCAGAGCGACACTTATCCCTGCCGTCGCGATCCCTGTTTCTTTGATTGGCACCTTTGCCTTTTTGTTGATGATGGGCATGACACTGAACACGATCTCGCTTTTCGCATTGGTGCTTGCGATCGGCATTGTCGTCGACGACGCAATCGTCGTGGTCGAAAATGTGGAGCGCATCA
>Ga0316197_10001931_pt1 | contig 14784 bp, 17 predicted proteins | sample OudBiesiAoxic_MG_FD_204939 | JGI IMG/M metagenome (GOLD analysis project Ga0316197, IMG submission 204939) | Coastal sediment microbial communities from Oude Bieten Haven, Netherlands - site A oxic | ecosystem: Environmental > Aquatic > Marine > Coastal > Sediment | place: Netherlands...
GCGCGAGCGGGCGTGCCGTCAGGCTGTTCGATGTCGGGTGGCCGGTCCGACCTCTTCACGGTCGGCGGGAAGGATCGGGTTGGCGACGACGCCGATGAGGGCCATCCGATTCCAAGCCCAAGGCCGAGGCTGAGCCGGCGCCCGACGAAGGCTGACAGCTCAGGCAGACCGTTCGACAAGATGAGAGAGGGAGCCGACGGGAGCGGCTTCTTCTCTGTCGTCCTGGGATCCGGTTGCTCGATTTCGAGGAGTTGCCTACCTGCCGATTGACCCTGCACAAGTTCCACCCGATCGGCGACGATAGGGAACGAGGCAGGGGTGTTGTTGTGTTCGCCCGAATCGTGAAGGGGACGAAACCATGACCGGGAAACGTGTGTACCTGATCTTCACCGCGATTGCCGCGTGCGCGCTGCTCGTCGCTGCATGCTCGAGCGCGTCCGACGTAGTGGCCGACAATGTGGCCGAGCAGTTGATCGAGGCCGGGGTCGAAGGTGACGTCGACGTTGATGTTTCGGGCGACGGGGAGGACATGTCGATCGACATCGATTCTGAGGACGGGGACGTCTCGATCGATGTATCCGGTGATGACGAAGAGATGACGATCGAGGTGGAGTCCGAGGAGGGCTCGGTCTCCATTGGTGTGGGCACCGAATTGCCCGAAGAACTCGAGATCCCAGTCGTGGACGGCGGCGAAGTCTTGGCTTCGGTTGTGGCAGACGACGCTGTCACGGTTACTTTGAGCTACGACTTGAGCCGGTTCGACGAGGTGGCCGGCTTCTACGAGGGCTGGACCGGAAGCAGCGGGGACGAGTGGGCATCAAACTCGATGTCGGTGGACTCTGACGAGGGTACACAGCGGATGGAGATGTGGACCGATTCCGGGACCGGAACGATGATCATGGTGGCCGGCTGCGCCGATGGCACGGGAGACGGCAGTTCGAGCGAGTTCAATGCAGCCTGCGTGACCATCAACCAGGTTGGGTAGGGCGGCAGGTTTGCATGGACGCGTACGGAAACAGCGACAGTGACACGCTGAATGCTGTCTGTCTCATTGTGAATGAAGCGAAGTAGCAGGTGCTCAGTACCAAGTAGGAAGCAGCAATACACGAGACACGAGACTTCCCGCGTCTCAGGTCTCAGGTCTCAGGTCTTGTTACTTCCCTCGATACGTCCATCGATCCACGACGTTCCCGTGGGTATCTTGCAGCATCACCGTGTCGCCGGCATTCGACCATATCGAGCGGTCGGCACACCAGTGGAGCGTGCCGGGCAGGTCGGATCCGCAGCCTGTTCTGACCGTGATGCTGCTGCCGGGTGAGAGGGTGACGGAGCGGAACAAGTAGCGGTTCTGAGACGATTCGTCGCGAAGTGTCCACCCGGCGAGGTCGATGTCAACGTCACCATCGTTCGCGATCGTGACGTATTCGTCGTTGAGGTGTTCGTCATCCGGTCCCGGAGGGTCGTACTGCACGTCCAGAATGCTCATTCCGGCTGGTGGCGGTGGCCCGCAGGCATCCGCTGCCCACATGCCGAGGTCTGCATCGGCCGTGAGGTTGCCGATCTCGACGAACGCGTCGTTGTAGCGATGGTCGCCCTGAAGCGTGACGGCGTTCCCATCGGCGAGCATCCGCCCGTTGATGTTCTCGCCACCGACGTAGATGTATCGCAAGAGGCGTCCGTATTGGTCTGTGTCGCTGGCCGACCCGTCGGCGAGGGCGACGTCATGGCCATCCAGATATGCAATGAGTGCGTCGCGCGCCGGCTCTCCGAAGCACTCATCACCTTCGGGGGCGTTGATGCCGATCAGGCGGACCTCCTCCTTCCGGCCCTCGATCATGACTTCGATCGAGTCACCGTCGAACACGTAGGTCACCACGGCCGTCGTGCCCGCCGGTTCCTGCACCGCTTCTTCGACGTTCTGGGGATCCGAAGAGACCGAACACGCGGCGGCGCACATCACGGTGAGAAGGGAGACGAGGCCGGTGCGCAGCATGGGCGGAACGGTACTGCGAATATGACCGGCGATGGTCGCGACATGCCGGACGGAGGGCCACCGTGGTCGGGACCGGCGTTGTGCGGCTCGCCACCTGCGAGTTGAGACTTCATCCGACTTGCCGTTACACAGCAGGCTTCGTTACAATTGCGTCAGCGGCCCGGTATCGGGCTGCGTTTTCCCATGCAAAGACGTCGTTGATATCGACGGGTCCGGGTCACGCTCGGCCATCGTCGGTGTAGAGGTCACCCTTCGCTGCGGACACCCCGGTGTCTGCCTTGGTGACGCTCAAATGCGGCGTTCGAAGAAACGAACCGAGGCAGGATCACCACTGATGAAAGTATCAGCATCCGCCAAAAAGATGTGTGAGAAGTGTCGGGTCATCCGGCGCAACGGCCGCGTCTGGGTGATCTGTGAGAACCCGCGACACAAGCAGCGTCAGGGGTAACACACACATGGCAAGAATCGCTGGAGTAGACCTCCCGAGAGAAAAACGGGTCGAGATCGGCCTGACATATATCTACGGCGTTGGGCGTACGAGATCACATCAGATCCTCGAAGCGCTCGAGATATCGCCCGATACGAAGGTGCGTGATCTGACCGACTCCGAAGTCGTGAAGGTGCGCCAATTCATCGACGGCAACTACATCGTCGAAGGTGACCTTCGTCGCGAGGTCGCACAGAACATCAAACGCAAGGTCGAGATCGGCAGCTACCAGGGGCTCCGCCATCGACGCGGCCTTCCCGTACGCGGCCAGCGTACGCACACGAACGCTCGCACCCGCAAAGGTCGTCGTGCTCCGGTCGCAGGCAAGAAGAAGGTCACGAAGTAATGGCCAAGCAGACCCCCCGGCCGCGTCGCAAGACGCGCCGCACAATCACCCACGGCCAGGCACACATCCGGGCCAGCTTCAACAACACGATCATCACGATCACGGACCAGAAAGGCGAAGTCGTCGGCTGGTCCTCCGGAGGATCTGTCGGATTCAAGGGATCACGCAAGTCGACGCCATACGCCGCACAGGTTGCCGCAGAACAAGCAGCGCGAAAGGTCGGCGAGATGGGTATTCGCAAACTCGACGTCATCGTTCGCGGCTCCGGCTCCGGGCGTGAAACCGCGATTCGCACGCTTCAGAACATGGGGATCGAAGTCACCGGAATCAAGGACGTCACACCGGTGCCGTTCAACGGATGCCGCCCGAAAAAGCGGAGGATGCGCTAGAGATGGCTCGCTATACCGGACCGAGGACCAAAGTAAGCCGCAGGGCGCGTCAGCTCCTCGATGACAACAAGGCGAAGTATTTCGACCGGCGGCCGTATCCGCCGGGTGAACACGGTCGTGGGCGCATTCGCGAATCCCAGTACCTCGTCCAGCTCCGCGAGAAGCAGAAGCTGAAGTTCATATACGGCGTGCTCGAGAAGCAGTTCCGCCGCTACTACAAAGAAGCAGCACGCCAGACCGGCATTACCGGCACCGTCCTCCTCCAGATCCTCGAGAGCCGACTCGACAACGTCGTGTATCGGTCCGGCCTGGCGTCGACCCGACCGCAAGCACGTCAGCTTGTCAACCATGGACACTTCCTGGTTGACGGCAAGCGGGTCGACATACCGTCGTACCAAGTGCGCAAGGACGATGTTGTTTCGGTCAAGGAACGGAGCCTCGAGATCCTTCCGATCATGATTGCCGTCGACACGGGGGACCGGACTGTTCCCGAGTGGATGGACGTCAACACCCAGGAACGCACGATCACGATTCGGGATCTGCCCAGCCGGGAACAGATCGACACCCAGATCCAAGAACAGCTCGTCGTCGAGTTGTACTCCAAGTAGTAGTCCCCAGAAGCGAAAGGGGAGTCTCTCCGTGCTGATCACGCAGCGGCCCACCATCGAAGAAGAAAACGTCAACGAGAGTCGTTCACGGTTCATCGTTGAACCGTTGGAGCCGGGATTCGGCTACACGCTCGGAAATACAATGCGGCGCACGCTGCTGTCCCGGATCCCCGGCGCAGCGATCATGTCCGTTCGGATCGAAGGTGTCCAGCACGAGTTCTCGACGATCGAGGGCGTTGTTGAAGACGTCGTCGACTTCATCCTGAACCTCAAGCAGGTCGTGCTTCGTATCGACGCCGAGGGCCCGCAAACCCTCTACCTGTCCGCACAGGGCAAGGGTGAGGTCACCGCAGGTGACATCCAGGCGCCTGCCGGCGTGGAAGTCGTCAACACCGACCACCACCTAGCGACGTTGTCGGCCTCGGCGAAGCTCGAGGTCGAGATGGCAGCCGGACGTGGTGTCGGCTACCGAAGCGCAGACAAGAACAAGACCTCCGACGCGATCGGTGTCATGCCGATCGACTCGATCTATTCACCGGTGCGCAAGGTCGCCTATCGCGTGGAGAGCACCCAGGTCGGTCAGATGACCGACTTCGACAAGCTCATTCTCGATGTCGAGACAGATGGCTCGGTGACACCCGCAGAGGCGATCTCGTCAGCCGGCGGCACACTGCGGAACCTCTTCGACCTGTTCTCCGACATGGAGGACTACGACGCACTCGAACTTGATGAGATCATCCAGCCCGAAGCGGCCGGCCAGGAGCATCTCGATCTCCCGATCGAGGCCCTCGACCTGTCGGAGCGCCCACGGAACTGCCTGCGCAGAGCCCAGGTTCAAACCGTCGGCGAACTGATCGAGAAGAGCGAAGAGGACCTGCTCAACATCACCAACTTCGGGCAGAAGTCGCTCGAAGAGGTTGTTGCGAAACTCGACGAGCTCGGGTTCTCGCTCCGTTCGATCGCAGACTCCGAGTCAACGGAGAGCGTCGTCTAATGCCACAACCGAAGAGGGGGGCCCGCCTCGGCGGCAGCCCCCAACACCAGCGCAAGATTCTTGCGAATATGACGGCCCAACTCATTGTTCACGAGCGGGTGACGACCACTCACGCCAAGGCTCGCGAGGTTCGGCCGTACGCCGAGAAGATCATCACGAAGGCTCGTCGCGGCGATCTCCACGCTCGCCGGCTTGTGCTTGCGAAGATCGGTGACAATGACGTCGTCACGAAGCTGTTCGACGAGGTTGGCCCGCGGTATGCGGATCGGCCGGGCGGCTACACACGGATCACGAAGCTCGGCCCGCGTCGCGGCGATGGGTCCGAGATGGCGGTCATCGAATTGGTCTGAGGCGCTCGTCAAGAACAACGAGGCGCCCCGATTTCGGTCGGGGCGTTTTCGCGTCTGCCGGGCCGGGGTACGCTCCCTGAGCATGATGACCATCGAAACCCTGCTCCTTCATGCCGGTGACGTCGCTCCTCCTCCGGTGGTGGGCCGTGCGTTCGAGCTCGTCGAGGCAGGGGACCCGACCAACCGTGATCGGTTTGATCCCGGGCACTTCACCGCATCGGGGTTCGTCGTCTCACCAGATCAGTCGGCGCTGCTCCTCGTCCATCACAGGAGGCTCGACCGGTGGCTGCAGCCGGGCGGCCACATCGATCCGGAGGACGTTTCACCGATTGCTGCGGCCGCTCGAGAGGTTCTCGAGGAGACCGGCATCACCACGGAGCCGATTCGCCTGGATCTCATCGACCTCGACATCCACCCAATACCCCCGCGTGCGCCGGAGCCGGCCCACGAGCACTTCGATCTCCGGTTTGCCCTCCGGGCACTGGATGCAGATGTGATCGCCGATGAGGAGGTGAACGACGCCGTGTGGGTTCCGTGGTCGCAGATCGAGTCGTATGCGGTCGATGCCTCCGTGATCCGGGGCGCCGAGGAGCTTCGAAGGGCATGCTCGTGACGGCTCACCGGTAGTCTGACGGCCCCAGACCGAAGGCAGCCGATGGGCGTCGTTCTCAACCGACTCTTGCAGACGATCCGTTTTGATCGCGACGCCTTCGTATGGATGGAGTTCAACGATCGGGCCACGGGCGACGCTCTCATCATCGTGGCGATCACCGAGCTGCTGTTCATCATCGCCGGGGGCACCCCGTTGTTTGGGCTGGTGACCAGCTTCACGGCTGTCATGTCGTCGCTGCTATCAACCATCATCTTCTGGCTGATCTACAGCGGTCTCGTGTACGCGATCGTGGTGTACCTTTTCCGGGGCGACGGCCACTACCCGATCTACCTCCGCATGGTCGGTTTCGCGTTCCCGACGCTGCTGCTGACGATCGCCTCCGCTCAGATCTTCGGCAACGATCTCATCGCGACGCTCGTCGGCTCGCTTTGGTTCCTTCTCGTGGTCGCATACGGCACGCACTACGTCTCCGATCTCCCATTCGACCGCTCGATTGTCGCCGCCGTGCTTGGTTGGGCCGGATGGATCGTCGTTTCGACGATCCTCGGCGGGCTCAGTCTGTTCTAGGGGCGCGCTGCGAGATGCCGACCTACCGGCTCGACGTCGCCTACGAGGGGACAGGCTTTCACGGATACGCGCGCCAGGACAACGTGCGAACCGTCCAGGGCGATTTCGAAACGGCGCTGTTCCATCGAACGGGCGAGATCAAGACTGCGGTAGCGGGCCGGACAGACGCCGGAGTGCACGCCGCCGGGCAGGTCATCAGCTTCTCCGTCGACGATCCGCTGGATGTCGGAGAGCTGCAACGGAGCCTGAACCGGCAGCTCGGCCCCGAGATTGCGGTGTACGCAATCTCGGAGGTCCCCGGCGATTTCCACGCCCGATTCTCCGCCACGGGGCGCCGGTACCGCTATCGCATCTGGAACGCTCCGGTGCACGATCCCCTCTTGGTGAGGACCACATGGCACATACCCGAGCCGCTCGATGTCCCAGCGATGGACCGAACGGTTGCAGCGCTCGTCGGAACACGCGACTTCGCGTCCTTCTGCCGTAGGGCCACCGGCCGCAGCACGGTGCGCGAACTCAGGGAAGCGGCCTGGAGCCGGGAGGGGGACGTTGTCGAACTGTCGATCGCCGCCAACGCCTTCTGCCACAAGATGGTCCGGTCCATTGTTGCGACCTCGGTCGAGGTCGGGCGCGGCCGCCTCGATCCGGAGGCGGTGCTGGCACTTCTGGAGGAGCGCGACCGAACGCTGGGACACGGCAGCGCCCCATCACGAGGACTCACCCTCATCTCGGTGGAGTACTAGTGACGCGTGCATGGCATCAGACGCGTTCCGGTTGGCCTTATGTTCTGCGACCCGATAGGATTCGGCTCCGCTCCCGGGTCCCCGGGGGTGGTTTCGTGCCGTCTGAGGACTCCCGATGAAAGCCAAGCTGCAAAGAACATTCACGCCCACGCCCGCCGATATCGAGCGGAGCTGGTACGTCGTTGACGCCGCAGGGATCCCACTTGGGCGTCTCGCCTCAGAGGTCGCGCAGATCCTGCGTGGCAAGCAGAAGCCGACCTACGCGCCCCACATGGACATGGGTGACTACGTCATCGTTGTCAACGCGGGCAAGGTCGCCGTGACCGGCAACAAGGAGACCGACAAGGTCTACCACCGCCACTCCGGCTATCCGGGCGGACTTCGCTCTCACAACCTCGCCTACGTGAGGAACAAACAACCCGAACGTCTTGTGCAGGACGCCGTGAGAGGGATGATCCCCAAGAATCGCCTCGGTCGCCAGACGCTCACCAAGCTCAAGGTCTACGCCGATTCGGAGCATCCGCACGAGGCTCAGAAGCCGCAACCTCTCACCCTCACATATCGAAAGGCTGAAGCCTGATGACGAAACCGATTGCTCAGGCCACCGGCCGCCGAAAGACGTCCGTCGCGAGGGTCAGGCTGCTCGACGGCACCGGGCAGTTCGCCCTCAACGGAAAGAGCCTCGACGATTTCTTCCCTGAGGCGACACATCGTCTCAGAATCGTTGAGCCGTTCAAGCTGACCGAACTCGAGGGACGGTACGACGTTTCGGCAACCCTTGAAGGTGGAGGTACCACAGGTCAGAGCGACGCCCTCCGACTCGGTATCGCGCGGGCGCTGGTGGAGATCGATCCAGATCTTCGCCCTGCGCTCAAGAAAGCCGGACTGCTTCGCCGTGACGACCGCAAGGTCGAGCGCAAGAAGTACGGTCTCCGCAAGGCCCGTCGCGCTCCGCAGTTCACGAAGCGCTGATTCAGGCGTTGCGCCTGCTCGACATCAATCGCCACGGGGGTATCCGGTATGGCTGAGAGGCACCTCTTCGGAACCGACGGTGTTCGAGGCGTCGCCAACGACGGACTCACCCCGGAAATCGCGTTCGACCTCGCCCGCGCAGCCGGAGAAGGCCGCGACGGAGGCGTGGTGGTCGGGCGCGATACGAGACGATCCGGTCCCATGCTCGCCGCCGCGCTGATGGCGGGATTCAACTCTGTAGGTGTGGACACCATCGACCTCGGCATCATCCCGGTTGGAGCGGTGTCGCGACTTGTCCGCGACTCCGGCGCCACCTACGGCGCCATGGTGAGCGCCTCCCACAATCCGGCTGCCGACAACGGCATCAAGTTCTTCGGCCCGAACGGAACGAAGCTGTCGGACGATGACGAGGCCGCCATTGAGGAGCGCTATTTCGCCGGCGCACCGTGGCATCGGAGTGTCGGGCCGAAGGTCGGAATCCAGACGGTGATGGGTGATGCCGTCGATCGCTATGTCGACAAGATCGTTCAGCCGGTCGAGTACTCGATGCGCGGCCTCGAGTTTCTCGTTGATGCCGCGAACGGAGCCGCGTTCCTCGCGGCCCCAGTCCTGTTCGAACGGGTCGGAGCCACGGTGGAGGTCATCAACGCAGATCCGGACGGCATGAACATCAACCGGGGGTGTGGAGCGACCCATCCCGAGGCCATGGTGGGACACGCTCGCGGGCGGGTAGGCCTGTCATTCGATGGAGATGCCGACCGTCTCATCGCTGTCGACGAGGACGGCGTTGTGGCCGACGGGGACGTCATCATGTCCATCTTTGCTCAGTGGATGAAGGAGCGGGGTCGGCTCAAGAACGACACGGTGGTGGCGACGGTCATGTCGAACCTTGGCTTTCGCAAGGCGATGGAGCGCCTCGGGATCGAGGTCATCGAAACAGATGTCGGCGACCGGTACGTCCTTGAAGCGATGCGCACGTCCCGCGCCGTCGTCGGGGGTGAACAATCGGGCCATGTCCTGTTGGAGGATCGGGCCACCGGAGACGGGCTGCGCACGGCGCTTCGTCTGATGGAGGTCATGGCGTCTACCGGCAAGGAGCTCCGGGAGCTGCGCACCGTCATGGAGGCCTACCCCCAGATCCTGACCAACGTCACCGTGAAGGACAAGGCCTTCGCGGACAACACAGCTGTTGCGGCGTCCATCGCAGAGGCGGAACGTGCGCTCGGCGGGCGCGGCCGACTCCTCGTCCGCCCCTCGGGAACGGAACCGTTCGTGCGGGTCATGGTCGAAGCTCCTTCGGCCGCCGAGGCCGCCGACGTGGCAGCCCTCGTCGCCAAGACGGTGGAAGCCGAACTGGCGTAGGAGCCAGCCTCGAGCTCGAGCAACCAGACTTGAGACTCAAGACACCCGGCGGAGCTCATCGCCGTGATTCTGGCTCCCAGGGCCCCCTCTGCAACCGGACTCCCGTCCGGCCGCAGCGACCGGTCTTGTGTCTCGGATCTTGTGTCTTGTGTCTCATCTCTCAAGTCTCGCTACTCTTCCCCCCACAACTGAACGACCGACCGGAGAACATCCAAGCGCCTGCCCTCGCGATTCGCGAGGTGACGAGGAAGAGGGATTATCGAACAGTCGGCGGGTGCCCTCTCGGCCGCTCACGGTCGTTACGGGGTCGGGCAAAACCCGGGAGTGATTCCGGGGACAAACCCCCCCTTGTGAGCCGGGACATCGTCCCGGAGCGCCCTCCGGTCGACAACCTCAAGGAGGTAGCGCGCGTGTGTGGAATCATGGGCTATGTCGGCCCTCACGAAGCGGCTCCCATCATCATGGATGGGTTGCAACGTCTCGAGTACCGGGGCTACGACTCGGCCGGTGTTGCGGTGGCAAACGGGTCGATCGATGTTCGGAAAGCCGAAGGGAAGATCGTCAATCTCGAGGCGCGCCTCGAGGACGAGCCGCTGACCGGGACGGTGGGAATCGGGCACACACGTTGGGCGACACACGGAGAACCCAGCGATCTCAACGCACATCCTCACACCGACCCGACCGGCGAGTTCGTGGTTGTGCACAACGGGATCATCGAAAACTTCCAGAGCCTGCGCGAGGCACTCGAAGCCGGTGGAGCGATCCTCACCTCTCAGACCGACACCGAGATTCTCGCTCACCTGATCGCCGAGGAGTATGACGGCGACCTTGCAGCGGCCGTTCGGCGCGCTGTCGAGCGCGCCGAGGGTGCGTACGCCCTCGTTGTCATGACACGACGGGAACCGCGCAAGATCGTGGCGGTCCGCAAAATCAGTCCGTTGGTGATCGGCCTTGGAGATGGCGAGACGTACCTTGCCTCTGACATCCCGGCCTTGCTCCACCGCACCCGCGTTTTTCTCATCATTGAAGACGACGAACTGGTGACGATCACGGAAGACGGTGCCGTCGTTGAGACAATCGGTGGTGAGCCAATCGATCGGTCACCGATCCACATCGACTGGGATGCCGAGCAGGCCGAGAAGGGCGGATTCGACCACTTCATGCTCAAGGAGATCCACGAGCAACCGACGGTGATCACTGAAACCCTCGGTGGGCGTATCGACGAAGACGGCGAGATCTGGCTCGAGAACACCGAATTCGATGATGACTTCGCACGAAACATCGACACCGTGTGGATCACGGCATGCGGCACCGCCTATCACGCCGGGCTCGTCGGCCGGGAGATCTTCCAGCGCGTGCTCCGACTGCCGACCATGGTCGAGTACGCCCACGAAATGCGGTACGCGGATCCGATGGTCAAAGCCGGCGACCTCACCATTGCGATCTCGCAATCAGGAGAAACCGCGGACACCCTTGCGGCAGCACGGCTCGCATCAGAACGTGGAACGCGCATGCTGGCGCTCACGAACGTCGTCGGTTCGACGTTGAGTCGCTACGCGGACGACGTGCTGTACACACGCGCAGGCCCCGAGATCTCGGTGGCATCAACAAAGGCCTACCTCGCAATGCTGATCGGCCAGTACCTGCTGGCGCTCCGCTTGGGTCGCGCGAGAGGCTCGATCGATCAGCAACGCGCCAGAGAGCTCGCTCGCGGTCTTGCCCAGCTGCCTGCGCAGGTCGACACGACCCTCGAGAACGAGGAGCCGATTGTTGAGGCAGCGCAGGCGATCGTCGACGCCGACGACATCTACTTCATCGGCAGAGGTCTGGACTACGCGGTCGCGATGGAGGGTTCGCTCAAGCTCAAGGAGATTTCCTATCTCCACAGCGAAGCGATGCCTGCGGGTGAATTGAAGCACGGAACGCTGGCGCTGATCACCGAGGACGTGCCGGTGGTGGTCGTCGTGACACAACGGGCAACCTACGACAAGACGATCTCAGCCGTGCAAGAGGTGAAGGCGCGGGGCGGGAAGATCATCGCCGTGGCCTACGACACCGATACCGAGATCGAGAAGTTTGCCGACCTCGTGCTGAGGATCCCGGAGACCGAAGACCTTCTGGCTCCCGTGAACGCCGCCGTCCCGCTGCAGTTGCTCGCCTATCACGTCGCGCGACTCCGTGGGCACGACATCGACCAGCCGCGTAACCTCGCGAAGTCGGTCACCGTCGAATAGGTGGGCCGACTGATCGGCCGACCAGGATCGGGAGTGCACCGTGAACATCATTGGGCTTGGCGTTGACCTTGCTGAAGTTGATCGCGTGCGCGACTTACTCGCCCGCTACGGCGATGCATTTCGCCGGCGGTGTTTCACCGACCACGAGTGGGAATACGCCCATGGGTTCAGTGATCCGGCAGGTCGTCTGGCGGCCAGGTTCGCCGGCAAAGAGGCCGTGATGAAGAGCCTTGGAACAGGGTGGCGGAGGCTGCGGTGGACCGACATCGAGATCACAGGGGGCGGCCGCCCGAGGGCGGTTCTGAAGGGGCGGGCTGCGATACGTGCCGAGATGTTGAATGTAGGCGAAGTGTTGGTCACGGTGACCCACACCAGGGATCAAGCCATCGTGATGGCGATTGCAGTGGGACCGGAGAACTGAGCGGCGAGCCTCGAGCAAGGAACAAGCAGCAACGAACAGGCGAAGCGGCCGCTCCGGAGAGCGGCCGCTTCTTATGGTCGGACCCGTCCCGGGGAGGGGTTGTCTGCAGAGTGCGGAGATAGGCGACGATGATCTGCAGATCGCAATCCAGTGCCGGTGGGAAACCACCCGAGGGTGGTGTGTCCACTCCCACCGAGGTGCTGGATCGCGTACGGGACCGACCGGTTCTCAATTCTCGTGACTTGGTGTCGCACCTCTCCTGGCTCGTGACCGGAGCCCGCTTCGCCCGGTCCTTCGCTTCCGCACCATGAGGGTACGGGCGTTCTCTGGCCATCCCTAGGGTCGAATGACCCGGTTCTCGAACGCGTCATGGGCACTCTGACCGGCCGGTAGTCGTTACCCTTGCGGCCATGCGTCCGTCCTGGATTGAAGTTGATCTCGATGCCATTGAGGCGAATGTCCGCGCCATACGTGCCGCCATCGCTCCTGCGGACGTGTGTGCCGTCGTGAAGGCCGACGGGTATGGCCATGGCGACATCGCCGCTGCCCACGCTGCGATGGCCGGGGGTGCCACATGGCTCGCCGTTGCACTCGTCGCCGAAGGTGTTCGGCTTCGCGAGAGTGGTGTCGACCTGCCGATCCTCGTTCTCTCCGAACCGCTCAAAGAAGAAATCGACGCTCTGGTTGAGTGGTCGCTGACGCCAACCGCCTATCGCGGCGACTTCATCGACGCGGTGGCCGAAGTAGCGGCGAGCGAAGATGCGACCCCATATCCGGTACATCTCAAAGTAGACACCGGAATGCACCGCGTGGGAGCGGATCCGACTGCGGCGATCGAGCTCGCTCGCCAGATCCACGCCGATGAACGACTTGTGCTCGAAGGAATTGCAACCCACCTGCCGGTTGCCGAATCGGATCGGGAATTCACGGCCGGCCAGGTCGCGGATCTGGTTGAGCTTCGTGACTCGCTCGCTGCTGAGGGGATCGACGTCGACTACGTCCATGCCGCCAACACTGCCGGTGCCCTCGACCATCCGGACGCACGGTTCGACTTCGCACGGATCGGACTCGGGATCTACGGCCTGCGGCCGGCGCCCGATGCGGGCCGAGGTGTCGAACTCGTACCGGCGATGCGGGTCGTCTCCGCCGTCACGTTCGTGCAACGGCTTCCGGCCGGAGCGCGGCCATCGTACGGACGTGTTCGCCCGCTACCGAGACCATCGACCGTCGTGACCGTCCCGCTTGGCTACGCCGACGGAATCCCTCGCCGGCTCTCCGAGCTCGGCGGCGAGGTGCTGATACGGGGGCAGCGTTACCCGTTTGCCGGAACTGTGACGATGGATCAGGTAGTCATCGACGTTGGAGACGACCTTGTTGAGGTAGGTGACGAGGTGGTGTTCATCGGCCGACAGGGAACCGAAGAGGTGACCGCCACCGAATGGGCCGACATGCTCTCCACGATCAACTACGAAGTGGTGTGCCAGTTCGGACCGCGCCTTCCGCGTCGGTATTTCAAAGGAGGCTCCTGATGATCGATTCGACGATCACTGCGGTCCCGGGTGTCGCCGTCGGGCACCACACCGACGCAGAAGCCGCTACCGGAGTGACCGTCCTGACGTTCCCCGAACCGAACGTCGCCGTGGTGGATGTGCGAGGAGGAGCACCCGGCACTCGAGAGACGGATGCCCTCGGAGCTGCGATCAAGCCGGTGACCGTCAACGCTCTGATGTTTGCCGGGGGATCGGCGTTCGGACTCGCCGCCGCAGCCGGGGTGTCGGATGAAGTCGAGCGAGAGGGCCGCGGTGCTCCGACCCCGGCCGGGCCGGTCCCGATTGTCCCTGCGGCGATCGTCTTCGATCTCATGACGGGTAATCCGCCCGGGAGGCCCGGACCGGAGGACGGCGCGGCCGCATATCGTGGTCGATCGACCGACCCGGCTGCTCTGGGCCGCGTCGGTGCCGGGGCCGGAACTACGGTCGCCGCCTGGCGCGGGTTCACCGCTATTCAGTTTGCCGGAATCGGATCGGCCGCAGTGAAGGTCGGCGACGCAACTGTTGGTGCCCTCGTCGTGCTCAACGCGGCCGGCGACATCTTCAGCCTCGAGGGAACACCACTCACCGGCGGCGAACACGCGTCCATCGCTCCGCCCGTCGGTCCTGCTCCCGGCGACAACACCACTCTCGTGTGTGTCGCCACGGATGCCGGCATCGAGGATCGCAACGAACTCCGCAGGATCGCAATCCGGGCCCACGACGCAATCGGGGCCTGCATTCGGCCAACCCACACCCGATACGACGGCGATTCGGCGTTTGTGGTCTCGTTTGGCGCCGAAGCAGCCGACCTCGATGCGGTCCAGCAGGCAGGGTTTGTCGTAGTCGGGCGGGCGATCGAATCCGCGTTGCTCGAGGCGCGGAGCGCACCGTGAGCGTCGACGTGGTGGCCCAACTGGACGAACTCAAGACGGTCGCAGTTACCTGCACGGCGTGCCGGCTGGCTGAGGGACGGCTGAACGTTGTATTTGGTGACGGCAATCCGAGTGCGGACGTCGTGTTCGTTGGAGAAGCGCCCGGCGCACGAGAGGACGAGCAGGGGCTACCGTTTGTGGGCCCATCCGGGAAGCTGCTCGAGCGGCTGCTCGGCGAGATCGGCCTGCGTCGGGAGGACGTGTACATCGCCAACGTTGTGAAGTGCCGTCCACCAAAGAA
>Ga0316197_10001933_pt1 | contig 14775 bp, 9 predicted proteins | sample OudBiesiAoxic_MG_FD_204939 | JGI IMG/M metagenome (GOLD analysis project Ga0316197, IMG submission 204939) | Coastal sediment microbial communities from Oude Bieten Haven, Netherlands - site A oxic | ecosystem: Environmental > Aquatic > Marine > Coastal > Sediment | place: Netherlands...
CGGCCGGGTCGACGACCAGCCTTCGACGAACTCCAAGAGTGAGGCGGGGGATGAACTCTCGCCGATGCCCTACGGTGCAGCCCATGGCGACGAATCCCGAAGGCTCACCTGACGACCCGTCCCGCACGGGAGCTACGGACTCGCTGGAGACGATGGCGGTGTGGGCCGGCGAGGAGCGCTACCTGCTCGACCGGGCCACCCAGGTGCCCGTCGTGCACAGCGTCGGCTTCGGGTACCCGGACGTCGACGAGTGGCTCGACGTCGCCACCGGTGCGGCCCCCGGTCACATCTACGGTCGAAACACCAACCCGACCGTCGCGGTGTTCGAGGAGAAGCTGCGGATGCTCGAGGGAGGCGAGGCGGCCACCTCGGCGTCGACGGGCATGGCCGCGATCTCCAACATGCTCCATGCGCTGCTCGAGCCGGGCCAGCGGGTGGTGTCGGTGAAGGACACCTACGGCGGCACCAGCATGCTGTTCACCAAGTATCTCCCGAGGGTCGGCGTGGAGGTCGAGCTGGTCGAGACGACCGACGCCGACGGCGTCGAGCAGGCGATGGACCGCGGCTGCGACCTGCTCTACCTCGAGACGCCCACGAACCCGACGTTGAAGATCATCGACCTGCCACGCCTGCTCGCCTCCGGCAAGGAGCGCGGGGTGGTGACCGTTGTCGACAACACGTTCGCCACGCCGGTGATCCAGCAGCCGTTGGCGCTGGGCGCCGACCTCGTCGTGCACAGCGCCACCAAGTTCCTCGGGGGTCATGCCGACGCGCTCGGCGGTGCGGTCGTGGGGCGCAGCGATCTGGTCGAGGCGGTCTTCCGCTACCGGGAGATCAACGGCGCGACCCTCCATCCGGAGGCGGCGTACCTCATCCTGCGGGGGATGAAGACACTGCATCTCCGCGTCGAGCGGCAGTCGGCCAATGCGATGGCGGTTGCCGAGTTCCTCACAGCACACCCGAGGGTCACGACGGTCAACTATCCGGGCCTGGTGAGCCACCCACAGCACGAGATCGCGAACCGGCAGATGTCGGGCTGGGGAGGGATGCTGAGCTTCGCCCTCGACGGAGAACTCGAAGCGGTCAAGACGTTCCTCCCCCATCTGCGTCTCGCGCACCGTGCAGCGAACCTCGGCGCGGTGGAGACGACCGTCGGGCCGCCCGCGACGACGAGTCATGTGGAGTGCTCGCCGGAGGAGCGTGCCGCCCTCGGGATCCCCGAGGGGCTCGTGCGGTACTCGGCGGGGATCGAGAAGGCCGACGACCTGATCGCCGATCTCGACCAGGCACTGGCGGCCCTGTGATGGCCGACCAACTCGCGCAGCGGGCGCTTGCGTTGGTCGCCGCGCCGTCAGAGACGGGCAGCGAGCATCCGGCGATCGACCTGATCGCGTCGTGGCTGCATCCGGTGGCCGACGACGTCGACCGGTGGGTCACGCCGATGTCGGAGCTCGAGAGCGACCCTGCGTATCCGGGCCGGGAGGTCGAGCGCGTCGAGGTGCCGGTGGTGGCGGCCAGCATCGTCGGCACCCGGCCGGGCCCCACCGTGGTGCTCACCGGACACGCCGACGTCGTGCCGGTCGGCGACCGGGCGAATTGGACGCGCGATCCCGCCGGCGAACTCGACGGTGACGTCCTGTACGGGCGCGGCAGCGCCGACATGAAGGGCGGCCTCGTCGCCGCGATCGAGGCGTTCGGCCGCGTGGCGAACGGCGACCGTGACTTCGCCGGCGAGCTGCGCTTCGTCGCGGTCCCCGGAGAGGAGGACGGCGGCACCGGCACGCTCGCAGCGATCCGGCGAGGTTGGACCGGCGACGTCGTGATCGTGCCCGAGCCGACATCGGGTCCCGACGGCCCCCAAGTCGTCGTCGCCCACGGCGGCGCGTTGACCTACACGATCGTGGTCGACGGACGCTCCGCGCATGCGGCGACGCGGCTGCTCGGCGAGTCGGCGCTCGACCACTTCCTCACCGTGTACCGAGCGGTCGAACTCCTCGAGCGGGACCTCAACGACGCAGAGCGCAATCCGGCGATGGTGGCCACCGGCCTGCCGTATCCGACCACGGTCGGTGTCGTGCATGGTGGTGTGTGGGCGTCGAACGTGATGGAGCAGATGACCGCCGAGCTGCGTGTCGGTGTGACGATCGACGAATCGATCCAGGAGGCGGAGGCCCGCTTCGAGCGCACGCTGCGTCAGGCGATCGCGGGCGATCCGTGGCTCGACGCCCACCCACCTCGGATCGAGCGGACCGGTGCCGCGTTCGGCTCGTCGTCGATCGATCCCGACCACCCGCTGGTGGCGGCGCTGCGCGATGCCGCCGAGTCGGAGACCGGGTCACGCCCGGGCACGATCGGTGTGCCGTACGGATGCGACATGGCCCTGTGGCGACGCGAGGCCGGCGCCGCCTGTGCGGTCTACGGGCCAGGCGACATCGCCCACGCCCACGCCGTCGACGAGCGCGTGTCGATCGACGAGGTCACCACCGTCGCTCGTGTGCTCGAAGCCACCGTCCGCCGGTTGCTGCAGTAGCTACGCCCGGTCCCACTGCCCAGAACCCGGTGCGTCAAGACTTCGTCAGGAATGCAAGTTTCTGCTCAAGAGTGCTCAAGTTCGCGACCGAGTGGCCGAAGGCGACGTGGGGGAAACCGCATTCACCACTGGAGGGACCATGGCTGTTCTTCATCCGTCGTTGGAGGAACTCGACCGACTCGCTCGGCCGCTCGACGCAAGTGCACGCGAAGTCGCTCGCGCCCTGGCGCGACTCGACGAGAGTTGGACGATCTACGTCCGACCGTCGATCGGCCTCGACGTTCTCGACTTCGCCGCGGTCCACGACCGATTCGGGGTGTGCATCGTCGACGTCGTCGGGTGGAGTGCGTCGACGTCGCGACCGACCGACGACGGTGGCATCGAGCGAGTGAGTACGGACGGCCGCTGGACGCGGGTGCCCCATCCCCGAACCATCGCCGGACATCACCGCACGGTCGTCTACGACCAGCACATCGCGCTCCCCGGCGACCCGATCGAGCCGACGCCCGACGTCCGCGCCGTCGTGGTCGCACCGGACCTCACCGATCGTCAGGCGTTCTGTCTCCTTGCCCATCCGGTACTCGACGGACCGGCACGTTCCGTCGCGGTGTGGGGTGGGGATGGTCTGCATCAACGCCTCGACGAACTCGTACGTGGCGACGTCGACACCCAATGCCGCATCGAGACGCTCGATCGACTCCGAAGTCATCTGGTCACAGCGGCATCGATCGGCGACGCGCCGCGACCCGTCGCGTTGAGCCGCAACACACGGCTCATCGTGCTCAACCCGTCCAACCGGACGGTCCGGCGCGCACGAGGTGCAGCAGGCGCCGGAAAGACATTCGGCGTCGCGGCACGCGCGGCGAAGCTCGCCGAGCAGGGCCGCCGGACCCTGGTGCTGTCGTTCAACGTGACACTGGCGAACCGTCTCCGTTCGCTGGTCGTGGACCGCTGTGCCGAATCGGGTGCGGACCCGACCCTCGTGACGTGTTCGAACTTCCACTCGTTCTGTGAGCACATCGTCCACGACGCCGAACTCTTCGGATTCGAGACGACCGCTCGCCCGGGATCGTCGTGGACGACGTCGATGGTCGCCCGAGCCGAAGAGGCCTTCGAACGGGGCTACGAGCAGCGCTACGACGCCGTGCTCGTCGACGAGGGTCAGGACTTCGCGATCGCCTGGTGGAACCTGTTGCGCAAGCACGTCGTCGAGCCTGGCGGGGAGATGCTGCTCGTGGCCGACCCGACACAGAACCTCTACGACCGGAGGGGGTGGAGCGACGAGGACCGCATGGCAGCGGCAGGTTTCACCGAACCCTGGATCGAGCTGACCGGGACGTACCGGACGCCCGACGACCTCGTCGTCGTTGCATCGGACTTCGCACGACAGCACCTCGACGGTGATCGATTGTTCGTCGAGTCGGCACCCGACCGAACCGAGATCGGGTGCCGATCCGGTGCCACGAATCGCCGCTGGATCGACGTCGAGGGACCCGGCGACCTCGGCACGGAGGTCGGACGCGAGGTGGTCCGCCTGCTCCGTGATCATCCGGAGCTGTCGCCTGCCGACGTCGTCTTCCTCTGTGAATACCACCACGACGGCGTCACAGCTGCGTCGGTGATCGAACACGCCGGCTACCCGGTCCACCACCTCTTCAGCCGCAATCCCGACGATCCGCGCCGCAAGCGGAGGTACCGATTCTGGCCCGAGGTTCCGTCGGTCAAGGGGTCCACCGTGCACAGCTTCAAGGGCTGGGAAGCCCCGGTGGTCGTGCTCGGGATCGGCACCGATCGGCGGTCGCGGCGCTCGGCCTACATGTCGATGACACGGGCGTCGACCATCGACCGGATCAACGGGTGCTTCGTGTCCGTCGTGAACTCGGACCGCGACCTCGCGAGCTTCGGTGCGAGCTTCGCCGGCGGTCTGGTCGAGTCGGCGGTTCCGACCGTTCCGTGAGGCCGGGGCGCTTGCGCTGAACCCGACGCGACCACCGAGGCTCGGGTGCGCAGACTTGCTGTCACCTTGCGTATCGGGGCACCCGGTCCGGCTCTCGAGTGCGGGTTGAGCGATGCCGGGAGCGCGTGCACCCGCAGCACCTACTGCCGTGCGACCGCCACTCTGTAGCGCTCCTCGGGGGTGATGAGGTGATCCAGGTCTTCGGCGTTCTCGTCGATGTCGATCTGCACCCAGTTGACCGTGCCGTTGAATGCGTTGTCCTCCGGTCCGTAGTCGGGCGAGACCGGCGAGGCAGCATCGCTCCCCACGTCGCAGGTGTCGGTGCCGAACAGCATCGGCACCGTCTGGTCGACGCGACCCTCGCCGACCCGTTCGCCATCGATGAAGAGCGACACGGTGCCACCCTTCGCCAAGCCGCCACCGTCGTAGCCGAACTCGAGTCGAAGCTGATGGTTGCCCGCCGGGATCGCTCGGTCGCTCTCGGCGAAGTACTTCTCGATGCCGAAGAAGTTGTAACAGTGCTTGAGCTTGCCACCGTGGGCGTAGAGGCTCCATCCACCGATGCCGGCACCGAGCGAGATGATGACGCCGGAGGCCCCCGATTCCGGCACCTCGACGTCAGCGGTCAACGAATACGACTTGTTGTGGACGTTGATCATGACGTGCTCCTGCAGCCGGTGCATGCCACCGAACAGCATCTGCGTCTTCCCCTTGATCAGCTGCGGTCGACCGGCCAGATCCGAGTTGAACCGCTCGAACGAACGGTCATCGAGTGGCACGACGTTGTACTTGGTCGCCTCGATCAGGAACAGTCGCTGCAGCTCGGCGAGCTTCTCGGGATGCGTCGCCGCAAGGTCGTTCGACTGCGTCCAGTCGGTGTTGGTGTCGTAGAGCTCCCACACGTCCTCGTCGAACGACTGATCGAGCGGCCCGATCCACGGCACGGTGTGTCGTGTCACCGCGGTCCACCCCTCGTGGTAGATGCCGCGGTTGCAGAACATCTCGAAGTACTGCGTCGTGTGACGGTCAGCGGCAGCGGGTTCGTCGAATGCGTACATCATGCTGGTGCCCTCGAGCGGCGCTTGCTGCACGCTGTTCACGATCGTCGGCGCGGGAATACCGGCAGCTTCGAGAATCGTGGGCGCCACGTCGATCACATGGGTGAACTGCGAACGGATCTCGCCCGTTGCGTCGATCCCGTTGGGCCAGTGCACGATCGTTCCGTTGCGCGTGCCACCCCAGTGCGAGGCAACCTGCTTCGTCCACTGATAGGGCGTGTTCATGGCGTGGGCCCAGCCGACGGCGTAGTGGTTGGAGGCTTCGGGGCCACCGAAGTCGTCGATCTTGCTCATCAGGAACTCGGGGGTCTCGATGGTCCCCATTCCGTTGAGCACCGCGATCTCGTTGAAGCACCCGTTCGGGGTTCCTTCGGCGGACGCTCCGTTGTCGCCGATGATGTAGTAGATCAGCGTGTCGTCGAGGATCTCGAGATCTTCCAGGGCATCGACCAGTCGGCCGATGTGATGGTCGGTGTGCTCGAGGAATCCGGCGTACGTCTCCATCTCACGAGCGAGGATCGGCTTCAGTTCGTCGGGCATGTCGTCGTAGGCAGGGATCTCGTCGGGACGCTCGGTGAGCACCGCGTCGGCCGGGATGACGCCGAGCGCCTTCTGGCGCTCGAACGTCTCCTCTCGGAGCTGATCCCAGCCGCCGTCGAACCTGCCCCGGTACTTCTCGATCCATTCCTTCGGCACGTGGTGTGGGGCGTGTGTCGCACCGGGCGCGTAGTACATGAAGAACGGCTTGTCGGCCATGAGCGCCTTCTGCTGGCGCACCCAACCGATCGCCTTGTTCGTCATGTCCTCGGTGAAGTGATATCCCTCGTCCGGGGTCTTCGGCGGGTCGATCGGGATCGTGCCCTCGTAGAGCGACGGGTAGTACTGGTCGGCCTCACCACCGATGAAGCCGTAGAAGTACTCGAAGCCACCACCACCCGTCGGCCACGAGTCGAACGGTCCGAGCGGACTGGTCTGCCAGACGGGCACCTCGTGGCACTTGCCGAACTGGGCCGTCGAATAGCCGTTGAGCTTGAGCGTCATCGGCAACGGTGCCTTGTCCTTCGGAAGGACCGACGTGTATCCGGGTGCCGACGTGGCCATCTCGGTGATCCCGCCCATGTTCACCGAGTGGTGGTTGCGGCCGGTCAGCAACGCCTGACGGGTCGGCGAGCACAGCGCCGTCGTGTGGAATCGGTCGAGTTTCAGGCCCCCGCCTGCGAGTCGTTCCGCAGCCGGCGTGTTCACCGGGCCGCCGAACGCACTGGAGGCACCGAACCCACAGTCGTCGATCAGGATGACGATCACGTTCGGCGCGCCTTCCGGCGGCCGGACATCTCGAATCGGCGGGAACTTCGTGTCGGGGTCCCTGGCGTCGTACGTGGTCAGACCCACATGCTTGACCTCGGGAATGGGCAGGATCGACCGCTGAACCTCTGTGCTCATCGTCCCAATCCTTGCCGTAGTCGTCAGCCCCGGGCAAGACGGGTCGCATGGGTGCGTCCTTCGGCGCATTTTGGGCGGGTCGGTCGCACACTGCCGTCGCCGCGGGAATCCCGTCGGTACGCCCGTGAGTAGGGTCGAGCGGAGTTTCGCACGTCGTGAGGGAGGAATCGACATGAGCCTGCAGGAGTACCGACCGGGATCGGCGTTCACCGGTGTCATCGGGCGCACCGCCGAGGAGTCGTCACCGGCGTGGCCCGAGCCGAAACGCGCCCGCGAGGGGTCGCCGAACGTGTTGTTCGTCGTGCTCGACGACACCGGATTCGCCCAGCTCGGTTGTTACGGGTCGCCGATCTCGACACCGAACATCGATCGGCTTGCGGCGAATGGCCTGCGGTACAACAACATGCACACCACCGCGCTGTGCTCACCGACGCGTACCTGCATCCTGACCGGCCGGAACCATCACTCGAACGCGATGGCCTGCATCACCGAGGCATCGACCGGGTTCCCGGGCGCCAACGGCAACATCCCGTTCGAGAACGGGTTCCTCTCCGAGATGCTGCTCGAGCACGGCTACAACACCTATGCGCTCGGCAAGTGGCACCTCACGCCCGCCGACCAGATCTCGGCGGCCGGCCCCTACGACCGGTGGCCGCTCGGCCGCGGCTTCGAGCGCTACTACGGATTCCTCGGCGGCGAGACGCATCAGTACTACCCCGAGCTCGTCTACGACAACCACAGCGTCGAGCCCCCGGCACGGCCGGAGGACGGCTACCACGTCACCGAAGACCTCGTCGACAAGGCGGTCTCGTTCATCACCGACTCGAAGCAGGTGGCGCCCGACAAGCCGTTCTTCATGTACTTCTGCACGGGAGCGATGCACGCACCCCACCACGTTGCGAAGGAGTGGTCGGACAAGTACGCCGGCGCGTTCGACGACGGCTGGGGTGCGTACCGCGAGGCCGCATTCGCGCGCCAACAGGAACTCGGGATCGCACCCACCGACGCAGAGCTGTCGCGTCACGACCCGGACGTGCCCGACTGGGATTCGCTCGGCGCCGACGAGCGCCGCCTGTATGCCCGGATGATGGAGGTGTTCGCCGGGTTCCTCGAGCACACCGACCACCACATCGGCCGGCTGATCGACCACCTCGACCACCTCGGCGAACTCGACAACACGATCGTCATGGTGATCTCCGACAACGGGGCCAGCTCGGAGGGCGGGCCGCAGGGCTCGGTCAACGAGAACCTGTTCTTCAACAACGTGCCCGAGTCGCTCCAGGCGAACCTCGATGCCATCGACGATCTCGGCGGGCCGACGACCTTCAACCACTACGCCTGGGGGTGGACATTCGCCGGGAACACGCCGTTCCGCCGCTGGAAACGCGAGACCTACCGCGGCGGCATCTCCGATCCGTTCATCGTCCACTGGCCCGCCGGGATCTCCGCGAAGGGTGAAGTGCGCGAGCAGTACGCCCACGCCATCGACATGGTTCCCACCATCCTCGACGCCGCGGGGATCGACGCGCCCACGTCGGTGAAGGGCGTGACCCAATCCGCGATCGAGGGCGTCAGCCTCGCCCACACGTTCGACGACCCGAGCGCCGTGTCTCGGCGGAACACCCAGTACTTCGAGATGATGGGCCACCGCTCGATCTACCACGACGGCTGGCGCGCGGTGTGTCCGTGGCCGGGCACGTCGTTCACGGAGTCGGGTGGCAAGTTCGGCGACACGATCTCGAAGGAGAAGCTGACCGAACTCGACGCCGAGCACTGGGAGCTGTACCACGTCGCCGAGGACTTCGCCGAGAACCACGACGTGGCCGCCGAGCACCGCGATCGTCTGATCGCCATGATCGGCATGTGGTACGTCGAGGCCGGCAAGTACAACGTGTTGCCGGTCGATGGTCGCGGCGTCACGCGGTTCGCCGAACCGCGCCCCGAGCTGTCACCGAACCGCGACCGCTACGTGTACTACCCACACACCCAGGGCATCCCGACCAACGCTGCCGCCATCGTGCTCAACCGCCCGCACGCGATCGTCGCCGACGTCGACATCCCGGACGGGGGAGCCGAGGGGATGATCGTCGTCCACGGCGGCACCGACGGCGGTTACGGCTTGTACATCAAGGACGGCAAACTCACGTGGGTGCACAACTACGTCGCTCGTGAGTACCTCACGGTGACGTCGACCGAGGACGTGGCGCCGGGTCGCCAACAGCTGCGGTTCGAGTTCGAGGTCACCGGCCCGCCGGACCTCTCCCAGGGGCGCGGCACGCCCGGGCGGGCACAGCTCTACTTCGGGGATCGCCTGGTCGGCAGCGCCGACATCCCGGTGACGACACCGATCTCACTCGGCCTCACCGCACCGCTGACGATCGGCGAGGCGCCAGGGGCACCCGTCTGCCCTGATGTCGATCGGCCTCCGTTCGAGTTCACCGGCGTGATCCACTCGGTCACCTACGACGTCACGGGTGACCTCATCGAGGACGACGAACTCACGATGCGTCGCCTGATGGCGCGCCAGTGATGCGAACGACATGACCACCGACGAACCCGGTTGCTGCGCGCCCCAGCGCAACGAGGCACCCGTTGAGGGCTCCGATGCCGACGGCACCGCCGAGGTCGCATCGGCGGCCCGGGCGGGTGCGGGGATCCACGAGGCCGACCTCGTCGAGATCCCCGGCGGCGCGTTCGTGATGGGCACCGACGAGCCGTACCGGTACGAGGGTGACGGCGAAGGCCCGGCCCGCGAGGTCACGCTCCGCCCCTTCAGGATCAGTCGGCACTCGGTGACCAACGCTCAGTTCCGTTCGTTCGTGCAGGAGACGGGCTACGTGACCGAGGCCGAGCGATTCGGGTGGTCGTTCGTGTTCCACCTGCTCCTTCCCGACGACTTCCCCGACACCCGGGGAGTCGCGTCGGCGCCGTGGTGGCGTCAGGTGTACGGCGCGGACTGGGCGCACCCGGCCGGGCCGCAGTCGGACATCGACGGCGTGGATGACCATCCTGTCGTCCACGTCAGCTGGACCGACGCGGCGCGCTACTGCGAGTGGGCGGGTGTCCGGCTCCCGACCGAGGCCGAGTGGGAGATGGCCGCGCGCGGCGGCCTGGTGCGGCGCCGGTTCGTGTGGGGCGACGAGTTCCGTCCCGACGACACGACGATGTGCAACATCTTCGAGGGCACGTTCCCCACCGAGAACACCGCCGCCGACGGCTACGTCGGCACATCACCCGTCGGTGCGTTCCCCGCCAACGGTTTCGGGCTGCACGACATGGCGGGCAACGTGTGGGAGTGGTGCTCGGACTGGTTCCACTCCAACTTTCACCTCGACGGCCCACGGGTCGACCCCACCGGCCCCGAACGCGGTGAGGCACGCGTGATCCGGGGCGGGTCGTACCTGTGTCACGACAGCTACTGCGACCGGTATCGCGTCAGCGCCCGAAGTTCGAACACACCGGACGCATCGACCGGCAACATGGGGTTTCGCGTCGCCACCTGAGCCGACGGCGATCAGGTGAGCTTGAGGAACAGCTTCTCCAGCTCGTCGGTGTCGGCGTCCATGTCGGCGCTCGTCAGCGCTGACGCCATCAGCTTGAACCCCACCCGATCCAGCGCCCCCTGAGCGCTGGATCCCTCTGATCTGACCTTCGAGACGGCGCAGTCGTTTGATCACGTCGGCGTTGACTTCCTCGGGAAACTGCATGATCCCATCATACCCCGAGGGGTATGTTGCATTTCCAGCTCTTTGTACGTACATTTGCGTCCATGAGTTCGCTGAAGTCACTTCTCCCGATCCTGACGTGGGCACCGCAGTACGAGCGCAAGAACCTGCGCAGTGACCTTGCCGCTGGTGTGACCGTCGGAGCGATGCTGGTGCCGCAGGCGATGGCCTACGCACTGCTCGCCGGTCTCCCGCCCGAGATCGGACTGTACGCAGCGACGATCCCGGTGATCATCTACGCCTTGTTCGGCACCTCGCGCCAACTGGCCGTCGGCCCGGTCGCGATCGTGTCCCTGCTGACCGCGACGGCACTCGCTCCGCTCGTGGAGGAGGGGACCAGCGGCTACCTCGCCGCCGCCGCACTGCTCGCGATCATGGTCGGCGTCGTCCACATCGTGATGGGGGCCGGTCGCCTGGGATTCCTCGTCAACTTCCTCTCGCACTCGGTGCTCGTCGGGTTCACGGCGGCCGCAGCGATCATCATCGGCTTCTCGCAGACCAAGCACATCCTCGGGATCTCGGTCGAACGCAAGGACCACTTCTACGAGACGGTCGGCGAGGTCGGGAGCAACATCGGAGGCACGAACGGGACGACGTTGCTCATCGGGGGACTCGCCCTCGCAGGGCTCTTCACGATGAAGAAGCTCGCGCCCCGCGTCCCCGCGGCGCTGGTGGTGGTCGTCGCCTCGATCCTCGCGGTCGAGCTGCTCGACCTCCAGGACCGTGGGGTCAAGGTCGTCGGCGACATCCCCGATTCGTTGCCTGCCTTCGGCCTGCCCGACGTCGACGGGTCGCTGCTCGGGAGTCTGATCCCGACCGCACTCGTCATCACGCTCGTGGGCTTCATGGAGTCGATCGCTGTCGCGAAGGTCTACGCCCGCCGCTACCGCTACGACCTCGAGCCGAACAGCGAACTGATCGGCCTCGGCGCGGCGAACGTCGCATCCGGCATGTTCGGCGGCTACCCGGTCACCGGTGGATTCTCCCGCACGGCGGTCAACGACAACGCCGGCGCGCGGACGCCGTTCGCCTCGATCATCACGGCGCTGATCGTGTTGTCGACCATTGCCTTCCTGACGCCGCTGCTCTCATCGCTCCCGAACGCGGCCCTCGGCGCGATCATCGTCATGGCCATCATCGGGCTGATCGACGTCAAGGAGATGCGCCACATCGCGGCGGTCAAGAAGTCGGATCTGATCGGTCTCGGCGTGGCGTTCGTGGCGACGCTGGCGCTCGGCATCGAGCTGGGCATCGGCGTTGCGGTGGTGGCATCGATGCTCGTCGTGTTCGCCCGGATGTCCCGCCCGCACAGCGCCGTGCTCGGTCAAATCGGCGAGACCACCACGTATCGCAACGTCGAGCGTTTCCCCGAGGCGCACACGATCGACGGTGTGCGAGTCGTCCGCATCGACGCCGCGCTCTCGTTCGTGAACGCCACGAACGTCAAGCGACTCCTGCTCGATCACGCGTCACAGATCGAGGTCGAACCGCGCGCCCTCGTGCTCGACGCCTCGGGCATCAACGACGTCGACGCAACCGGTGCCTCGATGCTGGACGAGGTCATCGACGAGCTCCGTGACAACGGCGTGAGTCTGCACCTCGCCGACGTCAAGGGTCCGGTTCGTGATGTCCTGCGTCGTTCGGGCGCCTGGGATCACACCCACATCGACGTCCATGCCTCGACCGCTGATGCCGTCGAGGCGATCAACCGGGGTACTCGACACGCCCTCCCGGACCGTCGAGGGGTCGGAATCGACGAGACCGCGACCGACACCCGTCTCGATGCCGGACGTGCGGAGCCGACCCATGCCTGACCCCATGTCTGACCCCATGCCTGACCCCATGCCTGACAAGGTGTGGGACGACCTGGTCGCAGGAGCCGAGCGGAGCACATCGGCCGGCCGTGCGGCAATGCAAGAGCACCACCCGTCGGTGGCGGTCCTCTCCTGCTCCGACGCCCGGGTGCCGCCGTCGGTCGTCTTCGATCAGCCCGCCGGCGAGTTGTTCGTCGTCAGAATTGCCGGCAACACCGCGTCCGCCACCGCGATCGCAAGCCTCGAGTACGCGGTGGCGCACCTGGGCGTCGAGCTGATCGTTGTCCTCGGACACACCCACTGTGGGGCGGTTGCCGCCGCAGCCGACGGCGTGTGCTCCGGAGTGCTCAGCCCGGTCGTCGGGCCGATCTGCCGACTGGCCCACGACCACCCCGACGCAACCCGAGCCGAACTCGAGGTGATGAACGTCGCACGCACCGTCGAGGTGCTGAGGCAGGCGGGCGGAGCGATCACCGACGCGCACGTCGCAGGGCGCCTCACCATCAGGGGGGCGGTCTTCGACCTCGACGCCGGAGCGCTCCGTCCGATCTCGCCCGACGACCACCCACGCTCGCCGCTCTCAGTTCCACCCCGACCAACCTCAACCACCCCCCAACCACTGGAGACATCATGACCACTGCAACCCTTCCCGACACCGACGTCATCAACACCGCGCAACTCCGCCAACTGATGCATGAGGATCCGCTGATCCGCGTGCTCGACGTGCGCACCGGCGGCGAGTTCGACGGCGTGCACATCCCCGGCTCGTTCAACGTCCCTCTCGACACCCTGGGAGAGCACGTCCACGACCTCGCCGACCTCGAACACCCCGTCGTGCTCGTGTGCCGGTCCGGAGCCCGCGCCACGCAGGCTCACGCCAAGCTCACCACTGCGGGCAAGCAGCGACTGCACCTGCTCGAGGGCGGTATGGACGCATGGGAGGCGGCAGGCGGCGATGTCGTGCGCAGCTCCTCCGACAAGTGGGCGCTCGACCGCCAGGTTCGCTTCGTCGCCGGCGCCATGGGGCTGACCGCGGTCCTCGTCAGCGTGCTCGTGCCGAAAGCGAAGTGGCTCGCCGGTGGAGTTTCGTTCGGGCTCGCATTCTCGGCGGCCACGAACACCTGCGCCATGGGCAACGCACTGTCGAAGCTGCCGTACAACCGGTCCGACAACTGCGACATCGACGGTGTCCTCGCCGAACTCCGCAAGGTGGCGTGAGCGGACGCGAGTTGGATTAAAATACCCCCCGGGGTATATTGTCCGTACATTCAGTTCGACCAACCTCGAAAGGTACGACCCATGAAGTTCACCCAGTACTACCTCGACTGCCTCTCCCAGGCCTCGTATCTCATCGGTGATGAGACGACCGGCCGGGCGGTCGTGGTCGACCCCCGCCGTGACATCGACGAGTACGTGCGTGATGCCGCCGAAGCGGGCCTGACGATCGAACTCGTCATCGAGACGCACTTCCATGCCGACTTCCTGTCGGGTCATCTGGAACTCGCCGACGCAACCGGTGCCGAGGTCGGATTCTCCTCGGTCGCCGAGACGGAGTTCCCGTCACGCAAGCTCGCCGACGGAGAACGCATCTCGCTCGGCGAGGTGACGCTCGAGATCCGCCACACACCCGGCCACACGCCCGAATCCATCAGCGTCGTGGTGTGGGAGCGTGCCGACGACGACGCGCCGTACGGCGTGCTCACCGGCGACACGTTGTTCATCGGCGACGTGGGTCGTCCCGACCTGCTCGCGTCGATCGGCTTCACCAAGGAGGAGCTGGCCGAGAAGCTGTACGACAGCCTGCACGAGCAGCTCCTGACCCTGCCGGACTCGACGCGGGTCTACCCCGCGCACGGCGCCGGATCGGCGTGCGGCAAGAACCTGTCGACCGACACGTGGTCCACGATCGGTGAGCAACGCACGACGAACTACGCACTCCTCGCAGAGAGCAAGGAAACGTTCTTCGACCTGGTCACCGAAGGCCAGCCGCCGGCACCGAGCTACTTCGTGTACGACGCGATCCTCAACCGCAAGGACCGGGACCTGCTCGACGAATCCGTGCTGCCGGACGCCCTCACGCTCGATGAGTTCGACTCGCTCGTCGAGGCCGGTGCCATGGTGATCGACGGACGGGACCCCGACGAGTTCGCTCACGGCCACCTCGCCGGCTCGATCAACGTCGGCCTCAACGGCCGGTATGCCGAGTTTGCGGGATCGGTGATCCCGCACGACGTCGACATCGTGCTCG
>Ga0316197_10001934_pt1 | contig 14769 bp, 10 predicted proteins | sample OudBiesiAoxic_MG_FD_204939 | JGI IMG/M metagenome (GOLD analysis project Ga0316197, IMG submission 204939) | Coastal sediment microbial communities from Oude Bieten Haven, Netherlands - site A oxic | ecosystem: Environmental > Aquatic > Marine > Coastal > Sediment | place: Netherlands...
TCCTTGGCTACGATGGCTTCTGGCTTCGTGGCATGGCGCTGGGCCGTTGGTATGCACGTCGTCGGCCAGCGCGCGCCGTTGTCATTCACCAAAAACTTGATGACTTCGCCATGCGTTGGGATGCGGTGCTCGACCGCTTCCCTGAAGGATCTGTTGATGGCCTTTACCTGCCTGATTTTGGAGCACTGGCGGAAGCAGATGCCCGCCACGACGCTGCGATGGAGCGTCGCTTGGCAGGGATGCGTGAAAGCGAAGTTTGAGCGGCGTCAAGGGAACCGCATTTAGCAGGCGCGACTGCGGCCTTGAAACCGGGCGCGCAAGCCGCTAGATCAGCCAGATCGTCGCAAATAGGATACCATCATGGCCACCACCAATCCGCTTCAATTCATCCAGCAAGTGCGCGCAGAAGTCGCCAAAGTTGTCTGGCCGACCCGTCGCGAGGTGATGCTGACCACGGTCATGGTCTTTATTCTTGCGGCTTTGACGGCGGTATTCTTTGCGATTGTTGATATCGTGATCCGCGGGGGATTGACGCAAGTCCTGAACATGTTCGGCTGATCACCGCAGGAACCTGCGAAATCCGCTTTCGACACTTGAATCAAACGGGCGTGCGGGCTATCCCGCAACCCTTACCTGACCAAATGGCGTGCGGCGATTCGAGTTGCGCGCCGATTTTTTGTTAAGTAAAGGCGGGCACGAGCCCACGACAATCAGATATTTGATGTGCCCATGGCTGGCGCGTCGCAAGACACAGGAACCAGAGTTCAGATGGCGAAGAGATGGTATTCGGTCAGCGTTTTGTCGAACTTCGAAAAGAAGATCGCCGAGCAGATCCGCACCACGGTTGCCGAGCAGGAGCTTGAGGACCAGATCGACGAAGTGCTGGTGCCGACCGAAGAGGTCATCGAGGTCCGGCGCGGCAAGAAGGTCACAACCGAGCGTCGGTTTATGCCCGGTTACGTGCTGGTCCACATGGAGATGTCCGATCGCGGCTATCACCTGATCAATTCGATCAATCGCGTTACCGGCTTCTTGGGGCCACAGGGCCGCCCAATGCCGATGCGGGATGCTGAGGTGCAAGCGATCCTTGGTCGCGTGCAGGAAGGCGAAGACGCGCCGCGCACGCTCATCCACTTCGAGATCGGCGAGAAGGTCAAAGTGGCCGACGGTCCGTTCGAAGACTTCGACGGTATGGTCGAGGAAGTGGACGACGAAAACCAGCGCCTCAAGGTGACGGTGTCGATCTTTGGCCGGGAGACTCCGGTCGAATTGGAATTCACGCAGGTCAACAAACAGGTCTGAGTGTAGCGGGGCCAAGCCCCGTGCCGCGGTGTGCAAGCACCGTTCGTTTGTGGGAGGCAAGGCTGCGCGCAGTTGACCCGTACCACGCTAACCAGACGGACATGACGCGTCATGTGTCGTTAGGGCGGGTGAATTGACCCGTCGATGAAAAGGAGAAGGCCAATGGCCAAGAAACTCGTCGGTACGATGAAGTTGCAGATCAAAGCTGGTCAAGCAAACCCATCGCCGCCCGTCGGACCTGCATTGGGTCAGCGCGGGATCAACATCATGGAATTCTGTAAGGCGTTCAACGCCAAGACAGCAGAGATGGAGCCCGGTGCACCGTGCCCGACTGTGATCACGTACTATCAGGACAAGTCCTTCACCATGGACATCAAGACGCCGCCTGCGTCGTACTACCTGAAGAAAGCCGCCAAAGTGAACTCTGGTGCCAAGACGCCATCGCGTGAAACCGTTGGCTCGGTGAGCACAAAGCAGTTGCGCGAAATCGCTGAGGCGAAAATGGCTGACCTGTCGGCAAATGATGTTGATCAGGCGATGAAAATTATCCTGGGCTCCGCGAAGTCCATGGGCATCGAGGTGAAGTAAGATGGCAAAACTTGGAAAACGTACCCGTGCCGCACGTGAAGCATTCGCCGGCAAAGAAGATTTGTCCATTGAAGAGGCCGTTGCGCTGATCAAGGCAAACGGCAAAGCGAAATTCGATGAGACCATCGAGATTGCAATGAACCTCGGGGTTGACCCGCGCCACGCTGACCAGATGGTCCGCGGCGTTGTTGGGCTGCCAAACGGCACTGGTAAAACCGTGCGTGTTGCTGTGTTTGCCCGCGGCCCCAAAGCGGAAGAAGCTGAAAAGGCCGGTGCAGATATTGTCGGCGCCGAAGACCTGATGGAAATCGTCCAGTCTGGCAAGATCGACTTTGATCGCTGCATTGCAACGCCTGACATGATGCCGATTGTTGGTCGTCTTGGTAAAGTACTTGGCCCCCGCAACCTGATGCCGAACCCGAAAGTGGGCACGGTCACCATGGATGTCGAAGCCGCAGTCAAAGCTGCCAAGGGCGGCGAAGTGCAGTTCAAGGCGGAAAAAGGTGGTGTGGTGCACGCAGGTGTCGGCAAACTGTCTTTTGACGAGAAAAAGCTGGTCGAGAACGTCCGTGCTTTTGTCGGCGCCGTGTCCCGTGCCAAGCCATCCGGCTCCAAAGGCACTTACATGAAGAAGATTGCGCTCAGCTCGAGTCAAGGCCCGGGTGTGACCGTGGCCGTTGATGGCGCGGTAAGCGAATAATACACATGAAAAAGGCGCTGGGAAATCAGCGCCTTTTTTCTTAGGACTGCTGTCGCACTTTATGCTGCGACCCGTTTCAATAGTATTCCAAATCATTCCACTTTGCAGTTTTGTTGATCGACTGGCGATGTGGCAAAGGCGTAACAACTGATGCGCAAAACGGTGCGCGAGTTTCGCCGTCTTTTGATTTTCGCACAAAAACCAGCATTCTGAACACTTAAGGTGGATCGAGCAGTTTGTCCGCAGACGCCCCGTTAACCGAGAAAACTCGGGCTGGGTGAGTATTATTGGCGCCAACCGGGCCGTAGGACAGTCGTTTCCCCTCGCAAATGAAGAGGTTAAGGGGCAGGTTTTGTGAGTTTTGGAAGACAGGGCATCGCGCTTAGCGGTTTGCCCACATATATGTCATGCTGACGGTCGGTGCGATTCTGAAGGAGCCTGTCGAAACGACGCTCCGTTTTGTAAGTTGGTATCTGTCTCAGGGAGCGGACCGCATCATCTTGTGTTTCGATGATCCTGATGACCCCGCAATCGAGTTGTTGTCGCCGTTGAATGCGGTTGAGTGTATCCGCTGCGATGAAGGATTTTGGCATGACATCAATATCAGCCCTGACAAGCGGTTCACCCGCCGCCAGAACAAGGCGATGCGACATGTTTATTACACCGTCAAACGCGGCTGGTTCCTGAACGTGGATGCTGACGAGTTCCTGCATTTTGATGCCGGGCCGGTATCAGAGCAGCTCGACATGCTGCCCGAAGAAACCAAGTCCGTTTTCATCCGGCCCGCTGAGCATATTCAGACACCCGAGAGCAAGGGCACGTCCCATTTCAGACTTGCGATGCGACCGTGGGCGTCGCGCATGCTCTATGGTGACCTTAGTCAGTTGATGCAAAGCCGTGCGGGACTTTCCGGCCACGTCATTGGGAAATCGGCCTATCGGGCTGGTGTGCGTGGATTGCTGATGGGGCAGCACTATCCCAAATTGCGCTCCGGCAAACCATTGACGAACTTGCGGTTGGGTCGCCCCGAAGGCGCAAATATCTTGCATTTCTTTGATCAGGGCTTTGCGCGGTGGCGCGACAAGCTGGACTGGCGAATGGGCTCTTGGGGATATCCGACAGAGTTCGGCGCGCATCTGAGGGAGATCTTGGACGGCGAGGACCCTGACAGAGGCTTACTTGAAGTCTACGACAGGCTTCATGTCTTTGATACGGAGCGGCTTGACGTGCTGTCAAAATGCTATGCGCGGCTTGATCTTGATCTTGACCTCGACGGAATCGTTAACCAGTATTTCCCCGCCGCCCCAAGCAAGGTTCGCAGCGTGGCCTGACAATATTCTGGCCAATGCCCTAAAGTCGCCCCCGGGTCGAACCGCTTTTTTGAGAAGCCCCCTTCACATTCCGTCCAAAAAGGCCTATTGGGCCGGTCTGACCGATGGGCTGCATCACTGCACTCTGTCGGTTGATTCGTCCGAGACGGTGGGTGACCGGTTTTTTTCCGATCATAATTCCTGCCTGAGACGGGAAATGACTGAATTTCTTCGGACCACGTATGTGTGTGTTCGCAGCGATACGCAGGACCCGTAAGGACCCGATTGTCGGGGCTTTTGTCCCGGCAGAACTGAGCCGGAGGGTCTCCCCCTCCCATTTTGGAGTGAAACTGTGGATAGAGCCCAGAAAGAACAATTGGTCGAGGAACTCGGCCAGATCTTTGAAAGCTCTGGCGTCGTTGTGGTAAGCCACTACGTCGGTTTGACAGTTGCCGAAATGCAGGACCTTCGGGCGCGTGCGCGCGCTGCAGGAGGCGCCGTGCGTGTTGCCAAAAACAGGCTCGCTAAGATTGCCCTTGAGGGCAAGCCTTGCGCTAGCATCGCTGACCTCTTGTCGGGCATGACCGTTCTTACCTACTCCGAAGACCCCGTGGCTGCTGCCAAGGTGGCCCAGGAATTCGCCAAAGAGAACCAGAAGTTTGTGATTCTCGGCGGTGCAATGGGTGAGAATGCACTGGACGTCGCCGGTGTCGAAGCCGTGTCCAAAATGCCGTCGCGTGAGGAGCTTATCTCCACCATCGCTGGCATGCTGGGCGCACCTGCATCGAACATCGCCGGGGCCATTGGCGCACCTGCAAGCAACATCGCCTCCATCTTGTCCACAATCGAGGACAAGGCGGCTGCATAAGGCATCATCGTCGAGCCGGCGCACGGGTTGAATACGCGCGTTGGAACACACATATCGTTAACGGAAAGAGCTAAAACATGGCTGATCTGAAAAAACTGGCAGAAGAGATCGTTGGTCTGACCCTGCTGGAAGCACAAGAACTGAAGACAATCCTCAAAGACGAGTACGGCATCGAGCCCGCAGCTGGCGGCGCAGTGATGATGGCTGGTCCTGCGGACGGCGGCGGTGACGCGGCTGAAGAGAAGACCGAATTCGACGTCGTTCTGAAGAATGCCGGCGCATCCAAAATCAACGTGATCAAAGAAGTTCGCGGCATCACGGGCCTCGGCCTGAAAGAAGCCAAAGACCTCGTTGAAGCGGGTGGCAAGATCAAAGAAGGCGTCGATAAGGCTGAAGCCGAAGACGTCAAAGCCAAGCTGGAAGCAGCTGGCGCAGAGGTCGAGCTGGCCTAATTGGTCCGCGAGGGGAGCCGATTTCTTAAACCAAGAAATCGGACCGGAGTTTTCGAAAATTCCGGAGCTCCCCGGAGATATTTAGGCTGGATGGGGGCTTTCCCTGTCCAGCCTGACCTGTTTTGACAAGTGATTCCGCGGAAACACTTCTCTGGAGAGGTCCAATAGGTCGGACGAGGCACGGTGGGATGTGCCTCAAGAATTGACCGGGATTTTCCGCTCTTATGGGCGCGCACCACGGCCCCGGTGGTGGCGTGCTCGGCAAGAGACACGAAAGGTGACATGACACATGGCGCAATCCTTCCTTGGCCAGAAACGTCTACGTAAATATTATGGCAAAATCCGCGAAGTGCTGGAGATGCCGAACCTGATCGAGGTTCAGAAATCCTCATACGACCTGTTTCTGAACTCCGGTGATGCCGACACCCCGACCGACGGGGAAGGGATCATGGGCGTCTTCCAGTCGGTCTTCCCAATCAAGGATTTCAACGAGACCAGCGTACTTGAATACGTCAAGTATGAGCTTGAAAAACCAAAATATGATGTTGAGGAATGTCAGCAACGCGACATGACCTACAGCGCGCCGCTCAAGGTGACGCTGCGCCTGATCGTATTCGATGTCGACGAAGACACTGGTGCCAAATCGGTCAAGGACATCAAAGAACAGGATGTCTTTATGGGCGATATGCCCCTGATGACTCCCAACGGGACGTTTATTGTAAACGGGACCGAGCGGGTAATTGTCAGCCAGATGCACCGCTCTCCCGGCGTGTTCTTTGACCATGATAAGGGCAAGACCCACAGCTCGGGCAAGTTGCTTTTTGCCTGCCGCATCATTCCGTATCGCGGCTCGTGGCTCGATTTCGAATTTGACGCCAAGGACATCGTGTTCGCGCGGATCGACCGTCGTCGGAAGCTGCCAGTGACGACCTTGCTCTATGCGCTGGGTCTGGATCAGGAAGCGATCATGGACGCCTATTACGAAACCGTCAGCTACAAGCTGAAGAAAGGGAAAGGCTGGGTCGCACCATTCTTCCCCGATCGCGTGCGCGGTACCCGCCCGACATACGATCTGGTGGATGCCAAGACTGGTGAAGTCCTGTTCGAGCAGGGCAAAAAAGTTACCCCCCGCGCAGTCAAGCAACTGATCGACGAAGGCAAGGTTACCGACCTTCTGCTGCCGTTTGAGCACATCGCTGGCAAGTTTGTCGCGAAAGACATCATCAACGAAGAAAACGGTGCGATCTATGTCGAAGCCGGTGATGAGCTGACCCTGGAATATGACAAAGACGGCACGTTGATTGGTGGCACCGCGAAAGAACTTGTCGACGCGGGCATCACCGAGATTCCGCTGCTGGACATCGATAACGTTAATGTTGGACCGTACATGCGCAACACGATGGCGCAGGATAAGAACATGAACCGCGATACCGCGCTCATGGATATCTACCGTGTCATGCGTCCGGGTGAGCCACCCACCGTCGAAGCCGCGTCGAACCTGTTCGATACGCTTTTCTTCGATAGTGAGCGCTACGATCTGTCGGCGGTTGGTCGTGTAAAAATGAACATGCGTCTCAATCTGGATGCAGAAGACACACAACGCACGTTGCGCCGTGAAGACATCGTGGCCTGTATCAAGGCACTGGTTGATCTGCGTGATGGTCGCGGCGACATCGACGACATCGACCACCTCGGCAACCGCCGGGTGCGCTCGGTCGGCGAGTTGATGGAAAACCAGTACCGTGTTGGTTTGCTGCGTATGGAACGCGCGATTAAAGAGCGGATGTCTTCGGTCGAGATCGACACTGTCATGCCGCAGGACCTGATCAACGCCAAGCCTGCGGCTGCGGCCGTGCGCGAGTTCTTCGGTTCCTCGCAACTTTCGCAGTTTATGGACCAGACCAACCCGCTTTCGGAAGTTACGCACAAGCGTCGCCTTTCCGCGCTTGGGCCGGGCGGTCTGACACGCGAACGTGCTGGCTTTGAAGTGCGCGACGTACACCCGACACACTACGGTCGGATGTGCCCGATTGAGACGCCGGAAGGTCCGAACATTGGTCTGATCAACAGCCTTGCGACATTTGCGCGCGTGAATAAGTACGGATTCATCGAAACGCCTTACCGCGTGGTAAAGGATTCTGTGGTCACAGACGAAGTGCACTACATGTCCGCCACAGAAGAAATGCGTCACACTGTGGCGCAGGCGAACGCGAACCTTGATGGCAATATGAAGTTCGTGAACGAGCTGGTCTCCACCCGTCAATCTGGCGACTACACGCTGGCCCCAACGGAAAACGTGGACCTGATCGACGTGTCGCCAAAGCAGTTGGTGTCAGTCGCGGCTTCTCTGATCCCGTTTCTTGAGAACGACGACGCCAACCGCGCTCTGATGGGCTCGAACATGCAACGTCAGGCTGTGCCGCTGCTGCAGGCGGAAGCTCCGCTTGTCGGCACCGGCATCGAAGAAGTTGTGGCACGCGATTCTGGTGCGGCCATTATGGCGAAACGCGCAGGAGTGATCGACCAGGTGGATGCATCGCGGATCGTGATCCGTGCCACGGCTGATCTTGAGCTGGGTGACGCAGGCGTGGACATCTACCGCATGCGCAAGTTCCAGCGGTCGAACCAGAACACCTGCATCAACCAGCGTCCGCTGGTGAAGGTGGGCGATATGGTCGGCAAAGGTCAGGTCATTGCCGATGGCCCGTCCACCGATATGGGCGAGTTGGCACTGGGTAAGAACGTGGTCGTCGCGTTCATGCCGTGGAATGGCTACAACTACGAAGACTCGATCCTGATCTCCGAGCGGGTGTCCCGCGATGACGTCTTTACCTCGATCCACATCGAGGAATTCGAAGTTGCTGCGCGTGATACGAAGCTTGGGCCTGAAGAGATCACCCGCGACATTCCCAACGTCGGTGAAGAAGCGCTGCGCAACCTCGACGAGGCGGGCATCGTGTACATCGGTGCGGATGTGGAGCCGGGCGATATTCTTGTGGGCAAGATTACACCGAAGGGTGAAAGCCCGATGACACCTGAAGAAAAACTTCTGCGTGCCATCTTTGGTGAGAAAGCCTCTGACGTGCGAGATACGTCACTGCGGGTGAAACCGGGTGATTTCGGCACAGTTGTGGAAGTGCGTGTCTTTAACCGCCATGGCGTGGAAAAAGACGAACGTGCCCTGCAGATCGAGCGCGAAGAAGTCGAACGTCTGGCCCGTGACCGCGACGACGAACTCGCGATCCTTGACCGGAACATCTATGCGCGTCTGCGTGAGATGATCCTTGGCAAAGTGGCCGTCAAAGGGCCCAAGGGCGTCCAATCCGGCAGCAAAATCACCGAAGAAGTGCTTGATGAGCAATTGAGCCGTGGTCAGTGGTGGCAGTTGGCGCTTGAGGACGAAGACGATGCGAAGATCGTTGAGGCCCTGAACGAGCAGTACGAGATCCAGAAACGGACCCTCGATGCACGTTTTGAAGACAAGGTCGAAAAGGTGCGCCGTGGTGACGATCTGCCCCCGGGCGTGATGAAGATGGTCAAGGTGTTTGTGGCGGTGAAGCGCAAGCTGCAGCCGGGCGACAAAATGGCCGGACGTCACGGCAACAAGGGTGTGATTTCGAAAGTGGTCCCGATGGAGGACATGCCGTTCCTCGCAGATGGTACGCCGGTCGATTTCTGTTTGAACCCGCTGGGTGTGCCGTCGCGCATGAACGTTGGCCAGATTCTGGAAACGCACATGGGCTGGGCTGCGCGTGGCCTTGGTATCAACGTCGATGACGCGTTGCAGGAATATCGTCGCTCCGGCGATCTGACGCCTGTACGTGACGCGATGAGCCATGCCTATGGCGAGGATGTCTACGATGAAGGCATTGCCAACATGGACGAGGACACGCTGATCGAAGCCGCAGGCAACGTCACACGTGGCGTGCCGATTGCGACGCCTGTTTTTGACGGTGCCAAGGAAGCGGACGTCAACGACTCGCTGAGGCGTGCGGGCTTTGACACATCCGGCCAGTCGGTCCTGTTTGACGGCCGCACGGGCGAGCAATTTGCGCGTCCTGTGACCGTGGGCGTCAAATACCTGCTGAAACTGCACCACCTTGTGGATGACAAGATCCACGCGCGTTCCACTGGTCCATACTCGCTGGTCACCCAGCAACCATTGGGCGGTAAAGCACAGTTCGGTGGACAGCGATTTGGTGAGATGGAGGTCTGGGCGCTCGAAGCTTACGGCGCTGCATACACCCTGCAGGAAATGCTGACCGTGAAGTCGGATGACGTCGCCGGACGGACGAAAGTCTATGAAAGCATCGTCAAAGGCGAGGACAATTTCGAAGCGGGTGTGCCCGAGAGCTTCAACGTTCTGGTCAAGGAAGTCCGCGGCCTCGGCCTCAACATGGAACTCCTGGATGCGGAGGAAGATGAATAGTGTTGAACAGCGGTTTCAACAAAACTCGAAACTGTGCGGTGGCAGGATTTGCCGCCGCCATTTCGGGTCGCAAAACCGTTGAAATGCACGAAAACAGTACCACAACCGGAATGGTTAGCATTGGTGCGTTTTCATCTACAGAATCCGCCGAGGTAGGGGTCAAACGCGCTTGCGGTCTAGACGAAAAGTCGCCGTTTAACCCGATTGATTTTTCAAAGTATCTCCCGGCGATCACACACACTGTGCACTTCTTTGATTGCACTGCGCCTGAAAAGGACAAGACATGAACCAGGAACTTACAAACAACCCGTTCAACCCTGTTGCACCGGTTAAGACATTCGACGAGATCAAGGTCTCTTTGGCATCGCCAGAGCGGATCCTTTCGTGGTCTTTCGGTGAGATCAAGAAACCCGAAACCATCAACTACCGAACGTTCAAGCCAGAGCGGGACGGCCTGTTCTGTGCGCGTATCTTTGGTCCGATCAAAGACTACGAATGCCTGTGTGGCAAATACAAGCGCATGAAATACCGCGGCGTTGTCTGCGAAAAATGTGGTGTGGAAGTCACGCTGCAAAAAGTCCGCCGTGAGCGGATGGGCCACATCGAGTTGGCCTCGCCGGTTGCGCACATCTGGTTCCTGAAATCGCTGCCGTCGCGCATTGGTCTGATGCTCGACATGACGCTGCGTGATCTGGAGCGTGTGCTCTATTTCGAAAACTACGTCGTGATTGAGCCCGGTCTCACGGAACTCACCTACGGTCAAATGATGACCGAAGAAGAGTACATGGACGCGCAAGACATCTACGGCATGGACGCCTTCACCGCCAATATCGGTGCCGAAGCGATCCGCGAAATGTTGGCCGCGATTGATCTTGAAGCCGAGGCAGATCAACTACGCGCTGATCTGAAAGAAGCAACAGGCGAATTGAAGCCCAAAAAGATCATCAAGCGTCTGAAGGTCGTGGAATCCTTTTTGGAATCCGGCAACCGCCCAGAGTGGATGGTTCTGACTGTGATCCCCGTGATTCCGCCCGAACTGCGCCCGCTGGTACCGCTGGATGGCGGCCGTTTTGCGACGTCTGACCTGAACGATCTTTATCGTCGGGTGATCAACCGGAACAACCGTCTGAAGCGTCTGATTGAGCTGCGTGCGCCGGATATCATCGTGCGTAACGAAAAGCGGATGCTGCAGGAATCTGTCGACGCGCTGTTTGACAACGGTCGTCGGGGCCGCGTGATCACGGGCGCCAACAAGCGTCCGCTGAAATCGCTGTCTGACATGCTGAAAGGTAAGCAGGGCCGCTTCCGTCAGAACCTTTTGGGAAAACGCGTCGACTTCTCGGGTCGTTCGGTCATTGTGACCGGCCCGGAACTGAAGCTGCATCAATGTGGTTTGCCGAAAAAGATGGCGCTCGAACTGTTCAAGCCGTTCATCTATTCGCGACTGGAGGCCAAGGGGCTTTCCAGCACCGTGAAACAGGCGAAGAAACTGGTCGAGAAAGAGCGTCCCGAAGTGTGGGATATCCTCGACGAGGTCATTCGCGAACACCCTGTTATGCTGAACCGTGCGCCGACGCTGCACCGTCTTGGCATTCAGGCGTTCGAACCCGTGCTGATCGAAGGTAAGGCCATCCAGCTTCACCCGCTGGTCTGTTCGGCCTTCAACGCCGACTTCGACGGCGACCAGATGGCCGTGCACGTCCCGCTGAGCCTTGAGGCCCAGTTGGAAGCGCGTGTTCTGATGATGTCCACAAATAACGTTCTGTCGCCTGCAAACGGTGCCCCGATCATCGTGCCGTCGCAGGACATGATCCTTGGCCTGTATTACACCACGCTTGAGCGTGAAGGTATGAAGGGCGAGGGCATGGTCTTTGGCTCTGTGGATGAGGTCCAGCATGCGCTCGACGCAGGCGTCATTCACCTTCACTCAAAGATCAAAGCGCGGATCAAACAGATCGATGCCGAAGGCAATGAAGTGATGATGCGGTTTGACACCACGCCGGGCCGTGTGCGCCTTGGCGCGCTGCTGCCGCTCAACGCAAAGGCACCGTTTGAACTGGTCAATCGTCTGCTCCGCAAAAAAGAAGTGCAGCAGGTTATCGACACCGTTTACCGGTATTGCGGCCAGAAAGAATCCGTCATTTTCTGCGACCAGATCATGACCATGGGTTTCCGTGAAGCGTTCAAGGCCGGTATTTCGTTTGGTAAAGATGACATGCTGATCCCTGAAACCAAATGGACGCTGGTTGATGAAACCCGGGGTCAGGTCAAGGATTTCGAACAGCAATATATGGATGGCCTGATCACCCAAGGTGAGAAGTACAACAAGGTCGTTGATGCCTGGTCGAAGTGTAACGACAAGGTCACCGACGCCATGATGGGCTCGATCTCTGCGGAAAAGAAAGACGAGAATGGTGCCGTGATGGAGCCGAACTCGGTCTACATGATGGCCCACTCCGGTGCGCGTGGTTCGGTCACGCAGATGAAGCAGTTGGGCGGGATGCGCGGTCTGATGGCGAAGCCGAATGGCGACATCATTGAAACACCGATCATTTCGAACTTTAAGGAAGGTCTGACCGTTCTTGAATACTTCAACTCGACCCACGGTGCCCGGAAAGGCCTGTCGGATACGGCTCTGAAAACGGCGAACTCCGGGTATCTGACTCGCCGTCTGGTGGACGTGGCACAGGACTGCATCGTGCGCATGCACGACTGCGGCACCGAAACTGCGATCACGGCCGAGGCGGCTGTCAACGATGGTGAAGTCGTGTCGTCCTTGGCGGAACGTCTGCTTGGCCGCGTCGCCGCTGACGATGTCCTGCGCCCCGGTACAGACGAAGTGCTGGTACCTGCAGGCTCGCTTATTGACGAACGTCTGTCAGACATCGTTGACGAAGCCGGCGTGCAATCGGCCCGTATCCGGAGCCCGCTGACTTGTGAGGCCGAAGAAGGCGTCTGTGCAATGTGCTACGGTCGTGACCTTGCACGCGGTACGCTGGTCAACCAGGGCGAAGCGGTGGGTATCATTGCCGCCCAGTCCATTGGAGAGCCCGGTACTCAGCTGACGATGCGGACGTTCCACATCGGCGGTGTTGCGCAAGGTGGCCAGCAGTCGTTCCTTGAGGCGTCTCAGTCGGGTAAGATCGTGTTCGAAAACGCGCAAACACTCGAGAACGCGGGTGGCGACGTCATGGTTGTTGGCCGTAACATGAAGCTGTCGATCAATGACGAAAACGGTGATGAACGGGCCAGCCACAAGGTCGGCTACGGCACCAAGCTTTTCGTCAAGGACGGGCAGAACATCGCGCGGGGCGACAAGCTCTTTGAATGGGACCCGTACACCCTCCCAATCATTGCGGAAAAATCCGGCACCTCCAAGTTCGTCGACCTTGTGTCGGGGATCGCGGTCAAGGATGAGACTGACGAAGCAACAGGCATGACCCAGAAGATCGTAATCGACTGGCGTGCGGCTCCCAAAGGTAATGAGCTCAAGCCTGAGATCATCCTTGTGGATGCAGATGGCGAGCCGGTCCGTAATGATGCGGGCAACCCGGTGACCTATCCGATGTCTGTGGACGCGGTGCTGTCCATTGAAGATGGCTCCGAGATCAAGGCTGGTGACGTTGTGGCGCGTATTCCTCGCGAAGGCGCCAAGACCAAGGACATCACCGGTGGCCTGCCACGTGTGGCTGAACTCTTTGAGGCACGTCGCCCCAAAGACCACGCCATCATTGCGGAAATCGATGGTTATGTGCGCTACGGCAAGGACTACAAAAACAAGCGCCGTATCGCGATCGAAGCTGCCGATGATCCGGATACCAAAGTCGAATACATGGTGCCGAAGGGCAAGCACATCCCGGTTGCGGAAGGTGATTTTGTCCAGAAGGGTGACTACATCATGGACGGTAACCCGGCCCCGCATGACATCCTCGCGATTATGGGGGTCGAAGCGCTGGCGGATTACATGATCGACGAAGTGCAGGATGTTTACCGCCTGCAAGGTGTGAAGATCAACGACAAGCACATCGAAGTCATTGTGCGTCAGATGCTGCAGAAGTGGGAAATCCAGGACTCTGGTGACACCACGCTGCTCAAGGGCGAACACGTGGACAAGCAGGAGTTTGACGCGGCCTGTGAAAAGGCGCTCTCTAAGGGCGGTCGTCCGGCACGGGGCGAACCAATCTTGCTGGGGATTACCAAGGCGTCGCTGCAGACCCGCAGCTTCATCTCGGCGGCCTCTTTCCAGGAGACAACGCGTGTACTGACCGAAGCTTCGGTTCAGGGCAAGCGTGACAAATTGGTTGGTCTGAAAGAGAACGTGATCGTGGGTCGTCTGATCCCGGCGGGTACAGGTGGTGCAACCCAGCAGATGCGCCAGGTCGCTCAAAATCGCGATAACGTTGTGATCGAAGCGCGTCGCGAAGAGGCTGAGGCGGCTGCTGCACTTGCAGCACCGGCTGCAGCGGATGGCGATGTGGTCGGTGGCGACGTGTTCGACACCGTGATCCTCGACGAAGAAAGCCGCGATTGATCCGACCCCTCGGGGTCTAAAAAATCCAAAAAGCCCCCGCATCTTAGCTGATGCGGGGGCTTTTTCCTGTGCGGACGCCATAAGTCCAAAAAAATAAGCCCGCGGAGTGGCTTAACTACTGCCACTCTTTAGCTACCTGTGCTTGGTTCGCCAGACCTGTTTCAGAAACGAGGCGACCGATTGATGTGCGCGGTTGCTGTCGTCTACCAGCCCAAGAAACGTGAAGAAGCCGTGAACCATGCCAGCATACTCGATGTGATCGACGTGCACCCCAGCGCTTTGCAATTGCGCTGCATAGGCAACGCCTTCGTCCCGCAGTACGTCGCATTCTGCAGTCAGTACCAATGTCGCCGGTAGTCCTTCATGCGAGGCGGCATTGCGCGGGCAGGCGCGCCAGTCGACGAAATCCTGACTCTCTGGAAGATAGCGCTCCCGAAACCATGCCACGGTCTTTGTCTCCAAGACGCCGTAGCCTTCGCCATAACGCGCATACGAGTCTGTGCCGCCGCAATAATCGATCACCGGGTAGATCAACACCTGCGCGGCAATCGGCAACTTGCCCTGTTCCCGCGCCATCAGTGAGACAACG
>Ga0316197_10001936_pt1 | contig 14764 bp, 8 predicted proteins | sample OudBiesiAoxic_MG_FD_204939 | JGI IMG/M metagenome (GOLD analysis project Ga0316197, IMG submission 204939) | Coastal sediment microbial communities from Oude Bieten Haven, Netherlands - site A oxic | ecosystem: Environmental > Aquatic > Marine > Coastal > Sediment | place: Netherlands...
TGCTCCATTAATCAATAAAAAAATGATTAAGGTTGATCATCGACTGCATTATATTAAGAAATTATCGAGTAGTACGTCTTGGATGAATGGAATTCAATATTATTTGTCAGAAGATGTCATTGTAAACAATGGACATGTCATTTGCAGCAATTCAGAATGGGCTTTAACTGTTATTTCTCAGATCCAATTTTGGAAAAACTATAATATTAGTGAACATGGAGATGGCAATGTGAAAGGAGTTTTGAGCGTAGATATTAGCGATTGGTTTTCCCCTGGAAAATATACTACAACTAAATGTGCGAACGATTGTACACGAAAGGAAGTTCATGAAGAAATTTGGGCGCAGTTAAAAGCAAGTCTCAATCATCCGGTTGAAATTTTAACCGATAAAATGGTTATTGACTACTATTTGGATAGAGATATTATTGAAAAACCGACAAACAAATTATCAAAAGATGATTTAAAGGATATCGAACCGTTATTAGTCAATAAGGTAAATACCTGGAGTTTGCGACCAGAGGCTGACAGTTATATTGAAAACCTTTATTTTGCTTCAGATTATGTTCGCACAAATACGGATTTGGCCACCATGGAAGGAGCAAATGAAGCAGCACGGAGAGCCGTTAACTGTATTCTGGACAAATCTGGTAGTTTAGAAGAAGAATGTAAAGTTTGGAAACTGAAAGAACCCTGGTGCTTTTTACCCATGAAATGGTATGATCAAAATCGTTATAATTCTGGCTTGCCATGGGTTCTTAAAAAACCAATATGGCTAGATGTTTTAACAGCAATTTTAGGTGTATTGTATTTGATATTGGCTATTGTTAAAGGTTTTTTTGTGAATCATTTTATAAACCCGATTTTAAATGCGATTCCATTTATGAGCTATAAAAAGGAGCGCGTATTTATTTTGGTAACTATGGTGTTGACCTTAGGAATTGCACTCTTAGATGCTAAGCTAGCTCTTGGTTATAAATCAGCTAGTTTTTTGGCCTTTGGGATGTATGGTGTAATAACCATAATGGCATTTAAATGGAGAGATTCGTTTCTGAAAAAACTATTGATATTTGGTTTATTCGCAGGATTTACTGAATTGATCGCTGACAATTGGTTGGTTAATGGGATCAATTCCTTGTTTTATCCTATTGAAGAAGAACATCTCTGGGCATCTCCTGTTTATATGCCTTTTGCCTGGGCTGTTATTTTAATTCAAGTAGGGTATCTTGGAGGTCTGATTTCCATGAAACATAATTTGGTAAAATCTATTTTAGTAAGTTTTCTGATTGGAATGTGTTTTATTCCAATTTTTGAGACTTGTGCAAAATTTGCTGGATGGTGGCATTATGATTCTATAAATGTATTTGTAAATACACCCTATTATATAATTTTTGGAGAAGGCCTGATATGCGCAGCAATTCCCCTTGTATTTCATAAGATGGTCAGAACATCATGGGTTAACACGGCAGTAATGGGAATTGTAATGGGTTTGTGGATTTATGCCTCATACTATTTTGGATTCCATATTTTTGGTAAATGAGACCTTTAATTAAATATTTTACACCCCCCGATTTACCTGACAATGAGGAAGTCAAGAGGAAATCAAGACTGACTATAGGTGCGCTGCTTATCATTACATATTTTAATCTGAATTACTCCATAATTTCATGGTTTATAGAATACCAAGGAGGCTTGTATTCTCAGATTCCTCTATTTGTAGTTAGCCTTATAACATTATGGCTGTATCGGGCGGGCTTTGCAAGATCAATAATTCTCTCTGTCTATTTTATAATTTGTTCTATTAGTATTGGTATTACTGTCTTCTATACAGATGGTTATTCATCTAAACTATTTTCCTGGCTTGCTACGACTCCAATTGTTGCTTTGCTGGTTTGGAGCAAGCGCGGAAGTGTCCTGTCACTCATCACCGTTTTTCTGTTGGAAATAACATTTTTTTATTTAGATCGACAAAATTTTGACTTTCCGAATCAAATAAAACCAGAATATGCTCCCATCTTTTTTCTAACTATTAATTTAGGTCTTGTTTTGATACTTTATTGGATAGGATATTTTTTTGAAAAAGCTAAGGATGAGGCACTCCAGGCTTTAGAGTCTAAAAACCTTGAATTGTCAAATGAGAAAAAAAAATCAGATGATTTATTGCTTAATATATTGCCCGAAAGTGTGGCTGAGGAATTAAAGAATACTGGAAAAGCGAAAGCCAGGTTATTTGAAAATGTAACCATTCTTTTCACAGATATTATTGATTTCACCCTAATAAGTGAAAGTCTTACTCCGGAAGATCTTGTAGACGAATTGAATTTCTGTTTTACTGGCTTTGATCATATTATTATGAAACACAAAATGGAGAAAATAAAAACAATTGGAGATGCTTATATTGCGGTTGCCGGTCTTCCGTTAGAAGACAATGATCATGCAAAAATTGTTGTGAATGCCGCATTAGAGATGGTTGAATTTACTCAACAGTATAAGCTGGAACGTATAAAATTAAATAAACCATATTTTGAATTTAGAACAGGAATAAATTCGGGATCAGTGGTAGCTGGAATAGTAGGTGTTAAAAAATTCGTTTATGATATTTGGGGAGATGCTGCAAATATTGCAGCACGGATGGAGCAAAATTGCGAAGCTGGAAAGGTGAATGTTTCGCAACAAACTTATGATTTGGTTAAAAATGATTTTCAAGCAGTTCATAGGGGAAAGATAGAAGCCAAAAATAAAGGAGCAATTGACATGTATTTTCTTGATTATTTAAAGAAAACAGAATAGTTGAATAATTTTTTAAAAGCCTTTGAATAAATTATTTTTTCAGCATCAAATCAATTACAGTTTCAGCTAAATTAAAATATATGTTCCGGTATTTCGTTTAATGATAGTAGATTAAATTGAAAGCTATGAATGTCTATGAAAAAGAAAGAAGAAATTTACGAATAGAATTTCTCGTTTTTGTAATTGCATCTGTTACTTCTTTAGGTTATTTGCTATACCTATTGATGGGTGCTTAATTAAAATAATATCATTTGGAATATTGCCATCATGTATTCAACATGATGGCAATATTCCTATGCATGCCTTCAAAACAGTATCCCTGATCTTCTCTTCTCATCGTTAATAAATATCTTAATAACTAATACACTGTTGTCTAGATTAAGTCACGGGAAGTGAATATTTTGTAGTTTCTATAGCCAGCCCAGTATAGGCTATAAATTCTATAACTAATTGGATCGATGAAAAATATAATTTTACTATTCCTTGTACTTATTTCTTTTGAAGGTTTTTCCCAGGATTCTCCTGGTGTTTATACCATAAAAAATGCCAAGATCAATACTACTTTTTCTGATTTTGGCACCGCTTTTTTAGGGGACAATAAAGTTGTTTTTGCTTCACCAAAAGAAGGGTTTACCCTGAACAGAGAAGAAAATAGCAGTCAACCGTTTTTGGATTTGTATATGGGAGAAGTTACTGATGATGGGCAATTGATCAGAAAACAAAAACTACCTGGTGATATCAATACAAAGTTCCATGAAGGAATGGTATCTTTTTCAAAGGATATGAAAACCGTTTATTTCAGTGCCAATGGGAAAATAAAGAAGGCAAAAAGAAAAGCTAAGAAAAACATTAAAACGAAGAACACTATCACCATTCAGTTATTCAAGGCGACTATAGATGAAAACGGGGAATGGGGCAACCTGGAAATGTTACCTTTTAACAGCGATGATTTTTCAACCGGACATCCTGTATTGAACAGAGATGACACGAAACTCTATTTTGTTTCTGACAGACCCGAGTCCTACGGGAAAACCGATATTTTCGTGGTTGATATTTACGGCGACGGAACCTATAGTGAACCGGTTAATTTAGGACCTAAAATCAATACTGCTGAGCGTGAGATGTTTCCTTTTATAGGGAAGGACAATGTTTTGTATTTTTCTTCGGATGGGATTCCCGGATATGGTGAGCTTGATGTTTTTGCTTCGAAAGTATTTGACAATACGGTATCGGACCCTATTAACCTGGAAGCTCCCGTAAATAGCGAAATGGATGATTTTGCCTATATCATAAATGACACCAAGCACAAAGGCTATTTTTCCTCTAATAGAGAGGGAGGTAAGGGTGACGATGATATTTATGCGTTTACCGCCTCTCCGCCAATTTATATTGAATGCGAGCAAGAGATTTCAGGTGTTGTAAAGAATATAGACACGCAGGAATTGATACCCAATGTACAAATCATGTTATTCGATGAGAATGGTACAAAGTTGAAGTCTTTTTTTTCCAGTGAAAATGATGCGTCGTTTAGCTTTATGCAGTCCTGTAATACGACCTACACGCTGAAAGGTTATTTGGAAGGCTATTTAATTGGTGAGATGGACATTAAAACGGTTAATGATTTAAATGCAGACCCGATAGAAATAGTGATGAATATGTCAGTGGATCCTACTACAGTTGTCAATCCTATAGCTGAAGCTTCTGAAGCTTCTGGAGCTGATGAAGCCGCTGTGGTTGCTGTTGTTGCTGAGGAGGCAGATAAAGCTATTGAAACAACAAATGAAGTTATTGAAACACAAGAAGAAGCAATAGCCCAGTCTGAATTTTCAGAACAGGCAATTGAGGATATGGATGAACATCAAGAGGCGATGGCTCAGTCTAAGGCAACTGAGGATAAGGATGAACATCAAGAGGCGATGGCTCAGTCTAAGGCAACTGAGGATAAGGATGAACATCAAGAGGCGATGGCTCAGTCAGAAGCAAAAGAAACCGCAGGTGCTGTCGCAGCTGAGGTCTTGCAAGAATCAGACCCAGAAGAGGAAACTAAAGTTCAGTCTGAAGTAGCTGAAGAAGCAAATGAAGCTGTTGAGGCACAACAGGATGCAATGGTGCAGTCTGAACTTACAGAACAATCAATTGAGGATATCGATGAACAACAAGAGGCGATCGCTCAGTCTGAAGCAAAAGAAACCGCAGGCGCTGTCTCTGCTGAGGACTTGGAAGAATCAGACCCAAAAGAGGAAACGACAGCACAGTCTGAAGTTGCTGAAGGAGTGTATGATGAAGAAGACGCAGCTGAAGAATTGAATAGCGGTGAAGGGCAAAATACCAGGGCGAAAACTGAAGTACTGGCAGGCAACAGCAAAACACAAAATTCGGATTTAGCCTTAAACCATAAGCAAGATCCGGCAGAACTCAATAATATTCATATCAACACGATTTATTTTGATTTTGACAAGCACGATATCAGATATGATGCCCAGCTAGAAATGGATAAATTGGTTAAAATACTGAAGGCTTATCCCCAAATGAAGATCAAGGTGAGCGCGCATACTGACATCAGGGGGACAAGAAAATATAACGCAGGTCTATCGGATAGAAGAGCTGACAAAACAGTCGAATACCTCGTTAAAAAAGGAATTGAATCCGATAGAATAACGGGGATGGGTTTCGGAGAAACGCAGTTAGCCGAAAAATGTACTAAACAGAACCCATGCACAGGTTTTCAACACCAATTAAACAGGAGATCAGAATTTTTAATTATGAAGGACGGCGCTGAAGACTTTATTGTGAGGTCCAGGAACAGACAGAATTCCATGGATGCCAATGCCAATGCCTATGTTTCCAATTCAGGTCTTTTTACTAATTATAATTTTTATGAAGACAATGAAGTCTATACGGTTCAGATAGGCGCATTTCAAGGAGAAGTACAAACAGCTAAATACAGTAAACTCACCAATTTATTTCATCATAAATACGAAGACGGGTTTAGCCGATATTTTGCTGGTATTTTTGAAACCTCTTCAGAGGCCAGAAACTACATGAGACTCATGAGAAAGGAAGGTTTTAATGACGCTTTTGTCGTTGGTTTAAGAGGAGAAAACAGGTTTTAAATGTGATATCCTTACCTATGGATCAAAGGTCAAAACAGAGGGTTTCTTTGAGCATGTTTTTCTTTTTGACGGGATTTTGCTTTGCTTCCTGGGCGTCAAGAATTCCATCTATCAAAACAAACTTTGATTTTAACGAAGCAGAACTGGGTAATTTATTGCTGGTTATGCCCGTCAGTTCCCTCATCGGTTTGCCAATTTCCGGTTGGCTCGTAGCCAGGTTTAATAGCAGGGTTCCTCTATTTGTTTCGTTTGTGTTATTTGCGATTTCCTTGATGGGAATAGGATACGCACCCGGCATTGAGACCCTGGTCATAGCCGTATTTATGTTCTCATTTATGATGCGGATATCCAATATTTCGGTAAACACCCAGTCCCTCGTTTTACAAAAAGAGTTTGAAAAAAAGATCATCGGTTCCTTTCACGGCATATGGAGTTTTGGTGGTTTGGCAGGCGCTTTAGTTTCAACCTTAATGGTGAAATGGGGCGTCCCAATGAAAGAACACTTTTTATATGTAACTCTTTTCAGCATTTTTCTCGCCATCATTTCCTTTCCTTATTTGTTGAGGAATGACAAGGCCCCGGCGGGTAATAAATTGATTTTGGGTAAGCCGGATAAGTTCATCCTCTACTTGGGCTTAATCATATTTTTTGCGGCGCTCTGCGAGGGAGGTATGTTTGACTGGAGTGGGGTTTATTTTAAAGAGGTAGTGAATGAAGACTTGTTTACCCTGGGTTACCTGATCTTTATGACCTTTATGGCCTTGTCACGTTTCTTTTCTGACCGGTTGATTGAAGAAATCGGTATGCAAAACACTTATCTTATTGGAGCGTCTATCGTGGCTATTGGTATCACCACCGCAATTGTTTTTCCCTATTTCTGGCCTTCACTTTTCGGATTTTCACTGGTCGGCATTGGCGTAGCCGCGGTGTTCCCGATGACCTTTTCTCTGGCCGGTAGTTCAAAAAAATACTCCCCTGGGATGGCAATATCAATAATATCGACGTATGGTATCGTCGGTATGTTTATCGGCCCGCCACTGGTGGGGTATCTGGCTCATGCGCTTGGTCTTAAATACGCCTTTGTTCTGTTTATCATTTCTGGCCTGATGCTTATCCCGCTGTCGCGATTGTTTTTTAAGGAAGTACAAAAACAAAACCTACAGTAAATTGAAATCGACGGTCAGGCAAGCGTATCAAATTCAATCAAATGACTAATATTCAGCTTTATACAATATTTAAATTATTTGGTTATATTTACTCAAGAACAGAATTAAAGGTTTAATCCTTTGATTTGACGCTTTTTCTCTTAAACTGATAACTAAGAATGAACCAAACCTCAAAATTATCCGTAATAAAAGCTATTGCCCTATTCTCAATACTTTTTTTAATTTCCTGTAATAATGCCAAAAAGGCACCTCCGTTTCCGGTTCATGAAAATGAGTATCTGCAACCGGAAAGCAGAAGTTTTACATTTTCTGAACCCGATACCTTGACATGGGTCGTTCAGGACCCTGCAAAAATTAAGCCTTTACCCACTACTAAATTTAATTTGGATAAGCTTCCGAGCAAACCGTTTGATATTGGAATTCCATACGAGTTAAAGAAACCTTTGGAGGAAAAACCATTTAATTGGGATAGTCTGCCAACTATGCCATTTAGTTTGGACAGTTTGCCGAAAGAGGAATTAACAATAAAAGTTACCATTTTAGGAGAGCCTAAAATTGTAAAAGCTGGTTTTACTGAAAATTCTCCTGGCGCCAGCAGAGGGGTCATGACATTAGGTACAAATTTTGGTCTTCCGTCAGCAGTATTGGCTCATATGATAGACAGTGATGGTATGATCTGGTTTGGTACGTCAAATGCAATAGTTAGATATGATGGTTATAATTTGGAAATTTATGGAATTGAACAAGGGCTTGACATACAATTTATTCAGCGCATATATGAAGATTCCAAGGGGAGAATTTGGGTGTTTGGCGGTCAGGGAGGAAGAGTATTCATCGACAAAGAGGCTCATCTGATCTACGAATTATCCAGTGAATTTAAATTCGAGGATACATCTGAAATTACGGAAACGCATGATGGGAAATTTTGGCTGGAAAACCGAGGTGCTGGTTATGATATCATTGATTTGGAAGAGAATAGTATAAGACAATTCAGACCGGAACATGGTCTTTTAGGCAAATTTAGGGGCCCCGTGTTTCAAGCAGAGGATGGTTTGATCTGGATGGGTAGCAATGAAGGGATTAACATTATTGACCAGAAAGCGGGAAAAAATATAAAAATGGTCAAAGGGACTATTCCCGGAAGTGATCGAATATTTGATTTTTATGAAGACAAAGATGGTGATTTATGGATGCAAGGGAGGAGTGGAGTATTTATAATGAATGCATCGAAAGCGACTGTAACCTCTTTTTCGAGCGAAAATGGGTTAGAGCTAAAGGACGAATGGGTTTCTGATATTTTTCAAGATTCATCTGGTAAATTTTGGATCGTATCACAAACGTCAGGTATGTATTTCTTTGATAAGGATCAGGGACTTTTGGAAAATTTTAAGCTAAATAATGTGGGAACCAGACAATGGTTTACCAGTATTTTTGAAGATAAGCAAGGGGATATATGGGTCAACCGGGCTCAGGGAGGCGACTATAAAATAGATAGAAATAATGGCAGGATCGGAAATTTCGATGCCAGTGATGGTCTGGGAGATAATAATGTTTGGAGTATCTTAGAGGCATCTGACGGTAGTATATGGATTGGAACTTATGGAGGAATAGATATTTATGATCCGGTAAGTAAAACCCTTAAACACCTTGGTGAAGAGCATGGATTAGTGCACGATCGTGTTATAGATCTTATGCAAGATTCGAAGGGTAGGATTTGGGCTGCGGGTAATATTATTGGAATAAGCATTCTTGACCCTGAAGAAGAAACCATCAGGCATTTAACCCCAAAGGAAGGTTTACAGGCTGAAAGAATTCGGAGCATGATAGAAGATGATAATGGTACCGTTTGGATAGGTTCAAATGGAAATGGGATAGTGACAGTGGATTTGGACAAGGCTATCTATAAAAAGCTTTTGGAGAAAGATTCCGTTGAGAATGAGTCGAGAATTAACAGGGTAATCAGGGGAAAAAAGGGGCAAGTTTGGATTGCTAGTCATGAATATGGCGTTAGTGTGATTAATACCAAGGATAATTCAAGAAGAAGATTATCTACTAATAATGGTTTGGTTTCAGACGCAGTGTATTCCGTAGCCAAGGATAATAATGAAGACATTTGGGCCGCTACTGATAAAGGGGTCCAATACATTGACATAGAAAATCAGAATATTTCAACTTTTACTATACTTGAAGGCTTAGGGGCCAATGATGTATACGATATTATTAGTAGTGATAAAGATGAAATATTTTTAGGGACTTCTAAAGGCTTAGCGATTCTGAAACCGGAGTATGGACCGAGTAATGGCGATATTTTATGGAAGAGCAAAACCTTGACAAAGAATCAAGGGCTGGATTATATCGACTTTGCCCAAAACAGTTTTACCTTTGATAGCAAAGGCCGTTTTTGGACTGCCGCGGGTGGAGGTGCTGGCATTGAGGCGCTCGTTGTCATGGATAATATTAAAAATGATTCTGTAACATACCCGACCTATATTACTTCCTTGAATATTCTGGATAAACCACAAGTATTTATGGATCGTCAGAAAATTGAGGGAATGACCTCAACTATAGATACCCTGTGGGCCCGTGGTAAAAATACCTTCTATATGGTCAACAAGGCCGCCAAAGATTCAAGTTACCTCAGCCTGAACGATATCCAATGGGAATCCATTCAAGGACCTTATGATATGCCGGTTGGTCTGACGCTTCCGCATACCCAAAACTACCTCAGTTTTAATTATAATGGTGCGCAATTCGATAATCCTGATAAAGTTGTCTACCGTTATATCCTGGAGGGTATTGACAAAAACTGGAGCCCCATTTCGAATAAAACAACGAGCGAGAATTACAGAGATTTGGCCCCGGGAGAATATACTTTTAAGGTTGCCTCCAAAGGTTTTAACGGGGTATGGAGTAAGCCGGCTGAATTGCAGTTTACTATTACGCCGCCCTGGTGGCAAACCTGGTGGGCCTATACCATTTTTGTTATTTTATTTTTGGGCTTGGGCTTGGTGATTTTACACTACAGATCGAAGTGGTTAAAGAAAGAAAATAGGATACTGGAAGAACGCGTAACCGAGCGCACTGCGGAACTCAAGAAAACGATCCATGAACTGGAGAATACGCAGTCTCAGTTGATTCAATCGGAAAAAATGGCCAGCCTTGGGGAATTGACCGCGGGTATCGCCCATGAGATCCAAAACCCCATGAATTTCATCAATAATTTTGCCGAAGTGAGCAATGAGCTAATGGGTGAAATGTGTGAAGAGCTGGACAAGGGTGACATAGAAGAGGCCAAGGATATTTCGAAAGACATTGTACAAAACCTCGAAAAAATAAGCCATCATGGTAAAAGAGCCAGTAGTATTGTACGAGGTATGTTAGAGCATTCAAGAAACAGCTCCGGACAAAGAGAGTTGATAGACATCAATGTTTTGGCTGATGAGTATTTACGCCTGGCCTATCACGGTTTAAGAGCCAAGGATAAATCCTTCAATTCCGATTTTAAAACCGATTTTGATGAAACCTTACCAAAAGTGAGTATCATCCCTCAAGATTTGGGCAGGGTGGTGTTGAATTTGATCAACAATGCCTTCTATGCCGTTACCTCGATTCCTGAGCAAGAGCGTGAGGAGAATTATAGCCCTTGCGTAACGGTGCATACTAAAAATCTAAAGGACCAGGTTCTGATTTCCATAAAGGATAATGGCCCCGGTATCCCCGCAGAGATTAAAGATAAGATCTTCCAGCCTTTCTTTACCACAAAACCAACGGGAAAAGGAACGGGATTAGGCCTGTCACTGGCCTATGATATCGTAACCACAGGTCATGGTGGAGCCATAGAACTGGAAAGCAGCCCTGGTAAAGGAACCGAATTTTTAATTTACATCCCTTTTATAAAGGGAGAGTAATATTAAATTGGAAGTAAAACAATGAAATTAACTCTAACCCCCAAATAATATAATATGAGAATACTTGTAGTTGATGATGAAAAGGATGTGGAAATCCTTTTTCGCCAAAAGTTCAGGAAAGAAATAAAAAAAGGCGGTCTTGAACTTGAATTTGCCTTTTCAGGTCAGGAAGCCATTGATTTTCTTGAAAAAAACAGTCCGCCAAAAGTGATGTATATTTTTTCAGACATCAACATGCCTGGAATGACCGGACTGGAGCTTCTGGATATAGTGAAAGAGCGATTTCCTCAAATCAAAGTAAGCATGATTTCTGCCTATGGCGATCAGGCCAATCACGATAAGGCAATGGCATCAGGGGCCAAAGAATTCTTTACGAAGCCTATCAATTTTGATTCGTTAAAAAAGGAAATCAGTGCTTTATCCGCTGATTAAGTCATAGCGTAGACCGATATATAAAATAACATCCTTTATTCGGAGAAACTATTTCATGATGCCATATTTTTCCGCATTGATTTTAGCTGTAGGTAAATATGCTCTTAAATTTGCGATTCTGGTTTCGTTTGATGGGTGTGTACTTAAAAATTCTGGAGGCGAGGCTTGAGTTGCCTGTTGCCCCATTCTGATCCATACATTGATGGCTTCTTCAGGATCATATCCTGCCATAATCATAAACACCATGCCTAATTTATCGGCTTCCGTTTCATGGGTTCTACTGTAGGCCAGCATACCCACCTGAGATCCGAGCCCATAGATATTGTTCCAAAGCACCTGCGTTTGAGTATCTTGTCCGGAGGTTCCCAGGGCAACCGCAATACCACCCAATTGCTGACCATAGGCGCTTGTCATTCTCTCCTGACCATGTTTGGCAAAGGCATGGGCTATTTCATGTCCCATGACTGCAGCAATTCCATCCGTATTGGCACAAACAGGTAATATTCCGGTATAAAAAACCACTTTTCCTCCAGGCAAACACCAGGCGTTAATATTCTTATCTTCCACTAAATTAAACTCCCATTGATAACTGTTGGCTTCGGACATCATCCCGTTATTCCTCATGAATCTATCCACAGAAGTTGAAATTCTTTTTCCGACAGCCTTAATTTCCTGGGTCATCTCTACATTTTTAGAAAGGGTATGTTCCTTCAGAAAACCATCATACTGTGCAAAACTTGCCGGTAAGATCTGTTCATCGCTAATTATATTTACCCTTTGTCGCCCGGTTATAGGAACGGTGCTGCAGTTTTGAAAGAGGAACAGGAAGACGATAAGAATTGGTAGTTTTCGCATAGTGTTTATTATAAGAAATATAAAATTACACAATGTCCAGCAGAATAGAAGCCAAAATCAAGTCCCATTTTTAAATATTTATTACACAATCTCAACAGGATTTAAGTTAAAGTTCTTAACTTCTTTATCAGGGTGAACGACCATTAAAACGTTCCGTATAATGGCACTTTTGTTACATTTTTTCATCATATTTTCTATTCAAAACTTTGGAACTATTTGACAATCAATTTTTTCTAAAATTCCCATAAAGAAAGGGGAACTCAAGATTTTTTTTTAATGATATATATCATTCTTTTTAAGGGAAATCTGCATCAACTTTGACAATACAAATAAAGTGCTGTTGATCGTATGAATTTTATGGCCCCGAACTTTTCAAATTTCATCAAAATTATTGAATATGAAAAGGCTTCGGAGGAAATTATTTGTATAACTGTCGGGCTAAAGAGATACAGTGCTGAAATTGAGTAGCCGGCAGGTTATATGTTGAAAAATGAATCATTTATGACAAGAAATAGAAAAGTTATCAAACTTTCAATCATTTTGAAATTTCTCTTTTTACTGACTGTGCTTCATTCTTTAGGAGGATGTAGCTCAGATAATAAAACTCCATCAAGCGTTCAAAGAGGATCGGATAGAACTCCTCCAAAAGCTAATGAAGCGTTTTTCCAGGAAATTGCAACTGAAATTGGACTTGATTTTGTGCATAGTATTGGTGCGGATGAGATGAAAAATATTGTTGAGTCCGTAGGTGGCGGTGCTGCATTTCTTGATTTCGATCAGGACGGTTTTATGGATATTTATGTTACCAGCGGCACCTGGGTAGAAGGCTTCAGTAAAAGCGAAAAGCCGACGAGCCTGCCCGAGAATCATCTTTATCGCAACCTGCAGAATGGCACTTTTGAGGACGTTACGCATCAGGCTGGGGTACAAGGCCCTTGGTATAGTATGGGTATTACAATTGGTGATTTTAACAACGATAGTTACCCTGATATTTATGTGAGTAACTATGGCCCCAATATCCTGTTTGAAAACAAGGGCAATGGTACATTTAAAAATATAACATCCACCTCAAATACGGGTGGGGGAAATAGGTGTAGTGTTGGAGCCGTGTGGTTTGATTATGACAATGATGGGTTATTGGATCTCTACATCGGAAATTATTTGAATTTTGATCCTGATTATGATTATTTCTACGCCCCTGACGGTTTTCCGGGACCGCTTGCCTATGACAGTCAAAAAGATATATTGTTTCATAATTTGGGCGATGGAAAATTTGAAGATGTTACAGAGGCCATGGGAATCATTGACATTGATGGCAGGGCCATGGGTGTTGGTGCGGCTGATTACGATGATGATGGTTTCGTAGACATATATGTTGCCAATGACCATACCGTGAATTTTTTATGGCATAATGACCAGGGCAAAGGCTTTACGGATAAAGGGACTATGTCAGGTACCGGATTTAGTCAGGCGGGTGAGGCAACGGTAAGTATGTCAGTGGATTTTGCGGATTATAACAAAGATGAATTGCTCGATCTGTTTATCTCAGATGACAACTATTGTTCACTCTACGAAAATCTGGGAAACGGAGTATTTAAAGATAATTCATATGCCTCTGGAATTTCAATGGCCTCCGGGCAATTTGTAGGATGGTCCTCTTCTTTTCTCGATTATGACAATGATGGAGATGCCGATCTTTTTAAGGCAAATGGTGAGTTAAAGCATTTATACGGGCAGGAAGATCAGCTGTTTGAAAACCTTGGTGAAGGTAAATTCAAGGATGTATCGATTGACCGAGGGGAGTACTTTAGAGCGGAATACGTAGGTCGTGGAGCCTGTATGGGCGATTATGATAACGATGGGGATATCGATATTTTCATTGTAAATCTGGATAGCCAGGGAAGATTCTTGAGAAATAATAAAGGAAATCAGAATAATTGGCTGAGCCTGCATCTTGTCGGTCAATCGAGCAATAGAGATGGGATTGGCTGCAGGATCAAAATAACTTCTGGAGATGAGGTGCAAACGGCACAAAGGAAAAGTACCACCGGGTATTTATCTCAAAATGACCCAAGAGTACACTTTGGACTCTTGAAGAATGACCATATAGAAAAAATAGAAATAAAATGGCCTTCTGGCAAATATCAGGTATTGGAAAACGTGGATGCCAACCAGATATTAAAGGTCAAGGAGCCCAAGTAGGACGTATATGATGCTTAAAAAGACAGCTCGACTTTTCCAAAATTTAATCATCCTTGGTTTAACCGGATTATTGTTGATCGGATGCGGTGAAGGATCCATGGATGGCAGGGTTATTATAACGCTGGCTCATGAATCTCAGCAGGATATGCTCACTGGCTCGGGGTCTTCGCAACCTTACCTTTTTGAATCAAGCATAGCAGCCATTGACCCCGATAATCCTGATGCAAAAGCCTTGCTGCTTTCAGAAGGTTTTTATTCAGCATGCGCTCCTGAATTATCCTATACTGCTGAACACATCGTT
>Ga0316197_10001937_pt1 | contig 14761 bp, 12 predicted proteins | sample OudBiesiAoxic_MG_FD_204939 | JGI IMG/M metagenome (GOLD analysis project Ga0316197, IMG submission 204939) | Coastal sediment microbial communities from Oude Bieten Haven, Netherlands - site A oxic | ecosystem: Environmental > Aquatic > Marine > Coastal > Sediment | place: Netherlands...
CAGCGTGTATAGCAACACCTTCCCCACCTCGAGCCGAATCGTGCGCACGATGTCGCCGAGCAATCGCTTGAACGAGAAAGGTGGCGGTGAGCCACCCGTCAAGAGGCGCTCGACCGCTTCGCTCAACGCGTCGTTGAACGGCGCGGCGACCACGCTCGACAAGACGACGACCAGCACCAAACCCAGCAAGGTGATGAGCAGCCCGGCGACGAGCTCGATCATCCAGCGCAGCGCCGTCACCAACCAACCGAGGAATCCGGTCGCCTCGCTCCAGCTCTCGGGGAGCAAGGACCACACTACCCCGCCCAAATCGTCATACAGGGTACCGGCGCCGTAGAACACGGACGCGAGCGCGACGCCCGTAATCAAGATCGGTAGGGCCCAATAGCGAACGAGCTTCGGGTGCTGGAAATAGACGAACCGCCCGCCGCGAAGCGCGTAAGATAAGCCACGCACGAATCCGATGGGCGACTTCGCGACCGCCCCTGCGCCTTGCATGATGCCTTTGGCCAACGCCGTCCTCCTAGCGGGGTGTAGCAACGAACGGAATGAGTGGTTTCAAGTCTTGGCCGTCGAAACGCAACTCCACCACCATCAGGCCGACCCGGGCCGCATTCCAAGCCTCCCTGAGACAGCGTGCAGAGCCTAGTCGAACCCGCACGAAACAGCCACGGCGCGGTACGCGAGCCGAGACGCTGATCGGCCCTTGCGGTCGCGGGGGACAGCGGCTAAGGCTTGGCACTTTGTCGAACGGAATCGATGCGCTGACGGCAGCCGCACTGGGGGTGTTGCAGGGGCTCACGGAGTTTCTTCCGGTTTCGAGCAGCGGCCACGTCGCCATCGGCGCCCAATTCTTCGACATTCACGAGAATTCCTTGGCACTCGTGATTCTTCTTCACTTGGGCACCCTGCTCGCGACGATCCTTCTATTGCGCGGGGACATCGCCGAGCTCGCCATGGAAGGCATTGCGGCGCTGCGGGAGCCGAGTCGGTTTCGCTCGACGCCGGACGGAAGGACCCTGGTCGGAATCGCGATCGCGACCCTGGTGACCGGGGTACTCGGTTGGACGCTGCGGGACGCAGCAGAGGCGTTCAGTGAAGACCTTCAGCTCGTCGGATACGGATTCCTCATCTCTGCGGCGTGCCTCATCGCCAGCAGCCTCGCACGCGGGAACCAGGACGAGGTCTCGTGGCGACAGGCGTTGATCGTGGGCCTCGCCCAAGGCATGGCGGTTCTTCCGGGGGTCAGCCGAAGTGGCGTCACGATCGCCATCGCGATGCTACTCGGCGTTCAGGGTGCCGTGTCTTTTCGGTTCTCCTTCCTGATATCCCTGCCAGCCATTTTGGGCGCCGCCCTCTACGAAGCCAACGGCGCGGACGGGCTAGGCTCGCTGGGGCCTGAGGCCTGGATCGGTGGCGCGACGGCGATGGTGACGGGCTACGTCGCACTTGTTATTCTCCGTAAGATCATCCTCGTCGGACGCATATGGACGTTCGCGATCTATCTGGTACCTCTGGGCCTCTATCTCGCGACCCGCTAGCACTGCGTCCGGCACATGACCGACAACGACAACGCATACGCAATCATCATGGCGGGGGGCTCGGGCACGAGATTCTGGCCGCTGTCGCGGAGCGACCGCCCAAAGCAGTTCCTTTCACTCGGCCCGGACTCGCGGTCCTTGCTGCGAGCAACTGCCGAGCGAGTGTGGGCGTTGATCCCACCCGAGCGCACTTTCGTCGTCACGTCGGAGCTGCTCCGCGAACAGGTCGAGCGCGAGCTGCCCGAGCTTGCCGCGAGTCGAGTCCTCGCTGAGCCCGTCGGTCGCAACACGGCACCGTGCATCGGCTGGGCAGCCACACACGTACGGCGCTTGGACCCGAACGCGGTGATGACGATACTTCCGGCGGATCACTACATCGGCGACCCGGACGCCTACGTCGACACTCTTCGGCGCGGTCTCGAGGCGGCGACCCACGGGGACTATGTCACGATCGGGATTCGACCGACGCGCGCCGAAACAGGCTACGGCTACATCGAGGTTGGCAGCGAGCTCGACCCAGGCGTGTTTCGCGCACGGCGCTTCGTCGAGAAGCCAAACCGGCAGCGCGCCGAGCAGTTCGTCGCGAGCGGATCCTTTCTTTGGAACAGCGGCATGTTCTTCTTCCTTGCTTCGCGCATCCTGGAAGCGATCAACCTGCATCTCCCCGAGCTCGGCGAACAACTCCAGCTGTACGACGCCGCCGCCAAGGAAGGCACGGAAGCGGCCCTCGTGTCGGAAACCTATTCGGGCCTTCCTGCGGTCAGCATCGACCACGGCATCATGGAGAAGGTCGACGCGGTCAGCGTCGTGCCCGGATCGTTCGACTGGTCGGACCTGGGCAGCTGGACTTCCACATGGGAGCTCTCGCCCCAGGATGACCGCGGCAACGTGCTGCCGGACGGCGGGCTCGCCATCGACGCCAGTGGAAACTACGCCTGGGTACCGAAAGGCAAGCTGGTGGCCCTAGTCGGCGTGCAGGATTTAGTCGTGGTCGACTCGGGTGACGCTTTGCTCGTCGTTCCACGCGAGCGGGCCCAAGACGTTCGCGATATCGTCGCCGCGCTCCGAAAGCGTGGCGACGATAGAAAGTGAAGTCATGAACCCCCACGTCTTTCGCCAATACGACATTCGCGGCCATGCCGAGCGTGACTTCGGAGATGACTTCGTAGACGCGCTCGGTCGGAGCCTAGGCACATTCTATGCGACGCGCGGCTTGCAACGAATCGCGGTCGGACGGGATTGTCGGCTCAGCTCGCCACGGCTCTACGCCGCGCTTTGCGGAGGACTCCGCCGCGCGGGCATGGATGTCGTCGACATCGGCATCGGACCGACCCCACTCCTCTACTTCGCCGTCCACGACCTCGATCTCGACGGTGGAATTCATATCACGGGCAGCCACAACCCTCCGGACGAGAACGGCTTCAAAATGATGGTCGGCAAGGCGTCGCTCTACGGCGCCGACATCATCGAGCTCCGCGACACGATGGAGGAAGAGCGATTCCGTGAGGCTCCTCCCGGCTCCCTCGAATCGATCGACCCAGGCCCCGCGTACGTCGAGAACGCGAAACGAGACATTCAGCTCGGCCGTCATGACATTCGATTCGCCGTCGACGCTGGCAACGGCGCCGGTGGGCCGTTGGCACTGCAAACGCTCCGCGCGCTGGGGCTGGATCCAGTCGCGCTCCTCTGCGAAATGGACGGGACCTTCCCGGTTCATCACGCGGACCCGACCGACCCAGATACGCTCGAGATGCTGCGGGATCGGGTTCTGCGCGACGGATTGGAGCTCGGTTTCGCTTACGACGGCGATGCCGATCGGGTGGGCGTGATCGACGCGCGCGGTGAAATCATCTGGGGCGACAAGCTGATGATCATCCTATCGCGCGACCTACTCGAACGACATCCGGGCGCGACGATCATCGGCGAGGGGAAGTGCTCGCAGACGATGTACGACGACATTGAAGCACACGGCGGACGCGGCGTGCTGTGGAAGACCGGTCACTCGCTGATCAAGACCAAGATGAAGGAGGAAGGGGCTCTGCTCGCCGGTGAGATGAGCGGACACATCTTCTTCGCCGATCGCTACTTCGGCTTCGACGACGCCATTTACGCCACGCTCCGGATCCTCGAGATCGTGTCCCGCAGCAACATCCCTATTCACGAGATGCTCAGCGACGTGCCAGAAACGTTCGCGACGCCGGAGATTCGCGTCGCGTGCGACGACGCCCGCAAGTTCGATCTGGTGCAACGAGTGGTCGAGCACTACCGGCCGACCCACGCGCTCGTCGATATTGACGGGGCGCGCATCCAGTTCAACGGTGGCTGGGCACTCGTGCGCGCATCCAACACCCAACCCGTGTTGGTGCTGCGGTTCGAGGCTGATTCCGAGGAACGCCTGGCGTCGATGCGCGACGAGGTGGAGTCAGTCCTCGGGCGTTTCCGCAACGGGTGAAGCGGCGAGCGCGGGAAGCTGAACACTCAAAGTGGCCCCTTGGTCAGCTGCACCAGGAGCTTGCTGCCAATCGCTCGGACCGATCACCGCCCGGCGCGTCTCGTAGCCTGGGTGATAGACGAGCACCTCTTGCCCCTCGTGGATCGACAATACGGGGATCGCGGTGCTGGGTCCCAAACCGACGAAGCGATAGACCTTGGCGGCGGGTGGATTCGTGATGACACGGACGGCCCCCGTCACGCCCGCACTCGGCACCTCCGACTCGGTCTGCGGCGCGCCTAGGGCGGTCGCCCCTTGGGAACCCTCGGCGGGCTGAGCCTGCACGGCGAGCTCATAGAGCGGCCCGCTCTCGGTGGTCGCCCACGTCGCGCCCTTCTTGACGACGGCCCGCGACGGAAGCAGTCCTTCGTCAAACACGACAAACTCGTGCGCTGCGCCGACCGCGAGGTTCGGCGCGACGGCCGGACCTCGACCGATGAACAAAAAGATTTGGGCGTCGGCCGGGGTGACGGTGACGTCGATCGTGCCTCCGACGAGCGGTGCGGGCGCCGGCGCCGCGGGTCGCAACAGCGAATCGATCGTGCCTGTGGCGTGAAGCGCGTACGCCCCGAGGCCTAGCCCTGCAGCCAAGAGCCAAATCCCCCACCCGCCCCGACGCTTCGGTGGTCGCTGCGGAAGCGAAGGTCGGTCGTACGACTGCTCTGGAGAGGAGAGCGACTCCCGCGTTGGCGCTGACACGGCCGCTGACTCTGGCGCTGACGCTGACGCTGATACAGGCGCTGACGCTGGCGCTGGCGCTGACTCTGGCGCTGACGCTGACGCTGACGCTGACGCTGATACAGGCTCTGGCTCTTCCTGCGGCTGCCACTTGCGAATGGTTGCCGTGATAGGCTCGGGGATCTGTCTGTGCTGTTGCGCGACGGCCGCGGCCGCAGGCGCGCCGAGCTCCGGAATGGGCCCCGCGGCGCCGCGGAGCGCAGGCTCCGAAGGTGGAACGGGAAGGGTCACCGGCTGAACGGCCTCATCCACAGGCGGCGGAAACGACTTCGGTTCGTCAACCGTGTCAGCCACCGCGCCAGAGCTAGTGCTAGCGTCGGTGTCACTGACCGCGTCGCCGCCCTTGTCCTCCCGAACACCCCTGGGGAGCCGAATCCGCTCCGTAATGGGCTCGTCCAGTGTTCGAAGGACGGGATCGCGAAGTAGCTCGTCGAGCTCGGCGTCGAGCTCATGCGGATCGACCTGCAGGGCCTCCGGTGCGGGCGGGCGGTCGCTCTCTCGAACCAGGCGCGCGAGCACCCGGCGGGACGCGCCTCGATTGATTGGAATCAGGGACGCTTCGATCGCGTCGTGCAAGTCGCGGAGGCCCCTGGGCGTCTGGCCAGTCGTGCTGTCCTTGACGAGCTGCAACAGATACGGCGGAACCCCGGGCCCCGCAGCAACCAGGAGCCGAGCCAAGACCGACACCAGTGAACGCGCGGCTTCGTCGGGATCGGCTGACGCCGCGGAGTCGGCGACCAGCACCGAGCCTTCCAAGGTGACGCGAACGTCGTCCGGCTCGAGCTTGACCGACTCGTTGAGAAGCCCCTCGCAGGCCTCGAGCGCCACGAAGGCGCCGATCTCGAACGGGAGGCGGTCGCCGCGCTCCTCCAGCTCATCCACCAGTTGGCCGACCCCCACGTCTCTGCTCATCGCTCCCCCTCAGTCTTGCTCCGGTGGACGCACGCACACCCCTTGGTCGAGCAAGTACTCTTTGACTTGGGCCACAGTGTAGTGGCCGTCGTGAAAGATAGAAGCCGCAAGCGCTGCATCCGCCCCTCCCCCGGTAAGGCCTTCGCGCACGTGCGCGAGTGTCCCTACACCTCCGGAAGCTACAACTGGAATCGAGATTGCGTCCACAACTGCGCGAGTTAACACGAGATCGTATCCGTCCTGTGTCCCGTCACGGTCCATGCTGGTCAGTAGAATTTCCCCGGCGCCGTATTCCGCCATCTGCTTGGCCCAGGCGATCGCGTCGAGCCCGGTGTCGCGTCGACCGCCATGGGTATAGACCGTCCACTTCCCCTTTTGGCCCGGCACGCTCTTGGCGTCGATGGCCACGACGATCGCCTGGGCGCCATACGCCTCAGACACCTCCCGCACGAAGGTCGGGTTCGCCACCGCGGCGCTGTTGATCGACACTTTGTCAGCCCCGGCGTGTAGCAACTCGCTCACGTCCCGACGCTCGCGGACGCCGCCGCCGACAGTAAGCGGCACTGCCACGGTCGAGGCCGTCCGGTCGACCAAGTCGAACAGGGTGCGACGGTTCTCGTGCGACGCCGTGATGTCGAGAAAAGTAATCTCATCGGCGCCGCCCCGGCTGTAGCGCTGCGCAGACTCGACCGGGTCGCCCGCGTCGCGGAGCCCGACGAAATTGATGCCCTTCACCACGCGCCCGTCTTTCACGTCGAGACAGGGGATGATTCGCTTGGCCAGCATCAAGCCTCTTCTAGCGCCGCGAACGCTTCCGACAACGTAAACGCACCGGAATAGAGCGCGCGCCCGCAGACCGTCGCGCGAACTCCGGCGGTCGCCAACGCCCTGAGATGGTCGAGCGCACCGATACCACCGGAGGCGATGACCGTCGTTCCGACCTGGGCCTGAAGCGCTGCAGTCGCCTCGACATCCGGTCCTTCGCGCGTCCCATCACGATGGATGTTGGTGAAGAGAATCGCGCCGATGTTCCAGCGGTCGACTTCCTTGGCGAGCTCGGTGACGTCCTGCTCGCTTTGCTCCTGCCAACCCTCGACGGCGATCTTGCCATCGCGCGCGTCGAGCGCCATCACGACCCCGCGGGGATACCGCTCGCAAATCGCGCGCGCGACGTCCGGTGCCTTGATCACCACCGTTCCAAGGACGACTCGGGCGGCGCCTGCGTCCATCCACTGCGACGCGACCTCTTCGTTGCGAACGCCTCCACCAATCTGTACCTGCAGCCTGGTTTCACGAAGGATGCCACGAATGACCTGAACGTGGGCTGGCGCACCGCGGCGCGCCCCCTCCAAGTCGACGACATGCAAACGCTTGGCGCCCTGCTCCTCGAAACGCCTCGCCATCGAGACCGGATCGTCGTCGTAGATCGTGACCTCGTCGTACTTACCTTGGTGCAGGCGCACGACTTTGCCGTCGAGCAAATCGATCGCTGGAATCAACTCCACGAAATGTCTCCTAGGAAATGGCTGATGACACGTGCGCCGGCGTGCTGACTCTTCTCGGGGTGGAACTGGCACGCCAGAACGTTGTCGCGCGCGATGGCCGAACAGAACGGGCCGCCATAGTCGGTCGTTGCCACAATGAGGCTCTCGTCGCTCGGCACGCAGTAGTAGCTGTGCACGAAGTAGTACCATTCACCGTTCTCGAAGACCGGGTGCCTGCTTTCGATTTGGTTCCAACCGATGTGCGGCACCTTCAGTGGGTTGCCGTCCGTGTCCGAGAGGTCGCGAGCGAAGCGTTGAACCGTGCCCTCGAAGATCCCGAGACCCTTTTCGCCCGGAGCCTCCTCACTCGACTCGAACAATGCTTGCATGCCGAGACAGATACCAAGGTAGGGACGTCCGCTGTCAATCCATTCGCGGACCGCGTCGCCGACCTCCCCACAAAGCGCGTGTGCACATTCCTTGAAGGCGCCCTGCCCCGGCATCACCAGACGGTCGGCGCGAAGGAGCACGCTGGGATCCGCGCTCAGCTCGGCCTTGGCACCGGCGCGCTCGAACGCCTTGGCCACGCTGTGCAGATTCCCGAGGCCCAGATCGACGATCGCAACCCGTCCACCGCTCATTCGTTCAACGTACCCTTGGTCGACGGGACGCCGACGACCCGCGGGTCCACCTCGGTCGCTTCACGCAGCGAGCGCGCGAAAGCCTTGAAGCTGATCTCGATGATGTGGTGGAGATTGTCGCCCGCCTCTTGGCGCATGTGCAGGTTGCACTGGCTGCCGCGCGCGAAGCCCTCGAAGAACACCTCGGCAAGCTCCGAGTCGAAGTCGCCGACCTTGGCCTTCGGAAGTTCCATCGCCCACACGAAGTAGGGGCGGCCCGAGAGATCGAGCGCGCAGGTGACGCACGCCTCGTCCATCGGAAGCGTGGCAAAGCCGTATCGGCGGATCCCAACCTTGTCGCCAAGCGCTGCTGCGAACGCCTGACCCAGCGCGATAGCGAGGTCCTCGGTGGTGTGGTGGCCGTCGATGTGCGTGTCGCCCTCGGCCGTAACCCTGAGGTCGAACAGACCGTGCTTGGCGAGCTGCTCCACCATGTGCGTGAGAAACCCGATCGGGGTTTCCACTTGGTATTGACCGCTGCCATCGAGATCGAGCACCACGCGGATGTCGGTCTCTTTGGTTCGACGCTCTATCGTCGCTGTTCGTCCCATGTCGCCGCTACCATAGCCCGTAAACGCCTCCGGGCTACTACACTTACGCTACTTCATCCGCCCGAGAACTTCTTCGAGCTTGCGCTGCAGCTCTTCGTTGTCGGGCTCGTGCTGGATGGCCATCTTGAGGTTCAGCTTGGCCTGCGGCCAGTCCTCGGCCTTGATGGCGCGGTGGGCGCGCGTGAAGAACGCCCGAGCCTTGCTCGACCGGAGCATCACCCCGCCCGGGGGCCGCATCGACCGGCGCGTTTCGCGCAAACGGTCGTCGCGATAGCGAGTCTGGCCTTTGACCAGACCCTCGTCGTAGAGCTGCCGCTTCGTCGAGTCGAGAAGCACGCGATACGCCTCACTCGCCTGCTGGTAGAGCATGGTGTGGCGCTCAGTCTCTTCCGCTGAGCCGATGAAGTTGTCTGGGTGGTGGTCGCGCGCGAATCGATGGAACGCGGAACGGATTTGGTCGGACGTCGCCGTTCGAATGATGCCGAGAAGCTGGTAGTAGTCGATGGCTTCGTCTGGGTTCGACATCGCCTAGCTCCCGAGCTTCGCCTCGTGACGCTCGCGGAGGTGCTCGATCTCCTGCTCGGGCAGCTCGCCGATGAGCTTGATCGCGATCTGCTGCTGCTGGCCCGTGCCGACGTCTTGGGCCCGCACCTGAAGCGTGCCGTCCGCGTCGATCATGAATCGAACCGCGATTTGAACCTTGCCCCGAGTCGCGGGACGCAAGCCCTCGAGCACGACCTCGCCAAGAAGCTGATTGCCCCGAATGTGGCGGTCCTCGCCTTGGCAGATGCGGACCACGACCGTATCTTGCCCGTCCCGCGCGGTCGTGAACATCTTGGTCTGACCCGCAGGAATGGCCGAGTTGCGGCGAATGATGTGCTCGCAGTACCCGTCGACCGTCTCGACCCCAAGCGACAACGGCGTTACGTCGAGGAGCAGGGGAGTTCGCGTCGGGACGTCCGCAGCTGGCAGCGCGGCCGTGACGGTATCGACGTTCTCATCGAGCGCGGCCCTGAGCTCGTCGGGGGCCGAGCTACGGAGCTCGAGCGGGGGCGGAGGCGGCGGGGAGCCGTCGACGGGCACCGACGCCGGCGGGAACGCATCGTCCCCGAGCTCCAGGAGGAGACCTGACGGCTCCTCTTCCTCGGACAGGAGCTCCGGCTCGTCCCCCGTCGGACCGCCGATCTGCATCAAGAGCCCCGAGGCATCGGCCATGCGTGTCGGCTGAAAATCGAGCGGGTCGACAGGCGCCGCCACGCGCGTCAACTCGTGCTCGAGCGGCTCCTCGCGGGAACGCGTGGGCGTGTCGATGAGCCCGTCGTCTGCGGCCGGCTCTTGCCCCTTCTTGAGCTCCACGGGCGGCGGAGGCGGCGCTTGCCCGGGTAGGGTCGCCTTCCGCGCCGCGCGCGCCACCGGTGGAGGCGGAAGCGGTGGCCGCTCCCCGATGTTGGTGACCTCGTCCTCGAAGGTCATGTCCTCGGAGACCTGTGGGTGATCCCCCGTCGTCGGTTGCGCCACCTTCTTGAGCGCTACCCGCGCCAGCGCCGCCTTGCGCGCAGGCTCCGCGAGAGCGAGCGCTTGAAGCGCCGCGCCCTTCGCGACGACCAAGTCGGGATCGATGTCGGACAACGGCTTGCGGCCGAAGTACTCGGCCACCATTCGCTGGAGCAACGGAATGCGCGTGGAGCCGCCAACCAGGATCACGTTGTCGAGCTGGGTCGGGCGAAGGCCTGCCGCCTTCATGGCGTCTTCGCAAACATCGAAACTGCGGGCGACGAAGGGCTGACACATGTGCTCGAGCTGCTCGCGCGTCAGCGCGTAGTCGAGGTTCAATGCCTTGCCGCCATCGCCGTAGGCGAGCTCCTCGATGCAGAGCTTCACATGAGGCTTGTCGGACAGCTGGATCTTCGCCCACTCAGCGGCAGCCTTGAGGCGTTCGTAGGCTTGACGATCCTGACGCGCATCGTAACGGCTTTGCGCCAGGAACTGCCCCGCCATGTGGTCGGCAATGGCCGAGTCCAGGTCATCACCGCCGAGAAATGTATCGCCTGCGGTCGCCAGAACCTCGAACACATCGCCGGCGAGCTGAAGAATGGTGATGTCGAACGTACCACCACCAAGGTCGTAGACCGCGACTCGCTCGTTGGATGTCTTGTTGTAGCCGTAGGCCAACGCGGCCGCAGTCGGCTCGTTGAGGATGCGGAGCACATCGAGACCGGCAACCCGGCCCGCAGCCTTGGTGGCACTTCGCTGCAGCTCGTTGAAGTTGGCTGGCACCGTCACGACAGCCTGCCCGCATTCGGCGCCGAGCGCAGTCTCGGCAACCTTGCGAACGTGGCGCAGGACGAATGCACTGATCTCGCTCAGCGTGTAGGTCTCGCCACGCGCGGTCACCAACACGCCACCACTGGGCCCTTCGGAGAGCTCGAAAGCAAAGCGCTCGCGCGCCTCCTTCACCTCGTAGCTCGTGTAAGGCCGGCCGATCAGGCGCTTGACCGAGTAAACGGTGTTCTGCGCGTCGAGCAGGCGCCGCTCCTTCGCGTTCGCACCCACGAGCACATCACCGCCCGGATGAAACGAAACGACGGAGGGAATCAGGGTGCCGTCCTCGCCGGACAGCACCCGTATGCCGTTCTTGTCAGCGACAGCGACCACGGAGTTGGTCGTGCCGAGGTCGATCCCTATGACGGGTCCGTTACTCACAATCCCCTACCCCCGAGAAAAGACTCCGCAAAAATGCCCTACTAAGGATAACGCGTCGTCTCCGGGATTACACATTTCCGGGTTCGGGGGGGTTAATTGGCGTCGGGCTCCACGGATTCCTCGGGTGGTTCGATGGCTTCGTCGTCCTCGCCCTCGGCCACTGGCTCGACGTCGACCACCTGCTCACCATCCCGGAGGCGAATGACCCGCACGCCCTGGGTGTTGCGTCCCGTCTCGCGGATCTCGGAGACCGGGGTACGAATGACCTGGCCCCCGTTCGTAATCACCATGAGCTGGTCCTCGGGCACCACGAGCCGGAGCTTCACCAGCGCGCCGTTTCGCTCCGAGGTGTCCATCCCAATGATGCCCTTGCCGCCGCGACCCTGTGTGCGCCAGTCACTCACCTTGGTGCGCTTGCCATAGCCGTTGGCGCTCACGGTGAGCACCTGCTGGTCGGACTCGCTCTCGATGATGTCCATGCCGATCACGAAATCGTCCTCACGGAGGTCGATCCCCTTCACGCCCATCGAGTCACGGCCCATGGCTCGGACGTCTTCGATGGGAAAGCGGATGCTCATGCCGTGCGACGTGCCGATCAACACATGCTGCCCGGGCGTCACGATCCGCGCGGTCAGCAGTCCATCGCTCTCGCCGATGGCGACACCGATGATGCCTGTCTGCCGGATGTTCTCGTACGCGCTCAGGTTCGTCCGCTTCACACGACCGCGACGGGTGCACGTCAGCAGATACCCATCCTCGACGAACTCGCGAATCGGCAAGATGGCGGCGACCCGCTCATCCGGCTCCATGCCGACGAGATTGACGACCGCCCTTCCCCGCGCGGCGCGACCCGTCTCGGGAATCTGATAGACCTTCTTCAGATATGCCTTTCCCTTGTCGCTCAGAAACAGGACATGGGCGTGAGCGTTCACGACGAAGACCCAGCTCACGAAATCCTTCTCGCGCGTGTCCATCGCCCTGAGGCCCTTGCCGCCGCGCCCCTGCGCCCGGTACTCGCTGAGGGGCACGCGTTTCACGTATCCCGCGTGCGAGACGGTCACGACGACCTCTTCATCGGGAACCAAGTCCTCGATCGAGATATCGCTTTCGGCCTCGACGATTTCTGTGCGCCGCCCGTCGCCGTAGCGCTCGCGAATCTCATCGAGCTCCGCGACGATCACCTCGTCGAGCAGAACCTTGCTTGCAAGGATCGCTTCTAGCTCTGCAATGAGGTCAGAGAGCTTGCCGTACTCCGTCGCCAGCTTCTCGCGCTCGAGCCCGGTCAGGCGCGAGAGACGCATTTCGAGGATCGCCTTGGCTTGCCGCTCGGTCAGCAGGTACTCGCCGCGCTCCCTGGCCGTCTGGATCTCATCCTCGGGACGGCCGGCGCGCCGCACGAACTCCTCGAGGCCGGTCAGCGGGAGCTTCATCAAGCGCTCGCGCGCTTCATCCGGATCCTTCGACGACCGAATGGTATTCACCACGAGGTCGACGTCGGTGACCGCCATGCCGAGACCCTCTACGAGCTCTCGCTGATCCTTCGCCTGTCGAAGGTCGTACCGGGTCCGCCGAACGACGACCTCGCGCCGGTGGTCGATGAACCGCAGAAGCGCCGACCGCAGATCGAGCACCTCCGGACGCTGCCCGACGATGGCCAGGCAGTTGTAGCCAAACGTGCTCTGAAGCGCCGTCATCTGGTAGAGCTTGTTGAGCACGATCTCGCCGTGGGCGTCGCGCTTGAGCTCGATGACCATTCGCATCCCATCCCGGTCGGACTCATCCCGGAGGTCGCTGATGCCTTCGAGGCGCTTGTCGCGGACCAGATCGGCGATCTTCTTCAGGAGCTCGGCCTTGTTGACCTGATACGGGATCTCCGTGATCACGATCATCTCGCGATCACCCTTGCCCCGAAGAGGCTCGATGCTCGCCCGGGCACGCATCACGATACGGCCGCGGCCCGTCCGATAGCCGAGGTGGATGCCGGCGCGGCCGTAGATGTACCCGGCCGTAGGAAAGTCTGGTCCCTTCACCCCGAGGCGGCCGGTCTCGTCGTCGTCCTGCATGAGCTGATCGACGGTGAGCTCCGGGTCGCCCATCAGGCGCACCGTGGCGTCGAGGACCTCGCGTAGATTGTGCGGCGGAATGTTCGTCGCCATGCCGACGGCGATGCCACCCGAGCCATTGATGAGGAGGTTCGGGATGCGGCTCGGCAGGACCAGCGGTTCACTTTCGGAGTCGTCGAAGTTTGGCCCGAAATCTACCGTTTCCTTTTCGATATCGGCGAGCAGCTCCGACGCCAGCCGATGCATCCGGACCTCGGTGTAACGCATCGCGGCCGCGGGGTCGCCGTCGATGGAGCCGAAGTTCCCCTGCCCATCGACGAGCGGGTAGCGCATGGAGAATTCCTGCGCCATGCGAACCAGCGCGTCGTAGACCGCGGTGTCACCATGGGGGTGGTACTTACCGAGAACGTCACCGACGATGCGGGCGCTCTTCTTGTACGAGGTGTTCCACGCGTTCTTCTGCTCGTGCATCGAGTAGAGAATCCGCCGGTGAACCGGTTTGAGTCCGTCCCGGACGTCGGGAATCGCGCGTCCGATAATCACGCTCATCGCGTAATCGAGGTACGAGCGCCGCATCTCGTCTTCGAGCGCGACTGGCTGCTTGTGTGGAGATTCCGCCATGAAGTTGTGCTCCCGCGCGTCGCTCCCCTGTGCTGCGACGCGGCCGCGAAGCTACCACGTGAGCCCCCCCCCTGCACGCACTCTCAGGGCTTTGGAACCGCGGTTTTCTAGCCGGTTCCGAGGAAGTTTCGTAAACCCCGGAGGAGGGCCGAGGCGGAGCGAAGAATGGACACGGCAATGCGCGATCTGGAGCGAATCGAAGAGCGCTCGGCAAACGAGGGACGAGGCGTCTTGGTCCTGTCCGGCGTCGGGCTGATCGCAGCGCTCGGCATCGTGGTCGCCGCCGTTGCGGCGCTCCCAGACGACTCCGAGTCGCAGCCAGCCGAAGACCCGCTGCAGATGCTGGCCTTCGCCGAAGAGGTCGACGCCCAGAAAGAGACCGCGAAGCCGGTCAAGAATTTGAAGCTCGACCCAGAGACCTTGAGCTTCCCGACGACGCTGATCACCGACACCCGACCCGAGGTCGCGGTCGCCGTCGCTGCCGCCACAGCGGAGCTTCAGCACCTGGACCCCGTGACGAGCGCACCGCCCCGCTCGGATATCGCAGCCGGTCTGCCCGCGGCCGTCACGGCCGGCCCCGATGGCAAGGTCGTCGAGATGGCCGCGAAGCGCGACCCACTCGTTGCAGCGACAGTCCCCCAGAAGACCGTCGCAGCGCCCGCAGGCCATGAAGGCCGGTACACACTCCAGGTGATCAGCTACAGCGAGCCGCAAGAGGCACGCATCTTCTCGAGCGCCCTACGAAAGCGCGGTCACGCCGCCTACGTGACGACCGGAACGGTCGAAGACCGCGGAACCCACTGGCGCGTCCGCATCGGCCCGTTCGACACCCGCCAGGAAGCCCAGAGCTACCGATCGACGTTCGAACGAGAAGAAGGAATGAATACCTTCATCGTTCGCAACAAGGACTAGTCGCGGGATCGAGGTCTTGGCATCGAGCGGTGGCAAGTGCGGAATAGCTGGTTCGGTTTAGTCAT
>Ga0316197_10001938_pt1 | contig 14759 bp, 11 predicted proteins | sample OudBiesiAoxic_MG_FD_204939 | JGI IMG/M metagenome (GOLD analysis project Ga0316197, IMG submission 204939) | Coastal sediment microbial communities from Oude Bieten Haven, Netherlands - site A oxic | ecosystem: Environmental > Aquatic > Marine > Coastal > Sediment | place: Netherlands...
AAGGAGAATATCCGCCCCCTGATTCATGGCCGAGATACGTCCATTTACATACTGTTGTGCATAGAGACCGGTGATCATTGCCAGAAGCCCGGAAGACAAGATAATCGGCAAGATCCATGAATTTACGGGCACGTCTCCAGGTGTCGACAAGATTTCTTTTCAGCCACATCAGTTTGGGAGGTTCCATTTCAGGAGATATTTTACCTCCGACATAATTGAGCACCTCATTGTTCTGGTGATTAATTTCTTCAGTTTCGTCCACTGCACGGTGATCCATCCAAACAATAACGTTCTGCTCCTGTTTGCCTGTTGGAGAAACAGTAACAGGCTCAAATCCATCGCCAAGAGATACTAAGGAGCAGGTCGCATCAAAGGCAACACCTTTAATTGCTGCCGGTTCGATGTTGCCCTGTGTCAGGCACGACCTGATCGCCTGTCCAGTTGCCTGCCAGATATCCTCTGATGATTGTTCAACAAAATTTGTTTCCGGGTGCCAGGTTTTTATCGGGCACTCCCCTTTCGCCGCAAGCGTTCCCCATACATCGAATGCTCCTACGCGAACGCCACCGGTACCAACATCAATGCCGAGATATAGTCTATCCATGGTTACGAGACCTTCTGGTCGTCCTTGATCTGCAAATTTCGGAGATCGCCATAAAGATGATGGCCGATTATCGGTTTATTTATATAATGGACCAAAATTTGAACAGGCACGATAATCTGATCCTTCTGTATCACTACCAAAAGCACTCCAGGTACTTGGTCTGAATATCTTGGTTTGATCCACATTGTGCATGCAGACGGGAATGCGTAACATTGAGGCAAGGGTAATTAATTCTGCACCGATGTGGCCATAGCAGAATGCCCCATGGTTAGCGCCCCAGTTTGCCATCACTGAATAGACGTCGGTAAAAGCGCCCTGCCCTGTCAGCCTTGGTACGAACCAGGTTGTCGGCCAGGTGTTGTTGGTTCTTTTGTCGAGTATATCATGCACGTCATCAGGCAACTCGACCGTCTCGCCCTCGGCGATCTGCAGTACCGGCCCCAACCCCTTGACCAGGTTTACCCGGCTCAAGGTGATCTTCATTCCTTCTTTGGTCACGAATTTCGAGGAAAAGCCCCCGCCCCTGAAATAATCAGTTATCGCCGGGCACCACTCGGTCGCGTCAAGGCAGGACTGCGCCTCGTCCTCGGTAATCTGCCAGAATGGCTTCATGGCCGGGGCGCCGTCGATGGATTGCTGGCCGCTGCCATCGAGCGCTGATGAACCGGAGTTGATCAAGTGGATAATTCCATTTCCGGCCTTTCCGGTAAGTTCTTTTCCGGTGACCCGTCTCACCGCGTCGGGGCTCCAGTAGGTCCTGACATCGGAGAATACCTGAGCAGTGCCAGTGAGCAGGTGGCCGAACATCATTGCCGCACCGTTCAGTGAGTCATTCTCAGTGGCCATAATATAGGGCTGGCGGATGCCGTTCCAGTCAAACGACGAGTTCAGGACAGCCTCCATGAAATCGCCATTCGGAAAATGATCGGTCCAGTGTCTCTGACCTTGGAACCCTGAGACGAGGGCATTATGGCCATTGGCTTCCTCCCCGAACCCAAGTTTGTCCAAGGCCGGATTGCCGACCATCAGGTCTCGGGCGATCAAGGTCATCTTGATGACGGTTTCCCAGTCACGGTCCTTCTCTTCCCTCGCCTTCTGTTTATCGACAGGGTTTTCGTCCATTCCTTCCTTGCAGTTAGCCTTGACCCAGTTCAGCGCCTTCTCGAATTCCACCGGGTCATAAATCCCCTCGTCGATTCTCCTGTTGATCTCGGACATATCGACATACTCATTGCGCATCCCCAGATAGTCCTGGAAAAAGGGCTCCTGCACGATCGAGCCGGCGATGCCCATCGATACCGATCCCATCGACAGGTAGGATTTCCCCTTCATCGTCGCCACCGCAAGACCGGCCCGGCAGAACGACAGGAGCTTGTCCTGCACATCCTCTGGGATTTCGGTATCTCCTGCATCCTGGACGTCACGGCCGTAGATGCCAAAAGCCGGCAGCCCTTTCTGATTATGGCCAGCCAGGGTGGCAGCCAGATAGACCGCACCCGGCCGCTCAGTGCCGTTGAACCCCCAGACGGCTTTGGGCATGTGTGGATCCATATCCATCGTCTCACTCCCGTAGCACCAGCACGGGGTTGCAGTGATAGTCAGGCCGACATTCTCCTTCCTGAATTTTTCGGCAGCACTCGCCGCCTCGGCGACACCTCCAATGCACTGATCGGCAATGACGCACTCGACGGCACTCCCATCCGGATGAGTCAACCGACTCTGCAGAAAATCGGCCAGGTTTACTGCCATCTGCATGGTCTGATCTTCCAGCGACTCGCGAACACCACCGAGTCTTCCGTCTATGGTCGGCCTGATGCCGATTTTGGGTAGTTCATGTATCAAACGGTTTCCAGAAGCTGTGTCTCGGGCTGCCATATGCGCCTCCAATATATGAAGAGAATGCTCTCAAATTGTTGATTCTTGATTGTTCAACGGCAATTATGGAGATGTTCCTAATCGTTATGGAAAACCTCTTCCATGGTGGCCCACCATTCGCCTTCCTCCCTGTCTTGTTCGGGGACCTGCATGGGGCCCATTATGGACCACCACTCTTTTGTCTTCTCGTCGGCGGCCATTATCTCCATATCCTGCTTGAAGTTATTGCCGAAATATTCAAAATAGCTGAACAACTGGTTGTTGCGGTGAAAGATAGTATAGTTTCTGATATTACAGCGTTCGATAACCCGGAGTATCTCCGGCCATATGTTGTCGTGATAGTCTCTGTACTCCTTTAGTTTTCCAGGCTTGAGGCCTATAACCATACCGTAGCGTTTCATATTGTATCTCTATCAAGTACTGCGGCCCGGAATGGAAAACTTCCCACCCCGGGCTGCGGTTCAAAAGAACCAATTAGAGACTTGCTTATTTGCCCAGCGGGTTCAGAAGTTTCTGGACCTTCTCGCTCTCGAGGTTCTCGAGAGTTACGTAGGTCGCACCGGTATCGATCCTATTGTCGATGGTCTTGCCTTCGAGAACATCGTAGAGAGCCTTAACGCCGAGATATCCCATATTGAAAGGATTCTGGACGACGAAACCCTGGACGACGCCGCTCTTCAGAAAGGCAATCTCAGCCTCGGAGCTGTCGAAACCGACAACCTTTACCTTGCCGCCTTTGCCTTTAGCATCCACTGCGGTGGCAACGCCGATGGCGGAACCTTCATTGGTCGCGTAAATGGCCGCCAGGTTGGGGTTGCTCTGCATCATGTCGGTAGCCTTGTCCATGGCTCTCTGGTGGTCGCCGTCGCTGTAGACAGGCTCGAGCAGTTTGATGTCGGGGTAAATTTCCTTCATCTTTTCGATGAAGCCGTCCCTGCGCTGCTGGGCGGTACTGGTTCCTGCGTTGTGGGCAACGATTCCTACAACACCCTTGCCGCCGAGCTGCTTGCCGAGCTCTTCAGCTGCAACGCCGCCTGCGGCCTTGTTGTCGGTTGCAACGAAGCTCAACGGAATATCGCTGTTTACGTTGGAATCGAACATCACCACCGGAATCCCCTTGGATTTGGCTTTTTCGACAACCGGGATCAAGGCCTCGGTATCTAGCGCAGCCAGCAAGATCGCTGTCGCTTTCTTGGTAATGGCGTTCTCGACCATGTCGATCTGCTCGGCGATCATCGATTCATTGGCCGGACCCTCGAAGGTGGATTTCACGCCGAGTTCCTCGGCAGCCGTATCGGAACCGAGCTTGACGGTCTGCCAGAATTCATGCTGGAATCCCTTGCTGATAACGGCAATGTACACATCCTTGCCTGCAGCATAAGCGCTTCCCAACATCAACATGGATGCAATGACGATACTCATCAGAATTGTGGACATCTTCCTCATTTTTTCCTCCTCATTATTAATGATTTGTTTTGCGTGTAAGAGGTGCAACCTCCACCGCAACCACATGTAAAAATGCTGCAAGCAGCATTTCGGAACCTCGTTGAATCAGCTTTCTTCGATCACAAACCGTTAGTAAGAGCCGATCTTACCCGAAAAACAGCGAGAGACTATCGACGTTTTCTCAGGGTGTCCAGGTAAACAGCACTTATCACCACTACCCCCATGGCCACCATCTGCCAGAACTGGGAAACGTTCATCAGGTTCAGGCCGTTTTTCAGAATGGCCATGATAAAGGCCCCGATGACTGTGCCGGTAATCGTTCCTTCCCCACCCATCAGGGAGGTTCCGCCAATAACCGCCGCGGCGATCGCTTCAAGCTCGTAGCCCAGGCCCGCCGTCGGTTGGGCGGAGTTCAGCCGGGCGGCCAGGATGACCCCCCCTATACCCGTCAGCAAACCGGCGTACGAGTAGACGAAAAGCTTGGTCTTCACCACCTTGATGCCGGACAGTCGCGCCGCTTCCTCGTTGCCGCCGACCGCATAGATGCAGCGGCCCATGGCGGTCTTCTTGAGGATGATTCCGGAGATCAGCGCTATCGCAAACAGGTAAATGACCGGATAGGGGACGGCATCAAATAGCTTGCCCTGCGAGATAAACTTGAAGACGGGCTCATTGCTGAAATAGATCGCTCGTCCCTGAGTAAGCACCATGGTAATGCCGCGGGCAATCATCATCATTCCCAGCGTCACGATAAAGGGCGGGATCTTGAGTTTGGCGACGAGCAGTCCGGTCGCAAAGCCGAAGGCGGTTCCCCCCAGCATTCCCGCCGGGACACCTATGTATAGCGGCAGCCCGGTGGCGATGGCCAACCCGCAGCAGACCCCGGAAACCGCCATCACTGCACCCACCGACAGATCGATGCCGGCGGTGATAATCACGAAGGTCGCCCCTATCGCAAGAATTCCGATTACCGAGGTTTGCAGGGCGACGGTTATAAGGTTCTCGAAGTTGAAGAAATACTCTGTTGAAAAGGAAAAGAAGATGAACATCAGAACCAGGCTGAGAAAGGGTGCCAGTTTCTGCAACAATGCCTTGTTCACAAATTTTCGGGGTTTCTCATCCTTGATGTCACCTGTCGTTTCCATTCCGGTACCTTCAAATTAACTGTTTTTCTGATCGATATCCGCCTGCGGATTCATCTCTTTGTGTTTTTTCATTGCTGCCGGCCGTTGTTTTGCGGAGGGTTAATGGCCGCCGGTGGCGTACTCCATGATTTTTTCCTGAGAAGCTTCTCCGGCCTGCAGTTCCCCAGTTATGCGCCCTTCGTGCATGACGATTATGCGGTCGCTCATGGCCAGGATTTCAGGTAGTTCCGAGGATATCATGATGATCGCCACTCCTTTTTCGGCCAGTCCTGCCATCAGTTCGTACACCTCCACCTTGGCGCCGACATCTATCCCCCTGGTGGGTTCATCGAAGATCAGGAGTTTCGATTCCCTGCAGAGCCACTTGGCGATGATGACCTTCTGCTGGTTGCCACCACTCAGGTTGATCACCTTCTGCTCCAGGGTCGGGGTTTTGATTTTCAAGTTGCCGACCTGCTCCCGGGTTACCGCCTTGCACTCCCGGTCGTTGATGAAACCGAGCCTGTTCATGAATTTTTCAATACTTGCAAGAACGGTATTCTCTTCAACCGAGTGGTTAAGTACCAGCCCGTCCCTTTTCCGATCTTCGGTGAGATAGCCAATACCAAGCTTGATCGCATCACTGGGGGAACCGATCGATACGGACCTGCCTTCAAACCTGATGTCACCGCTGTCGATCCTGTCGGCCCCGAAAATCGCCTTGCCCAGCTCACTGCGCCCTGCCCCCATCAACCCTGCAATGCCTAAGATCTCGCCCTTGCGGATCTCGAGATTTATATCCTCGAGGTAGCCCTTGCGGTTGAGGCCTGACACGCTTAGCAGCAGCTCACCGATATCGGCCTCTTTCTTGTGAAACATTTTGGCGATATCACGCCCGACCATCATCGCTATCAATTCGGGATTTGAGGTGTCCCTGTACATAAGGGTGTTCACCCATGTGCCGTCCCGCATCACCGTTACCCGGTCAGCAATTTCTTCCAGTTCGGCAAGACGGTGGGATATGTAGACAATGGCGACATTGTTGTCGCGCAACTCCCGTATAATCTTGAATAGTTGAGTGATTTCACTTTCGGTGAGCGCGGAGGTCGGCTCGTCCATAATCAGGACTTCAGCCCGGAAGGAGAGGGCTTTGGCTATTTCAACCATCTGCTGTTTTGCAACAGTCAGCGTCTCCACCTTGTCGGTGGGGTTGATGTTGAGCTTCAGCGATTCGAGGATCTTTTCGGCATCCCTGTTCAGCTGTTTTTCATCCAGGATGGCCTTGATCCTGCTTCGGGGCTCACGGCCGATAAAAATATTCTGGGCGACGGTCAGTTGGGGGAACAGGTTGAGTTCCTGGTGTATGATGGTAATGCCCTGCTGCTGTGCACTCAGCGGGTCCGGTATGTCGGCATCCCGGTCGTGGAAGAGGATGTTGCCGGAATCTTTTTCATAGACGCCGCTTATGATTTTCATCAGCGTCGATTTGCCGGCACCGTTTTCACCCAGCAACGCGTGGATCTCACCAGGATATATATCGAATGAAAAATTATCGAGCGCCAATACACCGGGAAAGCGCTTTGTAATATTCTGCAGCTTTAGAATAGGATCAGACAAATCCAACCTCCCTCGTTTCCCCATCAATCTTGTAACCACAGCATAACAACAGATAAAAACAAAGAAATGTTGATATCATGACATGACAGATCGAATAACCGGGTAACCGGGTAACTATGCCCCGGTTTGTGCAATCGTATGCACAAACAACTATATATCCAAATGCGGGATTGTTTGCCATATAAATTTGTCATAAATGTAGATGCTGCAAAAAATATGATGGCTAGGCTCTTGTAATATCGTCACAAAAAAATATTTTGGCCGTAAACACCATTGGTTTACGAGTTTTTTAGCCAGATTCAGTCCAGAATATAATGGTTGACATAAATCATGTTTATGCAATTATTACCTCAGGAATTGCGGAGCTGAGCACAAGCGATACGATGTCCGCCTGGAGACAGATAATATTTTGGAATAATTGTATTTTTATTAAATAAAAATGCCGCCAGTGTCGAAATCTTTGTTTTTTGTCACAAGAACAAGTTTCAATCGATTGCATGATAATTAAACCCGCAGCAGTACACTGCGCAATTGCACATTATTCGACCGGAAGACCAACAGGCAGGCACCGGGAAGATCAATCATCAGTTCAATAAAACCATGCGATGACAGTAACCGCAAAAGATGTTGCCAAACACGCCAGGGTCTCGCCATCGACGGTGAGCCGGGTGGTCAACAATGACAGGAGGATTTCGAAGAAGACACGGGATATCGTTCTGGCCTCCATCGAAGAGCTCGACTACCATGTCAACAACATTGCCAGAAGCCTAAAAACCAAGCAAACCTATACCATCGGCTTCATAGCTCCGGAGATATCCGAAGAGTTTTTCATGCGCGTCGCCAAAGGCGCCGAAAAGGTTGCCCAGGCTGCCGGCTACTCGCTCATCATCTGCAACACCAACGACAGCCTGGAAGAGGAGACGGCACGGATAAAACTCCTGCACGAAAAGCAGGTTGACGGCGTCATTATCATCCCTTCAACCAATGACGGCACCGGCTACAACATTCTTCTCGACGATAAAATTCCGGTAGTCCTGGCCGACAGAAACGTCGACAATTTCCTGGCAGACACTGTTCTGGTCGACAACGTCAACGCCTCCTATGCTGCGATTGAACATATCATCAACAACGGAGCCAGGCATATCGGCTTTATCGGCGGAAGCCCCACTCTGTCGAATGCTCAGGAGCGATTCGAGGGATACCTACGGGCTTTAAAAGACTACAACATCCCGATAAACGAGGATTTCATACAATTCGGCGACTTCCATATAGACAGCGGTTTCCACCTGACCAAACAGCTGATGGAACGTGAAGATCCCCCATCACACCTGTTTATTTCTAACTATTACATGCATATCGGCGCAGTGAAGTATCTGATTGAAACGGAGGAAGCGGCACCGTTCTCGGTTTCCATTGCCAGTTTCGATGATATGCAGATGTCCGCTCTGCTCGGTCACGCCTCGGTCACCGTCCAGCAGCCGGTCATCGAAATTGGAGAAAAAGCAGCGGAACTGCTGCTCGAGCGCATTCAGTCCCACAATACCACCGAAGACTTCCAGACCTATCGCCTCAAATCAAAGCTTATTTACTACAAGGGAAAGAGGGTTTAAACTACTTATCCACCATTTTTACCGAATAAGTCAGCGATTCGCTCTATTACAAAGGTCCGGTTTCTCGGCAGTTTGCCATTAACTCCTCTGTTAGTTGTATGATTGGTCCACGGTGTTATCAGATTGTAATTAGGGCCGTATGAACGAGCTCACATCAATTTGCAATTGGAGTTTTGAATGCTCAAAACAATCCTGTCCGTTCTGCCTCTCATCCTTCTATTTGCTACAGGATTTCTCCTACAGAAACTTTCGTTTTTCAAACAGTCCACGATTATTGATTTAAAAAAAATTGTTACTAATCTGGCGCTCCCCGCTTTGTTATTCTCCGCGTTTGTTTCCCTGGAGTTCGAACACAAGTTCCTGCTGGTTGTTGTAACGATGTTCGTCATCTGCCTTGTAATGCTGTTCATAGGGATAGGCATACGCAAATTGTTAAAAATAGAGTCTGAATATTTTCCCCTGCTGATGGCGGGATTTGAGATGGGTATGCTGGGATACGCTTTATTTCTGTCCATCTACGGTTCTGAAAACCTGAGCACTTTCGCCCTGGTTGATCTTGGACAGGTCCTGTTTGTGTTTTTCGTGCTTATGGGATTGCTTATCCAGAAAAAGACAGGTCTGCGGAAAAAAAGCGAACTATTGAAGTCATTTGTTTCATCTCCAGTAATAATCGCGATTATCGCTGGCTTGGCTATCAGTTTTCTGAAACAGGTAATTGATCCAAACATTTTCTTTAACAGCATCAATGAATTTATGAATATATTAGGCAGCCTCACGGTTCCACTCATCGCCCTGGTAATTGGGTATGAACTGTCTATTAAAAAAGATGGGATCTTGCTATCGCTACAGACTATAATAATAAGGAAAGTGCTTCTTGCTGTTCTGGCTATCGTCGTCAACCTTCTGATAATCCGAAATGTGCTGGAACTTCCAAAAATATATGAATATGCTGTGTTTACCATGTTCATGCTCCCCCCTCCCTTTGTCATCTCTATTTATATGAAGCAGGAGGACAGGGCAAATCTGAACTATGTTGTCAATACGCTCTCCTTGAGCACTGTGGTTTCAGTGCTGGCTGTCATATTGGTTTCCATTCTCTATTGATTAACTATCAGAACGAAAAACGATACCATTCGATTGTTTGATTTTGACCTCTGATTCACTTATTTGAAGGTGGACCGACTAGGTGGGCAGGTCGGGTACAGCAAAATCCGGTCATCTATTTTCAAAGGCGTTATTGCCCGATCTCTATCCCCGTCAGACTATGTGAGATAAAATTAGAGGTTTCCACTGATAGTCTGGAATTTTAGGCTGAACCTAATATCGAAGGTTCATAGAATAAGGTTATCAATAGTTGCACACCAGCGGCACTTCCACCTCCATCAGAATCTATTGCAATTATTGATAACCCTATTCTATCAACCTCAGGTGTTCCCTTTTACGTCTGAGGTTAAGGTGTTCATGGATAAGATATAATTTCAGACTCCTGAAATGTTGTTAGGAATTGACATGAGGAGAATTATGTATAAAGAGGAATTATATTAGCCTGATGCGTTTTATACAGAGACTCTTTCCGGAAGATCTTTGTGCCTATTTGTGGCAAATAATCCGTCTCATCGTATCCTCAATATTTAATCGCCGGAGCAATAGATTATGGCTTTTCCAAATATTGGAAGATCTGGTCGAATGTCTGGGTTCGATAGGCTTCTATTTCGTTCGCCAGCTGATGTTTTGCGCCGGGAATAATGTGAACCTCCAAATTCTCCACCTTGGTTTCCATAAACGGGAGATTATATTTCCACTTCACAATGGAATCTTTATCGCCCTGAATAACGCAGATGGAACCGGACCAGACCGGAGCGTTCCTGAGCTGCTTTTCCCATTGATACAGATCACCAAGGTAGTCGTAGGACAGGGTGGAATTATGCAGCGGGTCCTTTTTCACAAAAGCCAAATAGGCTTCATCGTTTGAATTCTTTTTGTCACGACGACGGACCTGATTGATAAAGGGGTTGGAAATAGCATAGCCAAATTTTCCCAAGCCCCAGTAGGTATGCCGAATCAGCGGAGCCAGGAAGACCATGCGCTCAAAAACATAAGGATCGGGATTATGCAGATATTCTATTGCAATAGAGCAACCGGTGCTGTGCGCGATGACATGCATAGGGTGGGGGAGCTTCTGATTGGACCGCTCCACAATATCAAAAAATTGCTCTGCACAGAGATGAAACTGTCCAGTATCTGTGCGGTCCCCGGACGATAGGCCGTGACCCGGTAAGTCCCATGTAACTACGGCATAGCCCTGGTTCAGGCTTTCCGCAATCAGTTTTGACAGCGTGCCGGTGTGATCAAAATATCCGTGAATCAGATACAACGTTCCGCGAGGATTTTCGGGCATGAATGCATGGGCTGCCAAGGTTGATCCTTCTGATTTAACCGTGCCGAACCAGTGTTGCACATGCGTGAAGTTGAGGTCATAGAAATTAAAATAAGCGTCTATGTTTTCAGTCGGTTGATACGGTTGGTTCAAGTCGATGGGTCGCATGTCGGCCTGGACCTGGCTGAGCGAATATCCCGAAGTATCCGTGCCTTCTGAACCACTTCTGAAATAGGCACACCCTGTAAGTAAGGCAGACAGGGTGAAAAGGATAAATAAACGGCTGGACATTATTTCAATTCCTCCGGCTGATACAGGGTCAAACACCCTATGGTTTTTTCACCCAAAAAAACAGGAACTTATTCGTTCCGGATTGAAAGGAAGCAAAAGGTACCCCGGGCGATCATATTCTCAGCCATCGGCGGCAGGTCGAGGCGAATTGAGTGATAAGTGATAGGTAAACGCTTTGTAAGAACAGCTGACTTTTCCCAGAAATCCAATCTGACTGCAACATTTTACAACAACCTATCTGCTTTTTTCCTTTTTTTCATTAATTTCCATCACTCCTTACGCTCGATCTCGTAATTTCTGGTTTCGCCACCTTTTTCGTCAACTCCATCCCCTGATTCGAGCACACTTACACCTTGAAATTATCACAACTTTTCTTAATAAAAACAAAAGACTGCTCATCATTTTCTGACTGGATTCAAAATCTGCAATGTCCATCATCTTCTATGCGCATCACCCGATTATCTCGAAAAACACGTCAGTCTTCTTCAACACCCCAGATGACGTGCCACCATCTACCCTCGAAGACCTCAGAGCCGGTGCAGACTTGAAGCGATTTGGTGAACGAACCCCGCTGGGTCCATCCCCGCTTGTACAAGCTACGGCGCGGCAGATAGCGAATACCTTTGGATCTGTTGAAGCTCAAAAAGTTTTGGCAATTGGAGACGATCAATGGCACGGCCCATTCATTTCTTCGATTGGAGTTCATTTCTTGCGAGTGAGGGAGCGCCATGAACCGGTGAGACCGGATTACCAAACTGTGAAAGACTGGGTTGTCATGCAGTGGGAACTCTCGAAGCACCGTGAAAAAATGGAGAGCGAGCTCACAGAAATTAGAAATGGGTATCGAGTAGAAATTGAACCGCTTGTAGAGGGTAGAATATGAAGTGGATGACAATCCTTTGCGTGGTCTCCTTCTATATAATCTGTCCAATTTCAGTCTTCTCGCATACGCTGGGAATAGATAAAGCTGAATTATCAGAACTTGCGGATGGTTCCTACCAACTCTCATCTTTTGTTCCTGCCCAACTCGCGCCACTTATCAAGACGCCTGAGTTACCTGAACAATGCAATTTCATTGGCAGCCTGCGAGGCGAGCGTGGAATCTATGAAGTGCGCTTTCTCTTTTCCTGTCAGACACCTCTGACTGCTGATCATCAGATTTTACTACCATGGAACCACGAGGGGGTGATGCTGACGGTCCTTTGGGCCGATCAGGAGCCGGTGACCAAGTTCACTGAGCGTGAAGGGGCTGCTATACACATCGATTTGAAAGATTATCTCGCGGGGTCAGGTTCTTTCTTGAATGCTGCCAAGCGCTATACGTTCTTGGGAATAGAGCATATTCTGGCTGGTATTGATCATCTATTATTCGTGCTGGGTTTGTTACTCATTGTGAATGGAACCTGGTCTTTGATCAAGACGATTACGGGTTTCACCATAGCTCATTCGATCACCCTTGGCCTTGCCACCCTCGGTTTTGTTATAATGTCCCCTCAAAACCCGTCGAGGCCGCTATTGCGTTATCTATCGTCTTCCTGGCCATGGAAATAATTCGTGGCTGGCAGGGACGTCTGAGCCTGACCCATCGGAAACGGTGGATTGTAGCATTTGCTTTCGGGTTGCTTCATGGGCTTGGTTTTGCGGGAGCACTTTCCGAAATTGGCTTGCCACCGCCAGAAATACCGGTGGCGTTACTGTTCTTTAATGTCGGTGTTGAGATAGGCCAGCTTTGCTTTGTTTTTATGATTCTGTTGGTCAAATTCATTTTAATCAGGATCAGCAGTACATGGCCGACATGGAGCAGGCTCGTTCCAGTCTATTTTATTGGTACGATAGCCTTCTATTGGATGTTTGAACGAGTTTGGTTCATTAGGAATTAACTACTGGGGGTAAAAAGCGAAAGGGTGATGGTGTCCGTTCGTGTCTTTTGGTTTTGCAATTAAGGCTGCCCGATCGAATGTTCTTTTCGCCACTGCAAACCATTCCTGTAGATTGTTCCTGATCACTTGAGAATTACGCCAGCAGGCTCAATCGAGAGGTTTCCTCAGGCAGGGTTCAACTATCTGGAGAATTAAGGAAATAAGCTATCAGGAATAGTCATAATCAAGTGCTTCCCGGCACCATTTAACCTTGTCATTGGATTCATCCGTAACTATTCCTCTAATAGTAAGAACCAGATGGCTAGGCCACTCTTCATTATCCATCTATCAACACCGTTAGCCACACATAATAGAAAGGGACCAACACCATGAAGAATCTGGTATTCGTCGTAGTGATAGGGCTTCTAACAGCAACAACTTATTATTGGGGCCATTCGGATGGCCGGGCAGGAAAACCCCCTTCACTTCTATTGGGAACATCATCTGCAGGAGAGGCGACTCCAAAACCAGAGATTTCACCAGTCAAAGCGGCTCTAGACCGAGATGCCTATTTTCCTGGGACGGAAGACTTGCCGCCTGATGAGATGCGGATTACGGCATGCGGCACTGGAATGCCCAATGCGCGTCCCAAACAGGCGGCTGCTTGCTGGTTGGTAGAGTTGGGGAATGGAGACAAGTTCCTGTTCGACATCGGGACCGGCTCGGCGGAACGGCTTTCAGCGCTCAACATTCCCTACGACTACCTTGACAAGATCTTTCTTGGCCACCTCCATTCAGATCATTTCGGGGACCTCGATGCTTTGTGGGTGGGTGGCGTCATCGCCGGTCGTACCAAGCCATTGCGCGTTTGGGGACCCAGCGGGCAGGAGCCAAAGTACGGAACTAAATATGCGTTAGAACGTATGCAGGAGTACCTGACGTGGGATGTGGCTGGACGAATAGGACAAACAGACACCCGTGGTCTCGCAATCGAGATTCACGAGTTTGACTACAAGGGAGAAAACAAGGTCGTCTATGAGGAGAACGGTGTCACGATTCGAACCTTCCCTGCTATTCATGCGATTGACGGCCCGGTCAGTTTCGCACTGGAGTGGAATGGGTTGAAGTTTGTTTACAGTAGCGACACCTATCCTAACAAGTGGATGGACAAATACGCTAAGGGCGCAGACATCCTTATTCATGAATGCCTCTATACACCAGAAGGCTGGGTCAAATTCATGGGCTTCACTCCGGAGGCAGCACTGCAGGTGGGCACCCAGATCCATACGTCACCGCAGCAGTTCGGTAAGGTAATGAGCAGGATCAAGCCGCGGAGGGCCATCGCCTATCACTTCTTTAATGACTTCAACACAATAGCCGACATCGCTCCGGGCATTAAAAAAACATATGACGACCCTGTCGACTTCGCCGTAGATTATATGGTTTGGAATGTTACCAAGGACGACATTCGTGTGCGGATGGCCTCGGTCAACGAGGAGGCGTGGCCTCCAGCCCGTCCCAATTCGTCGATACCACCGGATCGCAGTACCGCAATTCCAAACTCAAAGTTCATTGTAGATGGCGGTCTGCATTTTCAGGACATCATTGATGAGATGTACAACGACATAAACACCCGATATGGAACAAGTGCAAAGCCTGCTTATTAATTGGCGGCTCAAACGCTTTTGGTTCGCCGGTGAGGTGCGACGTAATATTGCCATCTCGAAGGTCTGAATATTCCGGCAATTCCCTGATTTTAGCTTCCTACTGTGGAGTTACAGCGACACAGGTTATCGCAAGGATTGAGGCTCGTAATGGCAATGTTAACCATTTAACCAATCCTGCAACTTAGGACTCATAGAATAGGGTTATCAATAGTTGCACACCAGCGGCACTTCCACCTCCATCAGAATCTATTGCAATTATTGATAACCCTGAAGAACTGAAGTGCGGAGC
>Ga0316197_10001939_pt1 | contig 14758 bp, 12 predicted proteins | sample OudBiesiAoxic_MG_FD_204939 | JGI IMG/M metagenome (GOLD analysis project Ga0316197, IMG submission 204939) | Coastal sediment microbial communities from Oude Bieten Haven, Netherlands - site A oxic | ecosystem: Environmental > Aquatic > Marine > Coastal > Sediment | place: Netherlands...
AATATTCAATTACCAATAAAATCAGCAATCGGCGGTGTCACGATCAGAGACCAAAATGAGAGTATGCTTAGCCCGCAAGAAATTGTGAAGATTGCAGATAAATGCGTTTACGAAGCCAAACAATCAACAGAAACACATTCAGTGGTAAAAGTCATTTAATAGCCATTTTAATCAATATGGATCTATTTTAGCCGCTCCCGCCGGCATCTTTGCATGATTCATTTGCTAAAAAAGTAATCCTTTCCCCCCTTTAATTGACGTAAACAGGCTCTCTTTCTAATCAAAATCCAAATCATACGCTTACTATCAAGATAAATGTAAGCGCTAATGCCATGGATATAAAGTCACTTGATGGTCGCTTATGCAGCTGACTATTTTTTACAATTTTGACGAAACTGCTTATGACCTTTTTTAGTTTGTGCTTGGATTTTATTTAAAATTGCTTTGATTTCAGTTTCGTCTTTTGTTGCATTTAGTGCTTTAAATAAGCTATTTAACTGCTTTATTTCTATTGCGTACTTTTTCTTTTGATTATGTTGCTTTTGATTATCTTGCTCAATGCTCATGCCTTGCATATTCGACATAGCAGACATGTCCATCTTGCCATGCTCCATCTCTTTCATTTCACCTTTGTCTGAATCAACATGCTGCATTTTAGTGATCATAACAGGTGTATATTGGCTCGCCCTGTCGCTTAACATTAATAGCTCATTCAAGTGCTTTTGCATTTTTTTAGCGTCATCAGCTTTAAACCCTTTTACGTAAGCTCTCAGTTCACTCTTCATGTACTTCATTGTGTCACCAAGCTCAGTATCTTTGATTTCACAATGCTCTGCATGTGCAAAGGCTTGGCTCATTGGTAATGAGAATAATAATGTACCAGCCAATATGAATGTTAATTTGGTTTTTTTAATTGTCATTTTTATAGCCATCGTTGTTATTTATAAAGAAGATAGAGTCATGTAAGCCTACTGTTTTAGTTTATTTTATTGTTAATTAAAGCAATAAAATAAACAGGTAAACAAAAGGCTCACAATAGAGTCATTTTTTATTTCATGACTTTTTTGATGTCATGATAGTTTATTGTTGTGATGGCAAGTGTAATTGTTTACGCATACTTATTTTTTTCCATTGGAAATAAACCGCAGGTAAAATCAATAGCGTTAAAATAATTGCACTGACCATTCCGCCAATCATCGGTGTTGCAATACGTTGCATCACTTCAGAGCCAGTGCCATCACCGTACATAATAGGCACTAAACCGATAACCACCGTTGCTACCGTCATCATCACTGGCCGTACACGTAGTCCAGCCCCTTCCATCACTGCGTCTTTTAAATCCACAATAGAAAACTGCTCAAGACGTTGCAGCTTCTTAGCCGCCAGCGATTGATTTAAATACAACAACATGATCACACCTATCTCAATGGAAACGCCCGCTAATGCAATAAAACCAACACCAACCGCAATCGAGAAGTTAAACCCAAGTATGAACATTAACCAAATACCGCCCATTAGTGCAAAAGGTAAGGTGGAGAGGATTAGCAATACTTCACCTACGCGTCTAAAGGCCAAATAAAGTAAAATAATAATGATTAAGATAGTAATAGGGATCACCTTCGCTAACCGTGCATTGGCTTTTTCCATATATTCATATTGACCAGACCAAAGTAATGAATAACCTGCAGGTAAATTAATCTGTTCATTCACAATATCGCGGGCTTCATTAACATAAGATCCTAAATCGCGATCTTCAATATCTACAAAGATCCAACCATTTAAACGTGCATTTTCTGTTTTTATCATCGGCGCACCCGACTCAATATAAACATTCGCCACATCATTTAAGCTAATGGTCATTTTTGAAGGAGTAATAATAGGTAATGATTTGAGCGCAGAAACAGAATCACGATAATCATTTGGGTAACGTAAATTAACAGGGTAACGCTCTAATCCTTCAATCGTTTCAGTGATGTTTTGACCACCAATCGCCACTGCCACTAACTGTTGAATTTCTGCAATATTAAGCCCATAACGTCCGGCTTTTTCACGGTCAATATCCACTTTCACATAGCGACCACCGGTAACACGTTCGGCATACACAGAAGCTGTTCCGGGTACCGTTTTTAAGATCTGTTCAACTTGTTTACCTATCTTTTCAATTTCTGCTAAATCACCGCCCGCTATTTTAATACCAATCGGCGTTTTAATGCCCGTAGCTAACATATCGATACGTGTTTTAATCGGCATCACCCAAGCATTCGTTAACCCTGGAAACTGAATCAAACTATCGAGCTCCTGTTTTAACTTATCTTTAGTCATGCCCGCTCGCCATTCGCTTTTAGGCTTAAATTGAATCGTCGTTTCTATCATGGTTAACGGCGCAGGATCGGTCGCTGTTTCTGCTCGACCAATTTTTCCCCATACCGTTTTAACTTCTGGTACGGTTTTAATTAACTTATTGGTTTGTTGTAGTATTTGACGCGCTTTGCCCACCGATACACCTGGGTAAGTGGTTGGCATATACATTAAATCGCCTTCATCTAACGGCGGTATAAATTCACTACCAATTTTATTCACGGGGTAGAAACCCACGACTAATAAACATAAAGCAAAAATTATCAATAATTTTGGAAAGCGTAAGCTAAAGGTTAAAAAGGGTTTATAAATAGCCACCACGAAACGATTTAAAGGATTTTTCTGTTCAGGTAAGACTTTACCGCGAATGCAGTACCCCATTAAGACGGGAATCAAAGTAATCGCTAAACCAGCCGATGCCGCCATCGCATAGGTTTTAGTAAAAGCTAACGGTGAAAACATCTTGCCTGATTGTCCTTCTAACGCAAAAACAGGTAAGAAGCTAAAAGTAATGATTAATAATGAAAAGAATAAAGCTGGTCCAACTTCCGTGGCTGCTTTTGCAATCACTTGCCAACGGTTGTCATCAGTTAGTGGTGTTTTTTCCATGTGCTTATGTACATTTTCAATCATCACTATCGCACCATCAACCATCGCTCCGATCGCAATCGCAATACCGCCTAAAGACATGATATTGGCGTTAATACCTTGCCACGACATAATAATAAACGCGACAAAAATACCCACAGGTAAACTCAGTAAAACCACCAGCGATGAACGAAAGTGAAATAAGAAAGCAGCACAAACTAACACCACCACAATAAACTCTTCTAGCAACTTATCGTAAAGGTTTTCTACTGCTGAATTAATCAGTTCAGAACGGTCATAAGTTGGGACGATCTCAACCCCTTCTGGTAAACCATTTTGTAACTCATTCAATTTATCTTTAACTGCTTCAATTACCCCTTGGGCATTTTCTCCAAAGCGCATCACCACCACACCACTGACCACTTCACCTTCACCATTTAGCTCAGTAATACCACGGCGCATTTGCGGTCCTAAACGAATTTCAGCAACATCGCCTAATAACAAAGGAGTGCCTTGGTCATTAACACGTAAAGGGATATTTTTAAGGTCATCAATAGAAGAAATATAACCCGAAGTACGTACCATGTATTCGGCTTCTGCCATCTCTATTACACTTGCACCAGATTCTTGATTGGCACTTTTAATAGCATTACTAATAGTCGTTAGCGATAAGTTGTAAGCACGTAGTTTATTAGGGTCAACACGGACTTGATACTGTTTCACCATACCGCCGACCGTCGCCACTTCAGACACTCCCGCGACAGTTTGCAGTTCAAATTTTAAGAACCAATCTTGTAAACTACGTAATTCACTTAAATCGTGTTGTCCGGTTTTATCAACTAGCGCATAACTAAATATCCAACCAACTCCCGTTGCATCTGGTCCTAACGCTGAGCGGGCTTGCGATGGCAAATTTGGTGCAACTTGTGACAAATATTCAAGCACGCGCGAACGTGCCCAATAAATGTCAGTGTCATCATCAAAAATAATATAAACATAAGAGTCACCAAAGAATGAATACCCTCGCACAGTCACTGCACCAGGCACACTTAACATGGCAGTGGTTAATGGGTAAGTCACTTGATCTTCAACTACTTGTGGTACTTGACCTGGGTAAGTCGTTTTAATGATCACTTGTACATCGGATAAATCAGGCAAGGCATCAATCGGTGTTTTTTGTAATGAAAACACCCCGTAAGCGACAATCACCGCAGTCATCAACAGCACCATAATGCGGTTTTTTATCGACCAATTAATAACGTGAGCAATCATAATGTCATCACCCTTTCGTTAGAAGATAAAGGAGTAGTGGGTAACGCACCGACATCTAATGAATCCAAATTATCTGTATTATTTAGTCCCACTTTATTTTCACTGTTAGGCTGCGAGTGGTTGCTCATCGCATCTTTATTTTGATTTTGACTCTGCTCATGCTCAGTGCTTTTTTGTTGCTCTAACATACGCTCAAAATCAGCACTAATGCTAGATTCACTATCCAATAAAAATTGTGCGGAGGTAACGACTTTCTGCCCAGCTTCTAGACCAGATATAACTTCAATAGTTTGTTGGTTTTCAAGGCCCACTTTTACTAATACCGATCTGAATTTACCGTCTCCCATCGCTAATACAACACGATTCATATTACCTGCATAGATAACCGCTTCACGTGGAATTTGTAGACGCTCTCCATCCATCTTAGGGCTGATAACCACCGAGGAAAACATATTAGGTTTAAGCTCTTCGTTAGGGTTATCAAACTCTAATCGAACACGAAGCGTGCGATTACTTTGACTCATTTCAGGGTAGATAAAATTCACTTTCCCTAACCATTGTTTACCCGGAAAATAATCTAAGGTCATGGTTGCCGTATCCCCTAATTTAATTAAAGAGACTTGCGCGGCAAAGACTTCTACATCGACCCAAACAGTATCTAAATTAACCGCCGTGATCACTGTGGTAGAAGGTGAGATAAACGCACCTTCATTCACTTTTAAGTCAGTAACGGTGCCTTTTTTAGGCGCGTAGACATCAATCCGTTGTTTGACTTTTCTGTACTTGATCAACTGATTGATTTGCTCAGAACTCACACCTAGCACCGCTAAGCGTGTTTTTGAAGAGGCCACTAATGCACTACGATTAAGCTGCACAGCATTCAATAGCGACTCCTGTGCTTTTACCAATTCCGGAGAATAAAGCGCATACAGTTTTTGGCCTTTTTTTACTTCAATACCGACAGATTTTACATAGAGTTCTTCTATCCACCCTGAAACACGACTATTGATTTGCCATAAAGCATCCTCATTAGCTTGCACACTGCCTAGACTTTTAATATTTAAATGGAACTCACCTTTGACTACGCGAGCGGTGCGTACGCCAAGGTTATTTTCAACAGCAGAAGAGATCATCACAGTACCTTCTTCGCTATTACTATCCGCTTCTTCATACACAGGAACTAAATCCATTCCCATTGGCGATTGCCCAGGTTTATCACGACGGTAATTTGCATCCATTGGTGCAACCCAGTATTTGATTTTAGGTTCCGCTTTTTGCTGTTCTTCATAAACAGGGACCAAATCCATCCCCATTGGTGACTTACCGGGTTTATCTCGACGATAGTTCGCATCCATCGGTGCAACCCAGTATTTAATTTTAGGCTCCGCTTTTTGCTGCTCTTCATAAACAGGGACTAAATCCATCCCCATTGGTGACTTACCGGGTTTATCACGACGATAGTTCGCATCCATCGGTGCAACCCAATACTTGATTTCAGGTTCATTTGTTGATGCTTCAACTGTCATATTTGCACTGAACCATCCACTTTGGTGAGTAAAAAATCCAATGCCGATGCCAGCAATTAATGCCACAACCAGTAATAATAAATAACGCATAATGTATTCCTTAAAGTGCCTGAAAATAACGAATTTTAGAAAGACTTTTCAGGCCATCAAAATAGAGTTGTTGATATTCGATAGAGAGATTCAATTCATCCATATAAGCTTGAATAACCTCAGTAAAAGGACGAGTATTTGATTGGTAACTTTGTACGTATGCTCGAGAACGTGACTTGGCTTGCTTTAATAAACTGTTTTTATAACGTAGCTGACGTGAAAGCAGTTGCTGATAATTAACAATCTCAGCTTGAAGCTGTGCATTGAGTTGACGAATTAAAAGGCGATGTTCAGCTTGCTTTTGGCCTTTATTGTGTAGCGCTGCAATCATTTGCTGATCTTGGCGTTGATCAGTAAAGATTGGCAAATCCATAGAAACAAAACCACTCAGTAAATCAGGCCGAGCCTTACCATTATCAAATTCCGACATGCGGTGTCCATAACCTAATTCAACTTTAAAGCTGGGTTTATAACTCTGCTTTGCTAAATCAATATCACTGCCTGCTACTAAAAGATTTTGTTTTAAAGCCAATACTTTAGGGTGCTTAGCTAATAACTCATAATGCTCTATATGATGAGTTTCACTGCCTTTAATATAAGTTAAAGTATCAGTCCAAACAGGAATAGTTGCTGACAATTTATCGTAGGCTAACGGCCCTATCCATTCGCTTAATAAACTACGGTATGTCAAAGACTGCTGTGATAATTTAGCTAACTTTTCATCGAATAATCCAAGCTCAATATCTGCATTAATAAGGTCTTCATTTTCAATAAGCCCTAATGAATATTGTGATGCTAAGTCTTTATTAAGGCTGTTAAATAGCTTTTTATTTTGACTCACAAGCTGCTTCGATTTTTCAATAAATAAGATGTTAAACCATAAGTCTCGTACCGTTTTTTTCACTAATAAACGTCGGTCTGCTCCTTGAAAAACAACCGTTTCCGACTGTAATTGAAAACCTTGTTTCGTAATCGCTAATGAATCACCACGACTGAACTGCTGAGAAATGCCCAGCGTTAACTGAGTCATGGCCTCATTATCTAGTGAAAAGCTATCGGTAGGTAAATTGGCGACACCTAGTTTGATCATGGGGTCTGCAAGGGTTGCACTATTGTTGCCCTTGGCAATTAAAGCACCTTGTTGCGCTTGATATATTTTTTGTCCAGGATCTTCTTTTAATGCAATCTGCAGAGCATCTTGTAGTGTCAGCGCGGAGACTTGCAATGTGATCACTGTGAATAACAGCGCAAATAAGTTACGGATTCTCATCTATTTTCCTTTATCCAGTTAATGGATAACTAATTAAGTTTTAAAATAAGGGTCACGTCATCTCAAAAAATAGAGAGATCACGGCTCAAAAAATTAACTTAATAAAGGAGGACGATAGAGGCTTTTAGGGTGAGCATGGAGAGGAGATAGGTTTAAAACAGGGTAATTAAACGGGCTATGAGCAAACGATAACATCACAGTACTTTCAATGAAATGCGTAACAGAAACAACGCTCATTAAGTCACAATTATCATTACAGTCCTGCATATTTATCAACATGTTCGAACAATCCACTGTGTTCATCATCAGCATATTACAATGTTTCACTGCTTGCGTATCACTTTCAAAAACCGGCACAGAAGCCATCACTTTTTGCATAAAAGTAACTTGTATAGTGATCATTAAAAGTAATGTGATGAATTTTTTCATTAACTAAGCATTAATATTCATGAGTGAATTGATAAAAGCGCAATGATAGCCGCATAAGTTATTAATATTAAGGTATCCCCTTAGGGAAAGGTCAAACAAAAAATCCGCAATTTGATGAAAAAATAATGTAACTACTCAGCACTCATTAAAACTGAGTGCTTTTTACCAAAATAAAAACGTAAATGCTCAGGGCTAAGCTATTTATGCTTAGTTCAAGGCGAAAAAGCGCAGTTTAGTGGTTTAAATGAGCATTTTTCAACGAAGAAATAGGCTTAAATAGCGACGGCCTGAGTAGTTACAAAATAATACAGATAAACCATACCACAAATAAGCTGCTCAATAAATGTTCAACAAGCGATTAGGATTGGTATAAACTTGCAGTTCCACCTCCTTTGATAAAGGATTAAAAATGAAATCATTACTTTTAGCGCCACCCCTATTCAACTTTCTAGGTCAGGTCAATTTCCTAAGGCAGCCTAATCCCCTACGACAAATCAGTTTTCTTCTTCAAATGCTGCTGCTTGGATCGTTTGTTTCTTTTTTCTTCAATAACAGTGTGTATTCCGCATCCTTAACGGCGGGCAGTAAATCAGTAGGCATAAAGTTAGGCTCAGCTTCGAGCGGAAGTGAACACTACAAGGTCGCCGGTGCCTCACTGCAATACTTTGCATTAGATAATCTCGCCGTTGGAGCGGCCTATGAATATTGGTTTTCAGGTAATCCCACTATTTCAAAAGCGTCTTTGCAATCCACTTATTACATCCCTTTCACAGCACAAATAAAACCTTATGTCGGAGTGTTGTATAGTCACTATTTTGTTGAAGACAGATCTGATGTTGATGCTTATGGATACCGACTTGGTGTTGCTTATATTAAATCGCCAATGATCTTAAGTGCAGGTATTAAACAAGAGAGATATACATCCAATAGACCCGTATATTTTGATCAAGACCCAAAGTTAGAATTTATGGTGGGTTTTTCTTTTTAAGAAGCATAAAGCTGGATGATAAAAATGCTCGTTCTACAGTACACTCTTTGCAGAATGAGCATTCTCTCTTAGCCTAATTAAAAACTTACCTCATTTCATTCTATTCGGTCTTATTCGACCGTATTTAAATCGACAATAGGGGTTGTAACTTGTTTAACCTCTGCACCATTTTGAATGGTAGCCACCTGTTTAAGTGCTGATTTAACATCATTATTGTTAGCTAAAATAGTATAAGTCAGATCAAAGTGCTTGGTTTCACCCGCTTTAATCGTTGGCACTAAACCTAATGGACGTTGGTATTTGGTGTTATAAGCATAACTGGTTCCAGGCTCAATGCCGGTCACATAACCTTGCTGTTTGGTATCTGTATTTTTCCATAATGTTAAGACGGGTAATTGTTGCACATTGTAACCGACTGCAACCCCTTTATTCGCTTTCGCATTATGCAGTACAGCCAGCGTTTCGCCATTGTCGTTACCAATAGGTTTAAAGTTAAACACCATTTCATCATAACCTTTTGTAGGCCCTAAATAAGTTTGCCAATCTTTTAAGCCCGCTTTAGCATAATCATTAAATGGTGATATTTCACTCGCTGCAGCAATAAATTTAGCACCTTTTTCTAGGATCGGCGTACCAAAATTAGAATGGTAAATAATTTGATATTCGTTATCGTAATCCGCTTTATTAGTTAACTGATCATGCAGTGAGAAAGTGGTTGACCCGGGCACCACTTCCAATTGAGTTAAGGTCACTAACTCCGCCATTTTAAAGGTACGTTCACTGACTTCACCTTGAATCGTTATTTTATGTGGCGGTTTATCATCTATGATCACTTTCACAGTTGAAGCAGGCGTATTTTGTACTCGTCCATGTAAACTAAGTAGCTGCCCATTATCATCAACTCCAGGGTGACCTGTCCATTCATAACCACAACGTACCATCATTTCGTTAAAACCATCTAACCAACCTAAACCATTACGGCTTTCTAACTCAATAAATGCAGGGTTAACAATTTCTTTGACCGGAGAGTCCCATCCTAGTACACGTTCACCATCCATCTTCACATCAAAAATCCCCATGCCACGAGTTGGTATTAGGGTAATGGTCACTTTTCCATTATTAACGATAAGAATATCAACTCCGGCTTGTTTACCACCATGTAATTGACGCTTTTCGACAGAGAATGTTCCACCATCAGTAAAACCTAATGTTTGATTAGTGACTTTCCAGTCGCCAACATCCGTCCCTGATAACGAATCGGTTAGAGTGAATTCAGCAGCATTGACAGTTAGAGTGCCTAAGCCAAGCAGAGTAGAAATAAACAGTGTTTTAAGTTCCATATCACGTCCTAATGTTAATCATTGATTAAAATCCAGCAACTTGCTGAATCGATTCAGCGAATCTTTGTGCAATGTACCCGCCTCCTCCTCGATATTCAATGTGATTTATTTTTGATGTGACTAATTACACATAAAAATGGGCAGTGAGAGAAATAACTGATTGCTGAATCACCTTCAGCTAAAAATGTAGAAACAGTAAGTGAGGTTAAGAAGAAAAAGTGGATGATAGTTGCTTAAGTCGATGTATTTGCTAGGCTGAGTACATAAAAACAATCTGCTTAAACCTAGTACAACAACTAAAAAATGAGAACATATGAGTTTAAATATCAATGAATTAGAGTTAGATTTAGGACAAGAGCACATTATTATTCAGCGTCGCTACGAAGCATTAGGCGCCTTAAATGACTTTTTAATTGCGGTGTGGTTTTTAATCGGTAGTTTTTTCTTTCTATCCAATTCACTGGTTGAAAGTGGCACTTGGTTATTTATCGTAGGCAGTGCGCAACTATTGATAAAACCAATATTAAAATTAATCAGCTTGATCCACGTCAGCAAAGTTTATAAAGATAAAATAAAACAATAATCCACTATCAAGTAACTCTGAAACGTACAGACAGGCTACTGTAGATAGCGCTATACGCTTTAATAAAGAACATTATCTCTTCTCTTCAAAAACTGAATTGTTCGCGGCCAAAACTCAGTAAACTTTCAGTTTGTCTTCAGCCAACCTTAAGCTTTAAAACATAACATGTTTACATTCTCCTAGAATGTGGACTTGAACTAAATGAACAATAGTGTGCTTAAAAAATTAACCTTACCAACTGAATTTTCTTTGAATATAAATATCCTCGTGATCCTACTTGCAAGTTATTTTGCAATGGTCTTTAACCACCCTATTATTCAACGGGTTTATGAGTTATCTGGCAATGATTTCACGCTATATTTAATTAGCCACCTTTTATTAACGAGTGCTTTTGTTATTATTTTTACGTTATTAGCTTGGCCTTATGTATTTAAAATAATACTAATTCCGTTACTATTGACCTCTGCATTGGCTTTTTATGCAAGTGCAAAATATAACATCATGTTTGATTACACCATGATGGAAAATATATTTGAAACAAATACAGGGGAAGCTTATTCATACCTTAATTTAAGTTCTGTTTTATTCTTTCTCTTACTGGGCATACTACCGGCTTTGTTATTGTTAAAAGTTAAAATAACTTATAATCAAAGCATCCTTAAAATGTTGTTTTTTAAAGCGACATTGTTAATCAGCATGGTCAGTATCATCGCTTTAATCGCTGTTTTTTATTATAAAGATTATGCCTCTATAGGCCGTAATAACTCATATTTGAATAAGATGATTAATCCCGCTCATGTTTATAATACATTCAAGTATGTGAAGAAAAATTACTTAAATAAACCGATTGTCTACTCAAAATTAGGACAAGATGCGAAACTTATTCCTGCTGCGAATAACAAACCTACCTTAATGGTTTTTGTTGTTGGTGAAACAGCACGAGCTCAAAATATTGCTTACAATGGTTATGCTCGTAATACCAATCCTTATACAGAAAATATGGGTATCATTTCATTTCAGAATGTCACGACCTGTGGCACTGCAACAGCCGTTTCATTGCCGTGTTTATTTTCAAATATGAGCCGTTCGAATTATAAAAAAGAACGAGCAATAAATCAGGATAATGTATTAGATGTATTGAGCTATGCAGGGGTTAAAGTGCAATGGTTAGAAAATGATGGTGGCGATAAACAAGTTGCACAAAATATAGTAAAATTAAACGTTAATAAAACAGAAAATAGCGATTTGTGTAATAAACATAGCTGTTACGATCAAGTGCTATTACGTCGCCTTCCTGATTTGATAGAACAAGACACACAGCAAGATAAGCTCTTTGCATTACATTTAATCGGCAGTCACGGGCCCACCTATTATCAACGTTATCCAAAGGATAAAGCATTATTTAAACCCGCTTGTGAACGTAGTGATATCGAAAATTGTAGTGACCAAGAGATCCTTAATGTTTATGATAATACGATCGCTTATACCGACTATATATTGGCAGAAACAATTACTCTGCTTAAGCAATATCAAGACACGTATAACGTTGCACTTTTCTATCTTTCAGATCATGGCGAATCATTAGGTGAAAATGGTTTATATTTGCATGGTACACCTTATGTTGTTGCACCAAACGAACAAACTCATGTGCCTTGGTTTATGTGGGCTGCAGATGATTATTTTGCGAATAAAGGCATCAATAAAAACTGTCTTGAGCAGCATGCAAAAAACGAGGCAGTATCACATGACAATCTATTCCATACCTTATTAGGGTTTTATGGTGTGAATACGAAACAAAAACAAAGTGCACTAGATATCACCACAACTTGCAAAACGAATGCTTAATAGGCATCTAAAAGAGATATAAAAATGAAAATTTTAGTGATTGAAGACTCTCAACATTTACGTAGAAGTTTAATTGTAGGGTTGAGTAACTTAGGATTCACTGTAGAAGCAACAGGCGACGGCAGTGAAGGTTTAAACCTTGCTCTTTATAATCACTATGACCTTATTATTTTAGACCTAATGCTGCCTAGTATTGATGGTATGACTTTACTGAAAACCATCCGCCAAGAGAATATTCATAGCAAGGTGATTATTCTTTCGGCTCGAGTGACCGTAGATGACCGAGTGAATGGTTTGCTAGCAGGTGCGGATGATTACTTAGTGAAACCCTTCTCTTTTGATGAACTACATGCACGTATCATGAGCATTCAAAAAAGAGGGGAAATTTCTTACTTTAACAATGTCATCAAACAAGATGATTTTGTCCTCGATACCCAACAAAAAAGTTTTGCTTACCAAAATAGCCTGATTGACCTAACTAAAAATGAATTCAAAATTATTGAAGCTATTTTTAGCGCCAAAGGCAATATAGTCAGTACCAGTAAAATAAGTGAAGCGGTCGTTGGGCATTTTGATGAGTTATCAAAAAATAGCATCGAGGCGCACCTATCATCGGTAAGGCGAAAAACTAAGTTACTTGGTGGTGTATTGCCGATCAAAAATAAACGTGGCTTTGGTTACTTATTAGAGCAAACAGAATGAAATCGATAAAAAAAGATATTGTTCGCGCGATCACTATCATTCCAGCAATCATATTATTTAGCATTTTTATTGCTATCGATATTGTCTTAGATGATTGGGTAAAAGATAAATTTGATGAGAGTTTAACCACTAAATCTAACTATCTAAAAACATTGGTAGAAGTAAATAAAAATGGTGTCGAGTTTGACTTTTCCGATGAGTTTATGCCGGAATTTTCAAACCCAAAAAAATCTCAATATTTCCAATTATGGGTTGATGAGAAACCCTTTGAAAGATCGCGCTCTTTACGCGCCTTTCCTGAAGAGCAATTAGTCAAACAAGCTCTGCCGATTAATAGCTCAAAAATGATTGATGTTGAATTACCCGATGGTCGCTCAGGTCGCGCCATAATGAGCTACTTTCATCCACAGGTTCCCAAACGTTTACGGAATACTGTGGCTCCTTTTCAACACACAGCTTTTTTTACTGTCACTGTCTCTGATGAAGATTTTTCTCAGGCTTTGCTTGTGCTTGATATTGTCTTTTGGTTATTGTTCTTTACCTTAATCATCGGTATTCGTTATTTGGTCATTGCGCAGATAGATAAAGGATTAAAACCCCTCATTTTACTAAATGATGAAATAGCCCACTTAAAAATAGATAAAGCAACGTCGTCGCTCTCTAAAGTACCTAATGAACATATTGAAATAGCACCAATACGGGCAGAATTATTACGCTTTATTGAGTTTTCACAACAAACATTGCGCGAAGAGCAGCGTTTATCAGCAGATATCGCACATGAACTTAAAACCCCTATCGCAGAAATTATTAGTCTGAGTGAATTACATATTCAATATCCAGATGATCATCGTATTTCAGATACCTACTCTCAGGATATGCTTTCTATCGCACAACGCATGAAACATATTGTGAATAACCTAATGATGCTTAATCAAAGTGATGAGTATTTATTAAAACAGCAAAATGAGGATGTTCACCTCATGGAGCAGATCAATGACATCCTGACAACGATTCAAAGTACTAATATTAATGCGCTAAAAAGAGTAGAGGTCACTAATTTATTAGCCAAAACATCGCTTAATTTAGATGTCATAAGCTTTAATATTATTATCTCGAACCTAATAAACAATGCGCTATTTTACAGCCCAGCTCAATCAACGGTTGATTTAACTATTACTAAACAAGATGACCGAAAAATATATATCATTATACAAAACAAGTTAACACAGCCGATTTCAGCAGAGCAATTACAACAACTCTTCAAACCTCTCTATCAAATAGATTCTGCGCGTACTGAAAATCAACATTATGGTTTGGGATTAGCCATTGTAAATAAATTGTGTTTGCTGAACAATTACTCCATCGAAGTATCACAACCAGACCAAGAAACAATTCAATTCACACTTGGGCTTAATAAAATATAAATTTATTTTATAGCCATTTTCACTTAACCGCTTTTTATTAACCAGGAATAAGTGGCTATAAAAAGCGGATATAAAAGCTCAAAATACTTCTATTCTTGTTCAATATTAAGCTGTAATTTTTTAGCCAAAGGTTTAATCGCAGCCCCTTGCAGAAACACTGATATTAATACGATAAAAAAGACCATATTAACAATGGTTAAAGACGAAGTAACTCCTGCAGCAGCGGGAATCAATGCAAAAACGATTGGCGTCGCGCCTTTAAGGCCTATGGATGAAATAAATAAACGCTTTTTCCAACTGGCTTTCGGGAAAAAAAGATAGCAAATTTGTACGGCTAAGGGCC